>OGIO01000047.1_pt1 | contig 157875 bp, 156 predicted proteins | sample 1571841 | NCBI WGS metagenome assembly OGIO01 (sample SAMEA2582111, study PRJEB24529) | metagenome | biome: Human gut stool | place: China | collected 2011
ATAAACCAGGTTATGCCAGAAAGCAAAAATTTACAAAGGCTTACAAAGCCCGAAAAACCAAGAAAAACTAAGAAATGCGAGGTTATGCAACAATGATAAAAGTACTCTTTATCTGCCACGGCAACATCTGCCGCAGCACTATGGCGCAGAGTGTATTTACCCATCTGGCGGCGGAAGCAAACATGGCAGATTATTTTGAAATTGATTCTGCGGCGACAAGCCGCGAAGAAATCGGAAATACACCACATTACGGAACAGTAAGGAAACTCAGGGAAGAGAACGTTCCACTCATCCCGCACAGGGCGCGTCAGATGACAAGAAACGATTATTTATACTATGATTATCTGATCGGCATGGATACTGCGAACATCCGTAACATGATAAAAATCGCCGGAAGCGAGGACAGTCAGGGAAAAATCTACAAAATGCTGTCCTTTGTGGGATATGAACACACGCACAGGCTGTCGGAGGCGGGAGATGTCGCTGATCCGTGGTATACCGGAGATTTTGAGGCAACCTATCGGGATGTGAAAAATGGCTGTGAAGGTTTGCTGGCATATATAAAGGAAAAACACGAGTTTACATTGTAATTTTGGCAGTTGAAAGTATAAGTAACTGGTGTTAGAGAAAGAGGAGTATCATGGAAACAAGAATTGCATTAATCGGAATTATTGTGGAGAATCCGGAATCCATCGAGGCGTTGAATCATCTTTTGCATGAATATGGAAAGTATATTATTGGCCGAATGGGAATCCCATACAGAGAGCGTGAGGTCAATATTATCAGCGTGGCAATTGATGCGCCGCAGGATGTGATCAATGCTCTGTCAGGAAAAATCGGACGGTTGGATGGAATCGGAGCGAAAACCGTTTACTCAAACATCAAAGGAAAGAATGAAAAATAAAATCAGATGTGCCGGGCGATTATTATCTCACTACGCTACAAGCCGAGCCAGCTCGAATCCGCTATGCTCCTTCTCGCTGTTGGGGCTGTCGCCCAATAAGAATAAAAAGAAAAGATGACAGTCTGGTGAATAAATTCTCCATTCTGTCATCTTTCCTTTTTATCCTTACTCGGCTTGTAGCTTATCCAAAGTATCTCTCAAGTAATCCCTTAAGGGCTTTGCCGTGTCTTGCCTCGTCTCTTGCCATCTCATGAACAGTGTCATGGATTGCATCAAGGTTGTTTTTCTTAGCGCATTTTGCAAGATCAAATTTACCTGCAGTAGCACCGAACTCACAGTCAACTCTCCATTTCAGGTTATCTTTTGTAGTAGCTTTCATGTTTGGCTCTAAGTCCTCACCTAACATCTCAGCAAATTTTGCTGCATGTTCTGCCTCTTCGTAAGCAGCTTTCTCCCAGTAAAGACCAACTTCCGGATATCCCTCGCGGTGAGCAATACGAGCCATGCAGAGGTACATACCAACTTCAGAGCATTCGCCATCGAAGTTTGCTTTTAACTGGTCGAAGATGTATTTTTTGTCTTCATCACTGATTTCTGGATTGTTTTTTACTGTTTTTGCGTAAACGCCATATTCATGTTCTGCAGCAAGTGTAAGATCTCCTTCTACTTTTTTGAACTTATCAGCGCCTACATGACAGACTGGACACTCTGCTGGTGCAGCATCTCCTTCATAAACATATCCACATACTGTACAAACCCATTTTGTCATAATTTTGTTCTCCTTTTCTTATTTAAATTTTATTTACTTTTAATAATAGTAACTATTACTGATTTTAATTTAAAAAATATATTTTGTCAATACTTTTTCTTATATTTTTTATAGAAAGCTGTACAGTTCGCAGAACAACTGGAACTGTACCGTTAACTGTTCTTTTTACAGTCTGCGCATTTCCCATAAAAATATGTAATATGACCTTCAATTTCACCGTCAAATCCCTGATTTGCAAGGACATTGATATGATCAAGACCATCTACGGAAAGGTCTAAAACGCTGCCACAATGTTTGCAGATAAAATGATAATGTAGAGCCGGATTCCCGTCAAAACGGTCAGGTCCGATACCGGTCGATAATTTCTGAATCTCACCGATGTCAGAAAGTAATGACAGATTACGGTATACAGTGCCGAGACTGATATTCGGAAACTCTTCTTTGATGCCGAGATAAACAGTTTCAGCAGTAGGGTGGTCATATCTGCCGGCAAGGAAGGTCTTGATTGCTTCACGTTGTCTACTATATTTTAGCATGATAATCACCCTTTCTTTTTAATAATAGTAATTGTTACTGATATTATAATAGCAGAGAACCATACTTCTGTCAAGAATAAAGAAGATAAATTTAAACATTTCTGTGATCACTCAGCCACGCTTCATAATGTAAGTTTTTTGAAAAATCACGCATATCATAACCGACCAATGAATATATATAGTAGCAACAAAATAAATGCCGGGAGCATCCGATGGCAGGAATCAAACGTTTTATTACATATATATATGCATACGAAAACGGAACAAAAGGAATCAACGCGGGATTTGCAAAAGTGGAGATCAGGGGAAATGAATGCAGGATTGAAGTGCATCTGCGTGGAACACCAATTCGGATGGGAATGGATCAGGTATACCTTTTTAAAGTAGAGGGAGGGCAGATGCTTGCGTTCCCGATGGGAGAGATGAGAATGATAAAAGGAAGCGGAGATTATGGAACAATTATAAAAGCAGATCAGATTGGAGGATCAGAATACTCGTTTGCCGAGATGGATGGAATGGTTTTTGCAGGAGAGGAAGGCGCGATTGCCATGACACGCTGGACGGAAGGAGAGCCATTTACAGTAAAAACAGAAAATATCAGGTTGTGGGAACCGCAAAGATTTGACGTGGGTGGAACAGAAAACCAGAAAGAAAATGAGAAAAACGAGAATATCGCGGAAAGAGCGACCGCTGAAAGAGTGAACGCGGAAAAAGTGACCGCGAAAAAAACGGAAAATCCTGCAGATAAAAACGGAGAAAATGCTGCAGAGGAGCTTCATGCAACGGAAATGCCAATGCGCAATATTTTTCCGAAGTTTGTCTGGGTGGACACGTGGGAGCGGTTCAAAAACACGTATCCCTATTTTACATTGCCGGAGGATAAAAATGTGGAGTGTGTGCGCATTGAACTGAAAGACCTGCGTGAACTGCCGCGGAAATACTGGTATCTTGGAAATAACAGCTTTTTGCTGCACGGATTTTTCAATTACCGCTATCTGGTGTTGGGAAAGCTCGAAGAGGACAAATGGTTTATCGGTGTCCCGGGGATTTATCAGCAGCAGGAGCGCGTGATGGCAGCAATCTTTGGTTTCCCGGAGTTTATGACGACCGATCACATCAACCAGTTTGGCTATTGGTATCACACGTTAGATGAATAATACAGGACAATAATTGAGAGGGAACTGTCCGTTTATGAATGGATTTCATCGGGATTTAAGATAGCGTAGCGGATGTGATCTTCCCATTTTCCCTGAATGAGAATACTGTCGCGCTCAATTCCTTCCTCGAAAAAACCTGTGGCATGCAGCAGGTTTCTGGAAGGCGTATTTTCAGGCATGCAGCGGGCAAAGATTTTGTGGAGTCCGAGACCATAAAAGCCGACAGACAGTGCCATAGACAGAGCTTCTCGGGCATATCCATGATGCTGATAAGACGCATCGAATTTATAGCCGACCTCACTCGTGAAATAAGGCATTTTTATAATATTGTGCAGACAGACCGTGCCGATGATGGTAGATGGATCTTCTTTCAAAAAAACATAAAAGCGCACACTGGAAAGCTTGAGTGCAAGTTTTAACTCACACCTGGCGAGCGTCTGCTGGAAATCGAGTGTGTAATAATTTTCAGGAGCGGTCGGTTCATATTTTTCAAAGCAGAAACGGTTACGATATAAAAAATCATGGATTTCCCGCAGATAATCCGTGGAGGGTAGCCGTAAAATTAATCGCTCTGTTTCGTAGGAAAAAGAAAGCCCGGTGGGCAGTTGTGTGTGATTCTGCATAAAAACCTCGAATGGAAAAATTCTTATATAACATTATATACGACACCACAAAAAAAGCAAAAATATTTCTATGGTAGTGATGCGATAAATAGTGTATCATTGTATACAGAGTACCAGAACAGGAAAACAGAAAAATGAAAATGACGCAGGACGAAAAATATATGAAGGCAGCCATCCGCGAGGCGAAAAAAGCATATGCCCTGGATGAGGTGCCGATCGGGTGCGTGATCGTGCAGGATGGCACGATTATTGCGAGAGGATATAACAGAAGAAACACCGAAGGAAATACGTTGGCACACGCGGAATTGACCGCAATCAAAAAAGCGAGCAAAAAGACCGGTGACTGGCGGTTAGAGGATTGTACGATGTATGTGACATTGGAGCCATGCCAGATGTGCGCCGGAGCGATCGTGCAGAGCCGCATGAAAAAAGTGGTCATTGCCACGATGAATCCGAAGGCAGGATGCGCAGGTTCGGTGCTGAATCTTTTACAGATGGCTGCATTTAACCATCAGGTGGAGATTGAAAAAGGCGTTTTGGAGGAAGAGTGCTCGATGATGTTGTCTGATTTTTTCCGGGAGTTAAGAGAAAAGAAAAAGAGGAAAAAACAGGAAACGGTGACAGATTCCCTGTGAACTCTTGACAATGAAGGTTATTATAAGCTATACTTAAATCTCCGAGCAGCCGGGGTGGCAGCGGTACCCTGAACCAGCAATCCGCTATAGCTGGGGTGATATCAAACTGAGGGTTATCTCTTTGCGGAGCAGCCCTTCATAAGTGGCGTTGACGTTTGGGTCTTACGCAACAGGAATTTACGAACCGGGTCAGGTCAGGAATGGAGCAGCCCTAAGTAAAAGCTCTTGTGTGCCGTGAGGGTGCCTGGACCGAGTTAACTGTGGAGGTAACGTCCGTGGACTGGACTCGAAGGGCGATGCTCGGATTTTAAATTTAAGAACAGAAACCGTAAAGAGCCGCAGCAGTGATACTACGACTCTTTTGTTATAAGAAAAATGCATAAGACAGAATGTTTTTCTGTTGGCAAAAACGTTCTGAAACTACAAAAAAGGAGAAAAGCGAATGTGGGATAAAGTGAGAAAAAGAATTGTTGATGCATGCGATGTGATGGATATGGTCATGGCGGCAGTTGTGGTCATTGGAATTGTGATAGCGGCGATCGGAATTTTTCCACAGATTGGAGAACTGTGGCGTCACAGAGAGGAGACGGTTGCGTTTTTAGAATTTCTGGATGCAGTGCTCGGCGTTGTCATTGGTGTGGAATTCCTAAAAATGTTATGTAAACCAAATACTGCCAATATTATTGAAGCCCTGATTTTCGTGATCGCGCGTCATATGATCGTTCAGACAACGACAGCCGGAGAAGATCTGGTTTCCGTGATCAGTATCTGTATGCTTTTCCTTTTCCGCCGTTTTATGCTTGCAACAAAACCGGACGGGGAACATCATGTGCCGAATATTTTTAAGGCAATCAAAATCGCACAGTCGCCGGAATTTCAGGAAGCATTAAAAGAAACAGAAGAACATGAGACAATTTCTCAGGATGAAAAATAAAACTGCATTTATTTGAATACAAACATTGAATTTCCAAAAAACTGCTATATAATGTAAGCATGTCACGGCAAAAGTGCCGAAAATCGTGTTTATCCGGTACATAGATACGGTTTTAGAGAAAAAGAAAAGTGAGGAAAATAAAATGTTTGGATTTGGTCAGTTAATTGACATCTTGAAAAAGAACCCGAAAAAAATTGTTTTTACAGAAGGAAATGATCCTCGTATCTTAGAGGCAGCTTCCAGACTTCTTGCAAGCAACTTCTTACATCCAATTTTAGTTGGTAACCCGGATGAGATTGCAAAAGTAGCAGAAGAGAGCGGTTTCAATATCCGTGGAGCAGAGATCATCGATCCAATGAAGTACGACAGATTTGACGAGATGGTTGAGATGTTCTGTGAACTTCGTAAGAGCAAAGGTGTTACACCAGAGCAGGCAAGAGGAATTCTTTCTCAGGCAAACTACTTTGGTACCATGTTAGTAAAAATGGGAGTTGCTGATTCCCTTCTTGGTGGAGCAACATACTCTACAGCAGATACAGTACGTCCAGCATTACAGTTGATCAAAACAAAACCGGGTAACACGATCGTATCTTCCTGCTTCATCATGGTACGTCCGGCAGCTACAGGCGAGAACGAAGTACTCGCAATGGCTGACTGCGCGATCAACATTCATCCGACAGAGGATGAACTCGTAGAGATCGCCGGTGAGACAGCAGAGTGTGCTAAGATTTTCGGTATCGATCCCAAGGTTGCATTCTTAAGCTACTCAACACTTGGTTCCGGTAAGGGCGAGGATGTTGACAAGATGCGCAACGCAGCAGCAAAAGCAAAAGAAAAATATCCAGAGCTTCCAATCGAAGGAGAAATCCAGTTCGATGCAGCAGTTTCTCCACGTGTTGCACGTACAAAATGCAAAGATTCTCAGGTTGCAGGACATGCAAACACATTTGTATTCCCTGACATCAATGCTGGTAACATTGGTTACAAGATTGCACAGCGTCTTGGTAACTTCGAAGCTTACGGACCAATCTTACTTGGCTTAAATGCACCAATCAACGATCTGTCCCGTGGATGTAACGCTTCTGAAGTATATTCTATGGCAATCATCACAGCAGCACTTGCTTAATTGCAATTGATCGGAACATAATAATAAGAAAGAACCGTATGCGAAGAGCGTTTGAAAGAATGTTTTCGTGTGTCGGTTCTTTTTTTTTGTTATGGCGACGACCGCTAATCGGAGCGAGATTCGCAGAGCATATCTTGTCTCTGTGATTGGAAACACTTGAATCGTGAAATGGTATTTTGAATTTATATATGATTCTCGCAGACTGGATCATATAATTAGAATATGTGGATGAAACTGGGGAAGTATCAGATAATATGTGGATAACTATGTGGATAATGTGAATAAGTCGGTGAATATAGATAAATAATATTAATTGTTATACAATTAAAAAGAAATACGAAAAGAATTATAAAATGGAAATATATCTTTTTCTTTGATTGTATAGTAGAATATGTGTGCAATTCACATAATAGGAAAAAAAGATTTGCAGAAAATAACAAATGAATCAAACAGAGGAAAAAACAATGTTTAAAAATGCAGGACGTGTAAAACGCACAATAGAAGAATATTTTGTACTTACCGTGGCAACGCTTATTCTGGTTGTCGGCGTGTATGTATTCAAGTTCCCGAATAACTTTTCTTTCGGTGGAGTGACTGGTATTGCGGTCGTTTTGAGCGCCATTATGCCGACAACCCCTGGAAATATCACATTTATTATCAATATGGCACTGCTTGTGCTGGGATTTATTTTTCTTGGAAAAAGTTTTGGAATCAAGACTGTCTATGTCAGTGTGCTGATGTCAGTTGGGTTAAGTGCAGCGGAGAAATGGTTCCCAATGTCTGCGCCACTCACCTCACAGCCGGTGCTGGAACTGATCTATGCGATCGTGCTTCCGGCGGCGAGTTCAGCCATCTTATTTAATGTCGGAGCTTCCGGTGGTGGTACGGATATTATCGCCATGATCTTAAAGAAATACACGAAACTGAATATCGGAGGTGCGCTGTTTCTGGTAGACCTGTTTATTGTACTTGCATCCTGCCTTGTCTTCGATGCGCAGACAGGTCTGTTTTCCCTCTGCGGACTTCTGGCAAAATCACTGGTGGTCGACAATGTGATCGAGAGTATTAACATGTGCAAATACTTCACCATTATCTGCAATGATCCGGAACCAATCTGTGAGTTTATCACCCAGAAGTTAAACCGCAGTGCAACGGTATATCATGCCGAGGGTGCTTATCAGCATAACGACAAAGCAGTTATTCTCTCTGTTATGAAGCGAAGCCAGGCTGTGGAACTCCGTAACTTCATCCACGAAAACCAGCCGTCCGCTTTCATTGCGATCACCAACAGCAGTGAGATTATCGGAAAAGGTTTCCGTGGGTTGAATTAGAAAACCAGATTTGCGAAAAAGTCCGAAAGTTTGCGGACATAGGGAAATTATGCTAAAATAGACGGCATATAAGATGAATGAATTTGACGGAAATTTGTTCAAAAATAACAGGTTTTATCGAACACTAAAAGGAGAGATAAAACAGGAGAAAACAGGAGAAGAATTTCATGAAAATTTGGGAAGATGAGAAACAGGTGTACATCAGAGCGAGCATGGAGCGCAATACGCCGGAACAGAATGCAGCGCTCAAAGAGCGTTTAGAACAGATCGACTGGTCGATTTTAGAACATATCCAGAGAAAAGAGACTGTGAATGAGCGCGGTGTGTTCGCACCGTTAGAAGCAGTGGAAGTGCCGGAGATCGAGGCGCGCAGAGACGAGTTTAAAGCAGCAGGACTGGATGCAATCCGGGCAGGAAAAGTAGGAGCAGTGCTTTTAGCTGGCGGACAGGGAACAAGACTGGGGTTGGACAGACCGAAGGGAACATTAAATATCGGTGTGAACCGGGAACTTTATTTATTCGAGCAGCTTTTCCGTAATCTGATGGATGTGACGGATGAAGCCGGTGCTTACGTTCCAATGTACATTATGACAAGCAATATTAATCATAAAGATACCGTTACTTTTTTTGAGGAGCATCATTATTTTGGCTATCCAAAAGACTATGTAAAATTTTTCATTCAGGAGATGGTTCCGGCATGTGACCACGAGGGACGTGTCTATATGGAATCTGATACCGAGGTGGCAATGTCTCCAAACGGAAACGGTGGATGGTTTGGTTCCATGGTGAGCGCAGGATTATTAGATGACATCCACGCAAGAGGACTTGAATGGATCAATGTGTTTGCAGTGGACAACTGCTTACAGAGAATTGCGGATCCGCTATTTATCGGCGCAACAATCGTTTCTGGCTGCGAGAGTGGAGCGAAGGTAGTGCGCAAGGCGGCACCGGATGAAAAAGTTGGCGTGCTTTGTACTGAGGATGGAAAACCATCTATCGCAGAGTATTATGAGATGACGCAGGAGATGGCAACTGCAAGAAAAGAGAATGGAGATCTGCTTTACGGCTTTGGCGTGATCTTAAACTATCTTTTCTCTGAAAAAAAATTAGAGCAGATCGCAGACGCACGTATGCCGATCCATGTGGTGGAGAAGAAAATTCCTCATATTGATCTGGAGGGAAATATGGTGAAACCGGATCAGCCAAACGGATACAAGTTTGAAACTTTAGTGCTGGATATGGTACATATGATGGATGACTGCATTCCATATGAAGTTGTGCGTGAAAGAGAATTTGCACCGATCAAAAACCTTCATGGCGTGGATTCCTTAGACACTGCGAGAGAGTTGCTGAAAGGCTGCGGTGTCACATTATAATACCTTTGAAAAAGCGGTCACTTTACAGAAAAAAGCAAAAAAGAACATAAAAAACCGCGTAAAATGGGCGTTTGCCGGGAATCCTGGCAGACGCCCGTTTTGTGCAAAAGACCAAAGAAAATCTAAGAAATTTCGTAAAAACAACAGAAAAAGGAGAAAAATAACTAAAATATAACAAAAATACACTTTTTATATTAAACATATTGCACAATGAATACAGAAGAATTTTCAAGAAAGAAAGAAGTATTTTATATGTTTTTTTATAGGGGCGATTGCTATAATTCATCATGTAACAAGAAGTTACCAAATACATTAAGGGAGGTTTTCTTATATGAAAAAGAAAGTAGTTAGTGTAATTCTTGCAATGACAATGGTAGCATCCATGGCAATGGGATGCGGAAGCGGCTCTGATACAACAACATCAGACAATTCAACAACAACCACAACAAATGATGCAGCAGCATCCACAGAGGCATCCGATGCAGCAGACGCAACAGCAGATGCAGCAAGCGGAGATCTTGCTGACAAAAAAGTCGGCGTATGTATTTATCAGTTTTCTGATAACTTCATGACATTATTCCGTGGAGAACTTGAGAATTACTTAATCGAGCAGGGATTCTCAAAAGAAAATATCACAATCGTAGATGGTGCTAACGACCAGGCTACACAGACAAACCAGATCCAGAACTTCATCACACAGGGTGTTGATGTTTTGATCATCAATCCGGTTAACTCTTCATCCGCAGAGACAATCACAGATATGGTTGTTGAAGCTGGTATTCCTCTTGTATACATCAACCGTGAGCCAGCAGCAGAAGAGGAACAGAGATGGACTGATAACAACTGGGATGTAACATATGTTGGATGTGACGCTCGTCAGTCCGGTACATACCAGGGCGAAATGATCGCTGATCTTGGCCTTGATACAGTTGATATGAACGGAAACGGTAAGATCGACTACATCATGATCGAAGGTGACCCGGAGAACGTTGATGCTCAGTATCGTACAGAGTACTCTATCAAAGCTCTTGAAGATGAAGGATTAGAAGTAAACTGCTTAGACGATCAGGTTGGTATGTGGGATCAGGCTACCGCCCAGCAGTTAGTAGCTAACTCATTAAGCCAGTATGGTGATGACATCGAAGTTGTATTCTGTAACAACGACGCAATGGCACTTGGTGCTTTACAGGCAATTGAATCCGCAGGACGTACTGTAGGCAAAGATATCTACTTAGTAGGTGTTGATGCTTTATCAGAAGCTCTTGAAAGTGTTCTTGCTGGAACAATGACAGGTACTGTATTTAACGATCACTTCTCACAGTCCCACAGTGCAGCAGATGCAGCTATCAACTACTTAAATGGTACTGGAAATGAGCACTACATTGGTTGTGACTACGTGAAAGTTACAAAAGACAATGCCCAGGAAATCCTTGACATGGTTAAACCAGAAAATCCTTGACATGGTTAAATAATCAATCATTGCTACATTGAAAAAGTAAAACGAAAAAAGCGGTGCGGGTGTTTGAATGGCACCCGCACTTGTCTTGAAAAGACTGACACAAGACGATCTTAATTGATTTGATAACGAAAAGAATTATGAAAATGTCATGTATTTGAAACAGCGGAAGTAATAATAGGTAAGGAATTCTGAATATTGACATTACACAGATTTTTGATCTGTATCAACATAAAATAAAACAGGTAATAGACCTGAATTTATAAAGGAGGAGCAAAATGGCTGAATATAAACTGGAGCTTAAGGGTGTTTGCAAATCTTTCCCTGGTGTAAAAGCGTTGGATAATGTACAGCTTTCATTAAGACCAGGAACAGTTCATGCACTGATGGGCGAAAACGGTGCAGGAAAATCCACTCTGATGAAATGCCTTTTCGGTATTTACAGAATGGATGCGGGGGAAGTCATTCTGGATGGCAAGAAGATTGAGATTAACAATCCGGATGAGGCAATGAAGTATGGTATTGCGATGGTACATCAGGAATTACAGCCGGTACCTGCAAGAAGCGTGGCAGAGAACCTTTATTTAGGACGTTTCCCAACCAAGGGATTCGGACCATTTAAGATGATCGACCACAAAACTATGTATGCAGAGACAGAGAGATGGTTAAAAGAGGTAAAAATGGATTTTGATCCAAAAGCACAGCTTGGATCTCTTTCCATTGGACAGATGCAGTCCGTAGAAATTGCAAAGGCAGTTTCACAGCAGGCAAAAGTCGTGATCTTCGACGAGCCGACATCTTCTCTTTCTGATAACGAAGTAGAAGCGCTGTTCCGTATCATGAATGATCTGAGGGACAAGGGCGTTGCAATGGTTTACATTTCCCACAAGATGGATGAGATCAAGCGTATCGCAGATGATATCACGATCATGAGGGATGGTACCTATGTAGGAACCTGGCCGGCAGCAGAACTTTCAACAGACCAGATCATTGCAAAGATGGTAGGCCGTGAACTTACCAATGTATATCCACCGAAGGAGAACAAACCGGGTGAAGTCATCATGGAAGTAAAAGACTTATGTTCTATCCATGAAAAATCATTCCAGCATGTAAGCTTTGAATTGAGAAAAGGTGAGATCCTTGGATTTGGTGGACTGGTAGGTGCACAGAGAACCGAGTTGATGGAAGGTATTTTCGGTATCCGCGGTATCGCATCCGGCGAGATTTATATGCACGGCAAGAAAACCAGGATCAAACATCCTATTGATGCAATGAATGCAGGTATCGGACTTATTACAGAGGATCGTCGTGGAAATGGTATCTTCGGATGTCTTTCCATCAAAGATAATGTAGGTGTCTCTGTATACAATAAATTCCTTAAAGCAGGATTTGTGTTAGACCACAAGAAAATCAATCAGGTTGTGGATGACAGCATTAAGAAGTTAAGCATTAAGACACCAAGTATGAAGGAACACATCGCAAACCTTTCCGGTGGTAACCAGCAGAAGGTTATCGTAGCAAGATGGCTTGCAAATGATCCTGACGTACTGATCATGGATGAGCCGACCCGTGGTATCGACGTCGGTGCAAAACATGAGATTTATGAGATCATGAGTGATCTGGCAAAACAGGGAAAAGCAATCATTATGATCTCATCAGAAATGTCAGAACTTCTTGGTATGGCAGACAGAATCTGCGTTATGTGTAACGGTAAACTTACCGGCGAGATCGATCAGCCGGAAGAGATGACTCAGGCAAGAGTCATGGGCTTCGCAACCAAATTCTGATAGAGGAGGACAATAGAATGGAAAAGACAAAACAGCAGAAAGCAAAAGATTTTATTATCAACAATGGCGTTATCATTGTAATGTTTATTCTGGTTATCTACACCGGATTGACATCTGATAACTTCCTTACACGAAACAACTTAATGAACATTTTGATGAACATGAGTTCACGACTTGTCATCGCCCTTGGTATTGCAGGATGTGTAATCACCGCAGGATGTGACCTTTCCGCAGGACGTATGATCGGTTTCGCAGCATGTATTGCCGGTACATTATTACAGCGTATTGATTATTCCGGAAAGTTCTTCCCGGATATGCAGCCAATGAATGTATTCCTGGCATTGATCGTTGTCATGGCAATCTGTGCAGCATTTGGTAGTATCACAGGTTTCTTCATCGCTTACCTAAGCGTACCTCCATTCATCGCTACGCTCGCAATGATGGAAATTGTTTATGGTATTTCCCTGATCTACACAGGAGCTACACCACTTGGTGGTTATGTAAAATCCTACACAGATATCGCAAACGGCAAATTCCTTGGAATCAGCTGGCTGATCTGGATCGCAATTTTAGTAGCAGTTATCACATGGTTTATTTTCAATATGACACGTCATGGAAAATATATGTATGCGATCGGTGGTAACCCACAGGCAGCAGAAGTTGCTGGTGTTCCTGTAAAAGCAACTATGATCTTAATCTACATGAAAGCAGCAGCTATGTATGGTCTTGCAGGTTTCATGCTTGGCGCAAAAGCCGGTGGTGCATCCGTTAACTTAGGATATGGTTACGAAATGGAAGCGATCGCAGCTTGTACGATCGGTGGTGTATCCGTTACAGGTGGACGTGGTAAAGTTTCTTCCGCTATCATCGGTGTTGCTGTATTCGAGTTATTAAAAGCAGCATTACAGTACTTGGGAGTAGATGCGAACGCACAGTACATTGCAATTGGTATCGTAATCTTCGTAGCTATTTCTCTTGATATCAGAAAATACGTTGCTAAGAAATAATAAAATACAAATAATTTTGAAACATCATATGTTTTATATTATAATAATAGCGGCTGGAGCTTTTCAGCCGCTATTATTACTTAAGGGAGAAAAAGAATGACAACACAGACAATTTTAGAACAGGCAGGAATTCCATTACTTTTATTTGTGATCTGTATGTATTATGGATTGAAACTGATGATTTTGCAGGATGTTTCAACCATTCGGGGAAAGAATAAAGAACCGGTAAAAGATGAAAAGGCGTATGCAAAAAAAGGTGGAGCGCTCATTCTCTTTTTTGGTTTTGCAACACTTGTAATGACGTTTCTTCTTTTTGTGGATCTTTATGTCGCACTGGCACAGATTGTAATCTGTACGATTATTTTTGGCGTTTTGTGGAAAAAAATGAATGACAAATACGGTGCATAAAGAAAGATGGAAAAGAAATAAAAGAAAATAAAGGGCAGAAATTATGAACCAATATACCGTTTTACTTGTAGATGATGAGGAAGAAGTATTTCAAGTCATCATGAAAAAACTCGATTGGGAGAGCATGGGATTTTCCATTGCAGGCTATGCCAGAAATGGTGTGGAGGCGTTGGAAATGGCGGAGGAACTGCAGCCGGATGTGGTCATGACAGATATCAAGATGCCATATATGGACGGGCTTACACTCTGCAAAAAGCTCAAAGAACTCTACCAGAAAGTGAAAGTGATCATTTTCTCCGGCTTTGATGAATTTGAGTATGCGAAAGAGGCAATTAAAATTGAGGCCGAGGAGTATATTTTAAAACCGATCAATTCCAATGAACTGCGGGAAGTGTTTGAGCGGATCAAGGTCAACCTCGATAAAGAGCTGGACGAAAAAAGAAATATCGACAAACTGCGGGAATATTATATGGAAAGTCTTCCTGTTTTACAGGAGAATTTTTATACTTCGCTGATTGAAGGAAGAATCCCGGAGTCACAGATTGAAAAGTATGTGCAAAACTATCAGATCAACCTGACAGGACCATACTATGTGGTCACTGTTTTACATATCAGTACAACGAATCCGGAAAATGTGCCAATTGATCCATTTTTACTCACTGTCTCTGTGAAAAAACTTGCGGAGGAACAGTTGACCGAAAAATGGAATTGCAGGACGGTGACCTATCTTGGAGATATCCTTGTGATCGCACAGCTTTCCGATGTGGACAGCGTCACACATTTTACCGATGATATGGATCGGTTCTGCAAAATGGCAAAGCGTGTCTGCAAGGCGACTGTCACCGCGGGAATCGGTCATGTGTGCAATCAGCTTTCGCAGCTTTCACTCTCTTATCACGGTGCAAAGAATGCAACCTCTTATCGTGTTTTATATGGAAATACAAGAGCCATCAATATCGCAGAGATGGATCCACAGGAGAGCGTGGATGAACACTGGGAGGAAGCTTACATCGAGAAAATTTTAAAGAAAGTCAAGATGGGCGAGCAGGAGCCGTTGGAGGAAGCAATTGCAGAGTTTACGGGGCAGATGGCAAAGACGAGAATGTCTCTGCAGAACTACCGGATTCTTGTCATGGAACTGATTGCAGAAATTTTCCGGTTTGGAAGCAATAACCAGATTAACATGGACGAAGTGTTTGGCAACAACAGCGATTTATATAATCAGGCATTACAGTTGGAATCCACAGATGCGCTTGGTGCATGGCTGAAGGAAAACTGTATGAAGATGCAGCGCCAGGTGACAAATGAACGTCAGGACACCACAAAATCTTTTGTGACAAGAGCAGTAGAGTATGTGAAGGAGCATTATGCAGATCAGGAGTTGAGTATTGAGACGATATGCAGTTATCTGAATGTGAGTGCAGCATATTTTTCCACTGTTTTTAAGAAGGAAACCGGAAAAACATTTATCAATTATCTCACGGACTATCGCATGGAGCAGGCAGTGGATCTGCTTTTGACGAAAGACGAGAAAACTTATATTATTGCAGAAAAAGTTGGATATTCTGATCCGAACTATTTCAGCTATGTGTTTAAAAAACAATTTGGAATGTCACCATCAAAATATAAGGCAGGTAAGTTGGGCGAAAAGTGAAAACAATAGAAAAATTTTACCGGAAAATAGCGGAATACCTTGCAAAACGTGTCAAACCCCAGACGATACAGTTTACGATATCGGTTTCATTTACGATTGTCTCTGTATGCAGTATGGGGATTCTTGGCGTGACACTTTATAATCGTTTTGTCAATCGAATGGAGGACATGACAATCGAAAGCTCGGAGCAGCTTTTGAATCAGACTGCCATCAATCTGGAAACGTATCTTAGAAACATGCGGCGCATTTCGGATGCGATGTACTATAGTGTCATTAAGGATAAGGATCTTGCAGTGGATTCTGTGGATGAGGAGATGAACCTTTTATATGAGGCGAATAAAGATAACCTGATCAGTATCGCATGTTATACGAACGATGGTAAACTGGTTGCAGCAGCACCGGTCACCAATGAGAAGGATAATTCGGACATTGTCGATCAGGAGTGGTTTGTCAATGCGGTGGATCAGATGGAAAACCTGCATTTTTCCACTCCACATGTACAGAATCTGTTTGACAATGCAACTTACCGCTATTACTGGGTTGTTTCCTTAAGCCGTGCAGTGGAACTGACAAGCAACGGAAATTCTACGCTGGGTGTTTTGCTGGTTGATATGAACTACAGCAGCATTGAGCAGCTTTTTAATAAGGCAAATACAGATAATTCATCGGAATATGTCTATCTGATGGACAGCGATGGTGAGATTATTTATCATCCGAAGCAGAAACTGATTTACACGAATCTTTATGAGGAAAATAATCTTGAGGCGGTTCATTATGATGACGGTTCCCATCAGGAGATTTTTCAGGGGGAAAAGAGACTTATCACCGTCAAGACGGTCAGCTATACCGGCTGGAAAATTGTGAGCGTTGTGCCAATGAGCGCCTTTAATATGGGACTTTACGGTACGCGAATGTTTGTGATTATGTTGATGGCGTTGTCGATGCTGATGATTATTATCATCAATCAGCTTGTGTCTGCAAGAATCGCAAAACCATTACAGCGTCTGAATGAATCCGTCAAAGAATGGGAAGCGGGAAATCTGAATCCTACTATATATGTAGGCGGATCGTTGGAAGTAGAACATCTGGGAAAGACGTTGCGCTCTACGGTAGAACAGATTAACCAGTTGATGCATGATATTTTGTATGAACAGGAAGAAAAAAGAAAAAGTGAACTGGATGCATTGCAGTCGCAGATCAATCCACACTTTTTGTATAATACACTGGATTCCATTGTATGGATGATCGAGGGCGAACGCTACGAGGATGCAGTCTTTATGATTACGCAGCTTGCGAGTCTGTTCCGTATCAGTCTAAGCCGCGGAAAAACGATCATCAGCGTTGAAGATGAGATCAAACACGCAAAGAATTACATGAATATCCAGAAAATTCGTTATAAAAACAGCTTTGCAATTGATTTTTCCATAGAGGAGGAAATTTTGCACTGCTGTACGGTAAAACTCGTGGTGCAGCCGCTGCTGGAAAATGCGATTTATTATGGCGTGGAAGGAATGGACGGTGAAGGCGAGATCCATGTAAAAGGTTACCGGAAAGAGGACGATATTTATATAGAAGTCAGCGATAACGGACTTGGTATGCCGCAGGATATGGTGGAACAGCTTTTGACCGACAATAACCGTGTGAGAAAGCATGGTTCCGGTGTGGGTGTGATCAATGTACATAATCGTATCCGTCTGCGGTTTGGCAAGCCATATGGCCTTGAAATTGAGAGTATGCCGGATGAGGGAACCACCATTCGTATCCATCTGCCGTATATTCCATATGAACCGGAAAAACTGGAACTGCTGGAAAACGGAAAGATGCAGGAACTGAAAGGGGGAAAGAGCAATGAAGAAAAATAGGATTTATTTTGGATTGCTCATTCTTGCCCTGGTAGTGACGATTGTCTGGACATCCGCTGGCATGCTTGGAGTGAATAAAGAAGAGAAAAAATACAGTGTGTCTGTGATCGTCAACGACAGCAACAATGACCGCTGGATCGCAATGCGCGAGGGACTGGAGCAGGCAGCGAAAGATGACGATATTCAGTTAAATTATGTTTCCACCGGTGTCTTTGCAAGTGAAGATGAAGAAAAGGCGCTGATCGAGCGTGAAGTGGAGAATGGAGCAGATGGAATTATCGTACAGCTTGTCTCAAGTGAGGACACCTATGCAGTTTTTGAGAAAATAGATTCTTCTGTAGCGGTGATGTTATTGGAAACAGATGCGGTGTCGGAGGGAGTTTATTCCGTGACAGCCCCGGATAATCTCTGGATTGGTGAAGCACTGGCACAGACAGTTTTGCAGGATTATGGGGATTCTTTATCTGAGAAAAAAATTGGAATTCTCAGCGGAAACCAGAATCAGCTTTCCATGCAGCAGAGGCTTGGCAGCGTGAAAAAGCTGCTGGAGGATGAGAACATAGAGCCGGTCTGGATTTTATCCGGTCAGGGGGAGAATCTGTCATCGGAACTTGTGACAAAACAGGCAGATGAACCGGTGGATATTCTGATCACATTGGGAAATGCGGAGACAGAAACAGCAGTGGATTATCTGCAGGCGGATACCAGTTATAAACGACAGTTTATGATTTATGGGGAAGGGTGTTCGGATAAAACGGTATATTATCTGGACAAAGGCATAATTAAGTCGCTTGTAGTACCAAATGAATTTAACATGGGATACCAGAGCGTACATACGATTGCGGAACAAATCAAATACAAGTTTTCCAGTGCTGAAAGCACAACGGTGGAAAGTCTTGTGATCAATAGGCAGAATCTGTATGATGAGGAGAATCAGAAGATTTTATTCCCAATTGTACAGTAAATCGGGAGAATCATGGTATAGGGAAAACAGGAAGAAGGAGAGAAAGGTACAGCATGAGAAGTGCAAAACAGAGAATTTCAAGTGCGTTGATTCTGGCAGTGGGCGCATCAATGCTTATGGGATGTGAACTGCCAGAGAGAAATACACAGGTGAAAAGTATCAAGATCGGTGTGACACTCTATGACCAGTATGATGCGTTTCTTTCTGAGCTGATGGAAGATTTTAACACCTATGCAGCAGCGAAGGAAGAGGAGACAGGAATCGCCATTAATGTGGAAGTCTATAATGCGTCACAGAGTCAGACGACACAGAACAATCAGGTGGAAGCTATGGCACAGGATGGATGCGACATTATCTGTGTGAACTTAGTGGATCGTACAGATCCTACAACGGTCATTGATCTCGCAGAGAAAAATGATATCCCTGTCATTTTCTTCAACCGTGAGCTGGTGGAAGAGGATTTAGAGCGCTGGGATAAACTGTATTATGTGGGGGCGAAGGCATTTGAATCTGGAATGATGGAAGGACAGATTGCCGCAGCGGCTTTTTTACAGGATCCATCGGTCGACAGAAATCAGGACGGAGTCTACCAGTATGTTGTGCTTGAGGGGGAGCCGGGACATCAGGATGCAATAGTCCGCACGGAATACTCGGTGAATACGATTGTTTCCAGCGGGATTGAGGTGGAAAAACTGGGTTATGCCATTGCTAACTGGAACCGTGCACAGGCACAGAACAAAATGACACAGCTTTTGAGCCAGAATGGCAATAAAATAGAGTTAGTGATCGCAAACAATGACGATATGGCAGTGGGGGCGATCGATGCATTGAAGGCCTCAGACCTAAGCCGGGAGGAATGGCCGGTAGTAGTCGGGATCGACGGCACGGACGTTGGACTTGAGGCAGTGAAGAATGGCGAGATGGTCGGTACCGTCTATAATGACAAAGAAGGACAGGCAAAGGGAATGTTGGAACTTTCTTTTGCACTTGCCACGGGCGGAAATCTGGAGGATCTGAATCTGGAGGATGGAAAATACATAAGAATGCCTTATGCAAAAGTCGGACCTGATGATGTGGATGAATATTTGAACAGATAACGTTTCTGACAGACAGGAAATGAATGGGAGCAAAGATTTGAAGACAATCATTTATTTTAAAGGTGTCTATGACACGCTTGATTTATTTACAGATCATTTGATCGAGGCATTTGAATCCATGGGATATGGGACATTTGTGTATCACACTGCAAATGAGGAAGTGAGCAAAAAGATGCTGCTCCGCCTGCTGGGTGAATCACAGGAATTTGCAGCAGTGACATTTAATAACCTCGGGTATAATCTTTCTTTTGAACAGCCTGAAGCAGCGGAGGGTGAAGAGGGAAAACCGGAAGAATATAATATATGGGATTATTTTCATATCCCATATATTGACATTCTCATGGATCATCCATTTCATTATGAAAAACCGCTTTGCAATATGCCGAAAACTGCGGTAATCCTGTGCACAGACCGCAATCATGTGAAGTATGTCCGGCGTTTTTTCAAAAATATCCGTCAGACAGATTTCCTTCCACATGCAGGTGTGGAATTAGGGCATAAGCACAAGCCTTTGCAGGAACGGAAGATAGATGTGCTTTATGCAGGAGCACTTCCGGTTTACACGGTCGCAAAGATGATTCCGGATCTTCATTCCATCCCGGAAGTTGACGGTGAGGAGATGATGCGGTCGGTGCTGGGAGAACTGGTACAGCACCCGGAACAGACGACGGAACAGGCGATAGAAGCATATGTGAAAACTGTGCGTGGAGACATATCTGACGGGCGTTTGCAGGAGATTATTGTAAAAATGAGATTTCTGGATTCCTATGCGACTTCTTTTTTCCGGGAGCAGGCGGTGCGTATCCTTGTGGAGAGTGGTATTCATGTGACTGCATATGGGGTTGGCTGGGATCAGTGTGAATGGAGCGATAATCCGTATCTGACGTATGGAGGGAAAGTGCCTGCACCACAGATCCTTCCGCTTATGAATGATTCCAAAATTGTGTTAAACACCATGACCTGGTTTAAAGCAGGTGCGCACGACCGTATTTTTAATGGTATGCTTGCAGGTGCGGTGGTGGTGACAGATGATTCCACTTACCTGCGCAGAACATTTACGGATGGAAAAGAACTTGTGATGTTTTCCTTAAAGGAACTGCAGACACTGCCGGAACGGGTATTTGACTTGTTTGGCCACAGCTCCCACATGCAGGAGCTGGCAGATTGTGGATATCGTGCCGCAAAAGAGGGGCATACGTGGAAAAACAGGGCAGAGTATATCCGCGAGTGCTATTTTGACTGAAGATCATATGCTGTAAAAGATGGAGGGACAAAGAATTAATGCACATTTTAATGTATCGTTGGAAGGCATACAATTACCGGGATATTGAACAGACATTCCGCCTGTTGGGGCATACGGTGGACAATATAGAGCAGGAACTTGGGAATTATGACATTGATCCTGAGTTTGAGGCGGAAATCGAAGCGCTGATGGAAAAAATTCATTATGATATGGTGTTTACGGTCAATTATTTTGCACTGATCTCAAATTCCTGCCAGAAAATGGGTGTGAAATATGTGTCATGGACGTGTGACAATCCACTGATCAGCATGTATCATATCTCTGTTTTTAACGACTGCAACTACATTTTTACATTTGATAAAACAAACTATCTGGAATTTAAAGAGATGGGGGTAAAACATATCTGGTATCTTCCGCTTGCAGTGGATGCTGACCGGATCGACACGATTTTACAGAAATCAGAGGACAGCATAAAATACAGCGGTGACATTGCATTCGTGGGAAGCCTTTATGAGAGGAATTCCTACGACAGGATCAAGCCTACGCTGCCGGAATATCTGAGAGGCTACTTTGATGCGGTGATGGAAGCACAGCTTAACATCAGTGGTGCAAATATCGTGGAACCAATGCTCACAACAGATATTTTAGAACAACTGCAACAGCATTTTTCACTGGAAAAGTCGGAGGGCTCTTTCTCAGACCTCGGATTGATCTTCCAGACAACGGTACTTGGGTTTAAAATCGCAGAGATTGAGAGACGACGTGCGCTGATCGAACTGTCAAAACATTTCCGTGTGAATGTGTATAGTAACAGCAATGTCTCGGATCTTGTGAGAGTGCAGTACTGCGGCTCTGTCGATTATTGGAGCGAGATGCCAAAAGTGTTCCATGAGTCGAAAATAAACTTGAACTTCACGATCCCCAATATTAAAAGCGGGATTCCGCTCCGCATATGGGATGTACTGGGGGCAGGAGGATTTCTGATGACAAATTATCAGGCGGAGATCCCTCTTTATTTTAAGGAAGGGGAAGACCTGATATGTTTTGACGGTGTGGAAGATCTGGCAGAGAAAACGGGCTATTATCTGGAACATGAGAAGGAACGGAGAGAAATTGCCCATAACGGCTATGAGAAAGTGAAACAACATCATTCTTATGTAAACCGTATAGAGACAATTTTAGAGACGATCGCATAAAAAGGACTGTTGCATGAAAGCTGATTCATGTGACAGTCTTTTTAACAATAGCGGTCTAACATCATTCCGGAGTAGATTGAAGTGATATATGGTGTCGCAAAATTATGTCCCGGGTTCTTGTAGGCTACAATAATTTTGTTCACGTAATTCATCGGGTCAATAGACGCCTCTGCTGCTTTACTGTTTAATGTGTCCTTAAATTGATTCAGGATCGAAAAATTATCCTGCGCATCTTCTGCGGTTGCAGCATCGTACAGAAGATTGCGGTCAATATGCAGATAATTGTCGGCGTCTAATTCCAATCCCATTGCTTCTAATTCATTGCGGTAGTCTTTTGCAACACTGCTCATGTCAGAGACGAGCTTATTAGGGCGCTGGGCGTCGGAATATGAATGACCGATCCTGATCACTTCGTTATAAGCATTGGCGAGTCTGCTGACATTGTCCGCAACGGCATCGGCATCTGTCTTGAAATCGATCGTTGCCTCTGAGCCATCCTTGCTGATTCCGTTTAATGTCAGATTAAACTGGTTATTTACCATAAATGAATTCGAGTAGGAGGAATGTTCTTTCCCATTTAAAACAAAAGAAGAATTCCCGGCTTTCTGTGCAATCTGATCGATTCCTAAAAGCTTCATCGCGTGCATGGAGGAGGGACTTGCATCCGGCAGGATCTGGAACAGATAGTCTTCATCATCTGCAATGCCGGTCTGGCTGGAGGAGAACACAAGTGCATTATCTCCTTTGCTGTTCTGAACCATGGAGGCATTGATGCCGATTTTCGAGTGGTTGATCAACTGCATCAGTTTTTGCTGGACATCTGCATTGGAATCCTTACGGTCGACAGAAAACTGAAATTCATAAGAATTCGTATTCGTGTTCAGGTCAAAGGAATAAATGCCGGGTGTAAACTGATAACGATCCGGCTGAAGGTAATTTCCACGGTTAATCTGTTCTGCTGCTAACTGCTTTACTGCTATATGAAAGGTAGTTGTATCCGGAGTGTCGTCGTTTCCAATGTATTCTGCGGTTACGACATCTTCGTCCGAAGACTGGGCGATCTTTTTGGAAAAAGCTTTTTCAATGCCCTGGTCGCTGCTTGAAAGTGAAGCTGCGATATGCTGGATGTCTCCGACACTTTCCTTGATATCAATCGCATATTTTTTCGCTTCCCCGAGGTTTTTGATTTTGTACAGAGGGGATTCTTTATTTGTTTTTACAATTTTATTATAGGTGTCACGCAGCTGGCTTTTCTTGTGCGTGTCATAGCGCGATACAGTCGAATTGCCATAGGTACTCAGATAGTACTGGTAGGCGCTGTCAATGGCTGCCATAGATGTTCCCCTCCTTTCTTCCTTGAAATCATAATGCAGTACTGTCTTAATATAATAAGAAGTAATTCGTTATGCGGGGATGAAAATCCGTTTCATTAGATTACAGAATATATATCGGTAGTTCTATAAAAAATATTTATCTTTTTTTACATTATTATAGGAAATGTGGAAAAAAGCAAGAAAAAAACAAAAAAATTTGTTGACGACCAATATTCTGTGTGCTATATTAGTCTAGCGATGGAAGTAGGTCTTTTTTTTATGCCTTTTTTTAGGTCGGACTTATTTTCGACTAAAAGGTGTAGAAAAACACAAAGAATTTAATGGAGGTGGAAGTTGTGCGCACGAAAATAACACTGGCATGTACAGAATGCAAGAATCGTAATTACAACACGACAAAAGACAAGAAAGCTCATCCAGACAGAATGGAAACCAAAAAGTATTGTAGATTCTGTAAGACTCATACATTACACAAGGAAACCAAATAGTTTAGCTGGGTGAAGGAGTGAGAAAATGGGAGAAACCGAGAAATTAGTAAAAGCTCCGGAAAATGGTCAGCACATGAGCCTGCTGGCGAAACTGTCGAGCTGGTTTACCGGTCTCAAGGCTGAATTCAACAAGATTATTTGGCCAGACAAACAATCACTTGCAAGACAGACAGGAGCCGTTGTTGCGACGTCTGTTGTTTTAGGTCTTGTCATCGCCCTTCTGGATTTTTTGATCCAGTATGGCGTTGATTTCCTTGTAGGTTTAAGTTTTTAATTGGAGGCAAAGGTAATTATGGCAGAAGCACACTGGTATGTAGTTCATACCTACTCAGGATATGAGAATAAGGTAAAAGCCAATATCGACAAGACAATCGAAAACAGACATCTGGAAGATCAGATCTTAGAGGTCCGTGTTCCGATGCAGGACGTTGTTGAGTTGAAGAATGGCGCAAATAAAACCGTATCAAAGAAGATGTTTCCGGGATACGTACTTATCAATATGGTTATGAATGATGACACCTGGTATGTTGTCAGAAATACCCGTGGTGTTACCGGATTCGTTGGTCCGGGAAGCAAGCCGGTACCGCTTACCGATATGGAAATGAAACCATTAGGTATCAAGACTGAGAACGTTGAGGTTGATTTTGCAGAGGGTGACACAGTGACTGTTATCGGCGGTGTCTGGAAGGATACTGTTGGTGTGATCCAGTCCATGAACCACAGCAAGCAGATCGTTACCATCAATGTGGAACTTTTTGGTCGCGAAACACCAGTAGAAATAAGTTTCGCAGATATTAAGCTTATGAAATAAGCAGACTTGTATGACAAGTTCAAAATTTATTAAGGAGGCAATTTTCCAATGGCAAAGAAAGTAGAAGGATACATCAAATTGCAGATTCCTGCGGGCAAGGCTACACCTGCTCCTCCAGTTGGACCTGCACTTGGACAGCACGGCGTTAACATCGTTGAATTTACAAAACAGTTCAACGCAAGAACAGCCGATCAGGGAGATTTAATCATTCCTGTAGTTATTACAGTATACGCAGACAGAAGCTTCAGCTTCGTTACAAAGACACCACCTGCTCCTGTATTAATTAAGAAAGCCTGCAACATCAAATCTGGTTCTGCTACACCGAACAAGGCAAAAGTTGCTACACTTTCCAAAGCAAAATTACAGGAAATCGCAGAATTAAAAATGCCAGACTTAAATGCAGCATCTCTTGAGGCAGCTATGAGCATGATCGCAGGAACTGCAAGAAGTATGGGTGTTACTGTAGAAGAATAAGATTTTACAGTACAGGCCGGACGGTTTGACCACACCGGCAGATAGTCACTATGAACGATTATGTGGGAGGGACCTCTCCCGATAATACCACCAGGAGGTTTTTTAGAATGAAAAGAGGAAAGAAATATCAGGACGCTGTTAAGAATTTCGACAAAGCAGCTCAGTACGATGTTGCTGAAGCAATCAGCTTAGTAAAGAAAAACGCAACAGCTAAATTTGATGAGACAATCGAACTTCACATCAGAACAGGTTGTGATGGACGTCATGCAGAACAGCAGATCCGTGGTGCGGTTGTATTACCACACGGAACAGGAAAAACTGTTAAAGTATTAGTATTCGCAAAGGGTACTAAATTAGATGAAGCACAGGCAGCTGGAGCTGACTACGTTGGTGGAGAGGAATTAATTCCAAAGATCCAGAACGAAGGATGGTTAGATTTCGACGTTGTTGTTGCTACACCTGATATGATGGGTGTTGTTGGACGTTTAGGACGTGTATTAGGACCTAAAGGTTTAATGCCAAACCCAAAAGCTGGAACAGTTACTATGGACGTTACAAAAGCTGTTAACGACATCAAAGCTGGTAAGATTGAATACAGATTGGACAAAACAAACATTATCCACGTGCCAGTTGGAAAAGCTTCTTTTACAGAAGAACAGTTAAGCGACAACTTCCAGACCCTTATGGGAGCTATCAACAAAGCTAAGCCTTCAAGCTTAAAAGGTCAGTACATTAAGAGTGCAACAATCACTTCTACAATGGGACCTGGTGTAAAATTAAACGTAGTTAAGATTGCTCAGTAATCAGAATTATTTTTAATTTTTGTTGACAACCCCAATATACAATGTTATAATGCACAAGGCGTTGTGAGAACAGCGTCTTGCATATTGCCGAAGACAGTAGGTGCCTGACAGGCGTAACACTAGACCTACCGAGGAGATCTTATAGATGAATTTCATCTATAGCAGAATCATTTATGATTTTATACCTCTCTGTCTTTGACAGAGAGGTTTTTTAGTGATAAACCTCAACGTCTTTTATGCAGTCATGCAGTGGTTTTTGATCACTGCCCAAAATAATAAAAGGAGGTGCACGATTCGTGGCAAAAGTAGAACTTAAACAGCCTATCGTACAGGAAATTTCTGAAAACATCAAAGATGCACAGTCAGTAGTAGTTGTTGACTACCGTGGACTTACTGTTGCAGAAGATACTCAGTTACGTAAAGCATTAAGAGAAGCTGGTGTTTCTTACAAAGTTTATAAGAATACATTAGTTAACCGTGCTATTGCAGGAACTGAATTCGAAAGCTTAAAAGAGTCTCTTGAAGGACCAAGCGCATTCGCTATTTCTAAAGACGATGCAACAGCTCCAGCAAGAATCTTAGCAAAATTTGCAAAGACAGCTCCAGCTCTTGAAATCAAAGCCGGTGTTGTGGAAGGAACTTTCTACGATGCAAATGGTATGAAAGCTATCGCAAACGTACCATCAAGAGAAGAACTTCTTTCCAAATTACTTGGAAGCTTACAGTCTCCTATCACCAACCTTGCTCGTGTTCTTAACCAGATCGCAGAGAACGGTGGTGCAGTAGCTACAGAAGCTGCTCCGGCAGAAGAAGCAGAAGCTCCAGCTGAGGCTTAATCAGCAAACAGAGATCCTGTCAGACAGGAATGAAATCAAGAATCACCGGTAACAGCCGGTCAATAATTAAATTTTAATGGAGGAAATTAAAATGGCAAAATTAACAACAGCAGAATTTATTGAAGCTATCAAAGAGTTAAGCGTATTAGAATTAAATGATTTAGTAAAAGCTTGTGAAGAAGAATTTGGCGTATCTGCAGCAGCAGGTGTTGTAGTAGCAGCAGCAGGCGGAGAAGCAGCAGCAGCTGAAGAGAAAACAGAGTTCGACGTAGAGTTAACAGAAGTTGGACCAAACAAAGTTAAAGTTATCAAAGTTGTTCGTGAAGCAACAGGATTAGGATTAAAAGAAGCTAAGGACTTAGTTGATGGAGCTCCTAAGATCCTTAAAGAAGCAGCTGACAAAGCTACAGCTGATGATATCAAAGCTAAACTTGAAGCTGAAGGCGCTAAAGTTACTCTTAAATAATTTCATTATTTTTGAAGAATTAGCTATTTTAAAGCCATGGTGTGTGCACCATGGCTTTTTTGCGCACATGCAATTATATGTCGTTTTTTTGACATTTGTTGGTAAAAATGATGAATAACCATTGCTTTCACTGAAAAAAGAATGTACAATAGTGATAATACGAAAATAGAAAAGGTGCGAACCACATGAAGAACAAAACGCAGGAAAACGAAAAGAAAACGATAATTCCAAAACAGAAAAAACAGCGGACAGCGAAAAAGGAGAAAAGCGCAGTGACAAAGAAAACTGCTAAAAAAACCAGAAACAGCAGTATGGCAGTGAAACTGGTAGCAATTCTTGTACTGATGGTAGCTGTGACCATGGTATCAAATGTGATTAACTATGATGCAATGGTGAAGATGAACCATTCGATCAAAGATGTCACAGACGGCAAAGTGCCGGATCTGCAGAATGCTTACAACATACAGTATAGTCTTGAAGCAGTGCAGAAGGATTTCTATCGTTATCTTGCTACAACAAAAGGTGAGACAAGCCATACAGAAGCCAGAAATGATTATGCAGCGGACCGGGAGGCTGTGGCTGATCTTGTGCAGCAGATGTATGATGCCACAGAAGGTGACGGACAGAAGCAGATTATGCAGAAAATCTATGATGGTGTGAACAACGTTCTGGAACGTATGGACAATGCCATGGAAAAATACGACGATGGAAAGACTGGAAAAGTTTCCATCGAAGTCAATGTGATCCGTGTCTGCATGGAAGAGGTGAATACTTATATTACCGGAATCCAGCAGAAGAGTGTGAATGAGATGGATGAGGCAACAGCCCAGTCACATGCTACCTATCAGGCAGTTTCCAAGGTGTGCGTTGGAATGGCTGCGGTATCTATTCTTGTTGGAATAGCTGGAATTCTTGTTATTCTGATCGGCGTTGTGAAACCAATGCGCGCAGCAACCAGCGATCTCATGAAGATGATCACTGAGATCGATGGGGGAAGTGGTAATCTTACTACACATCTGAAGGTCAGAGGCAATGATGAGATCGGACAGATGGTTCGTGGATTCAACCAGTTTATAGATGTATTGAGAAATCTGATCGAGAAGATAAAAAAAGGTTCCGGAGAACTCGAACATACAGCTGCGAGCGTTGACAACGGAATCCGCGCAGCGGGCGATAAGATCACAGGCACATCTGCGACGATGGAACAGCTGGCAGCCAGCATGGAGGAAGTATCCGCAACCGTTATTAATATTACTGAAAACATTGAGAGTATCCGAAAAGATATCACAGTTATGGCGGATAAGACGGGAGAGGGACTTGAACGTGTGGACAGTATCCGCCAGAAGGCAGAAGGCATGAAGGCAGATGCAGCTGCAAGCCAGGTGTCAGCATCCGATATGGTAGCACATATTTCGGGAGAACTCTCCACTGCGATTGAACAGAGCAAACAGGTGGAAGAGATCAATAAACTTACAGATGAGATTTTGTCAATTTCTTCACAGACAAATCTTCTTGCATTGAATGCTTCCATTGAAGCAGCAAGAGCCGGGGAAGCCGGAAAAGGCTTTGCGGTCGTTGCAGATGAGATTCGGAAGCTTGCGGATGAAAGCAGAAATACAGCTAATGGAATTCAGAATATCAGTAAGATGGTAACAGAATCGGTAGAAAACTTAGCTGGAAATGCGGGCAAGATGCTTGATTTTGTAAATCAGGACGTCTTGAATGACTACAAGGGAATGGTTGAATCCGGTGAGACTTACAATGAGGATGCCGTACAGATGAATGAGATGATGCAGGATCTTCAGAGTGTAGCAGAGAATCTCCGCCGGGCTGCAAATGAGATTTCGGAGGCTGCAGATGGCGTATCCAATGCAGTGAACCAGAGCGCAGCGGGCGTGTCTAATGCGGCAGAGTATACTTCTGAACTTGCAGGTCATATGACCGGAATTAACGAATCTGTCGAGAAGAATGTGAACATCGCAGAATCATTGAAGAATGAAGTCGCAGGATTCCAGTGTGAATAAATGATAGCGACTGCAGCTTTGAAATAATACATAAGACAAAATAGAAATATAAGACACTATATATAGAAGAAACAGATACACAAAATACTACAAGTAGGTATCTGTTTCTTCTTTTTATAAATACTAATAAATTTATTAGAAAAAATGAAATTTGTCTTGACGATTTTGCTTGACTTGATATATAATATACGTTGCACTATTGTGGTGCAGTAGGCTTATAGCCATAAGATGTGAGTGTTCACATACCGTATATACAGGCGGTAGATGCAATACAACAGGCGATTTGTTTGTTGAGAATAAAAACGAGAGGTGAAACGTCAATGGAGAAAAACAGAATACGTCCGGTGAAAGCCGGAAAAGGCATGCGTATGAGTTACTCAAGACAGAAAGAGGTATTGGAAATGCCAAACCTTATAGAAGTTCAGAAAGACTCCTATAAGTGGTTTTTGGACGAAGGCTTAAAAGAAGTTTTCGACGATATCTCTCCGATTGCAGATTACAGCGGTCATCTGAGTCTGGAATTTGTAGATTTTACATTATGCGAAGATGATGTAAAGTACACAATCCCTGAGTGCAAAGAAAGAGACGCAACATATGCAGCACCTTTAAAGGTAAAGGTAAGACTTCACAACAAAGAAACTGATGAAATCAACGAGCATGAAATTTTCATGGGCGACCTTCCTTTGATGACTGAAACTGGAACTTTCGTAATCAATGGTGCAGAGCGAGTAATCGTCAGCCAGTTGGTTCGTTCCCCTGGTATCTATTATGGTATCGCTCACGATAAAGTGGGTAAACAATTGTATTCTTGTACTGTAATTCCAAACCGTGGAGCTTGGTTAGAGTATGAAACAGACTCCAATGATGTATTTTACGTTCGTGTAGATAGAACCAGAAAAGTGCCGATCACAGTATTGATCCGTGCGCTTGGTGTTGGAAGCAACCAGGAAATCATTGATTTATTTGGTGAGGAACCTAAGATCGTTGCAAGTTTTGGCAAGGATGTTGCTACAAATTACGAAGAAGGACTTCTTGAATTATATAAGAAAATCAGACCAGGCGAGCCGCTTTCAGTGGAAAGTGCGGAGAGCCTTATTAATGCTATGTTCTTTGACCCAAGAAGATATGATCTTGCAAAGGTAGGACGTTATAAGTTCAATAAGAAGTTAGCATTAAAGAACCGTATCAACGGACATGTTCTTGCAGAAGATGTTGTTGATGTGACAACTGGTGAGATCATCGCAGAAGCAGGTACAGAAGTAACCCGTTCTTTAGCTGATGATATCCAGAATGCAGCAGTTCCATATGTATGGATCCAGACCGAGACAAGAAACGTAAAAGTTCTTTCTTCTATGATGGTAGATTTAAGACATTACGTTGACTGCGATCCAAAGGAACTTGGCATTACAGAATTAGTTTACTACCCAATTCTTGCACAGTTAATGGAAGAAAATCCGGATGTGGAAGATTTAAAAGAAGCAATTAAGAAAAATGTACATGATCTGATTCCAAAGCATATTACAAAAGATGATATCTTCGCATCCATCAATTACAATATGCATTTAGAGTATGGTATTGGTCATGATGATGATATCGACCATTTGGGTAACAGACGTATCCGTGCGGTTGGCGAATTATTACAGAACCAGTACAGAATCGGACTTTCCAGATTAGAGAGAGTTGTCCGTGAAAGAATGACGACACTTGACCTGGATGGTATTTCTCCACAGAGTTTAATTAACATCAAACCGGTAACTGCAGCAGTGAAAGAGTTCTTCGGTTCTTCCCAGCTGTCTCAGTTCATGGATCAGAACAACCCTCTTGGTGAGCTGACTCACAAGAGACGTTTATCTGCATTGGGACCTGGTGGTTTGTCCAGAGACCGTGCCGGATTCGAGGTTCGAGACGTTCATTATTCTCACTATGGACGTATGTGTCCTATTGAGACGCCTGAAGGTCCTAACATCGGTCTGATCAACTCACTGGCAAGTTATGCGCGTATTAATGAGTATGGTTTCATTGAAGCCCCATACCGTAAGATTGATAAATCAGATCCAAAGAATCCTCGTGTCACGGATGAAGTAGTCTACATGACAGCGGATGAAGAGGATAATTACCATGTAGCACAGGCGAACGAGGCACTTGATGCAGAGGGACATTTTGTTCGTAATTCTGTATCTGGTCGTTATTTGGATGAGACACAGGAATATGAGAAGACCATGTTTGATTACATGGACGTATCTCCTAAGATGGTATTCTCTGTTGCGACTGCATTAATTCCGTTCTTACAGAACGATGATGCGAACCGTGCGCTGATGGGATCAAACATGCAGCGTCAGGCAGTACCTCTTCTTACAACAGAAGCTCCTGTTGTTGGTACAGGTATGGAGACAAAAGCGGCCGTTGACTCAGGTGTCTGCGTTGTTGCAAAAAAAGCAGGTACAATTGAAAGCTCTGAGTCCAATCAGATCATTGTAAAAAATGATGATGGAACAAGAGATGTATACAAACTTACAAAGTTTTCAAGAAGTAACCAGTCAAACTGCTACAATCAGAGACCAATCGTATTCAAGGGTGACCATGTAGAGGTTGGTGAGGTTATCGCAGACGGACCATCTACTTCTAACGGAGAACTTGGACTTGGTAAGAACCCATTGATCGGATTTATGACCTGGGAAGGTTATAACTACGAGGATGCTGTTCTTTTAAGTGAAAGACTTGTACAGGATGATGTTTATACATCCATCCATATTGAAGAATATGAAGCAGAAGCACGTGACACCAAATTAGGACCGGAGGAGATTACTCGTGACGTTCCAGGTGTCGGTGATGATGCATTAAAAGACCTTGATGAAAGAGGTATTATCCGTATCGGTGCAGAGGTTCGTGCCGGTGATATCTTAGTCGGAAAAGTTACTCCTAAGGGAGAGACAGAACTGACAGCAGAAGAGAGACTTCTCCGTGCAATTTTTGGTGAGAAGGCAAGAGAAGTACGTGATACTTCCTTAAAAGTTCCTCACGGCGAATATGGTATCGTTGTGGAAGCCAAAGTATTTACAAGAGAAAACGGAGATGAGTTATCTCCAGGAGTAAACCAGGCAGTCCGCATTTACATTGCACAGAAGAGAAAAATCTCTGTCGGTGATAAGATGGCCGGTCGTCATGGTAACAAGGGTGTCGTTTCCCGTGTATTACCTGTAGAAGATATGCCATTCCTTCCAAATGGTCGTCCTCTTGATATCGTATTGAATCCATTAGGTGTACCTTCCCGTATGAATATCGGTCAGGTCCTTGAGATTCACCTGAGTCTTGCTGCAAAAGCATTGGGATTCAACATTGCAACACCAGTATTTGATGGTGCAAAGGAAATTGATATCCAGGATACACTGGAATTGGCTAATGATTATGTAAACTTCGAATGGGAAGATTTTGAAGCAAAATACAAAGATGTACTTGGCAAAGAAGTTATGAAGTACTTATGGGACAACAGAGACCACAGAGCACTGTGGAAAGGTGTTCCAATTTCCCGTGATGGAAAAGTTCAGCTGCGTGATGGACGTACCGGAGAACCATTTGATTCACCTGTAACAATCGGACACATGCATTACCTGAAACTGCACCACCTGGTAGATGATAAGATCCATGCACGTTCTACTGGTCCTTACTCTTTAGTTACCCAGCAGCCACTTGGTGGTAAAGCGCAGTTCGGTGGACAGCGTTTCGGTGAGATGGAGGTTTGGGCACTGGAAGCTTACGGTGCAGCATATACCTTACAGGAAATCCTTACAGTGAAGTCTGATGACGTTGTAGGACGTGTTAAGACTTATGAGGCAATTATCAAAGGTGATAATATTCCTGAACCGGGAATTCCAGAATCATTCAAGGTATTACTGAAAGAGTTACAGTCCTTAGGACTTGATGTCACAGTATTAGATGACGAAGGAAATGAAGTTGAATTAATGGAAACAAGTGAGTACGGTAACACCGACCTGAACTCCATTATTTCAGGCGATAAAGATTTCGCTTTTGAAGACAGTGAATCATTCTCCAAGATGGGATTCACAAAGAAAGAATTTGATTCTGAAAACGAAGAACTTGTTGACGTAGAAGAAGAGGAAGACACCGATGCAGATGATGACTCTGATTTTTACGATGATATGCCGGAAGACAATTTCGAAGAGTAAATAATCAATAAGCATTTAAGGTCTGTGCATCCGCACAGACCGATAAAGAGAGTCGATTCTGTAAAGTAGAGAAAGGGAGTGTCATAGATGCCAGAAACAACAAATAAAGAGGCAATTAACCAGTCTGTTTCATTTGATGCCATCCGTATTGGTTTAGCATCCCCGGAAAAGATCAGAGAATGGTCCCGCGGTGAAGTTAAAAAACCGGAAACAATCAACTATAGAACATTGAAACCGGAAAAAGATGGTCTTTTCTGTGAGAAGATTTTTGGACCTAGCAAAGACTGGGAATGTCATTGCGGTAAATATAAGAAAATTCGTTACAAGGGCGTTGTCTGCGACCGTTGTGGCGTTGAGATCACAAAATCCAGCGTTCGTAGAGAGCGTATGGGACACATCGAGCTTGCTGCACCTGTATCCCATATCTGGTACTTCAAAGGAATTCCATCCCGTATGGGATTGATCCTTGACTTATCTCCAAGAACATTGGAGAAAGTTTTATACTTTGCTTCTTACATCGTATTGGATGCAGGCAATACTGCATTACAGTACAAACAGGTACTTTCCGAAGGAGAATACCAGGATGCAAGAGAACAGTACGGCAATGCATTCCGTGTAGGAATGGGTGCTGAGGCAATTCAAGAATTATTACAGGCGATTGATCTGGAAAAAGATTCTGCTGAATTAAAAGCAGAGTTAGAAGATGCAACTGGTCAGAAACGTGCCAGAATCATTAAGAGACTGGAAGTTGTAGAAGCATTCCGTGAATCTGGAAACAAACCAGAATGGATGATCATGACCGTTGTACCGGTTATCCCACCAGATCTTCGTCCAATGGTTCAGTTGGATGGTGGACGTTTTGCTACCTCTGATTTGAATGATTTATATAGAAGAATTATCAACAGAAATAACCGTTTGAGAAGACTTCTTGAGTTAGGAGCTCCTGATATCATCGTTCGTAACGAGAAACGTATGTTACAGGAAGCTGTTGATGCCCTGATCGATAACGGTCGTCGTGGACGTCCGGTTACAGGACCAGGAAACAGAGCATTAAAATCCTTATCCGATATGTTAAAAGGTAAATCCGGTCGTTTCAGACAGAACTTACTTGGTAAACGTGTTGACTATTCAGGACGTTCCGTTATCTGTGTTGAGCCAAAATTAAAGATTTATCAGTGTGGTCTTCCAAAAGAGATGGCAATTGAATTATTCAAACCTTTCGTTATGAAAGAACTTGTTGCCAACGGATCTGCACACAACATCAAGAGTGCTAAGAAAATGGTTGAGAGACTCCAGACAGAAGTTTGGGATGTCTTAGAAGACGTTATCAAAGAGCATCCGGTTATGTTAAACCGTGCTCCTACACTGCATAGATTAGGTATTCAGGCATTCGAGCCAATCTTAGTAGAAGGTAAAGCAATCAAGTTACATCCATTGGTATGTACCGCGTTCAACGCCGACTTCGATGGTGACCAGATGGCTGTACATCTTCCATTATCTGTAGAGGCTCAGGCTGAGTGTAGATTTATGCTTCTCTCACCGAACAACCTGTTAAAACCATCTGACGGTGGTCTTGTAGCAGTTCCTTCACAGGATATGGTCCTTGGTATCTACTACTTAACACAGGAGAGACCGGGAGCTAAGGGAGAGGGCAAGATATTCAAGAGTGTCAACGAAGCAATCCTTGCATACGAGAACGGAGCAGTAACACTTCACTCCAGAATCAAAGTCCGTATGACAAAGACAATGCCGGATGGAAAAGAAATCACAGGAGTTGTTGAGTCCACATTAGGACGTTTCATCTTCAATGAGATCATTCCTCAGGATTTAGGATTTGTTGACAGAAGTATTCCTGGCAATGAATTAAAACTGGAAGTAGATTTCCTTGTTGCCAAGAAACAGAACAAACAGATTCTTGAAAAAGTAATCAATATCCATGGTGCTACCAAGACAGCAGAGGTTCTGGATGCTGTAAAAGCTATGGGTTACAAATATTCCACAAGAGCAGCGATGACCGTATCCATTTCCGATATGACGGTTCCACCAGAGAAACCTGCAATGATCAAAGCAGCTCAGGATACAGTAGACAGAATTACAAAACAGTACAAACGTGGTCTTATCACAGAGGAAGAACGTTACAAAGAAGTTGTTGAGACATGGAAAGAGACCGATGATGAGCTTACAAAAGTGCTTCTGGAAGGTCTTGATAAATACAACAACATCTTCATGATGGCGGATTCCGGAGCCCGTGGTTCTGATAAACAGATCAAACAGCTTGCAGGTATGCGTGGTTTGATGGCTGATACAACAGGTAGAACAATCGAGCTGCCTATCAAATCCAACTTCCGTGATGGTCTTGATGTATTGGAGTACTTCATGTCTGCGCATGGAGCACGAAAAGGTATGTCCGATACAGCGCTTCGTACAGCCGATTCCGGATACCTTACGAGACGTCTTGTAGACGTATCACAGCATATGATCGTTCGTGAATCTGACTGCTGTGAAGGCAAGAACAGAGAAATCCCTGGTATGTGGGTAACTGCATTCATGGATGGAAAAGAAGAGATAGAAAGTCTTCAGGAACGTATTACAGGTCGTTTCTCCTGCAATACAATTTGTGATAAAGATGGCAATGTCATTGTAAAGGCAAACCATATGATCACACCAAAACGTGCAGCAGAAGTTATGAGCCGTGGTGTTGATGAGAATGGCAATCCAATCGAGAAAGTGAAGATCCGTACCGTATTATCCTGCCGCTCCCATATGGGTGTATGTGCAAAATGTTATGGAGCAAACATGGCTACCGGTCAGGCAGTTCAGGTTGGTGAGGCTGTTGGTATCATCGCAGCACAGTCCATCGGTGAGCCTGGTACACAGCTTACCATGCGTACTTTCCATACAGGTGGTGTTGCCGGTACCGATATCACACAGGGTCTTCCTCGTGTCGAAGAAATTTTCGAGGCAAGAAAACCGAAGGGACTTGCCATTATCACAGAATTTGGTGGCGTAGCTAACATCAAAGATACTAAGAAGAAACGTGAGATCATCGTTACAAACAATGAGACTGGTGAATCTAAGGCATACTTAATCCCTTACGGTTCCAGAATCAAAGTAATGGATGGCGCAGTGCTTGAAGCTGGTGACGAGCTGACCGAAGGTTCTGTAAATCCACATGACATCTTAAAGATCAAAGGTGTTCGTGCCGTTCAGGATTACATGCTCCGCGAGGTTCAGCGTGTATACCGTTTACAGGGTGTTGAAATCAACGACAAACATATCGAGTTGATCGTACGTCAGATGTTGCAGAAAGTCCGCGTTGAGACAAACGGTGATTCTGATATGCTTCCGGGAACATTAGTAGATACTCTTGATTTTGAGGATACAAATGAACTGCTTGAGAGTGAAGGAAAAGAAATGGCAGAAGGAAAACAGGTATTACTTGGTATTACCAAAGCTTCCTTAGCTACGAACTCCTTCTTATCGGCAGCTTCCTTCCAGGAGACAACAAAAGTTCTGACAGAAGCAGCTATCAAAGGAAAAGTTGATCCACTGATCGGTATGAAAGAAAACGTAATCATTGGTAAACTGATCCCGGCTGGTACAGGTATGAAGAGATACCGCAATATCAAACTTGATTCTGATGTCAATGAAAATGACGAGATTGATTTTGATGACGATTCTTTTGCAGATGAAGAATTTGCACCAGTAGAAGAATAAGATATTGAAATAAGAGAGGAATGGATGAAAATCTGTTCCTCTTTTTTCGTAATCATAATATCTGGTATAAAAAAGCCAGATATTGGAAATGCTTTAAAAGCGTAAGAAAAATCTATGTAAAAGTGCTTGACATCTGGGATGGACACCTATATAATAATTTAGCGTGCACAAAAAGGCATGCAGTTTGAACTTTTTTGTTCACATAATATTAACAGGAGGTGAAAATAATGCCAACATTTAACCAGTTAGTAAGAAAAGGACGTCAGACATCTGTTAAGAAGTCTACAGCACCTGCACTTCAGAAGGGTTACAACTCTTTACAGAAGAGACCTACAGATGCTCCTTCTCCACAGAAGAGAGGTGTTTGTACAGCTGTTAAGACAGCTACTCCTAAAAAACCTAACTCAGCTCTTAGAAAGATCGCCAGAGTACGTCTCTCTAACGGAATCGAAGTAACAAGCTACATTCCAGGTGAAGGACACAACTTACAGGAGCATAGCGTTGTTATGATCCGTGGTGGACGTGTTAAGGACTTACCAGGTACAAGATATCACATCATCCGTGGTACACTTGATACAGCAGGTGTTGCTAACAGAAAACAGGCTCGTTCTAAATACGGCGCTAAGAGACCAAAGGCTTCTAAGTAATTTTTGATTACAGAATGAAGTAAAACCAATAGTATCACAAACAGAACTAAAAGGTTTAGTGTTGGAATTGTTTCACTAGAGATATATTTCCGCACGAACACTAAGGGGGAACAAGATTTTGTTCCGAGATGGGCTTGCCCATTTTACACATGTGAGTACCGTTGAATTAATCGAAATGAAGTTCACTGACAACATGTTGCATTGAACTTTCATTGCAAATGTTGCAGAGCCGGGAAACCGGACACAGTAAATGCAGGGAAGACCTGTATAGTAAATTATGATTAAGGAGGGAAGAACCGTGCCACGTAAAGGACATACTCAGAAAAGAGACGTATTAGCAGATCCAATTTACAATAACAAAGTCGTTACAAAGCTTGTCAATAACATTATGTTAGATGGTAAGAAAGGTGTAGCACAGAAAATTGTATATGGAGCTTTCGCAAGAGTAGAAGAGAAAACAGAAAGACCTGCTCTTGAGGTATTTGAAGAAGCCATGAATAACGTTATGCCTGTTCTTGAAGTAAAGGCTAGACGTATTGGTGGTGCAACATACCAGGTACCAATCGAAGTTAGACCAGACCGTCGTCAGGCTTTAGGACTTCGTTGGTTAACAACTTTCTCACGTAACAGAGGTGAGAAGACCATGGAAGAAAGACTTGCAAATGAAATCATGGATGCAGCTAACAACACAGGTGCATCTGTTAAGAGAAAAGAAGATATGCACAAAATGGCAGAAGCAAACAAAGCATTCGCTCATTACCGCTTCTAATATCATTTGCCATATGAATAGATACCGGGAGCAAAGCAACTTTGCTCTCAAGTATTATAAAAATGTTCTGCGCATATCGGCGTAGTAAATTAAGGAGGAAAAACCTTGGCTGGAAGAGAATATCCATTAGAGAGAACCAGAAACATTGGTATTATGGCTCATATTGATGCTGGTAAGACAACAACAACAGAGCGTATTCTTTACTATACCGGTGTTAACTATAAGATTGGTGATACTCATGAAGGTACTGCTACCATGGACTGGATGGAACAGGAGCAGGAAAGAGGTATCACAATTACATCAGCCGCTACTACATGCCACTGGACTTTGGAAGAGTTCACAAAACCAAAGAAAGGTGCTTTAGAGCATCGTATCAACATCATTGATACTCCTGGACACGTAGACTTTACTGTAGAGGTAGAGCGTTCCCTTCGTGTACTTGATGGTGCTGTCGGCGTATTCTGTGCAAAGGGTGGTGTTGAACCACAGTCAGAAAATGTATGGCGTCAGGCTGATACCTACAACGTACCTAGAATGGCTTTCATTAACAAGATGGACATCTTAGGTGCTAACTTCTACGGAGCTGTTGATCAGATTCGTACAAGATTAGGAAAAAATGCTATCTGTCTTCAGTTACCAATCGGTAAAGAGGACGATTTCAAAGGAATTATCGACTTATTCGAGATGAAGGCTTATATCTACAATGATGATAAAGGTGACGATATCACTGTAACAGATGATTTAGGTGATATGGCTGATGAAGCTGAACTTTATCATGCAGAATTAGTAGAGAAAGTCTGCGAGTTAGATGATGACTTAATGATGATGTACCTTGAGGGTGAGGAACCATCTGTTGAGGAGATGAAGAAAGTATTAAGAAAAGCTACATGTGAATGTACTGCTGTACCTGTTTGCTGTGGTTCTGCTTACAGAAACAAAGGTGTACAGAAGTTAATCGATGCAGTTATCGAGTACATGCCAGCTCCAACAGATATCCCAGCTATCAAAGGTGTTGACTTAGATGGTAATGAAGTAGAGAGACATTCTTCTGATGAAGAACCTTTCGCTGCATTAGCATTCAAGATCATGGCTGACCCATTCGTTGGTAAGCTTGCATTCTTCAGAGTTTACTCTGGTACAATGAACTCCGGTTCTTATGTATTAAATGCTACAAAAGATAAAAAAGAACGTGTTGGACGTATCTTACAGATGCATGCCAACAAACGTGCGGAATTAGATAAAGTTTACTCCGGAGATATCGCAGCTGCTGTAGGTTTCAAATTTACAACAACTGGTGATACAATCTGTGATGAACAGCATCCGGTAATCTTAGAGTCCATGGAATTCCCAGAACCAGTTATCGAGCTCGCTATCGAGCCTAAGACAAAAGCTGGACAGGGTAAAATGGGTGAGGCTCTTGCAAAACTTGCGGAAGAAGATCCTACATTCCGTGCTCACACAGATCAGGAAACTGGTCAGACAATCATTGCTGGTATGGGTGAGTTACATTTGGAAATCATCGTTGACCGTCTGCTTCGTGAATTCAAAGTAGAAGCTAACGTAGGTGCTCCACAGGTAGCTTACAAAGAGACATTTACAAAACCTGTAGATGTTGAGTACAAATATGCAAAACAGTCCGGTGGACGTGGTCAGTACGGACACTGTAAAGTTAAATTTGAGCCGATGGATCCAAACGGCGAAGAGACATTCAAATTCGAATCTACCGTTGTCGGTGGTGCTATTCCTAAGGAATACATCCCAGCAGTTGGTGAAGGTATCGAAGAAGCTGCTCAGGCAGGTATTCTTGGCGGATTCCCAGTTCTTGGTGTTCACGCTAACGTATACGATGGATCTTACCATGAGGTCGACTCTTCTGAAATGGCATTCCACATCGCTGGATCTATGGCATTCAAAGAGGCTATGGCAAAAGCTTCACCAGTATTACTTGAGCCTATCATGAAGGTAGAAGTTACAATGCCTGAAGAATACATGGGTGATGTAATCGGTGATATCAACTCCCGTCGTGGACGTATCGAGGGTATGGACGATATCGGTGGTGGTAAAATGGTTAAAGCATATGTACCACTTGCTGAGATGTTCGGTTACTCTACAGACTTACGTTCTAAGACACAGGGACGTGGTAACTACTCTATGTTCTTCGAGAAATATGAGCCAGTACCAAAATCTGTTCAGGAAAAAGTTCTTGCAGATAAATCCAAATAAATTCTGAAAAAAAGCATGGCTTATAACTGATTTCAGTTATTTCTGTGTAACAGAATCTAAAAACAATATTAAATCACAGAAATCCCTTAAAATAAGGGATTCTGTGATAAAAATAACTTGAAAAAGCTAAGATTATTTTATATAATCATAGATAGCCGAGTTATTAAATATAACAACTATAGCCAATATGGCATCAATTTAAGGAGGATATTCAAAATGGCAAAAGCTAAGTTTGAAAGAACAAAACCACATTGTAATATCGGTACCATTGGTCACGTAGATCATGGTAAAACAACTTTAACAGCAGCTATCACAAAAGTTTTATCTGAAAGAGTAGCTGGTAACGCAGCTGTAGATTTCGCTAACATCGATAAAGCTCCAGAAGAAAGAGAACGTGGTATCACAATTTCTACTGCTCACGTTGAGTACGAGACAGAGAAGAGACATTACGCACACGTTGACTGTCCTGGACATGCTGACTACGTTAAGAACATGATCACTGGTGCTGCTCAGATGGATGGAGCTATCCTTGTAGTAGCTGCTACTGACGGTGTTATGGCTCAGACAAAAGAGCACATCTTATTATCCCGTCAGGTAGGTGTACCTTACATCGTAGTATTCATGAACAAATGTGATATGGTTGACGATCCAGAATTATTAGAGTTAGTTGAGATGGAAATCACAGAACAGCTCGAAGAGTACGGATTCAATGACTGCCCAATCATCCAGGGATCTGCTTTAAAAGCTCTTGAAGATCCAATGGGACCTTGGGGAGACAAAATCATGGAATTAATGGATACAGTTGATTCCTATATTCCAGATCCACAGCGTGATACAGATAAACCATTCTTAATGCCAGTAGAGGACGTATTCACAATCACAGGTCGTGGTACAGTTGCTACAGGTAGAGTAGAGAGAGGAACACTTCACTTAAATGATCCACTTGAGATCTTAGGTGTTAAAGAAGATGTTCAGTCTACAGTTGTAACTGGTATCGAGATGTTCCGTAAACAGTTAGACGAGGCTATGGCTGGTGATAACATCGGTGCATTACTTCGTGGTGTTAACCGTGACCAGATCGTTCGTGGACAGGTTCTTGCTAAACCAGGTACTGTAACATGCCACAGAAAATTCACAGCTCAGGTTTACGTTTTAACAAAAGACGAAGGTGGACGTCATACTCCATTCTTCAACAACTATCGTCCACAGTTCTACTTCAGAACAACAGACGTTACAGGTGTTTGTGATTTACCAGATGGTGTTGAAATGTGTATGCCAGGTGATAACATCGAAATGACTATCGAATTAATTCACCCAGTAGCTATGGAGCAGGGTCTTACATTCGCTATCCGTGAAGGTGGTAGAACAGTAGGTTCTGGACGTGTTGCTACAATCATCGAGTAATCTTTGATTTAGTATCATAGAGACTTAAATACAAGCCGCAATTCCTTATTTTATGAGGGGTTGCGGTTCTTTTTTGTCTAAAGAAGATTAGCGAACGCAAAAGAAACCTATTTCAAGTTTTTTACTCAAAATGGGTTCGTGATACGCATAGAAAAAGGCAGTTTGTATCTGTTGTATACACTATGCTGACTTAGTTCATGCAAGGCTTTACGGAGGAAGAGGAGATGTATCGGATTATCTTTCAGATGTTGTTCTGGCTTGGGTGTCGGGTGGGAGAATTACTGGCACTGACAAGTGAGAATCTTTCCGATTACGGACAGGGCAATAGAGATGCGATACAGAAAGGCAGCTGGATGGTCATGAGAATGGTAAGAGGATTTTACAACGAGCAGAATAATATGGTGAATGTGATTCACTATGATACTAACCATATCATAAGTCTTGACTGTGGGAAATGGGAGCAGGGCCTTCGGATCACTCCTAACTCCCAAGGGAAGATGGATGCACTGGCTATCGAGGATCCGGTAGAGCATGTGAGGATGATGCTAGGCGGGGAGATACAGGTATGGCTGGTTGCGTTGGATGATATAAGTGTGTGGTAGGAAGATAAGTAAGAGTAGAGCAGTAGAACCGGCTGGAGAAATCCAGTCGGTTTTTCTGCGTGCCGAAAAGGTATTTCTATACCATAAAATGACACAGGTGAATTTAGATGTGTCTTCTGCCAGATACGCATTTGGGATATCCGGGGCAAAATGTTGTATCGGTTAGGGAAAAAACCCTAAAACCCTTTGGATATAACATAGGTACTCCACTTTTTGGAGCACCTTTTAGAAAATAACGCCAATAAATGGAGCACTTTTGTAAAAATGGCTCAAAAAAATGGAGCACCTAGAAAATATACAGGGTTTCAGGGGAGAATCCCATGTATTGATGCACGAATAGGGCTGGGCACAGAGTGCGTATCTGGCGAAGGATTGGGCGAGAAGCGGAGTGATAGTTGGGAAGGTATAGAGGAAAGGAGGATTTAGTACTGAGCATAATGGGGAGCATATATTTTGAAAAATGATATATGCTTAATGTTTGCATTGATTTTATCAATAAATACGTTTATAATAGTAATGTTAGGAGGATTGCTATATGACGATATCTGAACAAATTAAAATCTTGTGTGTTAGATGTAATGTGAGTGAGGCTGAACTAGCACGCAGATTAGGTAAATCTCCACAAAGTTTTAATGCAAAGATGAAAAGAGAGAGTTTTACCATTGATGATTTAAATGAAATTGCAGATGCGGTTGGTGTCGAGTTTAAAAGGAATTTTATATTAACGAATGGAGAAGAAATATAATGAAGTCGAAAGAAGTTAAGGAATTTAGACTGGGAGAATTGTTTTGTGGTCCGGGTGGACTCGCATATGCTGCAGTTAATTCTCAAATAGAGGATTCGGAGTATAAAATTATACACAAGTGGTCAAATGATTATGATTTAGATACGTGTAAGACATATACTCGGAATATTTGTCCGAATGACCCGGAATCGGTTATATGTGGTGATGTTCGTAAATTGGATATAGAACCTTTGGGAGATATAGATGCATTAGCTTTTGGATTTCCTTGTAACGATTTTTCTGTTGTAGGAGAACAAAAAGGATTTAATGGCACATTTGGACCGTTGTATTCGTATGGCATAAAAGTGTTAAAAAGATATAAGCCATTATGGTTCTTGGCAGAAAATGTAGGTGGATTAAAAAGTGCAAATGAAGGAAAGGCTTTTGAAAAAATCAAAGAGGATATGATTGAAGCCGGATATAGAATATATCCCAATTTGTATAAATTTGAACAATATGGTGTACCGCAAGCGAGACACAGAATGATTATTGTGGGAATTCGGGCAGATTTGCCGTATGAATTTAAAATACCTAGTCCAGAACCATACAAGAATATAGATGTAACTTGTAAAACTGCATTGGAAGTTCCACCGATACCTAAGGATGTAGCAAATAACGAATTAACTAAGCAATCGCATCAGGTTGTAGAACGATTAAAATATATTAAGCCGGGACAGAATGCATTTACTGCTGATATTCCGGAAGAATTGCAATTGAAGGTTAAAGGGGCTAAGATTAGTCAGATATATAAACGACTGAATCCAACTAAACCAGCATACACAGTAACTGGTTCAGGTGGCGGCGGAACACATATATATCATTATGATGAACCAAGAGCTTTAACAAACAGAGAACGAGCTAGATTGCAGACTTTTCCAGATGATTATGTTTTTGAAGGAAGCAAGGAATCGGTAAGAAAGCAAATTGGCATGGCTGTACCTCAAAAAGGTGCAAGAGTGATTTTTGAAGCAATTCTTAAGACATTTGCAGGAATTTCGTACGAAAGTATTGATGCATATACCGGAAATGATGATTAGGGGTGATTAAATGCAAGATTATTGGTGGGTTACTCGCCCAAAGAGAAAACTAAATCCTATTCCGGAAGAATTGGCGGCATTTTGTAGCACAGCTCTTGGGAAAAAGTGGACAAGGAATAGAGATTCTCATATTGAGTTTGAAATAGAATTGGAGCAAACAGGAACAAAGCGCGTAGGAGAACGAAGAGATGCTTCTGGTTCTGGCGGTAGAACTCATGCGGCTATGCTGTATAGTTTGGGACTATGGTTTGAAAAGAATGAAACAGTGTTTTTAACACTTGCAGGTGAGGCAATTATGCAGGGAAAATCACCGGTTCCAGTTCTAAAAAAACAGGTGTTAAGATTTCAGTATCCATCTGCATATTCTTCATCTGTTAAGGTTGCTCCACGTTTTAAGATTAGACCTTTTTACTTCTTGCTTAAGTTGCTTTTGGATGAAAGATTATTAGTATTGTCACAAAGGGAAATAGCCCTAATTGTTACAATTCAAGCAGAAAATGAGTCGGATAAGTGCTATAACGAAGTTGTTGAAAAAATATTACAGCATCGTTCATATGGGGATGAAATATTTGAAAGCGACTATTTAGAAAAGCATAATGCATCAGAAGGTAATTTGATGGATGTTGCGAACACGATGATGAATTGGCTTGATTATACTCAACTTGTATATCGTGAAAAGGGGACAATTGGGATACCAGATGAAAAGAGGAAAGAGGTTGAAAATTTAGTGGCTAACATGCCGACATTTATCCAGTATCCTGTGGAAAACGATGTATATCAAAGGAAATATGGTGTGGATCCGTGGCATCAGAAAGATACGAGAAACCTTTTAAATACAGTAGCTGTTTCAAGCAAGGTAATAGATAGGAATAGAATTTTACGTGCGTTTTTTAACTACTCTTCTTTAAAACCTGTAAGACGGATTAATGCTGAAGTGGTAGATTATATTTGTAATATATCCGGCACAGACCCAAGGTTTACAGAAAGTGTTTTGATTGAGACATATCCAAACGGAGCGGTAGGAGGATATCTGAGTCATTATCGCGACATGGCATTTCAAGGCAGAGACGAAGCGGTCGATTTTGAAAAAGCAACGACTAGCTTGTTTCAAGATATATTTGGATATGAAGCAATTCATTTGGGACAGACAGGGTCAAAATCAGCACCAGATGTTCTGTTAATTTCAGATGAGGAGGGTTATCAGGCTATTATAGATAATAAAGCATATAGTAAATACAGTATTAGTGGAGACCATCATAACAGAATGGTGCACAATTACTTGGAAAACATTAGTAGTTATAGTACTTGTACACATCCAATAGGATATTTTACATATATTAGTGGTGGATTTGTGCCACATATTGATAGACAGATTATGGATGAAGTAAATGCATCAGGTATTCACGGTTCCGGTATTACTGTATCCAATTTAATAATGCTTATTGAAGATCATATGGAAAATCCATATTCTCATGCAGAGTTGCGTAGGATATTTGGATTGGATAGACAGATTGTGCTATCGGATATACATCATTAAAGATATTTATGTTAAGAGCGGAGGTAGGGCTATGGCTAATGCGGGAGATGGTTTTGAGGTTGTATTGTCACAATCACATGTTGCATGGGGAACTTGTAGATTTACAAATAGTAGAGAACCGATAAATGGAGAAGGTTATATTCCTATTCCACTTAATGATGCACGTCGGTTGTGATTGTTTAATGGTAATGGAACAAATCATGTTGATATATGGGGAACAAATTATTTGAATGTGAATCTGTGGATGGATATTTTCATGGAATTTGGAGGACACAAGGGTCAAGATCATCAGGAGATATTTATGCAAAACAATTTGCAGGGGACGGAGATTTAAAGGCATTGGGTGGGTGGTATGCACAGATTGGTGCAAGACCAGGCGATAGAATTAGAGTATATTGGATTAGTAAGGTAAAAATTCAAATTGAAAAACTCTGAAAATATTCGGGATAATGTGAGTCTGAAAATAGATTGGTTGGGTGAGTGTATTGGATAATTTGTCACAAGAACAACGACATAAGAATATGAAAAATATACGAAGTCATGATACAAAAATAGAAGTGATATTAAGGCGGGCATTGTGGAACAAGGGTTATCGATATCGGAAGAATTACAAACAGCTTCCGGGAAAACCGGATATTGTATTAACTAAGTATAGGATAGCTATTTTTTGTGATGGCGAATTTTTTCATGGTAAAGATTGGGAGGTTTTAAAACCAAGACTGGAGAAAAGTATTAACAGTGAATTTTGGATTAGTAAGATATCCCGGAACAGGGAAAGGGATGATGAAATTAACAAGAGATTGCTGTTTGAAGGATGGACTGTTATACGGTTTTGGGGCGATGATATAAAGAAGCATGCGGATGAGTGTGTGAGGGTTGTCGAAGAAACGATTTTTGATATGACTTTTGATGAAAAAGAAGATACTATAATAGAAGGAAACTGGGATTGACATGAAAATATTTTCATTTTTTGCAGGTGTTGGAATGCTGGATTTAGGATTTCAAGATGCTGGATACGAGATTGTTTTTGTTAATGAGTTTAAACAGGAATTCATGGATTCATATCGCTATGCGAGAAGAAATAGAAAGTATATCCAACCTGTGTACGGACATCACGTAAAAGACATTAATTTTTTTTTGAGTGGTGTAGGTGCACAAAATTTTCAACAATATGTTGATAATGAAAAACAAAGGGATGAATTGGTTGGCTTTATTGGCGGACCTCCATGTCCGGATTTCTCGGTAGGAGGAAAAAATAGAGGAAGAGATGGTAAAAATGGAAAGTTGGCTAAAAGTTATATTGATATGATTTGCCAATATAGACCAGATTTCTTTTTGTTTGAAAATGTAAAAGGCTTGATAAAAACGCAAAAACATAGGGAATACTTTGAAGAACTAAAGTATGAGTTAAAAAAAAATGGATACATATTATCTGAACAGTTGATGAATTCTCTAGACTTTGGTGTTCCTCAGGACAGGGATAGAATTTTAATGATAGGAGTTTTAAAGGGTACGGAACTAGCACGAAAAGTAATAATTATGAATGATACATTTGCTTTTCCATGGAATGCTAATCTACCATATAATTCTGTAGCAGTAAAGGCAATGGATTGGCCGAAACCGCAGAATTATCGTGAGAATAGTGTAAGAAAATTCAAGTATAATGTTCCAAAATCATTAACTGTAGAAGATTGGTTTAGGAAAAATAATGTGTATAGACATCCCAATAGAAAAGATGTATTTAAAGTTAAAGGTGGAAAGTCTAAAATGTTAACAATACAGGAAGGGGATACTAGCAGAAAATCCTTTAAACGTTTGCATAGGTGGAAGTATTCGCCTACTGCCGCTTATGGAAATAATGAAGTGCATCTTCATCCGTATAGAACACGACGTTTGAGCGTGGCAGAAGCAATGGCTGTTCAATCGTTACCTGCGTGGTTTGAATTGCCTTCTGGTGTATGTTTAAGTGCAAAGTTCAAGATGGTTGGAAATGGTGTGCCGTATTTGATGGCACTTGAAATTGCAAGGAAAATAGATAAATATTTTTTGGAAAGTAGGTATTATAATGAAAAAGGTTAAAATGAAAGTTAATCCTAGAATAATCGAGCATTTAGGTAATGATTTGATTACATCTGCATCTGTAGCTGTTGTTGAGTTGATAAAAAATTCCATTGATGCACGTAGTAAACGAGTAAATGTACAATTTTTTGATGGTGTCAAGTATGTGAAAAGAAATGATAAATTGTTGGTACCGCTGGATAACGTCATAGCTTCATTGTTGGATGAAGAGAGCTCTACATCAGATATATTATTGATTGAAGATCTTGGAATCGGAATGAATGCAATGCAATTGCAGGAAGGCTTTTTGAACATTGGTACAGATATAAAATATAAAGATTATGAGAACACAAATCTTGGCGAAAAAGGTATTGGACGACTCGCTGCACAACGTTTGGGGAAAAAGCTTATTCTTGAGACTGCATCTAGGGATGATGAACAACGAAAAGTTATTGTAATTGATTGGAAGGCTTTGGTGAACTCCGAAAAAATTGATGAATTCGAATTTCCATATTATGAATTACCTAAAATGGCAGAAGCTTATACAAGGATGTGGATAATAGATGTAAAAAAAAGTGAGCTTATCAATGAACCACTGCAGTTAGAGTTATTCAATAAAAGTAAAGTGACACTGACGGATGAATTACGAGCAGCAACATCATTTTTAATTTCTCCATATGACAAAACGGTACAAAATATTGAAATAGCCTTCTATAATAATGGTATACAGATTGCGTCTGGTTTTGATTTGGAAATATTAAACTTTGCTGAAAGTGTTAATAATTTTGAGATACAGAACATAAATGGGAAAATTGAATTAAATATGAGTTTGAAGCTGACCCCTCAGTTTATAGAAAAAACGCATAGATCGTGTATTAAGCCGATTTCGTATTTCCCGAAATATAGAAGAGAAAAAGATGAGTATATTAAACTTTTTGCTGATTATAAGGAACGATATGATGCATCTTTAGATGTTACTATCTCACATGATGAACTGGTAAATAAGATTAAGGAGAAGAGAAAGAAAGAATATACGGATGTCAAAAATCAGGAGGGTTTAGAGGAATTCTTAGTAAAACAAGTGGAAAAAGAGCTCGCAGAATTGATGGCTATATTACCGATTGAAGGACGAGCATATAATTTCAAGCAGGATAATGCTGTCGGAAAAATATATGTAGATTATATAAAGTACTTGCAACAGGAGATTAATCCTAGAGTTGAAATGTATTCATTGGATGATATCCAAAAGTTTTTATCATTGTATAATGGGATAAAGCTTTATAGAAATGGATATAGGATAGGTGCGCTTGGTAATAGAGACGATGACTGGATTGAGATGCAACAATACAGAACCTCTGGACAACAGTTTTATAGGATGAATCAAAGCAATACAGTAGGCTATGTATCAATAAATGATCCTATGCAAACTAATATAAGAGAAATAAGTTCCAGACTTGATATAGTACAAAATGATGTTGCGAAAATATTCAAAGAAGTAATAATAACTATATTTAATTACTATTTTTATGATTTCAATCGTGCGGCAGATGATATAACAAAATCGATTTTGCGAGATGAAGGATTGTTACAGGATGATACGAAGAAAGAAGTAAAGCGCAGAAAGGATGAAAATAGAAAGTTAATAAAGGAAAATCAAAGATTATTACAAGAAATTAAGAAAACTAAAGAAATATTGTTGTCTAAAGCAGTTGTAGTTGGTGATGATGTTAATATTTCACAGAAAGTATATGATAAGGCGATTAAAACACTGGAGTCAGTAGATACTCAAATTCAAATTACTCAAGAAGAACTTGGTAAAACAAAAGAAGTATTAGACACAGCAGAGGCGGGACTTAAAGAAATACAGATTGAGGCATTTAATAATTATAAGTTAATGGCAAATGGACTAATAACAGAAACAATGACTCATGAGTTACATTCGATTATTAATGATCCTAACATGTACAATATAGAAAGTGATTTTGAGGTTTTGAAAGAATTCCTTTATGATACAAACATAAAGCTGTACAATGACAATCTGCTACCGATAAAAGATCAAAGTGATTTACTGTTGGAGAAGGTTGAAGACGTTGCAGACTTGTATAATTTTTTAGAAAAGACTTTTATCAAAAAGAATAATTATGATGAATATTCATGTGAAAATCTTAGCGATGTAGTTAGAGAAATAGAAGGAAAACTGAAAAAGGAACTTTCGAAAAATAAAATCAATATACAACAGAAGAATTTGACTATACAATGGTATATGCCTAAAGGAGTTTTGCTTCACGTGCTATATAATCTTTTTACGAACTCAATATATTGGATTGATATTAGAGAAAAGAGAGCTCTAAAGGAAAAAAGTTATTCTGTACCAAATAATAAAATTGTGATTGAGCAAAAAACGGATACAAATATTTGGGTATATGATTCAGGCTTGGGTGTTTTAAAAAAAATGGAATATCTTTTATTTGAAGCATTGCAGTCAGGAAAAGAAAATGACGGAAGAGGCATGGGTCTGTATATTGTAAAGAAGTTGTTAAAATCATTTAATGCGGATATTGAGTTGTTAGAAGAAACAAATGAATGGGGTAATAGATATATTTTTTCTATTACAGTTCCAAAGGATTGCGTTAGATAAGGAGATTTTTATGGAGCAGATAGCATTTAATGAATTCTATTCGTTGATGGATATTTCAGGAATTATTATAATTGAGGATTCAATAGAGTTTGAATCCTCAAGAAGTGCTATAATGTATGACTATTTAATGATGGAAAATGAAGATAGAGAAAATATGATGGTTGGGATTCTTGATGATATATTAAGAGAAAAATTGAATCATATATCTCTTGAATATTCTAAATACCGTGATAAGTTTGTATGGGATGAGGTTCCAAAACGCGATGTGGAATATTATATTAAAAAGCATTGTTTTGAGGATTTAGAAAAAGAGTTAGAATCTATTGAAGAGAGTGAACTGTTAACTCAACTACAGGTGTTTCATCGATATGGACTTGGAGTAAAGAGTGAGATGGCGACAGGGTATAAAGGATTGTTGGAGGGTACTAAGACGGATGGATCAAGATTACCTTTGCGTATTTATAAGGATTTTTCTGCTCCAGAAATGAAAAATATTGAAGAAGATATACAACTGTTTATTCAAGACGATAAGTTTTTCCTATGCATAATTGATAATTTTATGCATGGTGAACCAAGGGGAAAAGAAATAATAGATGAGTTACATAAAAATAAGCAGGCTACAAAAAATGGCATATGTATAGCATTGAGCTCTCAGAAAGAAAATATAACACGGATTACAGATGAGATGTATGTTGGTTTTGTTAATAAAACAGCGGATAATATAGATAATGAAATAAAACAGCATTTAATCATGAGCCAATATAAAATAATGCTTAGATTGCTTAATATGAAAAGGGAGATATCATTACAAAAGTCTTTTTTATATGCTAATGAGAATATAAAAGAAGCCGTTTTTTTGTCTGCAATGGCTAAGGAAGAAGGGATTACCAATCATGAAATTTTAAATCAATGGATTGATTTGAGAGAAAAATATTATACTTATCAGGAAGGTAGAAAGGAGATAAGAAAAACTATTTTATTATCAAGCCTGTTTGAGAGAATGGGGGAGCTTGAGGAAACGACTGAAAAAGAAGATGATGACGAGTTGGAGTTTCAGAATTTTGAACAATATGACTATTATATAAATGAGTTTTTAAGTCCACCTATGTCTGGTGATATTTTTTACATTAAGGGAGAATATTATCTGCTGGTGGGGCAGGAGTGTGATTTGTCAATAAGAAACGGGGTAAGAAATAATTCTATTGTAGAATTAGTTCCGATACACTTGGTAAAAAATCGCGATATGGGAAATTATAAAGAGCAATACGACTACGAAAAACTATTGTTAGGAAAATTTCTGACTGTTGAGGGAGAATATTGTAATATATCTATTGACTGTACAAAGAGAGAGTATATAGACAATGAAATATTAGATTTGTGTGCATTTAATGAACAGGGCTATTCTCAGATTTACACTGATTATAAGATGAAAGCAGAAGTAAAATATTTGTTACCAAATTCATGGCAACAGTACTATGTGGATTTAAGAGAAAGGATTTTAAATTTGCATAATCGGTATGAGAAAATTAAGAAAAATGAACAAGAATTAGGTTTTGGAGTAGAACAACTGATAAGGGATATGGGAGCTAGTCATAGTAATAGATTAGTGTCAATAATTGAGTTTACGCATGATAGTAATATGATTAAATATGATGTAAAGCGAGTTTGTAGAATTCGCAATCATGTGTTACTGATTAACAAAATATTTTTAGAATATCGGGGAAGACAGGCATTTAATACAATTAATATGGAGATGGGAAGGAAGGCCATTTATTCATTAGAGATGGTGGGAAGCACAAATAAAGCTGAAGGGAAAGAGGCAACGGTCATTTTGACAACATCAAGAAAAGATAACATGAATACTAAGCGGAGAGATTGGGTAATAAAAAAGGGTGATTTATTGCAATTTATCAACGAACAAAAACCGGATGATGCACATAAATATGAAACGATATTTGCAGACTTGGATGACAAGATTCTTGTTGAGAGTATAACAGGGTTTATATGTAAAAATGCTATAAAATATACTAAACAAGAAAAAGATGGTGAGTTATTGTTGAAAATACAATTATTGCGATAGTTTTTTATTTGTTTTGAATTGTAGTATTTGTCTTGGAAAGCGAGAAAAGAATTGGATAAGAATACAGATAAAGAGTTTAATTTTAATAAATTTTGGGGAAGTCCTTTGATAGAACCTCATGTTGTTTTTCGGCGCAATAGTAATATGTATTGTGTGTATTGTGGAGATAAAGCAGATACAAGAGAACATTGCCCTTCTAAAGCATTTTTGAACAAGCCATATCCAACAGATTTGCCGACAGTACCGGCATGTAAACAGTGTAATAATGGATTTTCAGCAGATGAGAGATATACAAGCGCATATATTAACTATTTGTACGAATACTATGAAAATAGCAATATAGATATATTTTCGTCGGGCACTGAAACTAGAAGAGAGAATGCTGATGCAAGACGAGCTGTCGAAAAATTTGTTCAAACTCCTTGTGGAGATGAGAAACTAATGCGTATTTTTACAAAGTTAGCAGTTTGCCATGCTGCATATGAAATAAGTGCAGGGTATTACAGTCAAGATCATACAGTAACCATTTCAAGAATTGCATATTCCATTAAACCTTTGTTAGAAGCAGCAGAATGGCAAGAGTTGGAGCGCATGGAGATAATTTCTGATGAGATATTACCAGAGATAGGGTCAAGAGCATTTAGAAATATCTATGTGGTAGAAATGAAGACAAAGTCGGCGGATGGAGAGGGGTGTAGAATGCCTATGCTTCTTATGGATTGGGTAGATGTTCAAGAGGGATTTTATAAGTATCAAGTTTATTTTAAAAATGGACAAGTTTGGGTGAAAATGATCATAAGAGATTTTTTGTATTGTGAGGTAGTTATGGCGTTGGATGACTTAGGTGTTCTGCGTTGTTGACCCAATGGCAAAGCATAACATTTAGACATCTTCTTATGGTATTTTGAAAAAGATTCTATAATTTGTACTTGTATTTTTTGGGGAGGGAAAATCATGCTTAAACTAATAGTATTCGAAACAGAAGAAGAACTCTGTGAGTTAACCGGGCTGACAGAACATGAATTGTGGCAAAAAGGTTTTAATCTTGATGATTGGGAGATAGGTTTTCAATCAGAAGTTAAATTACATAAGACACCAACGAAAAAAGATATAGAGAATGGCTATCGTGAGAATGAATTGATTGCGTTATTTGATTTGCCGGCACATTGGTTGATGAGCCAAATGAACGCTTACTGTGTTGGTGCAAATTATGTTTTTCTGGATGGAAAACATTACTATACAGTTCATCACGCATAAAAGTAGCTTGAATTGATGATCAAGTTGACAAGTTCATAGAGGCAATTGATGAAGAATGAAAAGAAGGTGAATGCATGACATTGGAAGAAATTATTTCTAAAGAAGAAAAACAAGTATTTGACAGAAAGTCTGCTGATATTGATGCAAAGGCATTGGCAATAACAATTGTAGCTTTCGCAAATGCCGACGGCGGAGATATTGCCATTGGAATATCTGATAAAACAAGAAGAATTGACGGAACAGATTATAATGTAAAAAATGTCAATGAACTATTGCGGGCACCATATGATTTTTGCGAGCCGTCTGTTCCGGTGGAAATTCAAAAAATTCCTTGTATAGATGATAAAGGTAGAGATAATCATATTATTGTGATGCATATAGAACCAAGTATGGCTGTGCATGCCAATCAAGCAGATGAAGCTTATATTCGTGTCGGGGATAAATCAAAAAAACTTACATTTGAGGAACGTACACAGTTAATGTATGATAAGGGTGAAAGGTATTTTGAAGATAAGAGCGTACTGGATGCATCTATTGATGACATAGATATGGAAATGGTGCAATCATATATTGAAAAAATAGACTATAGTAAAACGCCGTTAGAATATTTAAAAGAGAATAAAGGTTTTGTTAAGATAAAGAATGGAAAAGAAATAATAAGTGGCGCAGCGATTCTTTTGTTTGGTAAGAATCCACAGCTTTATTTTCCGCGTGCAAGAATCCGCTTTATTCGTTTTGAGGGTACAGAAGAAAAAGTCGGTACAGAAATGAATGTTATCAAGGATGTTATGTTTGAAGGAACAATACTCAAAATGATTCAGGATTGTATTGCATACTTAGATACACAGATAAAAGAGAAAACATACTTGGGAAGTGACGGGTTATTTGTAACGGAAGAAGAATATCCTAAATTTGTACGGCAGGAAATTATTGTAAATGCCGTTACACATAGGTCTTACAGTATAACCGGGACAGAAATACAGGTAAAAATGTTTGATGATCGTATTGTAGTAGAAAGTCCGGGAAAGCTTCCGGGACTTGTTAAGGCTAGCAATATTCGCCATACACATTTTTCGAGGAATCCAAGAATTGCTGAATATTTAAAAGCATACAAATATGTTAAGGAATATGGCGAGGGTGTTGATCGTATGTGCACTGAATTGGAGAGTGCCGGATTACAGAATCCGATTTATTATGTTGATGCATTTATTCTAAAAACGATTATTTATAATGCAAGTGCTAAAAAATCGGCTTTTGAATCTAAAAACCCGATTATTGAAGAGGAAAACCCGATTATTCAGACAGAAACCCCGATTATTGAAGAGGAAAACCCGATTATTCAAAATGGAAAGCTGACGATTGAGGAGATGAGATGTGCACTTGCGAAGAAGTCGTATAAATTACCGACACAGGAAAATTTATTAAAAGTGTATGATGGAATTGATGCAAAACAAGTATTTGGTGCTTCGGAGATACAGCGGATACTTGATTGCTCTCCTACTACTTCACGTGCAATTATGTTAAAGTTGAGAGAGATTGAGGTCGTTGAGGCGGTAAAGGGTAATGGCAAGGGACGATATGTGTTTAAGGGGTGACTTGAGTAAATGTGTTCGCCCACCTAGCTACTAATCAACGAAGGTCGAATGAATTTTACAAAGAATCAATTTACATTCTGGTTCGCTCATGCTACCATATCTTCATGGTGGACGAAAATGGTGTCGTTCGGGTGCGGAAAAAAGGGCGTGATACATAGGGAAACTTCTCGAATCCGTGATACGAATCTGCAACATTTCCCCCGGGAAAAGATAAAATAATAGGTAAAATATCCATAAAATGAGTCACAAAACGGCAAAAACTGTAACAAATAAGTTCCTGAGCACAACCAAATCAGACCGTGAGGGTAGACGTACAGTAGGATCTGGACGTGTTGCTACAATCATTGAGTAATTAATAATTCATGACAATAGAATGCTCACGAAGTGTGCATTCTATTGTTTAACAGGTTTTGGATTATATTCCGCAATCCTTGAGAAATCAGGGGTTGCGGTTTTTTTATTTAAGAATGTAAAAAAGTGGCTGATGGTAAAAGTGTTGAAGTTTATAGATGTGTAGAATGATGAAAAATAAAAAATATGGAAACAATGCAGACATCGTCACAAAACTATCAGATGACAAATCACACCAATATCTGGTAATATAAAGAAATAACAATAAAATAGTATCATACAAAGGAGAAGAGAGTATGAAAAAATTATCAGTTTTAGCAATCGCTTTGGCAGCGACTTGTATGTTTAGTGGATGTGGAAAAGAGACAAAGCAGAATGTACAGCCAGCCGAAGAAACTTACAAGAACACAGAGAGCGAAACCAGCGAAGAATGTGCGGCTGCACAGGAGGAGTTTTCCGAGGAAGTGGTAGACACAGAGGAAAGTATTGATGATGAATGGACGGACGAAGCATCGGAGCTCGACGAGGAAGTCGCTTCTGTTCTGGCAAATGTGGATACAGATTACAACAGTGTTTATTGGGGTACGTCTTATTCTATTTTTGAGGATCTGCCGGGAGTAGTAGTGAGCATTACACCGTGTATGCAGAAGGACCAATATGGACTTCTTGTGGCAATTACGAACTTGTATAGTGATGACATATGGTTTAATGGAAGTGCGGTTGCATTGGACGAAGACGGAAATCAAATTGGTGAAACCTATATATATGAACCTAATCTTGGTTCTGGTAACACAGCAGTTGAGGTTATAGACTGTGGACAGACCATGCCAGATGGACGTGTGCAATGGACAGAAGGACAGACAATGGAGGCATCCGGAACTTACGTTCCGTGGGAGACTGATTATTCAGTGTCTGGAAATCCGGAAGACGGATATTTGTCCGTTGATTATTCTTTTTACGCTTCGGATGGAACACCATGTACGGGTTCGACTTTGACAGTTTGTCTTTTGGATGAAGATGGTCTGGTCATTGGTGTCGGCACAGAGTTTATTGAAAAAATTGGAGAAAATGAAAAATACGATGGAACGGTAAAGGTATATGGTGACAAAGATATCTTGTCTTTGACAAAAGGTGTTGCGATGTTTGCCAATCCATATACTATGGAATAAAATAATTTTTACAACGCGTCAAAAGAAAAGCAAACCAAACAGATAGGTTTGCTTTTTCTATATCAATTTTTCAGAAATTTGCCCGATATAATAGATAACAAGTAAAAGCAAACGGATTTGCAATAACCGTATCGTGATATGGGAGGGAATGACATGGCAGTCAACACAGATTCAATCGTATCTAATCTTTACAGCACTTACAGTTCACAGTCCAAGACTGGAAAAACAAATAAGGAAAATGCGACAGGTACAGAAAACTCCAAAGTTTCCAAGACAAACGGAAATTATGGTAAGACCATCGGAAATGCGAAGCTTTCTGAAGAAGGAGCAAAGTATTATCAGGAATTAAAGAAAAAGTATTCCAATATGGACTTTATTCTGGTGAGCAAAGACCAGAAAGCCAATGCACAGGCAAATGCAGCATCCTATGCAAATGGAAACAAAATGGTCGTTTTGATTGATGAAGAAAAAATCGAGCGGATGGCGACAGATGAAAATTATAGAAAACAGTACGAGGGCATTATTAAAAATGCAGCGTCCGGCTTATCACAGTTAAAATCCCAGATTGAATCATCCGGTCAGAGTCAGAACGTTGTAGGCTACGGAATGAAGGTTAATGATGGAGGAACAGCATCATTTTTTGCAGTTCTGAAGAAATCTTCTGCGGATCAGAAAGCGCGTATCGAGAAAAAAGCAGTCGAGAAGAAAGAAGCAAAGAAGGCAGAGGAAAAGAAAGCTGAGAAGAAGGAAAAGCACGACAAGTTAAAGGAAGCACAGCAAACGTCAGATGATGACGATACCATTACGATTTCGGCAGGTTCGATTGAGGAACTGATCAAGAAAATCAATGATTATACGTTTTCCATGAAGAGCGACAATGTTCAGACAGAAGCAGAATTGCAGGTCGGACAGCATATTGATTTCCGTGGATAAAAAAGTTTATATAGTGTACAAAAGGGCTTTCGGAAATACCGGAAGTCTTTTTTATGTACCGGGAAACTTGGTTCCCATTACAAAAAAACGTTCAGTGGGGATGCACGATATTCGATTCGCACACAGAAATGATTTATGGTATAATAAAGACTGCCGAGCGAAGCGAGTGTAGATAACGATCATGAATCAATTTATAAGAAAAAAGGAGCAGAGATAATACAGGTGATTATCTCCAGAAGAAAGCATGAAATCAAATTTGATCAAAGATACAACAAAAGAGGAACGGATTGCGCTGATTAAGGCATGGATTCCAGATGATGACGGTTTACAGGACTGCGACATGGATCTCTGGGATATCTATGCAGATTATATTAATGGAAAACGTGAAATTGCAGAGATCAATGCGCAGATGACAGGTACATTTTATACAGAAGAAGATCTAAATCATTGAGAAAACGCAGATACTATAAGATATACCAAAAGCTTACATGGAGATGACCGAATCATGCAGTATACACCGAGAGATATTTTAAATTATGTTTATGAAAAAGAATTAGACACGCAGTTTCTTCTTGCAACGGCAAATCATGTGCAGGATTTTTCCATTGGAGAGATTACGGATAAGAAGATTGAAAAACGTGGGGAAGATTTTTATCTTGTTTCAAAGTCTTATCATTTGGATATAAAAATTACAGACGATGAGGTCCTGACCGCAGCTATAAATGGATTGTATATCAGTGCATTTATTTCCAGAAAAGATGACAATTACCGGGTGCATTTTCTGGTGCATCAATATCCGGATCAAATGAAGGCGAGATTTGAGGAGAAAATCACGAAAGATGTGGTTGATTATATGATCTATGGAACCATCATGGCTTTGCGGCTGGATACACCGGAGAAAGTGAACGCATATTTAGGTATATAAGAGATGTTTGAAACAAATTTTGATATATAGGAAAGGAATAAAGAATTATGAACATGAAAGAACAAGTCCACACATTGTCAGAGGAAATGATAGCAAATTTAGGAAGATTAGTTGCAATTGATTCACAGCTCGGCACACCGGAAGAGGGAAAACCTTTTGGTGCAGGTCCGGCGAAGGCATTGGAGGAAGGATTAAAAATTGCAGAAGAATTAGGATTTAAGACTGTAAATCTGGATCATTATTGTGGTTATGCAGAGATGGGCGAGGGAGAAGAGATCGTTGGTATTGCAGGACATTTAGATATCGTGCCGGTAGGCGGTGACTGGACTTATGATCCATTTAAGCTGACCAGAGATGGAGATCATGTATATGGACGTGGAACAACGGACGATAAGGGACCTGTTTTAGAGGCACTTTATGCGATGAAAATTCTCCGGGATTCCGGTGTAAAACTGAATAAAAGAGTCCGCCTCATCATGGGATGCAACGAGGAGACCGGCTCAAAATGTATGGAGCATTACAACGAGGTCGCAGAAGAGTTATCCTGTGGATTTACACCGGATGCCAATTTTCCATGTATACACGGCGAAAAAGGGCATATGTCTATGACAGCTTACTCGAAAAATACAAAAATCATTTCCATGAATGGCGGATTTGTGTCAAACGCTATGTGCGATACCTGTACAACTGTGATTCCGGCAGAGGCGGGACTGAAAGAAAAATTAGAGGCTTCTCTTGCAGAGACAAAGCTTCAGCAGTATCGTGTGACAGAGGAAAATGGACAGATTACTATATTTGCAAAAGGTGTGCCTGCGCATGCAAGTATGCCGGAACTTGGTGTCAATGCGGCCGGTGTGACCTTTGAGTGCATGGAAAAAGCCGGATTTGAAGATGATTTTGTAAAATTTTATAATGAACATATCGGAACGTCCTGTGATGGCGCTGGTGTAGGATTGAAATTTGAGGATAAGTATGGTGTCCTGACTTTATGCAACGGAATTGTCAAAACGGAAGATGGTATCATTTCATGCACGATCGATATCCGTGTGCCGGTGACATTGAAAGCAGCAGATGTCCGTACAATGTGTGAGGCAAGGTTAGAGGATGAAAATGGACGGATTGAGATTGGAGAAATTGGTGATCCATTATTTTTCCCGAGAGAGTCACCACTTGTAAATGCGCTGTACAAAGCATATGTAGATGTGACAGGTGACACAGAACATGAACCAATGGTGATCGGTGGCGGTACTTATGCAAAATCATTGAAGAATATCATTGCATTTGGACCGGAAAAACTGGGAATGGATTATCATATTCACAGCGCAGATGAATTTATCCTTGTTTCTGAGATGGAAGAGGCGGTTCTTATATATATGGAAGCGATTAAGAATCTGCTTGCTATTTAAGATTTGGAAGAAGCAAAGGAAGAAAACAATATGATCAACAGATTACATTATGAAATGATTCGTTTATACAGTGGTGATCCAAAGCGGATCCAGCATTTCTGCAAGGTACACAGCTATGCGAAACTGATCGCTGAGATGGAACACGTAGATGCAGACATTTTATTTATTCTGGAAGCAGCTGCGTTGACGCACGACATTGGCATCCATCTGTGTGAGGAAAAATACGGCAGTTCAAACGGAAAGCTTCAGGAAAAGGAAGGTCCTGCGATTGCAGAAAAATTGTTAAAAGAGCTGCAGTTTGAAGAAAAAGTAATCAGGAGAGTGAAGTATCTGATCGCACATCATCATACTTATGATGCAATCGATGGTATTGATTATCAGATTCTTGTGGAGGCTGATTTTCTGGTGAATATTCTGGAAGATGGATTGTCGAAAGAAGCAGCTTTGCAGGCATATCAAAATATTTTTAAGACAGAGAGTGGAAAGAACATCTGTCAGGAAATGTTTGCGCTGTAATGAAAAAGCAGAAAATGATATTAATTTAGAATTTTACAGAAAACAACAGAGACAGGCGGCAACATGAATAGAAAAAAATTATCAGTCATTTTTTTTGTGGGTTTTGCTATAATTTCAGGGTGTGGTAAATCTGTATCGGAGATAAAAGACAGTAATCTGGTCGAAAATGACACGTTAGAAGGAGATATTACGTTTTCTACAGAGGAGACAAGTGGGGATTCAAATGAAGGTTTTGTGCAGATGTCAGCAGATGAACTGCTGGACAGATTTGTAAATGGAGAAGTCAGTGCGCATTGTCTGTATGACACAGCGAAAACTTTTTATATTACAGAATTAGATATGGATAGCGAAGAGTGGGATGCTTATTCCATTGGAGATCGGGAAGATCTTGATAATGATGGAGAAGAGGAACTGATACTTTGTGGACCTTATGGCGGAAAATATTTGGATGCCAGAGATGGTGAAGTGTATGAATTTGCTGCAGGAGATGGGACAGCTGAAAGTCTGTCTTATACCTATTATCAGGGATATGTATGGATCTTGTACAGCAATGAGATGAACAGTGGTTACAAGGTTTATCATATGGAAAGATATGATGGGGCTGACAGCAAAGTGAATGAGATGGATTTTTCGGAAGAATACAGAGATGAAAATGATCCGGAAAAAGGTTCAATATACGTGATCAATAGCGACGAAGTTTCCGAAGAAACATATAATGAGCTGTGCAGCAGGATTTTTGCGGCGCAGATGAATACTTATTAACCGAAAGTTATTCAAAACAAACAGATTGTCATATGGATAGCAGCAACAAAACTTTGAATTTCAGGGAAAAAATACCTGCAAAAAAAGTCTTTCCTAACCTTACATTTTCATTGACTAACAGGGCATACTGTTCTTACAATGAAAGAAAAGGGGGCATTTTTATGCAGAAATTATCAAAGGCTGCAATCGGAAGAAGCTATACGATCCAGTGGATGTTTGGTGTACCGGAAGTCATGGATTTCCTGCGCGAACATCATGTGGAAGAGGGAGATAATATACAGATTATCCGAAAGCTGAAGGACGCATTGATTGTTGGGGTAAAAGGATCGAGATTTGCAATGGGAAATGAAATTGCAGACCGGATTCAGGTGTAGAAAATAATAAAAAGGCAGAGAATAAGAAGTGGGCGTGTTACAACATGGCAGATTTATTTTGCGATGGTGTGGCACGCCTTTCTTGACCAAAAGATGGATTCATAATAGACTGGAAATAGAAAACAGATTGGTTTTAGGGAGTAAGATTATATTGAAAAATTGGGCGAAAAGAGCAGTATGGGGAATGTGGGATATTAAACCAGCACTTTATGATAATGAAGTGAAAAACTGTCTTGTTGCCACTTATGGGATTCAGGGATTAGCAGAAAAGCACGATTTTTTCGGCTATCTGGATGTATATTTTAACTATGACAGCGAAGGAAATTATCAGATCATGGATCTGCAGTTTGAGGAGTATGACCCGACAGCGACGGTAACAGACAGCAGTACAGACGGGGATGAAACAGCAGAAAATCAGGCGGACAGTGTTGCCGGAGCGGCTGCGTCCTATGAGCAGGTGATAGATGAGTACCGGGATATGGTGCAGAACCATTTTTATATGGATTTGCAAGCTAAAGACAGGGATGGAAATATAGTGCATGTATTTGATAATTATGAACTTGGATACCGTACTAACTTTGATCTTTGTAGCGGTGGTCTTATCGAGGTTACATCCAGTGTCAGTGCGGCAGAATATGATGTCGTATTCTATCGGATCGGAACAGACGGTGTGTCACCGGTAGTGGAAGATGTATTTCGCTGTGTGGGAGCACAGACAGGGAATGATACGGTAAGTTTTCAATACACGGAGAGCGGAAAAGAAAAAAAGGAAGATTCTATTATAACCAGAAAATCAATTGTATGCGCGCGGAAGGTTTTGCAGAATATAATGGAAAGCGGTACGAATTTCACCTGGAAAAACATTTCGGAACGCTCGACTGGGGACGAGGTGTGTGGACATATGATAACACTTGGTACTGGGGTTCCGGGAACTGCGATGTAGATGGACATGCATTTGGGTTTAATATCGGCTATGGATTCGGAAATACGAAAGCAGCTTCGGAAAACGTGATCTTCTATGACGGCGTGGCACACAAAATCGATGATGTGACCTTTGTAATCCCGGAGGATGATTATTGCAAGCCGTGGAAATTCACTTCCAGTGACGGAAGATTTGAGATGGATTTTATGCCGCTTCTGGACAGATCCGCATGTCTGGATTATAAACTGATCGTATCTGACCAGCATCAGGTGTTTGGACGGATGAGTGGAACCACAGTGCTGGATGATGGAACGAAAGTTGAGATTAAGGATGTTTTATGTTTTTCGGAGAAGGTGCACAACCGGTATTAAATGTAAAAAATACATTGATTCATATGAAAAAGTGTAATATAATACACTAAAACACATGAATGCAAGGGTGATGCATATATGAAACGAAAAATAACGGATAAATTATGTGAATGGAAAAAGCAGACAAAGGGGCGCATGCCACTTTTGATCTATGGGGCAAGACAGGTTGGAAAAACATTTGAGATGCGGGAATTTGGGGCACATTATTATAAAAATACCGTGTATATCAATTTTGAAACAGACGAGAAAATAGGAGGTTATTTTGAAACAGATATACATGCAGATTCTGTAGTGGTTCTTTTGGAAAGATATTATCAAGTAAAAATTGTGCCGGAAGAAACTCTTATCATTTTTGATGAAATACAGATGTGTGAGAGAGCATTGACATCTTTGAAATATTTTGCGGAAGAGGCACCAGAGTATCATGTAATGGCAGCTGGAAGTTTATTAGGAGTAGCTGTAAATCGTGAAAAATACTCATTCCCAGTAGGAAAAGTACAAATGTTGACAATGTATCCAATGGATTTGGAAGAGGTGTTGTGGGCAAAGGGAAAACAAATACTTTCAGATACCATCTGGGAACATTATAATAGTAATGTACCATTAGAGGATGCACTTCATGAGGAGGCTATGCAGGAATTTGAACACTACTGCATCATAGGTGGAATGCCGGCAGCAGTGAAAGCTGATATTATGAGGAATAGTTCAATTGGTCAGGAAGAGATAAGACAAATGCTTTTGAACTCATATATTGCTGACATGACAAAGTATGCAGACAAGGGGGATACAGTACGTATTTTTGAAGCATATGATTCTCTGCCAGCACAGTTTGCAAAAGATACAAAAAAATTCCAATATAAGCTTATAAGATCGGGAGCACGTGCATCCCAGTATAGAGATGCGATTGACTGGCTGATCCGTTCAGGAATTGTGAACAAATGCATGAAGTGCACACAGGGATTTTATCCAGTTGTTGCATATCAGGATTTAAGTGCATTTAAACTATATTATAGCGATATGGGAATCATGTCTGCGAGGATGGGAATGAGTCTTGAAGCATTAAGGAGCAGAGAGACAGAACATTTTCGTGGGATTATGACAGAGAACTATGTTTCGATTGCATTAAAAACGAATGGTTATCAGCTTTATTATTGGGAATCAGATAATACAGCAGAAGTGGATTTTCTGATACAAAAAGAAAATCATGTAATTCCGGTGGAATGTAAAGCAGGAAATCATGTAAAAGCAAAAAGTATGATGGTTTACATGGAAAAATATGCGCCTGCATACGCAATCAGAATTTCAGCAAGAAATTTCGGTATGGTGCAGGGAATAAAATCTGTCCCACTATATAGTGTATTCTGTATTTAATGCAATTCTGACAGAAGTTTTTGAAAGAAAATAACCTGATGGGTAGTAGAGAGGCGGTAGCGATGGTAAAAATAGACTTAATCACAGGCTTCTTAGGAGCCGGAAAAACAACCTTTTTGAAAAAATATGCAGAATATCTCATTGCCAAAGGACAGAACATCGGAATCCTTGAGAACGATTTTGGAGCCGTGAACGTTGATATGATGCTGTTACAGGATCTGATGGGAGACAACTGCGAGTTGGAAATGGTTTCCGGTGGCTGTGACGCGGACTGTCACAGAAGACGTTTTAAGACAAAACTGATTGCAATGGGAATGTGTGGCTATGACCGTGTCATAGTTGAGCCATCCGGTATTTTTGATGTGGATGAATTTTTTGATGCGCTGAGGGAAGAACCGTTAGACCGCTGGTATGAGGTGGGAAATGTGATTGCGATTGTGGATGCAAATCTGGAAGAGCATTTATCTGAGGAGGCAGAATATATTCTGGCTTCGGAGGTGGCGAATGCAGGAGAGATTATCTTAAGTCATGCGGATGAAGTGTCAGCGGAGCAGGCAGACACCACGGTCGCACACCTAAACCGTGCATTGGAACAGATAAAGTGTCCGCGCAGGGTGGACAAAGAGGTGCTGCGCAAAAGCACACTGGATCTGAATGAAGAAGATTTCAACCGGCTGATTAGCTGCGGCTATCAGATGGAGAGCTACCGCAAACTGGATATGGAAGAGAAAAAAGGGTTTGAATCTGTCTATTTTATGAATGTGAAAATGACGGAGGAACAGTTAAAGACTACTGTGGGAAAACTGATGAATGACAGGGAATGCGGCGAGGTATTCCGTGTAAAAGGTTTTTTGCAGAAGGAGGATGGAAGCTGGATACAGCTGAATGCAACGCATAATGGAATTACCATGAACCCGATCGAGAAGGGGCAGGAAGTGATCATTGTGATCGGGGAAGAGTTAAAGGAGCAGGCTATTAAAAAATACTTTTTGAAGCAGGATAATTTATGATTGGAACGAGCTATGGATCCACAGTAATGATATTTTAGCGCCGACAGGAAGCGTGAGGCTGGCAGGTTGCCAGAAGCAGATGCATCCGTTATAATAAAAAGAGTGGCTTGTCAGTTATTTATAATTAAGAAAGAGAAGGGAAAAGAAAGTATGAAAATTGCAGTAACTTATGATAACGGAGAGGTTTTTCAGCATTTTGGAAGAACAGAGAATTTTAAAGTGTATGAAATAGAGGATAATAAAGTGATCTCCAGTGAGGTGATCAGTTCTAACGGAGTAGGACATGGCGCACTTGCCGGAGTACTTGCCGACAGGAACGTGAAGGCGTTGATTTGCGGAGGAATAGGTGGCGGTGCGATCAATGCCCTTACAGAGGCGGGGATTGAAGTTTGCTCAGGTGCATCCGGAGATACTGACAAAGCAGTCGAAGATTACTTAAATGGAAAACTTATAGATGCAGGACAGACCTGTGACCACCATGGGGAGGGACATACCTGTGGAGATCATGAAGAGGGACATGGATGCGGACATCATGATGCAGAGGAAAATCACAGTTGCGGATGCGGTTCCCATGAAGGAACAGAGAGCGGAGAAGGCTGTGGATGCGGCTGTGGAGAACGCAGCAAGATCGAGGGAGCAAATGTAGGAAAGACATTAAAAGTCCACTATACAGGAACCTTTAACGATGGAACAAAATTCGACTCATCTTATGACCGCGGTGAGCCATTAGAGTTCGTGTGCGGAGCCGGTATGATGATAAAAGGATTCGACCGTGCAGTGGCAGATATGGAGATCGGACAGATCAAAGACATCCACCTGATGCCGGAAGAAGCATACGGTCTGCCTGATCCAAATGCAATCTTTCATGTGGAGATCAGCCAGCTGCCGGGTGCAGAAGAACTGGAAGAAGGACAGCAGGTTTACCTTCAGAATGAGATGGGACAGCCATTCCCGGTTACGGTTGTGGCAAAGGAAGCCGGAATTATTACGTTTGATGCAAACCATGAGATGGCAGGAAAAGAATTGAATTTCAAGATTGAACTTGTGGAAATCTGCTAATATGACATATCAAATAGCAATTTGTGACGACGAGGAAAAACAGAGAGCGTATATCAAAAGTCTGGTGGAGGGATGGCTTCGCCAGACTTTTCATCATACAAAAATTCAGGAATATGCAAGCAGCGAACAGTTTTTATTTGAACAGGCATATGACAGGACGCAGATTTTGTTTCTTGATATCGAGATGGAGAAAATGGACGGTATCGCACTTGCAAGGGAAATCCGCAAACACAACCGCCAGATGCAGATCATCTTTGTGACTGGGTACATGGAGTACATTCAGGAAGGTTACGATGTGGAGGCACTTCACTATCTGTTAAAACCCGTGTCGCAGGAGAAAATAGACAGTGTTTTAGATCGGGCGGTAGAGCGTTTGAAGACAGCGGATGCCGTGCTTCTCGTCGAAAGTGGCGGAGAAGTCCTTAGGCTTCCACCCAAGGAGATCCGCTTTATCGAATCAAACCGGAATTATAATATCATTCATGCAGATAACGATTACGAGATGCGTGGCACCTTATCAGAACTGGAAGAAAAACTGGATGAAGCTTTTGTCCGCGTGGGGCGGTCATATCTGGTGAATCTCCATTATGTGAGGCGCATTGGCAAGACGGAGCTGATTTTGAACACCGGGGAGAAACTTCTGGTTCCAAGAGGAAGCTATAAGAAGCTGAATGAGGCGTTTATAAAATATTTTTAAGATACGTGAAAAATTGAAATAAAAGAATAACTGCCCGAGGAGATAAAAAACAATGTCCCTGCTATCCAAATACATTAACAGACAATTAGCCGCCTACCAGAGCGAGTTAGTTCAGACTCACTATCAGGAGGTGGAGAACATGTACCGTCAGATCCGTGGCTGGCGGCATGATTATAGAAACCATATCCAGGTACTCAAAAGTTATGCGAAAGACGGTGACTTAGCGCAGATCAGCAAATACCTTGATGAGTTAGACGAGGATCTGTCCACCGTGGATACCGTGATCAAGACTGGAAACAAAATGACCGATGCCATCTTAAACAGTAAGATCTCGTTGGCAAAGTCAAAACATATTCCGGTCGTGGCGGATGCCCATGTACCGGTCGCATTAAAAACATCGGAGATGGATCTCTGCATTATTATTGGAAACCTCTTCGACAACGCCATTGAGGCGAGTCTGCAATTGCCCGAAGAGAAGCGGATGATCCGCATCTACATGGATATGAAAAATACCCAGCTATACATGTCTTTCACCAACTTTACCGCAACGAAAAAACAGAAAAAAATCAGTGGCAGATTTCACACCACAAAAGGACAGGGACACGGATTCGGGCTTGTCCGTATCGATGATATTGTGGAACGCTATGGCGGCTATCTAAGCCGCAACAGTGAAGACGGAGCTTTCACAACGGAGATTTTGCTGCCACAGGAATAATACAATTCGTCCCAGAAAAGATGCAGTTCGTCCCTGAAACATGCATCTTTTTTTCTTTGTACTATAGTAAAGACTGTTAGAAATTTCACATTCACGGAGGAACCACAATGAATAACCACAAATCAGAATACGGCGTCATCCAAACGATCCGGTTCATGATCCGGCAGGCGGTAAAAGAAGCTCCGGCTGTGCTGGTATGGCTGGTTGTAGACGCAATTTTGGCGCTTATATTACAGCTGCTCGAATTATACGTGACACCGGTATTACTGCGCGATATTGAGGAGCAGATCGCATTGAAAGAGTTAGTAACAACTATCCTGTTCTTTTCAAGTGGAATCCTGTTGCTTACCGGACTGAAAGAATACATAAACAATGCAACCTATCAGGGAAAGATAGAAATCCGCATGTCACTTTGCAAAGCAATCACGGAAAAAATTGGCGCAACATCTTACTGTAACCTTGGAAAAAAAGATTTTCAGGAAAAGAAAGAGCGCACTAACCAGGCAACCAGCAACAACAGCAGTGCAACGGAGATTATATGGATACAGTTAAATCAGCTTGTGTTCTGTATTTTGGGATTCCTTGCGTACCTGTTTGTCATGAAAAGGATGAATGTGCTTATTCTGGCAGTCACAATCCTTGCAGCAGTTGTCAGTTATCTGGCGGCACAGAGGTCTGTGGTATGGCTGCAGAACAACAGGGCAGAAAATGACCATGCGCGGCAATGCATGTGGTATCTGAGAGGTGAGGCGTGGAGTCCGGTCTCTGCAAAAGATATCCGGATTCTTCATATGAAGGAATGGCTGTTAAAAACGATGAAGCAGAATTATGAGATATTCATGCATTTTGAAAGGGCATTGGGAAACCATCATTTTATGGCAGATTGTGTGAACATTTTTTCTGCACTGATCAGGAATGGAGTTGCGTATGCCTATCTGATCGGACAGGTGCTTGCAGGAAATATGGATGCCCCACAGTTTATCTTATATTTTTCCGCGGTGAGCGGTTTTACAAGCTGGGTGCAGGGAATCATAGAAAATGTGGCACAGATCAGGCAGTCAGGTGTTGGGATTTCTGACGTGATGGAACTGATCTCCTACGAGGAGCCGTACCGGTTTGAAGATGGGGAGCCGCTTCCAAAGAATGCAGCAGGACAGTATGAGCTTCGATTGGAAAATGTGAGTTTCCGGTATCCGGGGGCATCAGAGGATACGTTACACAACTTAAATCTTACGATACAAAATGGGGAAAAGCTTGCGGTTGTGGGAAGAAATGGAGCTGGAAAATCAACACTGGTGAAGCTTTTGTGTGGATTTTTTGACCCGACAGATGGGTGTGTGCTCTTAAATGGCGAGGATATCCGAAAATATAACCGAAAAGAGTATTACAGACTATTTTCCGCAGTCTTTCAGGATTTTTCCATTCTGCCGGGAACAATCGCAGAAAATGTGGCACAGTGCGTGGATGAGATTGATTTTTCTCGCGTGAAGGCGGCAGTAAAGGATGCAGGTCTGGAAGAAAACATTGAAAGACTGTCAGAGAAATATGAGACAAAACTGGGGCGGAAGGTTCATCTGGATGCATACGAGCTTTCCGGAGGCGAGACACAGAGACTCATGCTTGCAAGGGCACTCTACCGAAATGCTCCGGTGATCGTGCTGGATGAGCCGACGGCGGCATTAGATCCGATCGCAGAGAGCGATCTCTACGAGAGATATCATGAATTGACAAAGGGTTCCACTTCTATTTATGTGTCGCACCGTCTTGCGTCCACAAGGTTCTGTGACCGCATTATTTTAATCGGAGCAGGTGGGATTGCGGAGATGGGAACGCATGAGGAACTCATGGAAGCAGGAAAAGAATATGCACATCTGTATGAGGTGCAGAGCAGGTATTACACGGAAGGAGGAATGGAAGATGCTACATTCGATGCGTGAGACAATTGGGATGAATAAAAGGGCAATCGGAATCTGGTGGAGAGAGTCGCCGGGAATGTTAGTGGCGCTGATTTTCTACGTGATCACCGGTGCAGTGCTTCCTTATGCCGGGATCTATTTTTCGGCACAGATCATTACGGAACTGGCAGGAGCGAAAAATCCGGTTGTTCTACGCAATCTGGTACTGCTCTTACTCGGAATCGAGAGCTTGTTGGGACTGATTTACCATTATTTTAAGAACCGTTACACAGTAGAACGGAACCGCATGTTAGAAAAATTAAGATACATTTTGAGTGAAAAAATGTTGTCACTGGATTTTGAAAAAGTGGATGATGCCGTCATTCAGGATAAAGTATTACAGATTGAACAAATTAACCGGTGGAGCAGATTTGGGCTGTGTATGGTTGTCTTTACTCTGGAAAGGATGCTGCAGGCAATTGCAGGTATTGCCGGAGCATTGATGCTCACTGTGAGTTTTTTTCAGGCAAAAGCGGTGAAAAGCGCGTTTCTGTGGATGAACAGCCCTCTTTTTGCGATTGTATTTCTTGCTGGAATACTGGGATTTACGACTTTGGCATCGAGAATTGTGGAACGGGCACAGAACATGATTGCAGAGCTTTCTGAGCGTGCAACTTTTGGAAATCGTGTCTGGAGTTTCATGGCAGGTATGGCAGGAGAACGGGAAAGGGAGCAGGATATCCGTGTTTATGAGCAGATCCCGGCTGCTATGGGACTTTATAAGAAAAATAAAGTCTGGGGAATCGGAACCGAGATGGATCGTCTGGAAAAAGGAAAAGTAGGAGTTCTAGCAGCGGCTGCAAATATGACAGAACGGCTCTGCAGTGGTCTGGTGTATCTGCTTGTCTGCTTAAAGGCATACGGAGGTGCATTTGGAATCGGTGCTGTGACACAGTATATCAGTGCGGTGACGGCTTTAAGCCATAATCTGGAGGAATTTTTGGGTGCAATTGGTGAAGTGAATACAAACCGGGAATTTTTAAAGAAAACCTTTGATTTTCTGGATACACCGAATGATATGTATCAGGGAAGCCTTACCGTGGAAAAAAGAAATGACTGTCAGTACGAAGTGGAATTTAAGGATGTCAGCTTCTGCTATCCAGGCACAGACAGAAAAGTGTTAGACCATGTCAATCTGAAATTCCGTATCGGGGAAAAATTAGCGATCGTCGGGGAGAACGGTTCTGGAAAATCAACGTTTATCAAGCTTTTGTGCCGTCTTTACGATCCGACAGAAGGCGAGATCCTGTTAAATGGAATCAACATTAAGAAATACAAGTATAAGGAATATATGTCTGTATTCTCGGTTGTCTTTCAGGATTTTAAACTATTTGCTCTTCCACTAGGTCAGAATGTGGCGGCATCTACAGAGTATGATGCAGACAAGGTGCAGGAATGCTTGAAGCTTGCAGGCTTTGATGTACATTCCGACCGGATGAAAAAGGGGTTGGACACCTGGCTTTACAAGGATTGTGATGCTGACGGAGTGAACATCTCCGGTGGCGAGGAACAGAAGATCGCACTTGCAAGGGCACTGTACCAGAACGCGGCATTCCTGATCTTAGATGAACCGACTGCAGCCTTAGACCCGATCGCGGAAGCAGAGGTGTATAGCAGCTTCAATGAGATTGTTGGCGACCGGACAGCGGTTTACATCAGTCACAGGCTTTCTTCCTGCAGGTTTTGTGATGAGATTGTCGTCTTTGACCAGGGCAGGATCGTGCAGCAGGGAACACACGAGGAGCTCGTGGAGCAGACGAACTGCAAATATTACGAACTCTGGAGTGCGCAGGCGAAATACTATGCGTAAGCAATGAGGGTGCACTGCGGGGGTATGGGTTATAGGTTGCAATATCCTTTGGTTTAGTGATAAGCTAAAACCAAAAGAAAAAAGACAGGGGTATTTTCACAAATGAATAAATTGACAACCTTATGTTATATTGAAAAAGATAACAAGTATCTGATGCTTCACCGCATCAAAAAGGAAAATGACATCAATCATGACAAATGGATCGGTGTCGGTGGAAAATTTGAGTGGGGAGAAAGTCCGGAGGAATGCATGTTAAGGGAAGTCCGGGAGGAAACCGGTTATACCCTGACTTCATGGCAATATCGTGGTATTATAACTTTTGTTCTGGGGGAAGATACCGTAGAATACATGTCACTTTTTACAGCAGATGGATTCGAGGGAACACCAATCGACTGCAACGAAGGTGTGCTGGAATGGGTAGAAAAAGACCAGATTCCGGAATTGAATCTCTGGGAAGGCGACCGGATTTTCTTCCGTCTGTTAGAGGAGCAGAAGGAGTTCTTTTCTTTAAAGCTTGTATACAATAAGCAGGATATTCTGGAGCAGGCAGTTCTGGATGCAAAAGAGTTGGAGCTTTTCGATATTTTAAATGAGGATGGAAGTAAAACAGGCGTAGTAAAAGAACGCAGTGTGGCACATCGTGAAGGCGCACTGCACGGAACTGTTCATATCTGGATCGTGCGGGAAAATGATAAGAGCGGATATGATGTACTGCTTCAGAAGCGGAGCGATAACAAGGATTCGTACCCCGGCTGCTATGATATATCTTCTGCCGGGCATATCAGTGCCGGAGATGGGGTCATGGAGAGTGCACTGCGGGAGTTTGAGGAGGAACTGGGATTGTCTGCACAGCCGGAGCAGCTGGAACTATTCGGAACAACACTCGTGAAGTTTGAGACAACTTTTTCTGGAAAAATATTCCGGGATAATGAGCTCAGTAATGATTTTGTATACAGACAGCCGGTGGATATTGGTAAACTGAAACTGCAAGAGTCGGAAGTCGCAGAAGTCTGCTGGATGGATTATGAGGAGTGCAGGGAAAAGATTGCAGATGTGGAAATACTGAACTGCATTAATCCGGAAGAGTTTGAGAAACTGGGAAGTTATCTGGGAATCTGCTAGAAAGATTGGTATGCATAGTGCCGATAAAATCTGATACACCATCATTGGTGATGCAAAACTTTTTTCATAAATCTCCCTGAAATAAATAATTTGAAGAGGAAATCCTTATGTGTTATCGTTGATGTATGACACATGAGGATTTTTTTATGTAAGCAGAATAACGAACAGGTGAGGAAAATAGCATGCCAATAAAGGGAGTAGAACAATTGGATATTGAGCGTATCAACAGCTATGAAGATAATCGTTTTTCCGAAAAAGCATTAAGACAGCACGGTGCATTCGTGGTAAATGGCATCTTTTTCTATGAGGTGCTGATCACCGGAACATCGGAGGCTGTGATCACCGGGGAGAACAGGAAATACTATGAGGCGGTGATCGAGTATTTCCGTTTCTTTGCAGAGCATATCACGACATTCCGGGATGTACAGGGAAACATGGTAAAAGAATTTCCAAAAGTGGAATTGTTTGAAATTCCGTTGAAAAACATACAGCCATCGCAGTTTTACGTGGATAAGTCCAAGAAAAAAGAAGTGGGCACTTTCATCCATACGAAGGAAGATGTCATCATTCCATTGAAAAAGTTTGGAAACGAAATTGTTTCAATGGATGGACACACGAGGATGGCGGTTGCGGCAGAGAAAGGGTTGGATACGGTGCTGGCTTTCTGGTCAGCGGAAGAGGCAGATTATCTGGAATATTTTGTGACAGAAGCACAAAAAAGAAATATTTACACACCATATGATCTGACGAAATTAGAACATGATGAGTATGAAGAAAAATGGAATGGGTTCTGCGATGCATATTTTGCACAGGGCGATGAGTGATATTATGTGAGGAGGAAAATCAAGACTTTGAGTTGAAGATGCATTAAAAAGAATGAGGAGGAAAACAAAATGAAAATATTAGTTACCGGAGCACACGGCTTTGTGGGCACACGCCTGATGAAAGAGTTAGAAGGAGCAATTGCCGCACCGTCCATTCAGGGAATGAACCAAGAACAGATCAAGCGGATTGTGGAGGAGAGCGAAGCAGATGTGATCATCCACACTGCCGCAATCTCGGATGTGGGAACTTGCGAGAAAACCCCGGAGGCTTCCTATCATGCAAATGTACTTCTTCCGGTTTATCTGGCAAACGCATCAGACGGAAGAAAGCTGATCTGTTTCAGTTCTGATCAGGTGTACCGTGGCTGCGAGAGTGACGGACCATATCGGGAAGATGAGGCGAAGCCTGCGAATATCTACGGAGCGCATAAACTGGAAATGGAACAGCGGGTATTGGACAGACAGCCGGATTCTGTGATGCTGCGGGCGGAATGGATGTATGATTATATTTCACCGAGAGGCAATTATTTATTGAATGTCCTTAATGCAGAAGAGACGCTTACCTTTGGAAAGCAGTACCGCGGGATCACTTATCTGCGTGAGGTGTGCGAGAATATGGAACGTGTGATAAAGCTTCCGGGTGGTGTTTATAATTTTGGAAGCGAGACAACTCAGTCTATGTATGAGATCACCAAAGAATTTTTGCGTATCACCGGAAGCAGGCAGCAAGTACAAGAAGGTTCTGCGGTGCATAATCTTTGGATGGACTGTGGCAATGCAGCGGAGCATGGAGTCGTGTTCAGTGGTGTGATGGATGGGTTGAAACGGTGCCTGGGAGACTATGGGTTGATATAATACGTTTAGCAAACTACATATGACGTAATTAACTTTGAAGTAAATTACTTTTAAGTTAATTTTTTGTTAAATCTGAAAATGATTCTCTTTTTGCTATAAAATACCGCAAACAAGCGCATCGCAACCATCGGTTGACAAATTGACGAGGCGGCTTTCTGGTGTGTAATGGTAAAAAATGATAGTTTTTTCTTATGGACAGACGCTCAATCTTGGCACAACACAGAGAAATTTTTCGAGGACACGAAAAAGAGAACTGAAAGCGAAAAGCAATTGTCCGGAAAAAGAAAAGACGAAAAAATGGAGGAAGTTATGATCTTAGCAGAAAAAATTATCAACCTGAGAAAAAAGAACGGATGGTCACAGGAGGAGCTTGCAGAAAAACTCGGAGTGACGCGCCAGTCGATTTCAAAATACGAAGGTGCGCAGTCTATCCCTGATCTGGATAAGATTTTAAAACTCAGCGAGATTTTTGGAGTGACCACAGATTACCTGATCAAAGATGAACTGGAAGAGGAAGAATACGCGCCGTCACAGATGCATGAAAATGAAAGCGAGAGCGACAGGAGCGTACATAAAGTTACAATGGAAATGGCAAATGAATATTTGCAGATCATTGACTGGTCGGCAGGAAAAACAGCCTTTGCTACGATGCTGTGCATTTTATCCCCAATTGTGTTATTAATGCTTGGAGCAATGAGTGAGATGCCAGATTATCATATCAGTGAAAATGCAGCGGCTGGAATAGGAATCTGTGTTTTGATTGTTTTAATTGCAATTGCAGTAACAATTTTTATTCTTTGTGGTATGAAAACAAAGAAATATGAATTTATGGAAAAGGAAGACATAGAGACTGTCTATGGTGTAAGTGGCATGGTGAAGGAAAAAAGAGATGCTTATCACAGTATGTATGTGACTCAGCTTGTCATCGGAATTGCATGCTGCATATGCTCTGTGATTCCTTTATTTGGAACACTTGCGGTATCTGAAAGTGATTTTTATATGGTTTCAGCGGTATGTATGCTTCTAGCACTTGTTGCAATCGGAACCTATTTCATTGTGAGAAGTGCAGCTAAAATGAATGCGATGAACCAGCTTCTGGAGGAAGAAGATTACACCAGACAGAAAAAACATGAAAACAAAAAGATGTCTGGCCCGGTAACGGTTTACTGGCTGATCGCCACAGCCATCTATCTTGCATGGAGCTTTACAACTAATGACTGGGACAGAACATGGATCATCTGGCCGGTTGTCGGTGTATTATTCCCGGCGTTTTTTGCGATCGTGAATGGGATCAGGAAGAAATCGTAAAGAATATTGTGGAAAAATATCAAAGAGGCAGAGAGCGGCATTGTGTGGGGAGTTATTGTCGCAGGAATCTTGCTTCTGGGTAATCGGTTTGATCTGGATGCGATTGGTCAGGAAGGCGCAGTGATGGCGATTCTGTTCTGGGTTGTTGGAGTTATCTATATGCTTATTTATGCGAAAAAGAAATTTTAAAAGCTCTTTTGTATTTCTTACAAAAGCGTTACAATAAACATAATAAGCAACGAAAATATGACAGGCAATGCCGGGCAGGCAGTGACGGGGAACATATAGTGAACGTCAGCCGATAATAGAAAAGCAGGAGGACTTCATGGGAAATTATCTGAATCCGGGAAATGACATGTTCTATAAGATGGTTCATTCCGAAATCTATGTGGATAAAACAGGTTTGATCGGGTATTGTAACCATGTGATCAACACAATGCAGAGATACATCTGTGTCAGCAGACCGAGACGTTTTGGAAAATCAATGGCAGCTAACATGTTGTCCGCATATTATAGCAGAGAATGTGATTCGGAAAAACTGTTTGAAGGATTGGAAATTTCAAAAGAGAGCGGATTTAAAAAGCATTTAAATCAGTACGATACTATTTTTTTGAATATGCAGGAATTCTTAAGCAGAACCGGTGATGTTGACAAGCTGATCGACCGGATCAAAAAGCTGGTGATCCGGGAACTGAAAGCAGAGCATCCAGATGTGGATTATTTTGACGATACAGACCTTGTGGAATCCATGCAGGATATTTACAGAGAGAAGAAGATTCCGTTCGTAGTGATTATTGATGAATGGGACTGTATTTTCAGGGAATACAAGCAGGACAAGGAAGCGCAGGAGAAATACCTTGATTTTCTGAGAGATCTGCTAAAAGATAAAGGATACATTCACCTTGCGTATATGACAGGAATTCTGCCAATCAAAAAGTATGGGACGCATTCTGCGTTAAATATGTTTGATGAATTTTCCATGATCAGTCCCGGACCACTTGCATCTTATGTGGGATTCACGGAAACAGAAGTAGAAGCATTGTGCAGACAATATAAAGCAGACATGTCAGAGGTGAAAAGCTGGTATGATGGTTATTCCTTTGAAAAAGAGAAATCCATTTACAGTCCGAGATCGGTTGTGAACTGTATGCGTTTTGAAAAAATAGAAAATTACTGGAATCAGACAGAAACATTTGAAGCGTTACAGTTTTACATTGATATGAACTTTGACGGACTGAAAGATGATGTGTTAAGCATGATCGCCGGGGAAAAAGTACCGGTGAATACGGGCAGTTTTACAAACGATATGACGACTTTCCGCACCGAGGATGATGTCCTGACACTGTTGATCCATCTAGGCTATCTGGGGTATGACTCGAATGAAAAATGTGTGTTTATTCCAAATAATGAAATAAGAAGTGAGTATGTGAATGCGGTGTCTGTGTCTGACTGGGGAGAAGTATCACAGGCACTGAAAAATTCCGCAGACATATTGAATGCCATCTGGCAGAGAAGACCGGAACAGGTTGCAGAAGGAATCAGACAGGCTCATTTTGAGACGTCACATATTCAGTATAATGACGAAAATGCATTAAGCTATACAATCTCGCTGGCATTATACGCTGCAAGAAATTTTTATACTGTGCATCGTGAACTGGCAGGGGGAAAAGGATTCGCAGATATGGTATATATTCCAAGAAAAAAATACCCGGAGAAACCGGCACTTGTGGTCGAATTAAAATGGGATAAGAGCGCAGCCGGTGCAATCAGCCAGATCAAAGGGAAAGAATATTGTGAAAGTCTGGAAGAATATCAGGGAAACCTATTGCTTGTCGGGATTAATTATGATGTGAAAACGAAGAAACATTCCTGTGTGATTGAGGAATTCGTAAAATAGGCTGATTTTTTTAAAAACGTGTATAATAAAAGTTACACTACGAAACAACAAAGGAGAAGAATGAACCACCATGTTCGATTTCTTAAAAGACACCAATAAAAGAAAACTGTTCATTTTTAACTATTGTGTATTTATGATCAACGGATTGCTGACATTGTCAGTCGGATCGTTACTTCCGTTCATCCGCTCTGCGAGAGGAATAGATTACGGATTTGCGGGTCTGATCGTCAGCCTGCATTCTGTAGGGAATCTGGTTGCCTGTTTTGTGGCTGGTGCACTTCCGGCAGTGATCGGAAAGAAAAAGAATATCCTCTTTTTTGATCTGTTTTTTGCGCTATCCTATCTGTTTATTATATTTGGAAAAAATCCATTCTGGCTTGCAGCAGCATTCTTTCTCACGGGGATTGCCAGAGGGGCAAGCAGCAATTTCTGTAACACAGAGATCAACAGTCTGGCACCGGGAAAAGCATGGATCATCAATGGGTTACATGCAATGTTTTCTGTAGGTGCATTTGCATTTCCAATCTTTCTGACGATACTGACGGCTGATAATGCGGACAATTGGATCATTGCCTGCTATGTCATGGTTGGAATAGGAATTTTGTCATGGATCTTATATTTGCTGATGCCAATTGAGAATGATAAGGTGGAAAAGACTGAAAAAGGAAAGGGCGGACTTGGATTTTTTGCAGAGCCGATTTTTTATCTGTGTACAGGAACTTTATTTTTCTATCTGTGCGCAGAGCAGGGCGTTATCGGATGGCTGATCACTTATTTTGAAGATACCGGACTTTTGAACGCCTCCCTGTCACAGCTTATGGCGAGCGTACTCTGGATTATGATCCTGGCAGGAAGACTTCTCACAGCGACACTGTCAACGAAGATCAAAAAAGAGAATCTTTTGGTCATTATGGGACTTGGCATTGTCTTTTTCTACTTCCTTCTGATCAATAGTACGACAACATTCTGGATTGTGGCAGGAATTATGGGATTCGGATTCAGCATGGCCGGAATTTATCCGACAACCGTTTCGTTTTCCGGTGGAATCATTGAAAAGTTCCCGATGGCGTGGAGCTACATTCTCACGATCGCAAGTCTCGGATCGATCATCATGCCGTCCATTATTGGAAAAATTGCAGATAAAAAGGGAATTGGACCGGGAATGGCGTCGGTAGCAGTTGTTGTGCTGATTGATCTGGTTTCTATTATCGGACTGGTCATTTATTGCAAGAAAAAAGGAGAGAAAGTGTCCCTTTAAAGGGATACATTCTCTCCTTTTTGGAAAGATACCATTAAAACATAATTTTTCCTTTGTGTTTTAATAATCTTGCACCGTTTACGATCAAAAGGATTCCGGAAACAATTCCGCCAACAAGAACGCAGATCCCGATTGCAAGATTTGCAGCACCTGTGGAACTCATTGTTTTATAAATCTTTTCTTCCATGTATGATACCCTCCTCAAGTTATTGACAAGTATAGTTCTTTTTCATCTGCATTTGTGATTGCTGGTAACACACCAGTGAAACATTAACTTTATATTACCATTTTTCTGAAAAGAAAACAATGATAATCTGCAAGCTGTTCCAAAGCTCTCTACATCTGTGGTTACTGGAACGAGGCACGAGCGAACTGTAACCATCTGTGAGAACGTCATGGATTCCAGTGATCTGCCCCGGAAAGCACATTCTCTTTGGAAAAATGTTCTGCCTGTACGGCATCTAATTCACAGACATATTCTGCCCGGTGTGGATAAGGTATGCATCTGCCGTCAATACAGTGGATATCATCGTTTAGGGAACGGTTATTGGATGTTGTGTCTGCGCTGGATGCGGGGTAATTTCTATATTCTGCGTACAAAACCGTATTTCGTGCATCCTCTTTCTTCCAGTCATGAAAACCGCATTCATGAATATGATTTCCCAATGCACATTCAAGAAAAACGGTTTTAGCATAATTGCGCCATGGTCTTCCGAGATAGACAGAATTAGGCGGGCAGTCCTTTGAGATAAGTTTACAGTTGGAAAATACATATCCGTATTCCTGACTTTCCGGTGTGGAGGCGGCAGTAATGTAGCCCTGAATGTCATTTACATTCGTAGTATGACACAGGGATTCTATCACGCAGTTTTCAAAATAAGCAGTGGCACTTCCAAAAATAAAATCAATGTCGCCACAGATATAACAGTTCTTATAATATTGTCTGCCGTTGATCCTTGGGGCAAATTGTTTTGGACCGATAAAACCGTCAGGCTCGATCTCTTTTGGAGGAAGCGGCCCGGTAAAAAGGGTATCCTGATGTCCAATCAGACGGCAGGAATCAATCACAAGCCGGTCACCATCGGCATAGAGCGCGATTGCCTGTCCGTGTGTGAGAGAATCGCCCGATGCATTTTCAATTGTGAGATTTTGCAGTGTGACGTCATGCGTATCAATGAAAACAGAGTAGGAGCGGAAAGTTCCGAGTTTTCCAATATCAGCCATGGGAGCAAGGGCGTAATCATCATAAGTCAGGACGACATCTTTATTTGACTTGCCAGTGCCGAGGATCGTCAGATATGGTTTATTGATAGTTATTTTTTCATGGTAAATGCCGGGTGCAAGATAAATGCAGGCCGGTTCATTAAGATCCATCGGAATGGCATCAAGTGCCGCGCTGATGGTCGGATAGACAGAAGAGTCTGCGGGGGTTCTGGATACATATAAAGTGCGCATTGAAAATAATGGTTGGTTCATTCCATGTGTTTTATGGAAAACCATGCTCCTTTTTGATTATTTTAAATATAATGTAGTATACAAAAATTGTAAAATCAAGTATTTCGAGTATAATAAGAATATAATTAAAAGCGATGCATGCTGTGAAGCATGCAGAGTGTCAGAATGCGTTACCATAGAGCAGAAGAAAATGAGGTGAAAACAGATGAACTTTGATCATAAACCACACAGGGGTGATAAACTTCAGCCATTGGATGAGATTTCAGGATATAAAGTACGGCCTGGATTTTATGACAGGAATGGTGCGGCGCAGGCGGCAAATGGAGTCAGTTTTACCATCCATTCCATGGGGGCGACCGGATGTACACTGTTATTGTTCCGCCCGAAAGAACAGGAGCCATTTGCAAAAATACGTTATCCGGAAACTTACTGTATTGGAAGCACATATTCCATGCTGGTATTTGGGTTAAATATCGAAGAGTTTGAATATGCGTTCCAGCTGGATGGACCATATGATGAAAAAAAAGGACTGCGGTTTCATAAAGACAATATCCTGCTTGATCCATACGCCCGGGCAGTGACAGGGCAGAGACACTGGGGAGAGCGCCCGGAAGGTGGAAAAGACTTTGTATACCATGCCCGGGTAGTGGAAAATAATTTTGATTGGGAAAAGAGCTGTTTTCTGAATCATCCGTTTGAAGATCTGGTCATTTATGAAATGCATGTGCGTGGTTTCACAAGAGATGCATCCTCCGGCGTGAAAGCACCAGGTACTTTTGAGGGCTTGAGGGAAAAGATCCCTTATCTGAAAGATCTCGGGATCAATGCAGTGGAGCTGATGCCTGTTTTTGAGTTTGATGAGATGGAAGATACCCGTGTGGTGGACGGAGAACGTCTGTATAATTACTGGGGATACAACACAGTCTGTTTTTTTGCACCCAACACAAGTTATACTTCAGTGGTGGAACACAATCATGAGGGTGATGAGTTAAAGAATCTGATCTATGAACTGAAGGAAAATGGAATAGAGGTTATTTTGGACGTTGTATTTAACCATACAGCGGAGGGAAATGAGAAGGGACCATGTTTTTCCTTTAAAGGAATTGACAATAATATCTACTATATGCTGACACCGGATGGATATTACTACAACTTTAGTGGATGTGGAAATGTCATGAACTGTAACCATCCGATCGTGCGTAAATTTATCATTGACTGTCTGAGATACTGGGTCATCAATTACAGGGTGGATGGATTCAGGTTTGACCTTGCATCTATTTTAAGCAGAGACCAGAATGGTGCACCGATGGAAAATCCACCTATTTTACAGGGACTTGCATGCGATCCGATTCTCGCAAAAGCAAAGCTGATCGCCGAGGCATGGGATGCCGGTGGTTTATATCAGGTGGGCAGTTTCCCATCCTGGAGCCGTTGGGCAGAGTGGAATGGAAGATACCGTGATGACATGCGCCGCTTCTTAAAGGGCGATGGTGGGATGGCTGGAACCGCGATCACGCGAATTACCGGATCACGAGACTTGTACGATCCGGCACATCGAGGAATCAGTGCATCCGTGAATTTCCTGACGTGCCACGATGGATTTACTTTATATGATCTGTATTCTTATAATATGAAGCACAACGAGAAAAACGGCTGGGGAAATACGGATGGTGATAACAATGGAAACAGTTGGAACTGTGGGGCAGAAGGCGCAACAGATGATCCGGAAATCGAGGGCTTGCGCCGCCGCATGGTAAAAAATGCGTTTGCAACATTGATGTGCAGCCGCGGACCGGCGATGTTTTTTGCAGGAGATGAATTCTGCAATACACAGTTTGGAAATAACAACTCTTACTGTCAGGATAATATCACATCTTGGCTGGATTGGAACCGACTGGAAGAATACAAAGAAATCCACGATTTCTTCCGCTATATGATCCGCCTGCGGAAAGATAATGCGATCCTGCGTAAGACTACAAAACCGGCGGCATGTAAACTGCCGGAGATCAGTATCCACAATGGTTTCCCATGGAATGGCGGTACAGATAATAACAGCCGGCTGATCGGTATTATGTATGCAGGAAGAGATGAGAATGATATCCGTGATGATATTGTGTTCTATTGTATGAATGCATATTGGGAAACACTGATTATGCAGCTTCCGGAGCTTCCAATGGGCATGCAGTGGAAAGTCTGTGTCAACACATTCCTTCCATATGAAGATGGAAAAAATGTGGAAGAACAGACAGAGTTTTATTATAAAAAATCATTAAAAGTTCCGCCGAGAACAGTCATTATTCTGACTGCAGAGGAAAGTCAGTAAACAGAATCAGGATCTGGTGGAATTGTCGGGATTATTTTTAAGCAGCTGGCTGATAAGGTCGGCTGCGATTTTTTTGTCAGAAGGACGCAGATGACGATAATTATCAAAAACCACCGCTTCCTCTTTGTTGTGAATTCCGTTTCCTATCTGAAGTAGTGCTGACCGGTCTGTAATATAGTTGACAGAAACCTGCAGATAGTCAGCAATTTCGCGTATCACATCATCCGGAACATGAAGATATTTTCCATGCAGATAGCCATTTAGTGTGGTTGGGGAAATGGCGAGATCCTGTGCCATTTTTCGCTGTGTGATTCCGTTTTCCTCCATTAATAAGAGTACACGTTCTTCTTGAATTTTCATTAGTGAGAGCTCCTTTTCGTTAAATTAAAAGGATTTTAGCTCACTTGACTGGTAAATATTGGAAAGTACCGATTTTCTGAATTTATTCTTAAAATCTAAGAAAAAAGACGATGGCTAAATCCAGCCACCGTCTAATGTTATGATTTGACCTGTCAGATATTCATTTCCTTCGGCAAGCGTCAGAACAAGGGAGGCAACCTCCTCCGGCATTCCGAATCTTCCGGCTGGAATTTCATCTGTTAATGTAGCACGTTCTTCTTCGGAAAAGCATGCATTCATCTGTGTGTCGATGCAGCCGCATGCAATGGCGTTTACCTGGATATTGCTTGGTGCAAGTTCCTTGGCAAGACCTCTGGTAAAAGAATTCATTCCTCCCTTGCAGGCGGAATAGGCTACTTCACAGGATGCTCCAACATTTCCCCAGACAGAGGAAATATTAATGATTTTTCCGGATTTTCTGGAAAGCATATGAGGAATCGCCAGTTTACAGGTGGAAAATACGGAAGTGAGATTCACACCCAGAATATGATTCCATTCATCGATCGTCATGTCAGTTAGCAGACCGACATAAGAGATCCCGGCATTGTTGACTAACACATCGACACCGTGAAAACGCTGCTCAATATGTGAAAAAAGCTGTGTCACATATTCGAAATCAGAGATGTCACCAATACTTGCAAGGACATCTACGGAATAGTCTCTTTCCAGATCGTTTTTTAAATGTAAAAGTTCTGTTTCACTTTTGGAGCAGGTGATGACAAGGTTATAACCTGCTTTTGCAAAAGCAACAGCGATTGCACGTCCGATACCACGTGACGCACCGGTAATTAGAACTGTTTTTTTCATGCCATTATATCTTTCTTCATAGCTTCCTTATCGTTATCATAGAACTTGGTCAACAGGGCGAGAAGCTTCATTTTGCGGTATTCCTCTTTGCTCACAAGTGGTTGATAGTAAGAGTAACGTCCTTTCTGATAAGAAGCCAGAAAGCCTTTTTTCTTAGCTCTTGCAAGAAAAGTAGATACTGTCTGTGGTTTCCAGGCAGTATGATAGCGCTCGTTTGTCTGAGTCATGACTGCTGCTAAATCTAATTCAGCCTCATTGTTCCAGATAATTGTCATTATCATTTCTTCGCAGGCTGACAATTCTATATTCTTCATAGTGTCATCTCCTTTTTCGCTTGTCCGATTATTATAGCATATTGCCAGCAGCAAAACAGCCACAAATTGCTGTTATAATGTGAATTTTTTGTTAAATTTTATATTTGTAGTATGTTTGGGTGAAATTTTGTGTGAAAGTAATAAAAAAAGGATATTGATGTGATATCAATATCCTCTCAGTCAGTCGGAATGACGTGATTCGAACACGCGACCTCTTCGTCCCGAACGAAGCGCTCTACCAAGCTGAGCCACATTCCGATATATTCGGTTGTACGACCAAAACCGTACTTCGTTATATTAGCATAATTAAATGCAATTGTCTAGAAAAAAATGAATGTTTTTGCGGGTAATTATGTTTACAATTAAATTTGGATGTAGTATTCTTTGATGAGGTGATACATAACGGTCACTGTAAAAAGAATAAATACAGAGAATAGAAAAAGGAGAACTTATGGGAAGAGATGTCATTATTGCCTGTGATTTTAACAGCAAAGAAGAAGTAGTGAGCTTTTTAAGCAAATTTCAGGATGAAAAGCCATTTGTAAAAATCGGAATGGAACTTTTTTACGCAGAAGGACCTGAGATCGTCAGAACAATTAAGAAGATGGGACATAAGATTTTCCTTGATCTGAAATTACATGATATTCCAAATACAGTCAAAAAATCCATGGCAGTATTATCAAACCTTGATGTTGATATGTGCAATGTTCATGCGGCAGGAACCAAAGCGATGATGTCCGCAGCGATTGAGGGACTGACAAGAGCAGACGGAACGAGACCTCTGCTGATTGCTGTGACACAGCTTACCTCCACAAGTGAGGAAGTGATGCAGGAAGAATTGTGGATTGACAAACCGATTGACAAAACAGTTATGCATTATGCAAAAAATACAATGGAAGCAGGGTTAGACGGTGTGGTATGTTCTCCATTAGAGGCAGGAAAAGTGCACGAAGTATGTGGAGAAAAATTCCTTACCATCACACCGGGCGTGCGTTTTGCAGACGGAGATGTAGGAGATCAGAAGCGTGTGACAACACCTGCAAAAGCAAAAGAGCTTGGCTCTGATTATATCGTAGTCGGCAGACCAATCACACAGGCAGCTGATCCGGTAGCGGCATACAGAAGATGTGTTGCCGAGTTTGTTGGCTAGAAAAAGGAAGATTATGGAGAAGAAAAAAGGAATTAGCGGAAGTACCTTAAAAATGATCGCCATCGTCACCATGCTGATCGACCATATCGGCGCTGCTGTGCTGGCAAGACTTCTGATGGTAAACGGGCTGGGAGAACTCGATCAGACCAATACAGATGCGATCATGCAATGGCTCTCTGCAAATGGAGCATTGTATTGGATGTACACGGTCATGCGAATGATCGGACGTGTGGCGTTCCCAATCTTTTGCTTTTTGTTGGTGGAGGGATTTCTACATACGCATGATGTGAAAAAATATGCGATGCGGCTTGGACTGTTTGCGTTGCTCTCAGAGATACCGTTTGATCTGGCATTCAGCAGCAAAATACTCGAATTCAATTATCAGAATGTCTTTTTTACACTATTCATTGGTTTGCTGACGATGATCGCTTACCGTGCAGTGGAAGAAAAAGAAGAGTGGAATCAGGCGTTGAAGGTGATCTTGTATATCCTGATCGTGGCAGCAGGAATGGCACTGGCGTATTTTTTAAAGACCGATTATGCCGAAAAAGGTGTATTCTGTATCATGGTCTTATACATTTTCCGCAAGAAAAAAATGTGGCAGATCATCGCAGGATGCGCATCATTCATCTGGGAGACACCGGCGCTGTTCGGCTTTATCCCGATCGCATTTTATAACGGAACCCGCGGCTGGAAGATGAAATATTTCTTCTATATTTTCTATCCGGCACACTTATTGATTTTATATCTGCTTTGCTATTTCATGGGAATCAGCGGATATTCAGCGGTTTAGCTTTTGATAGAAAATGAAATACAAGCTTGACATAATACAAAAGGGGCAGGAATCGTGAATATATATGACACAAATGAATCAGTGGAATTGTACGACAACCGCGGAATTGAAATGGCAAGAAAATGTATACGGAGAGCAAAGAGAGAGTGCGCGTTCAGATATCTGATTTTACTGTTATTATTTGCTCTTGGTATGGTGGATAAAATACTGTTTCCACAGATAGAAATAAAGCTTTCAAGCTACATCCTTCTTTATGTTATATGCATGTTTTCTATGATGGGGTTTCGCATTTTCCATAATGGAATTGTTGCAAAGCGGATGAAGGATTTTACGCTGCAGGAAAAGCACGATTATAATCTGGTCATCTATCGCGAAAATCATAATAAAAAATTTTTCTTAAAGAGTATAACCCTGCTGACAATGGCCAAGCAGGACATCCTGATGGAAAAACCGTTGGCTGCAAAACAGGCACTTTCCCAGATTGCAGTAGAAAGTCTGGGAAAAAATGTGTTGAAGACCTATTATTTTCTGCTTGCAGCAGCATCATTTCGTGCGAGGGAGGACAGCTGGCAGATCGAACTGGAGCATTGCTCTGCGGTGCCTTCTAAGACCGTTAAGCTGTCGGATGATGAATTACAGGAGATTTTCAGAAGCGGGGATCAGACCAGGCTGATGGACACTGTAAAAACGTGGGAGATCATGGCAGAACAGGACACAAAAACAGAGCCATATCTGAATCTTTGGTTTGGAATATTGATGGCTGCAACTGCCGTCGGTTATGGAATCTGGACATTTGTTGTGGGAAGTTCAGATTGTTATTATAATTTTATGCTTATTGGGGCAACGCTGCTTTTAGTGGGCTTGTGGATTTTAGTCAGTGTAAGGATTGTTTATCTTCTGAGACGTTCCCAAAATAAGGGGAAGGGACTAGGAAAAAAGAAAGGAATAAGATTTTTAACTATTTTTATCCTCGTGCTGATGTGGTGCTTTATTGTAGGATTGAGTCTTGTGATTTTTGTGGGTGCAGGAAGTGATATACATACACAATGGGAAGCAATGAAGACGGGGAAGCAGCAGGAAAGCCAGGATGAAACATATCATAATGGCACAGAGATTTCCACAGAAGCTGACATAAAAAATCAGGAAACTGAAAACACAGAGATGGCATCAGAAATAATAGAAGATACGGAACTTAAACCGGATCAGAGCAATATAGTGAAATCTGGACCGATCACAGACAGTGAATATGCGTCTTTCCAGATCACAGCAGATGCATCTTCGGTGGAAGGCTTTGATGTGTTTGATGATTATGCTGAGACAATGGAAAAGAATTTCATTGGCACATGGTATTGTCCGAGCTGGGGCATGGCGTTCCGTATTCAGGAAGACGGTGCTTATATTTATACATTAGAATCTGAAAATATAGGATTTTGTAATCAGGAACCATATGTATGGGAACTGACAGACCGCTCCCAACAGGGGTTATGCCCAAGACTCAGCTTTTATTATGATGATAGCAAGGCTGGAGATATGTTTACATGCTATGTAGCAGGCTGTACAGATGATTATTTCTGGTGTAATCTGCAGGAAATGGTTTGGTACAGGCAATAGGTGTAATTTTGTGGATGAATTGAGAGTAAAAAGGAGGGCAGCATTTCCACTTCCGAAATGCTGCCCATATATTTTAACCATGTGGATACGGGAGAAAACGGAACCCACGGCTGGAAAATGAAATATTTCTTCTATGTTTTCTATCCGGCGCATTTACTGCTCTTATATCTGCTTTGCTATTTCATGAGAATCAGCGGTTATTCAGCGGTTTAAAATGTGGAATGCTTAAAAGTTTTATAAGAAATTATGCGGCAGATTATTAAGAATGATTAAGAAAAGCTTGATTGAATCCCGGACTTTCTTTTTGTAACATGAATTCAGACAGGAAGTACTGAATCATTACAAAAAGAAAGCCGGGGATGAAAAATGAGCCAGAGAGAAAACGTAAATCCGATAAGGGAACAGAATCACAGAAAAAACAGCAGAAGATATCAGAAAAGAGCGGCAGCAAGAAGGCGGCGCAACACGATTTTTATCATGGAGATCGTGTTGCTGCTTATTCTTGCGGTGGTTCTTTTTTTTGTGTCAAAATTAAGCAAAATTGAGAAAACAAAGCTGGATATGGACAAGATTGAGGTCAATGAGGATATTTCGCAGGAATCCCGGAAAATTATGAAGGGTTACCAGACCATTGCGATGTTTGGTCTGGACAATCGCTCCAATGGAAATTTGTCGCAGGGGCGGAGCGATGTCATTATGCTTGCCAATATTAATAATGATACAAAAGAGGTAAAATTGGTTTCTGTCTACCGCGACACTTATTTGGATACCGGAGATGGAATTTTCCAGAAATGCAATGCCGCCTACGCTAAGGGTGGACCGGAGCAGGCGATATCCATGCTAAATGTAAACCTTGATTTAAACATCACAGATTATGTGACAGTCGACTTCAACTCGATCATCGAATGCGTCGATTTACTTGGCGGTGTGGACATGGAGATCACAGATGATGAGGCGTCTCTCATGACCGGATATATCCGGGAGTTAAACGAATTGACCGGAAATAAGGCCGAGAATCTTACGCAGGGAGGCACATATACTTTAAACGGTGTGCAGGCATGTGCATATGCGAGAATCCGATATGGAGGCGGTGATGATTACCGCAGAACAGAGCGTCAGCGTACGGTTTTGACCGCGATGGTGAAAAAAGCACAGCAGTCCGATCTTACAACCGTAAATAAGCTCATCAATGAGGTATGTGGTGATATCCAGACCAGTTTTTCAAATGCAGAACTGTTAGCGCTTGCGTCACAGGTTTTCCAATATTCCATTGGAGACACCACAGGATTTCCATTTACCAAGACAACTAGGGTTTTGAGCAAAAAAACAGGTGATGTCGTGATACCGTGTGATCTGAGCGACAATGTAAAAGAACTGCATATCTTTTTGTATGAGGACAGTGCTTACACCGCTTCCGATACCGTGAAACAGAACAGTGAAAAAATCGTGTCAGATACCGGATTTAAATCCGGCGACGGACATTAAAAAGGAGGGCAGCATTTCGAACTTTACGAAATGCTGCCCATATATATTTTAACCCTGTAGACATTGGAAAAAATAATGTCCACAGGAATTGTATTTAGACGGAACTGTTCCAACCCCAAACTGCTTTGAAACCGGCAGCTCCTTTTGATGATTTTATATTAAAGGAAATTTGTGACAGAAATTTGACTGGAAAGTGAAGAATCTCTTAAGCAGTTCTATGATATTTATAAACTGGGTATCAGTTTTTTTCATAACAAATCTGTGGAAATGCTTGCACAAATTGCCCGAAAATGGTAACTTAGTTTTGAAGATTAAGCAGGGTGGCTTTATAAGCCACCCTATTCTGTTACATTGGGAGATAAAATCCTCTGCTCCTGTAAGGACAGTCGCATTTGCTCCGCAAACAAGGAGGATTATGAATAAATTTGTCTTACGTCAATCATTATTATTACTTTTAACTGCGACCATCTGGGGCGTTGCATTTGTTGCCCAGAGTGTCGGTATGGACTATGTTGGCCCGTTTACTTTTAATGCGGTGCGCTGTCTGATCGGTGGAGTGGTATTGCTGCCGTGTATTGCCATTTTAAACAAATTTAACCGTAAAAACGGTGTCGAATGCATGGAAGGCGAGACTGGCAAAGAAGTAAAAAGCAGTCCGCAAAGTCAGAAAACACTTGTGATTGGCGGTATTGCCTGCGGTGTGTTTCTCTGTATTGCAAGTAATCTGCAGCAGTTTGGAATCATGTATACAAGCGTTGGAAAAGCCGGATTTATCACAGCAATGTATATTGTGGTTGTCCCGGTACTTGGCATTTTCCTGCGAAAAAAAGTGGGTGCAAAAATCTGGTGCGGTGTCGGAATCGCGGTAGTCGGATTGTACCTCTTATGTATGACGGAAAGCGGATTTTCTATTCAAAAGGGAGATCTTTTATTAATGCTTTGTGCGCTGGTATTTTCAATGCATATTTTAGTGATCGACTATTTTTCCCCGAAAGTGGACGGAGTGAAAATGTCGTGCATACAATTTTTTACATGTGGAATCCTGTCTGGTGTAGGAATGCTTTTGACGGAACATCCGCAAATGTCTGATATTCTTGCAGCATGGATGCCGATTTTGTACGCAGGTGTCATGTCCTGCGGTGTGGCATATACGCTGCAGATTGTCGGGCAGAAGGGAATGAATCCGACCGTTGCATCGTTGATCCTCAGCATGGAATCTGTAATCTCTGTGATCGCGGGCTGGCTGATTTTACATCAGACGCTTTCGACCAAAGAACTTATGGGCTGCGTGCTGATGTTTGCTGCAATCATTCTGGTACAGCTTCCTGACCGGGTAAAAAAATAATGAATATATTCAAGAGTAAACTGGCATTTACATCAGGAGATGTTTCGCCGGAGTATATTTACATATGAGAAAAAATGACGTGGCGTGATAAAAAAATGTGTGTTATGATAAAGTATATGTAAAACGTATACGAGAGAGCTGTGAAAAGACACATTTGGGAAAAAGTAACGTGGCTGGACATAGGAACAGGTGACAATTATGATGACTTATTATAGAACGGACGATCAGGTCATACATGAAGAAGAAAAATTAAGTGATGGTGTATGGGTGCAGATGATCAACCCAACACATGATGAGTGTGAGGAAATTGCTGAGAAATTAATGGTAGACATTGATGACGTGAAGGCTGCACTCGACGTTGAAGAAAGTTCCCGTATTGAACTGCAGGACGGCTATACGCTGATACTGGTGGATATTCCGGCCATTGAGATACGTCATGATCAGAGAACATATACGACAATTCCGCTTGGTATCATCCTGACGCAGGATATCATTGTCACAATCTGCACGGAGGATACACCGGTATTGCAGAACTTTGTGCGAAGCCGTGTGAAAGAATTCAGCACAAAGAAGAAGCTTCGTTTTGTGTATCAGATCCTGTACCGGACAGCAGCAATTTATCAGGCAAATCTCCGAATCATCGATAAAAGACGTACTGAGATAGAAGAACGTGTCGGAAGCGATACAGACGATTCTGATCTGATCAACCTGCACGAACTGGAATCCACGCTGGTCTACTTTGCAACATCGCTCCGGGCAAATGGGGTAGTGCTTGACCGGCTGACACGCTATAAACGGCTGGAGCAGTACCCGGAAGATAAGGAACTTTTGGATGATGTGATAGTGGAGAACCGTCAGGCGATCGAAATGACAACCATCTACCGAGATATCATCAACGGAACCAGAGAGCTGATGTCCTCTTTGTTGGATAACCGCCTGAATAACGTTATGAAATATCTGACGTCTATTACAATTGTAATGGCAATCCCAACGGTCATTTCCGGTATCTACGGTATGAATGTCAACGAAAACTGGATGCCGTTTGCAAATACACCGCATGGGTTTCTGATCATTTGTATTATTACATTGCTGATCTGTGTAATTACGATGCTTTTCCTGCGAAAGAAAAAAATGTTATAAATCATAAGTAAAACTGTTGTCATATGCAGAGGGCATATGACAGCAGTTTTATGCTTTGCGGAGAAAGTACATAATCGCTGTTAAAATGTATTACAGGTTTCAGAAAACGTCATATGAAAAACGTTAAAATTCGAGTATAATTGTAGTAGAAAATCCAAAGATAAATCTGTATATCAAACGGAAGAAATTGTGCGAGAGGTAATCGCAAGAAGGATAGAAACAATTATGGGGAAAAGACTCGGGCATATGATCCGTGAATTTCGGGAAAAACAGGGACGGACGATTGAAGAGGCAGCGAGGGGGCTGTTGAGTGCGGCAGAACTTTCGAGAGTTGAGAATGGTACGAAAGAGATTGAATATCTTATAATGGAAGCACTTTTTGAGACTTATGGCAAATCTTTAGATAAATTAGAAATTGTTGTAAGCAGTGACGAATATAGGATTCTGGAACTGCGGGACAGAATATACGAGGCTCTTTTGCAGAAAAGGTCAGCCGATGCAGAAGAACTGATCCGGCAGTACAAAGACATAACCGATGAAGAGAAGCTGATACATCGGCAGTATATACAGATGGCAGAGGCAATAAGCAATTATAACAAAGCAGGAAAACTGACAGCTGTATTGCAGCAGCTTAAGACGTCTCTTCATCTTACAACAGCAGAGATAAAAGGACAGAATATCCATCTTTTTCATCAGGAAATTTATCTGATCTATATGATATTCTGGATGCAATATCAATGCGGTGATACAGAACGGCTGCTGGATAATGCCCGGAAGATGGAACAGTATATCTGTGAACAATACACGGATGAAGAAGAAAAAGTGAAGATTTATCCACAGTGTATCTGGCTGCTCGGAAGAATCCTTCTGGATATACAATATGATAAAACCGCCAAATACACGATAAATAAAGGGATCGACTGCCTGACAGAAAATGGGGCATTGCATTGGCTGACACAATTGCTAGAACTAAAGAAAGAGTGTGAGGAGCGTCTCGGAGAGAAAGCGGAGGCAGAAGAATGTGACCGTTATCTGGATGCGATACGGACACTTTATGAGGTTGCCGGTGAACGTCAGACCAAGGAAATCTCATTGGCTTTATTTATGCAGAGCAGTACGCAGAGAGAGTGCATTATCAGCAATTATTTTCTGAAAAATCTGCGGGAAGAAAAAGGAGTTACACAGTATGAGATGAGCGAAGACATCTGTGCATGGGAGACTGTATCCAGAATTGAATCCGGGAGAACACCAAATCAGAAGAAGCTGTATCGGTTGTGGAAAAAACTTGGGATTGAGCGTGAGAGATACTACGGATTCATAGAGTCAGAGCATTATGAAGTGTATGGATGGGTGAGAGATTATAATCGCCTGATTGGGAATGAAAAACGTCAGGAAGCAGAGATGCTATTTGAAAGAATCGAGTCAGAACTTGATAAAAAAATACCGGTTAATAAGCAATATTTGGAAAGAGCCAGAATTACGGAAAAGTTGCGGAACGGGCGAATTTCCAACGAAGAAGCAATTGAAGAATGGCGAAAAATACTTGCAATAACGATGCCGCCTCTTCCATCTGGAAAAAGAATATACAGAATACCGTTTCGAACAGAATTTGCAATAATGAACCAGATTGCCAGAACATTTGCGGCAATGGGAAAATATGACAGTGCATGTGAAATATATGCAGAAGTATTAAAACAATATCATAAAAATGAAAGTACATTGCGCGGACATGTAGTACAGGGGATATTACTATATGTCTGTTACGCGGCAATTCTCGAAGATAATAATGAATTAGAGCTGTCAGAACAGATTGCAAAGGAAGGTATGAAGTTTACAATCGAATGTATGAGAGGAGATACCGCATGTAAAATTCTAGCCAATTTAACCTGCGTTTATGAAAAACGAAAAGAAATTGAATTGGAAATGCGGTATCTAAAAGATGCATATTATTTAAGCAGATTATACAGACAAGGAATGTTAACAGATTTATTAAAAAAATCGATATGCTGAAAAACAAATCAAGTTCCAAGCGAACAGGTTGAATTTGCAGATATTTATATCGGAGACGAATTGATTACAGTTCCGGTTGTGATCGAGTCTGAAATTGCTGGCAAAACAGCACGAAGTGGTGTACAATATGAAGATACAATAGAGAGTGCAACTTATTATATCCCGGTAACTGAAGAAGGGAAAGCATATAATGAAGAATATGTAAGCGGTGCGAGAGCAAGAGGGACAGCGACAGATACTTACTTAGATCCGAGAAAATATCTGACAGCAACAAGCATTATCCGATACACAATGTCTTCAAATGATGAGTATGTTTTGATTAACAATGTTGCAATTACGAAAAACAGAAATCCGGAATCATCTTCCTCTGGCGGATATTTATATGGTATCGGAACACCGAATGCCAGAATTGTGTGCGTTGGTATTGGAAAAAATAGCGGAAAATACAATCAGGTAGTTGATTCCCAGAGTGTTCCATGGGGAACAACAGGTGTGAATACACCATCATCGTGGGTACCTGTAATGTGCGGCAGCTATTCAGATCAGTATAGAGGACTTGTACAATATAGTTTTAATTTGATTTATAAAGATGGCACAGTTGGTTGTGCATTTACGCACACCCTGGCAAAATAAACTTTAAAGGGGGATTTTCTATGGCAACAAACACAAGCAAACCATTAACCAAAAGAATTATTTTCCTGATGGCAGCAGCAATCCTGTATCTGATGATTCCACAGAATGCTACAATGCCTATGCCGGAGGAAGCGGTATTCCCATTTTCATTGTTGTCGTTGTCGCAAATAGCAAGAGTGTTTGCTTTCAGACAATGGATTGCCATGGATTTGATTCTCTTTGCTGCAGTGATGGTCATTATGCAGCTGATCCGTGAAAAGCATGGAACGCTGATTAAGAACAGAACAGCAAGAATTATCTGTCTTGTAGCATTTTTCATTGTATTTTTACCGCTTGCATATATAACCATACCAACCGTATTCATTCTGGGCAAACCAGCCTTTATGAGCATGGATGCCTGGGTATTCATGTTCGGTAAACAGGGCGGCGCGAATCAGTACATTCTTCATCTCTGGTGGGCAGCATCAGCGGTACTGCTGGACATGGGAATTGCGAAATAAATTTATAAAAATAACCCGCATGGAATCAGAACATATTCTGTTTGAAATTCCATGTGGGTTGTGTTATTTTACGCAATTTGAACATAAGTTGGGAACGTTGTTGTTGGGAGAATGGGGTGGGTTTACCGTTCAAATCGTCCACTTGCCCCACAAGGAAGCACAAGTCCATTGGATGACACCGGAAGCCCAATCTCATCGGCTGCTACCGTTCCGTGATATTTTTTCAACACCGTGTTCATCATATAGCTCAATACCGCCGGCTGTAATCCGGTTGTATAGGAGTTGATCAGGAATTACAGGAAGCCATTTCGGCATTTCTGGACAAAAAAGAAAAGGAAAGCAGAATATTAGAGATTACAACAAGAGAGGGGAAATGTTGTATAGCAGTTGATGATATTATATTTTTAGAGAGCAGACAGCATTACTTGAAGATTTGTTGTGAAAACGAAAATTTCGAATTAAGAGGCAGGATTTCTGATTATGAAACAATGCTGGAAAAATATGGTTTTGTACGTGTTAATATTGGATTCATTATTAATTGTAAATACATTAAAATCTTAAAGACCAAGAAAATAATTTTATGTAATGGCATGGAAATAAACATCGGAAGCAATAGACACGATAAAGTGCGGCACGCATATATGGAATATGTCCGGGAGAAAAATAAATGGAAGTTGTAAGTATGGCTGCAGAGATATATGCAAGCGCAGCGGGAACAATTGCACAGATATGGATTCTTTCAGAATTATTTCCAAGAAAACAGTCTGTAAAAAAAGTATATATAGTGGGATGGATTTTGTTAAATTTCTGCATCGCGCATTTTGTGTTGTTGCCGAATATATGGCAGTCGCTGCTTGGCATGGGTGTGATGCTATTGATGTCGTGTATCATGCTTGAGGGAAGGACAGAACAAAAGATGTTAGTTATCATTGCCTGCAATGTTTTTATGATTCTGGTAAGTATGCTGAGAGGGAGAATAACCTTTTTCTTGTCAGGGGAATCTATCAATGAGATTAGTATTCAGGGATCGGAGAGTCTGGCAAGGGTATTAGGAATTGTACTTACGAATACATTATATTTGGTAACAGCCTATATTTTAACGCGTTTTTTTCATGATAAAATAAAACTGAAAAAAGAAGAATATATTATTATAATAATTTATTATATTATTTTCCTTATAGTGGTTTTATTATCAATAGCTATGTCACGAAATGTGGACTTTTCGCTTATATGGCAGAAAACATTTTTGATTTTAGACATGTTGATGTTTATTGCCAATATTATAGTTTTAAAAATGATATTTCATATAAATCAGCAAAATCACTATGAAATGGAAAATGCATTGCTGTATATGCAGATAACGCAGCAGGAGAAAAGAATCAGGGAAGAGGAAAAAAACTATCGGGAAGTTCAATTATTGCGTCATGATCTGAAAAGATATTTGGTTACATATCGTCAGTTGCTTCAGGAGGGAAAATATGAGGTTATAGAAGCTGACATTGATAAAATACTGGGGAAAAGGTTAAATACAAATCATTGTGTTTATACAGAAAATACAATACTGAATGCTGTAATTTGTGAGAAGATGGAACAATGTTCCATTAAAAATATTAAAATAGAGGTGCAGGTAAATGCAGACAAAGATATGGATTCTATAGAATATGGAGTTGTGTTATCGAATTTACTGGACAATGCGATTGAGGCGGAGGAACAGGAAAAAGAAGAAAATAGATATATCTGTTTGAATATTGGAGTGGAACAGAATATGATTCATTTGGTAGTGGACAACTATATCTCAGAATCGGTTCTGCAAAATAACGCTTTGCTAGAAACATCTAAGAAAAATAAGCAGTTGCACGGAATAGGTTTAAGAGGTGTTAAAGAGTTTGTAAAAAATAAGAAAGGTGAGATAGAGATATTTGAAGAAAATCATATGTTTGTAGTGCATATTTGTGCGTGCGTATAAAGTATGCCAGATATATTGTGAAATAAATAAAATGTGGCTATTTTAGTAGTAAAGAGGAGATGAGAAAGATTACTGCTAGGATAGTCCATTTTTTTATTGAAAGTAAAGTTATTGATGAAACAGATCAAGAGATTTATGAATATGGTTTGGAAATATTGAGTGAAAATGTAATGTTAACAGTCTTTCTTATATTATTTGGAGTTGCGATTGGGAGAGGCGTAGAAACAGGCATTTTTTTGTTCTCGTTTTGCTGGTTAAGAAGGTTTTGCGGTGGATACCATGCAAAAACAAAGCGAGGATGTCATATAGCTACATTTATTACTTATATAGTATTTCTTATTGGAATAGCTCATTTTTACAAGGTGATAAATAAATATATGGTTGAAATATATTTTGTATGTTTAGCGATTATTATTCTTTATGCACCGGTTCAACATAAAAATAAAATACTATCAGAATCAATGCATAGAAAAAACAGATTAAAGGCGATAGTATATACATTATTATTCGGAGTGATTATTTATATATTCAAAATTGAGTTTCCTGTGGTATCATTTGCCGTTTTGGGAACTTTAATACAAGTAGCACTACTAATGATAATTGGAAGGAGGGAAAAAGGTGATTAAATTGAAAGTTGCAAAAATGATGGCTGATATTGTATATCGAATGGCAGAAAAAAGTGTTGATGAAGCTTCTGCGTGGTATGAATATCAACCGGAAGTACCAGAAAAATTAAAACAGAGAAATAGTTGCAAATTAGTTTCGAAAAGGTCTACTAAATAGTATGGTGGAGGAGGAAAAAGCAAATGGATGAAATGGTGTTGGAGGTACAGGTATGGCTTAATAAAACTTACAATGTAGGTGTCGTGGAGGATGGAAATACCGGTCAGGCAACTTTTAAAGGATTAATTAAAGCATTACAGACAGAGTTAGGAATAGCAGCAGACGGAACATTTGGAAACGGAACGCTTAATGCATGTCCTAATAGTATCCGTGAAGGGGAAAGTAATCATAACCTTGTTTATATTCTTCAGGGTGGATTTTGGTGTAAAGGATACAATCCAGGCTGGTTTGATGGTGGTTTTGGACCTAAGACAACTAGGGCGGTAAAAGAATTTCAAAATGATGCCGGAATTGCAGAAAATGGAATTGTTACTCCATATATACTTCAGGGAATTATGAATACAGATGGATACAAATACAAGGGGGAGGAAGGAACGAATGAGTATTATAAGTATCAGGTACAAAAAAATATGAATGCAATATATGGTGCTCAAATTGGCTTGACAGCACCAAATGGATTATGGGAACGTAAATCTCATAAAAACTTTATTAAATGCTGTCAAATAGAATGGAGTGCAACACCAGTAGATGGTGTTTGGGGAAATGGAACGATGAATAAAGCTCCAACATTGTCTAAAAATACATCAGGATACACAAATTCTAAAAGACTTCTTCAGTGGGGCTTGGCTATTAATGGATTTTATCCGGGAGATTTTTCTGGTGCATTTGGAAATGATACATATCAGGCAGTATATGATTTTCAAAATTTTATGTGTTTGGGAGCGGATGGAATTGCTGGAAAGAATACATGGGCAGCATTATTGAGTGCCAGAGGCAATACAAGTAGAAAGGCAACCGCATTTGATACGAGTACAAGATTAACATTAGCTACTGCAGTAGCTATGAAAGAGGCTGGATATGTCGATGTAGGAAGATATCTGACGAATACCCCAGGGGGAACATTGGATAAAAAACTGACACAAGAAGAATTAGAGATTATTAAGAGTGTTGGTCTCAATATTTTCCCGATTTATCAGACCTATGGAGGACAGGCATCTTATTTTACTCGAAGTCAAGGACGTAAAGATGCAAGAGAAGCGATAAAAGCTGCGCGGGCATTAGGATTTCCACCTCAGGCAACAATATATTTTGCTGTTGATTACGATGCATTAATGGTAGATATTAACGCAAATATTCTTCCGTATTTTCGAGGAATTAAAGAAGAAATGGGATGGTATTTTAAAATTGGTGTATATGGACCACGTGCCGTATGTAATCGATTACTTGCTAATGGTTTGGTCAGATATAGTTTTGTCGCAGATATGTCTAATGGTTTTACAGGAAATATTGGGCAATTAATGCCTAAAAATTGGGCTTATGAACAGTTTGTAGAGACAACGCAGGCAGGAATTGGTATTGATAAATGTATGGTTTCAATAAGAGGAACAGCAACAGGACCTACGTTTTTTACTACATATGAAAATCCAGTTGAACCAGACATTTCACAGGAATTTACTGTTTTCAAAAATATATATAATTTAGCATGGAATTATTTGGAAGGACTTTCGTCTCCAGCATCAGGAGTATATGCGAATATATTTGATGCAAATTGTCTGACATTGGCATACTTTAGATCAGAGTCATATGATGCGGATCATTTTGATATGAGTAGTAAGGGGGAAATAATAGAGTCAGTAAAAGGTTTATCATGGCGAACGATAGCTGGTCCAAGAGAAGAAGCATTGCTAGCATTGGTGAAGTCAACTTATCCTGATTTGAATCCACATCAGATATCTGTTATAGATCCAATAACAAAGCGACAATTAGAAATCACACATTATGCCGCAACCTTAGGGGCATGTATAGTAAGTACAATCGGATTGAAGATAGATTTTCTGGAAAGAGATATAGATGCATTTGCAGGATGGGCTGGAGACCTGTTACAAATGGGAGGGGTTTTGCAAAACACATTGGATTTTGGAGGATATAATTATTTTACGCCAGAAGATTTGCAAACAATCATAGGCGCACCTGCTAATGGGTTACAAAATTACCATTTGTATGGTAAAGATGGCAAAGAAATGTCAATAAAAGATGGCGGATTTAGTCAGGTTGATTTGTTACAGGATGTTGATGCCTATAATATTTCAAGGCTATATAATTTGGCAGAGACCAAGCTTTATGCTGCCTTCGAAGATTATTATAATGTGTCAAAACATTATAAACGAAGATATCATATTTTTAAACAGCAATTGTTAAAAGAATTCGATGCGGATTCCATTTATGCGGTAGCATTTCGGTTTGCTAAACAAGAAATAACAATGTTGTCGTGGCTATTTGGCTTAGCATTTGGTAAATTTAATGAAGAGTTTATAGAGATTGTGGCACATGCTTTTGAAGATAAAATTGAAACACAAATTTCAATAGAGGAGTATACATCTTAATGTTTTGAAAAATGATTAAATGATATGAGAAGAGAAGGACGGAATCAAATTTTATTTAATCCCGTCCTCTTCTTTTTGTTTTTTCTTCAAAATGAAATATTCATGCAGTTCACCAAGAAAAAATGAGCAGAACGTCCCGATAGCAAAGTAATGTGTATCAGGGTGGGAAATACCAAAAATAAAATCATCTATAGTCGTTTGGTGAGAGCGAAATTGCATTTGAGAGAATATACCGTCCAATCCTCCGATTATAAATATAACAACAAAGGTGAATACAGCCAGCCATAAAGAATGAATGAGTTTTTTTGAGGCAAATCTTTTTTGTGTGATTTTTCCGAAAATAAACCCTAAAACAAATACACCTATCAGAGCATGAAAAAGATAAAACAATGCAAACAAGTAACGAGCTAATTCCATATTATGCGTTGGAGCTAGATAATCCGCAACATAATAAAAAAGTAAAACAAAAAAAGAATAAATACAAAATGGAGTAATGGCATAAATAAATTTTTTCACAATAGTTCTCTTCTTTCTATTTTTTTATATTTTTTATAGTAACACATCTATTTTTATATGTGCATATAAAGTATGCCAAAACCAGACAAAGTGTGCCAGAAAATATTGACAAGATGAAAAAGAGAAATTAATTTAGCAGTAAAGGAGGGCTGTCAGATATGAAAAAGATAAGTATGTATTTTTTATTCGTTTGTTTACTGTTGACAGGATGTTCTTCGGATAAAACAAAACAATCCGCAGAGAACAGAAAAAATTTGACTGTAGATATAAATAAAATACAGCTTCCCATAGAACAGGATTGCTCACTGGGCAGTTATTTTGTGGATGGGGATGTTGTTTATTATTCTGTGTATATGCCAGTGGGAGATTATGAGGAAAATCCGGATGCACAATTTGATGTTTCCATGGAAACAGAAATCCAATCTTTTAAGCGGTGAAGAAACCGAACTTCTGAAAGCAGAGCAGGATTCTTTTGAGTGGATGTTCCGCAGGGGAGAAACATTGTGCACGGAAAATGGAAATGATATTTATGTGCTTTCTATGAAATAAAGCGAGAAAAGAACCTGAAAGATACGATCTTTCAGGTTCTTCTTTATCATTCCGAAACACTTATCTGTAAGCACTTACGATTGCAGCTACATATACTGCAATGATTACAACGCTCGCAACAAATACTGTTATTTTGAAGATGTTTACTCTTATCGGTTTCTGTCCATTGTCTCTCAAATATTGGTTACAGATATTAACACTTTCCATTGCCAGACCTGCCGTTTCCGCAGCGTATGCTGCTTCTGCCGTTTCAGCGCCTACGGCATGTGCGACACTTCGTCCAAGATTCACAGATCTTCCGCGATCTGATAACTCTACGGCTCCCTTTAACCAGAATCCTAAATGCTGGCATACAATCTGTAGTCTCGCATATGCAATGGCACCCCAGAATAGTGGAACGAAACATAACACAAATGTAATTCCCATTGTAAAGAGCCCTTCTGATAGATATTCTGTTGGATCCAATATCTGAAATGTTGCTGTTACATATATAATTCCCATAACAATCGTTAATGCAAACGGGATCAGAAACCCAACGCCAACCTGCAGCAATATAATTGATCTTCTTGCAATCTTATAACTATTATTCTGTACTTTCTTATATGTTTCGGTGTCGTAATTCTTTGCCTGAAACGCAGGGTCATGCCATCCCATGTATATTTCCTCCCTAGTATAATTTCTGTAATATGGTAAATATGAGTCACTCTGAAACAAAATAATTATACTCTGATGCGGAAGCTTTGACAACATTTCGTTATAAAAAATAAATATTGATATTGGTCAATTGTTATGATAGAATATCCGAAAAATCGGAAAAGCATTACATTCTTATCGTTCAAATCGTCCGCTTGCTCCGCAAGGCAGCACAAGTCCATTCGAGGATACCGGAAGCCCAATTTCATCAGCCTTGATCGTGCCGTGATATTTTTTCAACACCGTGTTCATCATATAGCTTAACACCGCCGGCTGCAATCCGGTTGTGTAAGAATTGATCAGGAAAAACAAAGGTTCATCGGACAACAACTGTCCACACAACTGTACCAGAGGATAAATTGCATCCTCAATTTTCCAGATTTCTCCTTTAGGGCCTCTGCCGTAAGATGGAGGATCCATAATAATTGCATCATAGTGATTTCCACGACGGATTTCACGTTCTACAAACTTTACACAGTCGTCCACGATCCAGCGGATCGGAGCGTCCTTGAGACCGGAGGAGACAGCGTTTTCTTTAGCCCATGTCACCATACCTTTTGAGGCGTCCACATGTGTGACAGAAGCTCCCGCTGCGGCAGCAGCGAGGGTCGCACCGCCGGTGTAAGCAAAAAGGTTTAATACTTTGACCGGTCTGCCGGCTTTTTTGATCTTTTCTGAAAACCAGTCCCAGTTGGCAGCCTGTTCCGGGAAAAGACCTGTATGTTTGAAACTAAAAGGCTTTAAGTTAAAAGTCAGGCTTCCGTATTGGATCTGCCACTGCTCCGGCAGATCGAAAAATTCCCATTCTCCGCCACCTTTGGCACTTCTGTGATAATGTCCGTTCATTTTACGCCAGCCTTTTTCTGTTTTTGGCGTGTCCCAGATCACCTGGGGATCCGGACGAACCAGAAGATATTTGCCCCAGCGTTCTAACTTTTCACCTTTGGAACAGTCAATAACTTCATAATCTTTCCAATTTTCTGCAATCCACATATTTTAAATTACCTTTCTATAAGTTCGTATAATATAAACTTCAATTGTTTACATAATTATTTCCTGCGCCACAGCGATGGCATGAACAGAATTAGCAGTGGGTACAATTCCAGACGGCCGGCTAACATGTCGAACATCAGCACAAACTTGGAAAAATCGGAATACATACCGAAATTCCTTGTAGGACCTACACCGTCAAGACCGGGACCGATATTATTTAAAGTGGAAGCAACTGCTGTAAAATTCGTCGTCAGGTTGAAATTATCCACACTGATCAAAAGGGTGGAAACCAGCAGGATGAAAAAATAAATTGCCAGATACACATTCGTAGAGCGCAGTGTATTGTGGTCGATTGGTTTTCCATCCATACGGATTACCTTGACCTCTCTCGGATGTATCACGAGAGAAAGCTGCTTCGGGATCGCTTTGCATAAAATCAGCAATCGCGAGATTTTAAAACCGCCACCGGTACTTCCTGCACAGGCTCCGATAAACATGAGCAGCACCAGGATCATCTTGGATGTCTCCGGCCACAGATCAAAGTCTGTAGTCGCATATCCACAGGTTGTGATAATGGAACCCACCTGGAAAAATGCATGACGGAATGCCTCGCCAAGTGAGCCGTACAAGCTTCGGATATTAAGTGCGATAAAAGTACCCGCACCCAGAATGATGCCAAAATATACCCGGATTTCTTCCACTTTAAAAATTTCTTTCAACTGCTTTGTCATAATGTAAAAATAAGCGACATAATTGACACCGCTTAAAATCATAAAGACGGTGATAATATTTTGCAACACAGGGCTATATCCTGCAATGCTGTCATTGTGGATACCAAATCCACCGGTTCCAACCGTACCAAATGTCAGCGTCAGGGAGTCGAACATCGGCATACCGAAAATACATAATAAAACAATTTCAATGATCGTAATGACCAAATAAATACGATACAGAATTTTTGCAGTGTCCTTCACATGTGGTACTAATCTGCTGACGGAAGGTCCCGGGCTTTCAGCTTTCATCAGGTTGATCGTCGAACCGCCCATCAGAGGGAGAAAGGACATGATGAATACTAAAACCCCCATGCCGCCAACCCAGTGGGTAAAGCTTCGCCACATCAGACTTGTGTGTGTGAGTGCCTCCACGTTCGAGAGAATACTTGCGCCGGTCGTGGTAAAACCGGAGATCGTCTCAAACAGGGCGTCCACATAAGATGGGATCTCACCAGTGATCACAAACGGAATGGCACCGAAAATACTTAAAACGATCCAGCTTAATGCAACGGCAACAAACCCCTCGCGGTTAAATATCTGCGGATGCTTTACTTTTTTTAACGTGATCAGGCATCCGAGGACAAAACAGATGATCCCTATAATAAGGTAAGAATACGCTTCGTTTTCGTGATAGATCATTCCGGTCAGAAACGGAAGCAGCATAAAAATACCTTCGAATTTCAAAACCTGTCCAAGAATATAGCCTATTGTTGAATACTTCATAGCAGCTTAATCCTCCAGAATCTCTTTGATATCGGATATATTGTAACCGGAGGTGGCGATCATAACAGAGTCGCCGGGCATCATGCAATCCTGTCCACTTGGCACGATGACCTGATGATTACGGTAAATACAGCAGATCAAAGTATTTTTGCGGATCTTTAAATTCTGAAGAGGAATATTGCAGACGGCAGAATTCTCTTTGAGCAGGAATTCCAGAACTTCTGCTTTTCCATCTTCCAATTTGTATAGCGCCTCCACATTGCTGTTTAAAGAATTATTCATGGAACGCACATATTTGATAATGTACTCTGCAGTGATCACTCTCGGGTAAATAATGCTTCCGAGATCCAGCTTATTGATGACGGAGGTAAAGTTAATGCGGTTTACCTTTGTCACTGTCTTTGCGGAAGAGATTCCATTCGCATACAGGGATAAAAGAATATTTTCTTCATCCAGATCGGTCAGCGCCGCAAAACCGGCTGCCTTTTCAATGCATTCTTCAGATAAAAGCTCCTTGTCAGTGGCATCGCCGCAGAGAATTGTAGCTTTCGGAAGCTGCTCGCTTAAAAACTCACAGCGCTGCTGGTTGATTTCGATAATGGTCGTCTTGATTCCGGACATCAGAAGACTCTTGGCAAGGTAATAGGATATCTTACCTCCCCCTGCGATGATCGTGTTGGATACACGGTTTTTCTCTAAGCCGATCTTGCGGAAAAAGTCGATGGCATCCCTGCGTTTTGCAACGATGGAGACGATGTCATTTGCCGCAAATTCAAAATCACCGTTTGGAATGATGACTTCCTCGCTGTTCCTTGCGATTGTGCAGACCAGAATATCATTGCAGTGCAGGGTTGCGTGGAATTTGGAAAGTTTCAGGCCGCATAAAGGGGAGTTATTTCCTATTTTAAAGTGAAGTAATTCCACACGTCCCTTTGCAAAGGTATCCACGCGGATAGCAGAAGGAAACTGGAAAACCTTTGAAATCTCATTTGCAGCCGTAAGTTCCGGATTAATGATCATGCTCAGTCCGAATTCCTTCTGGAGAAAATCTTTTTCTTCATTATATATAGGGTTGCGGATGCGGGCGATGGTCTGACAGTGGCCACTCTTCTTGGCAATGACGCAGCAGAGGAGATTTTCCTCATCAGATCCTGTGACAGCGATCAGCAGGTCTGCGGTTTCGATACCGGCCTGCTTTAATGTTGTGTGGCTTACACCATTTCCAACAATCCCCATAACATCCACTGTATCCGTAAGGGCACTTACTTTTTCGGGACGGGAGTCGATCACTACGATATTGTGATTTTCGATACTTAAGGCTTCTACAAGCGTGCATCCTACTTTACCGCAGCCAACAATTATAATATTCATGATAATAAGATACCTTTCATTTCTAAATAGTTCATAGCTGATTATAGCACACAGTATCTGTATCGGATAGGGGAAATATTAATGTGAGAGCGGATTATGCAAAAAAAATTAAAAAAATTAAAAAAAACACTTGCAATATAAAGGAACATCATGTAAAATAGCAACTGTTGTGACATTGATAGCGTAGAAACGCGAGGTTGCTGCATGAAAATGCAGGTTTTCCGTGGAGCGAATGTCAAGTTAAGAAACTGGCGACAAGTCACTGTATCACGAATAACGTCTACAAAAGGTAGAAACAACGTGCCAAATCATCAACGGGAAGATGTTTTGAAATCGAAAGTGGATGACACGCACGGGAATGTGTACAGTCACCGCTTGTCGTACTGATTTATAAGTGCGAAAAGGAGGCGACTTTTTTTATGGCAAGTCAAGTAATGAGAATCACATTGAAAGCTTATGATCATGAATTAGTTGATGCTTCAGCTAAGAAGATCATCGAGACTGTAAAGAAAAACGGATCACAGGTGAGCGGACCGGTACCACTTCCAACTAAGAGAGAAGTTGTTACTATTTTAAGAGCTACTCACAAATACAAAGATTCCCGTGAACAGTTCGAGCAGAGAACTCATAAGAGACTCATTGATATCATGACACCAACCCAGAAAACAGTTGATGCTTTATCTCGTTTAGAGATGCCAGCTGGTGTTTACATTGATATCAAAATGAAAAACAAATAAGTTTTTCAACAAATCATTAATTAGTTAATATCCTGAAGGGTTTTATATAGAAGCAATACAAAGGTTTACCCCTTTGGTTCCACTTATATGGACTTTCTAGGATGAACGGTTCCGCTACCCCACATCTGATGGGCATGAAGCGTTCCGCTGTAGAGAAAACAGGAGGTAAAAAGAATGAAGAAAGCGATTTTAGCAACAAAAGTCGGAATGACTCAGATCTTCAATGCAGACGGTGTTTTAGTACCGGTTACTGTATTAGAAGCAGGTCCATGTTCAGTGACACAGATCAAAACTGTTGAGAACGATGGATACAGTGCAGTACAGGTTGCATTTGCTGACAAGAAAGAAAGAATTGTCAACAAAGATGCAAATGGAAAGAAAGAAATCAGAAACAGACATGGCGTTAACAAAGCCCAGATGGGACATTTTGCAAAAGCTGGTGTATCCGGAAAGAGATTTGTAAAAGAGTTCAAATTTGAGAACGCAGCTGAGTACAACTTAGGTGATGTGATCAAAGCTGATATCTTTGCAGAAGGCGACAAGATCGACGCAACTGCAATTTCCAAAGGTAAAGGTTTCCAGGGCGCTATTAAGAGATTTGGACAGCACAGAGGTCCTATGGCTCACGGTTCCAAATTCCATCGTCATCAGGGTTCCAACGGTGCATGTTCTTCACCAAGCCGTGTATTCAAAGGAAAAGGAATGCCTGGACATATGGGTAGCGTAAAAGTTACAACTCAGAATCTTGAAGTTGTAAGAGTTGACGCTGAGAACAACCTGCTCTTAGTGAAAGGTGCTGTACCAGGAGCTAAGAAATGTTTAGTAACAATCAAAGAAACTGTTAAAGCAGGTAAATAGTGCTTAGATAGGAAAGGAGGAACTTAACGATGGCTAACGTAGCTGTTTATAATATGGAAGGCAAAGAAGTAGGAAGCCTGGAATTAAACGACGCTATCTTCGGAGTAGAAGTTAACGAACATTTAGTACACATGGCAGTACTTCAGCAGCTGGCAAACAACCGCCAGGGAACACAGAAAGCAAAAACTCGTTCCGAAGTAAGCGGTGGTGGTAGAAAACCATGGAGACAGAAAGGAACAGGTCATGCAAGACAGGGTTCTACAAGAGCTCCACAGTGGACACATGGTGGCGTAGTATTCGCTCCAGTACCAAGAGATTACTCTTTCAAACTTAACAAGAAAGAGAAGAGAGCAGCTCTTAAATCTGCATTAACATCAAGAGTAAACGAGAGCAAATTTGTTGTTGTTGACGAGTTAAAACTTGATGAGATCAAAACAAAGAAATTTGTTGAAGTTATGAATAACTTAAAAGTTGAGAAAGCATTAGTTGTATTAAACGACAACGATGTAAACGTGATCAAATCTGCAAGCAACCTTGCAACAGTTAAGACTGCTCAGACAAACGAGATCAACGTATATGATATCTTAAAATATGATACAGTAGTTGTAACAAAAGACGCTGTTAAGACAATCGAGGAGGTGTATGCATAATGGCAAATATTAAATATTATGATGTAATCCTCAAACCAGTAGTTACAGAGAAGAGCATGGCAGCTATGGCTGAGAAGAAATATACTTTCTTAGTTCATCCAGAAGCTAACAAATCCATGATCAAAGAAGCAGTTGAAAAAATGTTCGAAGGAACAAAAGTTGCCAGCGTAAACACAATGAACTTAGACGGAAAGAATAAGAGACGTGGTATGGTAGTTGGTAAAACTGCTAAAACAAAGAAAGCTATCGTAACATTAACAGCAGACAGCAAAGACATCGAGATCTTCGCTGGTTTATAAGATAAAGATAGCAGCCTAGGCACAGTAAAGTGCGATAATAAACATCGAAAGGAGAAAAACAATGGGAATTAAGACATATAACCCATATACACCTTCCAGAAGAAATATGACTGGTTCTGATTTTTCTGAGATTACAAAAACAACTCCTGAAAAATCTTTAGTAACTTCTTTAAAGAAGAACGCTGGTCGTAACAATCAGGGTAAAATCACTGTAAGACACCACGGTGGTGGAAACAGAAGAAAATACAGAGTAATCGATTTCAAGAGAAACAAAAAAGATGGTATTCCAGCAAAAGTTATCGGAATCGAGTACGATCCAAACAGAACAGCAAACATCGCTTTAATCTGCTACGCAGATGGAGAGAAAGCATACATCTTAGCTCCTCAGGGATTAACAGATGGTATGACAGTTATGAGTGGTGCAGAAGCTGAGGTTCGTGTTGGTAACTGCTTACCATTAGAGAACATTCCAGTTGGTACTATGGTACACAACATTGAGTTATACGCAGGCAAGGGTGGACAGTTAGTTCGTTCCGCTGGTATGGCTGCTCAGTTAATGGCAAAAGAAGGAAAATACGCTACATTAAGACTTCCATCCGGAGAGATGCGTATGGTTCCATTAAACTGCCGCGCAACAGTTGGTGTTATCGGAAACGGTGACCACAACCTTGTTAAGATCGGTAAAGCAGGACGTAAACGTCACATGGGTATCCGCCCAACAGTTCGTGGTTCTGTAATGAACCCTAATGACCATCCACACGGTGGTGGTGAAGGACGTGCTCCAATCGGACGTTCTGGCCCAATGACACCTTGGGGTAAACCAGCTCTTGGACTTAAGACAAGAAAGAAAAATAAATCTTCTAATAAGATGATCGTAAGAAGAAGAGACGGTAAAGCAATCAAATAAGTTGCTAAATATGAAACAATTGATGGCACGGTTAAGACAACGCTGCCGCGTGTAGCGGTCTTTCGTGCTTGACTATAGGAGGTAAATTATGGCTCGTTCATTAAAAAAAGGACCATTTGCAGATGAAAGCTTACTGAAAAAAGTAGACGCTATGAACGCATCTGGTGACAAATCTGTTATTAAGACTTGGTCACGTCGTTCTACAATCTTCCCTCAGTTCGTTGGTCATACAATCGCTGTTCATGACGGAAGAAAACATGTGCCTGTATTCGTAACAGAAGATATGGTTGGACATAAACTTGGTGAGTTCGTTGCTACAAGAACTTACAAAGGACATGGAAAAGACGAAAAGAAATCAGGCGTTAGATAAGAACTATTTTTTGAAAGGAGGTTTCATCCATGGCTAAGGGACATAGAAGTCAGATTAAAAGAGAAAGAAATGAAGTTAAAGATACCAGACCTTCAGCAAAGTTATCTTATGCTAGAGTGTCTGTTCAGAAAGCTTGCTTTGTATTAGATGCTATCCGTGGAAAGGATGTTCAGACAGCACTTGCTATCGTAACATATAATCCAAGATATGCTTCAAGCTTAGTAAAGAAATTATTAGAGTCAGCAATCGCAAACGCTGAGAACAACAATGGAATGAAAGCAGAAAACCTTTATGTTGCAGAGTGTTATGCAAACAAAGGACCAACAATGAAGAGAATCAGACCAAGAGCACAGGGTAGAGCTTATAGAATCGAGAAGAGAATGAGCCACATTACAATCGTGCTTGATGAAAGATAAGGAGGGCAAACATGGGACAGAAAGTTAATCCTCATGGCTTAAGAGTCGGTGTTATCAAAGACTGGGACTCTAAATGGTATGCGGAAGCAGATTTTGCAGATCTTTTAGTAGAAGACTACAACATCAGAACATATCTTAAAAAGAAATTATATGCAGCAGGCGTTTCTAAGATTGAGATCGAAAGAGCATCTGACCGCGTTAAAGTTATTATTTACACAGCAAAACCTGGTGTAGTAATCGGTAAAGGTGGAGCTGAAATCGAGAAGATCAAAGCTGAAGTACAGAAATTCACATCTAAGAAATTAGTTGTTGATATCAAAGAAGTTAAGAGACCAGACCGTGACGCTCAGTTAGTAGCAGAGAATATCGCTTTACAGTTAGAGAACCGTGTTTCCTTCCGTAGAGCAATGAAATCCTGCATGGGCAGAACAATGAAATCTGGTGCAAAGGGAATTAAGACATCTTGTTCCGGACGTTTAGGTGGAGCAGATATGGCTCGTACAGAGTTCTACTCTGAGGGAACTATTCCACTTCAGACATTAAGAGCAGATATTGATTATGGATTCGCTGAAGCAGACACAACTTACGGTAAAGTAGGTGTTAAGGTTTGGATCTACAAAGGCGAAGTACTTCCTACAAAGGCTAATAAGGAAGGAGGAGCTCAGTAATTATGTTAATGCCAAAGAGAGTAAAACATAGAAAACAGTTCCGTGGTTCTATGGCTGGTAAAGCTACAAGAGGTAACAAACTTACTTATGGTGAGTATGGTATCGTAGCAATGGAACCTTGCTGGATTAAAGCAAACCAGATCGAAGCAGCCCGTGTTGCTATGACAAGATATATCAAACGTGGTGGTAAAGTCTGGATCAAGATTTTCCCAGAGAAACCTGTAACTCATAAACCTATGGGTGTTCGTATGGGTAAAGGAAAGGGTGCCCTTGAGTACTGGGTAGCCGTTGTTAAACCAGGTCGTGTATTATTTGAAATCTCCGGTGTACCGGAAGACGTAGCTAGAGAAGCATTACGTCTTGCTACACACAAATTACCTTGCAAATGTAAAGTAGTTTCTCGTGCGGATTTAGAAGGCGGTGTATCAAATGAAAACTAGTAAATATTTAGAAGAATTAAAAACACAGTCTGTTGCAGATTTAAATGCACAGTTAGTAGACGCTAAAAAAGAACTTTTCAATTTGAGATTCCAGAACGCAACTAATCAGTTAGATAACACAAGCAGAATCAAAGAAGTTAGAAAGAATATCGCAAGAATTCAGACTATCATCACTGAGAAAGCAAAAGTTGCTGAATAGAACTCTAGAAAGGAGAACTTATCGTGGAAGAAAGAAATCTTAGAAAAACACGTATTGGTATTGTTGTAAGTGATAAGATGGATAAAACAATCACTGTTGCAATCCAGGATAACGTAAGACATCCATTATACAACAAGATCGTTAAGAAAACATATAAATTAAAAGCCCATGACGAGAACAACGAATGTAAAATCGGTGATAAAGTAAAAGTTATGGAAACAAGACCATTATCTAAAGATAAGAGATGGAGACTTGTAGAAATCATGGAAAGAGCAAAATAATTAAAGGAGGCTACAAGCATGGTACAACAGGAAAGTAGACTGAAAGTAGCTGATAACACAGGTGCAAAAGAGTTACTCGTTATCCGTGTTATGGGTGGATCTACTAGAAGATATGCAAACATTGGTGACGTTATTGTTGCTACTGTTAAAGATGCAACACCAGGCGGTGTTGTTAAAAAAGGTGACGTCGTTAAAGCTGTAGTTGTTCGTTCAGTGAAAGGTGCTCGTCGTAAAGACGGTTCTTATATCAAATTTGATGAGAACGCTGCTGTTATTATTAAAGATGACAAAACTCCAAAAGGAACCCGTATTTTTGGACCAGTAGCTAGAGAGCTTCGTGAGAAACAGTTCATGAAAATTGTTTCCTTAGCTCCAGAAGTATTATAGGAGGACGAAGATATGGCAACAATGAAAATAAAAAAAGGCGATATGGTTAAAGTGATCGCTGGAAAAGATAAAGACAAAGAAGGAAAAGTAATTTCCGTAAACAAAAAAGATAACAAAGTTCTTGTTGAAGGAATCAACATGGTTACAAAACATGCAAAACCAAGCATGGCTAACCAGCAGGGTGGAATCCTTCACCAGGAAGCTCCAATCGATCTTTCTAACGTAATGCTTCTTCACAACGGAAAAGCAACACGTGTTGGATTCAAGATGGACGGAGACAAAAAAGTTCGTGTAGCAAAAGCTACAGGCGAAGTTATTGACTAATTAAAGAGAGGAGGCCAATCAGTTGAGCAGACTTAAAGAACAGTACCAGAACGAGATCGTTGACGCAATGATCAAAAAGTTCGGATATAAAAATATTATGGAAGTACCAAAGCTCGATAAAATCGTAGTAAACATGGGCGTTGGTGAAGCCAAAGAGAACGCAAAAGTATTAGAGGCTGCAATTAAAGACATGGAGACAATCACAGGTCAGAAAGCAGTTGCTACAAAAGCAAAGAACGCTATTGCAAACTTCAAGATCAGAGAGAACATGCCAATCGGATGTAAAACAACATTACGTGGCGAGAAAATGTATGAGTTCTTAGATCGTTTAATTAACTTATCATTACCACGTGTACGTGACTTCAGAGGTGTTAACCCTAACGCATTCGATGGCCGTGGAAACTATGCTCTTGGTATCAAAGAGCAGATCATCTTCCCAGAGATCGAGTACGACAAAGTTGACAAAGTAAGAGGTATGGATATCATTATCGTAACTACTGCTAAGACAGACGAAGAAGCACGTGAATTATTGACATTGTTCAATATGCCATTTGCCAAATAATAGGAGGGAATTTTAATGGCTAAGACAAGTATGAAAGTTAAACAGCAGCGTCCAGCAAAATTCTCTACCAGAGAATACACACGTTGCAAAATTTGTGGTCGTCCACATTCTGTTTTAAGAAAATACGGAATCTGCAGAGTATGTTTCCGTGAATTAGCATACAAAGGTCAAATCCCAGGCGTTAAGAAAGCAAGCTGGTAGGCCGAGTAATATTTAGAAGGAGGAAATATACATCATGATGATGACGAGTGATCCAATCGCAGATATGCTTACAAGAATCCGTAATGCAAATACTGCTAAACATGATACAGTAGATATTCCGGCATCTAAGATCAAAGTTGCTATCGCAGGCATCCTTTTAGATGAAGGTTATATCACAAAATACGATATTATCGAAGATGGTAATTTTAAAACAATCCGCATCACATTAAAATACGGTGCAGATAAGAATGAAAAAATTATCACAGGTCTTAAGAGAATTTCCAAACCGGGACTTCGTGTTTACGCTGGTAAAGACGAGCTTCCTAGAGTACTTGGTGGATTAGGAATCGCTATCCTTTCTACAAATCAGGGAATTATCACAGACAAAGAAGCAAGAAAACTCCAGGTTGGTGGAGAAGTATTAGCTTTCGTTTGGTAGGAAATAATGACTTCCTGGCTTATGCCAGGAGGATGGACTACCATTCTGATAGATATGTAACTTTTTAACTACGGTGAATCCTCACCGCAACGAAAAATTAGGAGGTACGGGCATGTCACGTATAGGAAGAATGCCAATCGCAGTTCCAGCTGGCGTTACAGTAGAAATTGCAGAAAATAATCATGTGACTGTAAAAGGTCCTAAGGGAACTCTTGAAAGAACCCTTCCATCTGAGATGGACATCAAATTAGAAGGTGCTGAAGTAATCGTTACAAGACCTAATGATTTGAAAAAAATGAAATCCTTACACGGATTAACAAGAACACTGATCCACAACATGGTAGTTGGTGTTACAGACGGATATAAGAAAGAGCTTGAAGTGAATGGTGTTGGTTACAGAGCTTCCAAAGCTGGTAAAGTTTTAACTCTTAACTTAGGATATTCTCATCCAGTTGAGATGACAGATCCAGAAGGAATCGAGTCTACAGTAGACGGTAACAAGATCATTGTATCAGGTATCGATAAAGAAAAAGTTGGCCAATACGCAGCTGAAATCAGAGATAAGAGAAGACCTGAACCTTACAAAGGAAAAGGTATCAAATATGCTGATGAAGTTATTAGACGTAAAGTTGGTAAGACTGGTAAGAAATAATTAAAGGAGTGACGAAGAATGGTTAGTAAGAAATCAAGAACAGCAGTTCGTGAAAATAAACATAGAAGAATGCGTCATCATCTTGCAGGTACTGCACAGAGACCACGCTTAGCTGTGTTCAGAAGCAATAATCATATGTACGCTCAAATTATTGACGACACAGTTGGAAATACACTTGTTTCTGCATCTACTCTTGACAAAGAGTTAAAAGCAGAATTAGAGAAGACTAATAACGTAGATGCAGCATCCAAACTTGGTACTGTAATTGCTAAAAAAGCATTAGATAAGGGTATTACAACAGTTGTCTTTGATAGAGGCGGTTTTATATATCAGGGAAAAGTTAAAGCTTTAGCCGATGCAGCAAGAGAAGCTGGATTAGATTTTTAGTAGGAGGAAACGAAAACATGAAACGTGAAATCATTGATGCTAGTCAGTTAGAATTAAATGATAAAGTAGTATCAATCAAACGTGTAACAAAAGTTGTTAAGGGCGGACGTAACATGCGTTTTACAGCTTTGGTTGTTGTTGGCGACGGCAATGGTCATGTTGGTGCAGGTTTAGGAAAAGCAACTGAAATTCCTGAAGCTATCCGTAAGGGAAAAGAAGATGCAATGAAAAAACTCATCAGCGTTAAGTTAGACGAAGTTGATAGTATTACACATGATGTTCAGGGTAAATTCACCGGTGCATCCGTATTATTAAAGAAATCTCCAGAAGGTACTGGTATCATCGCTGGTGGTCCAGCCCGTACTGTATGTGAGTTAGCAGGTATTAAAAATATCCGTACAAAATCTTTAGGTTCCAACAACAAACAGAACGTTGTATTCGCAACAATCGACGCTCTGGGTCAGTTAAAATCTCCTGAAGAAGTAGCAAAACTCCGCGGAAAATCCGTTGAAGAGATTCTGGGTTAAGGAGGAATTTGAAATGGCAGATAAGAAACTTAAAGTAACATTAATCAAATCTACAATTGGTGCTGTTCCAAAGAACAAAAAAACAATCGAGGCTCTTGGTTTAACAAAACTTTACAAAACAGTTGAGTTACCAGACAACGCTGCAACAGCTGGAGCACTTCGCAAAGTTGCACCATACGTAAAAGTTGAAGAAGCATAAAAAATAAGATAAGGAGGTGTCGGTGATGGATTTATCCAATTTACATGGAGCTGCCGGTTCAGCTCATAGCGATAATTTCAGAAGAGGACGTGGACACGGTTCAGGAAATGGTAAGACCGCAGGTAAAGGACATAAAGGACAGAAAGCTCGTTCTGGTGCTCCTAGACCAGGTTTCGAAGGTGGTCAGATGCCATTATACAGAAGATTGCCAAAGAGAGGTTTCAAATGCAGAAACTCTAAGACAATCGTTGGAATTAATCTTTCCGCTCTTGAAGCTTTCGAGAATGACGCAGTAGTATCTGTAGAGACATTAATCGAAGCTGGTATCGTTAAGAACCCAAGAGATGGAGTAAAAATTCTTGGAAATGGAGAACTTACTAAGAAGCTTACAGTTCAGGCAAACGCATTCAGCGCTTCTGCAAAAGAGAAAATTGAAGCTCTTGGTGGAAAAGCAGAGGTGATCTAATGCTAGAGACACTCCGTAATGCATTCAAAATTAAAGATATTCGCAAAAGAATTATTTTTACATTTTTAATGTTAGTTGTCATCAGAATAGGAAGTCAGCTTCCTATTCCTGGTGTTGACAGTGAAGTATTTGCAAACTGGTTTGCTAGTCAGACCGCTGATGGAATGGGCTTTTTTGATGCCGTTACTGGTGGATCATTCTTGAATTTATCTATATTCGCATTGAATATCACACCATACATTACATCATCCATCATTATGCAGCTTCTTACTATTGCTATTCCTAAGTTGGAAGAAATGCAGCGTGACGGAGAAGATGGTCGTAAAAAGATCGCCGAGATCACAAGATACCTCACAGTTGCTTTAGCTTTGATTGAAGCAATCGCTATGGCAATTGGTTTCTCGAGAGGTGGATACTTAGAACAGAGTGATTCGACCGCTGTTTATGTTATGAATATCATTATGGTTATCTTTACTCTTACAGCAGGTTCTGCAGTCCTTATGTGGATTGGTGAGAGAATCACAGAGAAGGGTGTAGGAAATGGTATTTCCATCGTGTTGACAATCAACATCATTTCCCGTATGCCAAATGATATCGGAACATTATATCAGCAGTTTATTTCTGGAAAGACAGTTCCAAAGGGAATTCTTGCTGCAGTTATTATCCTTGCAATCATCGTTGCAATGGTAGTATTTGTAGTATTACTTCAGGACGGAGTAAGAAAAATTCCGGTTCAGTATTCCAAGAAAATTCAGGGAAGAAAACAGGTTGGCGGTCAGTCAACACATATTCCTCTGAAAGTCAATACCAGTGGTGTTATCCCAGTCATCTTTGCTCAGTCTTTATTACAGACACCTGTCATTATTGCGAGCTTACTTGGCAAGGGAAATGGAACAGGTATTGGAAGTAAGATCTTAAAAGGTATGTCCCAGTCTAACTGGTGTAATCCAAATGAACCAATTTATAACATTGGTCTTGTGGTATATATCATTTTGATCATTGCATTTGCTTATTTCTATACATCGATTACATTCAATCCGTTAGAAATTGCAAATAACATGAAAAAAGCAGGTGGATTTATTCCGGGTATCAGACCTGGTAAAACTACCAGTGACTATCTGAATAAGATTTTAAATTACATTGTCTTTATAGGCGCAGTTGGATTAGCATTTGTAGCATTTATTCCAATCTTCTTTAATGGAGTATTTAATGCTGATGTATCCTTTGGTGGAACATCCATCATCATCATTGTTGGTGTTATTATCGAAACATTAAAACAGATTGAATCTCAGATGCGTGTTCGCTACTATAAAGGATTCTTAAATGACTAAAACAGAAACGCTGGGTCTTGTGGCCCGGCGTTTTTTGAAGTTTTATAAAGGAAAGAACTAAAATAAACTTGCGAAGCAGCGTCAAAATTCGTATAATAGGCGCAGAAACATTGAATATATGGAAAGGTCAGGGGTAATTTTTATATGAAAATTATAATGTTAGGGGCTCCAGGAGCTGGAAAAGGAACACAGGCAAAACAGATTGCAGATAAATATGGCGTACCACATATCTCTACAGGAGATATTTTCCGTGCCAACATTAAAAACGGAACAGAACTTGGCAAAAAAGCCAAAGAATACATGGATCAGGGCTTATTAGTTCCAGACGAACTTACCTGTGATCTTGTTATGGACAGAATCCAGCAGGATGACTGCAAAAATGGATTTATCTTAGATGGATTTCCAAGAACCATTCCTCAGGCAGAGGCGCTCACTGCAGCACTTGAGAAAATCGGACAGAAAATGGATTATGCCATTGATGTAGATGTTCCGGACGAGAACATTGTAAACAGAATGAGCGGAAGACGTGCCTGCTTAAACTGTGGAGCAACTTATCATATTGTTTCCATTCCAACAAAAGTGGAAGGTATCTGCGACAGATGCGGAAGTCCGGTTGTATTAAGAGATGATGACAAGCCGGAAACAGTTCAGAAACGTTTAAGCGTATATCATGAACAGACACAGCCGCTGATCGATTACTATAAAGCACAGAATATTTTAAAGACAGTTGACGGTACCCAGCCAATGGAAAAAGTATTTGCTGATATCACAGCCATTTTAGGAGAATAAAGATGTCTGTCACGATAAAAAGACCTGAAGAGCTGGAATTAATGAGGGAAGCCGGGAAGATACTTGCAAAAGTACACGAACAGCTTGGAAACGAGTTAAGACCAGGGATGTCTACCTATGAGATAGACAGAATCGGGGAAGAAATGATCCGAAGCTTTGGCTGTGAACCATCTTTTAAAAATTATTGTGGGTATCCGGCTTCTGTGTGTGTGTCAATCGATGAGGAAGTCGTGCACGGAATACCATCCAAAGAAAAATTTATCCAGGAAGGTGACATTGTGAGCCTGGACATCGGTGTCATCCACAAAGGATACCATTCAGATGCTGCAAGAACACATGCGGTGGGAGAAATTTCAAAAGAAGCAGCGCTTTTGATTGAGCGTACAAGACAAAGCTTTTTTGAAGGTATGAAATATGCAGCCGCAGGAAAACATCTCTATGAGATATCCGGAGCAATCGGCAGTTATGCAGAAAGTTTTGGATATGGGGTCGTGCGGGATCTTTGTGGTCATGGAATCGGAACGCATCTCCATGAAGAACCGGATATTCCGAACATTAAGAAATTCCGAAGAGGAATGAAATTAAAATCCGGAATGACGCTTGCGGTGGAACCTATGATCAATATCGGAACACCGGATGTATTGTGGTTAGATGATGAATGGACAGTGATCACAGCAGATATGTCATTATCTGCACACTATGAAAATACGATCATTATCACAGAGGGAAGACCGGAGATCCTGACGCTGACAGACTCAGAGATTGCAGCTCATATATGGGAATAACCACCGGAAAAGGGAAGACTATGAACATTGAATTTGCAAAGTCCATGTCAGGACACGATAGAAATCAGTATTATCTGATCATAAAAAAAGATGATGAATTTGTGTATCTGGTAAATGGAACAACAAAACCACTTACAAAACCGAAGAAAAAAAATCGAAAACATATTCAGATAATCAAACATATATCCGATGAAATAACCGGATTGTTTGACGGTGATCCAACAGATATCACAATCAGAAAAGCAATAAAAATAATAGAAAAGCAGCTGAACAGCTAAACAAGGAGGATTATATGTCAAAAGCAGATGTTATTGAAGTTGAAGGAGTAGTTGTTGAGAAGTTACCAAACGCATTCTTTAAGGTAGAACTTGAGAATGGTCATCAGATCCTTGCAACCATTAGTGGAAAATTACGTATGAATTTCATCCGTATTTTACCGGGAGATAAAGTTACTATTGAAATGTCCCCATACGATCTTTCAAAAGGAAGAATCATCTGGAGAGATAAATAAAAATTATTTGAAAAAATCATTGACTTCTTTAATAAGCACATGCTATAATGCTATTCGGACACTTTTGAATAGTGCCTTTTTGTGTGTGCAAAAAGGGGCTTTTGAGAAGAAAGGAGGATTTGCTGTGAAGGTAAGATCATCAGTTAAACCTATTTGCGAAAAATGCAAAGTCATTAAAAGAAAAGGAAGCATCAGAATTATCTGTGAAAATCCAAAACACAAACAGAGACAGGGTTAATTAGTCCTTATTCTGATCGTAATAGTACCATAACTATTACAAATTCATTATGTGCGGCTGCAGTGGAACACCTGATCAGGTTGTAGACACTGTTATCATAATAACAGCAATGGATAGCTGCTTTGTTATGTTAATACCGAGACATAACAGAGAGAACATCGAAAAATGGTTGACAGGCGATGGCACACATTTCAGGCCGGACGACAACGGAGCTGCTTAGCTTGCAATCGACAGCAAAGATATTATGCCGTTATGGGTTGGAAGATTCTTCCAAAAGGCATAGGGAAGAAGAGCTTTGTAGGAAGTCATGAGGTCAAAGTGACTTTACGTTGATAATAAAAACTTAGATGCACAAAGCATCGGAGAATTAATGGAGGTTAAAAAACACATGGCTCGTATCGCAGGTGTAGATTTACCAAGAGAAAAACGTGTTGAGATCGGTTTAACTTATATCTACGGAATTGGTAGAGTAAGTGCTGATCGTATTCTTGCAGAAGCAAATGTTGATCCTAATACTCGTTGTAGAGACTTAACAGACGACGAAGTTAAGAGAATCAGTGAAGTTATTGATAATACACAGACTGTAGAAGGTGATTTACGTAGAGAAATCGCTATGAACATCAAGAGACTTCAGGAGATCGGATGTTATCGTGGTATCCGTCATAGAAAAGGTCTTCCAGTTCGTGGACAGAAGACAAAGACAAACGCAAGAACTCGCAAGGGTCCAAAGCGTACAGTTGCTAATAAGAAGAAATAAGCTTCTTTGTGACTGCTTTTAAAGATGCAATTAATCATTTATTATTAGAGAAAGTAGGTTAGTTTAGATATGGCTAAAGTTACAAAAAAAGTGACAAAAAAGCGTGTAAAGAAAAACGTTGAACGCGGACAGGCACACATTCAGTCATCTTTTAACAATACAATCGTTACTCTTACAGATGCTGAAGGTAATGCTTTATCATGGGCAAGTGCTGGTGGTCTTGGATTTAGAGGTTCAAAGAAATCTACTCCATATGCTGCACAGATGGCAGCTGAAACTGCTACAAAAGCAGCTTTAATTCACGGATTAAAATCAGTAGACGTATTCGTAAAAGGACCAGGATCAGGAAGAGAAGCAGCAATCCGTGCGCTCTCTGCATGCGGACTTGAAGTTACAAGTATCAAAGATGTTACTCCTGTACCTCACAATGGATGTCGTCCACCAAAACGTAGAAGAGTTTAATTAGGAGGGAGATACTAAGATGGCAGTAAATAAAGTTCCTGTTCTTAAAAGATGTAGATCACTTGGTTTAGAGCCAAGTTACTTAGGATATGATAAAAAATCCAATAGAGAATTAAAAAGAGCTAACAAGAAGATGTCTGAGTACGGTCTTCAGTTAAGAGAAAAACAGAAAGCTAAATTCATCTATGGTGTTTTGGAAAAACCTTTCCACAACTATTATGAGAGAGCTGATCAGATGAAAGGTATGACTGGTCAGAACTTAATGACTATTTTAGAGTCAAGATTAGACAACGTAGTATTCCGTTTAGGATTTGCTAGAACAAGAAAAGAAGCTAGACAGATCGTTGACCACAAATTCGTTACAGTTAACGGAAAACAGGTTAACATTCCTTCTTACCTTGTAAAAGCTGGCGATGTTATCGAAATCAAAGAGAAGAACAAAAACATTCAGAGAATGAAAGACATCGTTGAAGTAACTGGTGGAAGATTAGTTCCAGACTGGTTAGAAGTAGATGCTGAGAAATTACAGGGAACTGTAAAAGAATTACCTTCCAGAGAGCAGATCGACGTTCCAGTTGATGAAATGCTTATCGTCGAGTTATATTCTAAATAAACCGGAGCAACGGATTAACAAGAGTAAAGCCATTGTCTGGCAGTTTTGCCAGATCATATGGCGTTTACTTTTTAATGTAAGCAAAAAACCCGAGAAGGAGGGACTTTGTAGTGTTCGATTTTCAAAAACCTAAGATTGAAATCGCTGAAATTTCAGAAGACAAGAAGTACGGCCGGTTCGTTGTAGAACCATTGGAAAGAGGCTATGGTACAACTCTTGGTAATTCTTTGAGAAGAATTATGCTTTCTTCATTACCAGGTGCAGCTGTTAGCCAGGTTAAGATTGATGGTGTATTGCATGAATTCAGTTCAATTCCTGGAGTAAAGGAAGATGTTACTGAAATTATCATGAACATCAAAGAACTTGCAATCCGCAATAATAGTTCATCCGATGAACCAAAAGTTGCTTATATTGAATTCGAAGGTGAAGGCGTTGTAACTGCAGCTGATATCCAGGTTGACTCTGATATTCAGATTTTAAATCCAGATTTAGTAATCGCTAACTTAAATGGTGGTGCTGATTGTAAATTATACATGGAGCTTACTATCACAAAAGGCAGAGGTTATGTCAGCTCAGACAAAAATAAGACAGAAGATACTCCAATTGGCGTAATCGCAATTGATTCTATCTATACACCAGTAGAGAGAGTAAATCTTTCTATTGAAAATACCCGTGTCGGTCAGATCACTGACTACGACAAACTTACATTAGATGTTTATACAAACGGAACTCTTGAACCAGACGAAGCTGTAAGCTTGGCTGCAAAAGTTTTAAGTGAGCATTTAAATCTCTTCATCGACCTGTCAGAAGCTGCTCAGCAGGCTGACGTTATGATCGAGAAAGCTGACGATGCAAAAGAAAAAGTTCTTGAAATGAACATCGATGAACTGGAATTATCTGTTCGTTCTTTCAACTGCTTAAAGAGAGCAGGTATCAACACTGTTGAAGAATTAACAAACAGAACTCCAGAAGATATGATGAAAGTTCGTAACCTTGGACGTAAATCTTTAGAAGAAGTTTTAGCGAAGTTAAAAGAGTTAGGACTTCAGTTAAACCAGGGAGAAGAGTAAAACCACAGGTTTTACTCCGATAAAGCACAACGAAGTTGTGCGCTTTCGCTTGAACTACTAATGTTCAAGCGATACCTTATTATTTCTTATGAAAAACGGGCAGAAATAGTAAGTCCTATGAGCATGAAGTATGTCCGTGTGAAGAAACAATCTTCACGTTTTCATGAGTGGCAACTATATAAAAGGCATTCGGTAAGTAAGTCCAAAGAGCGTGGCCGGATGTACACCACAAATGGAGGAATTTAAAAATGGCAAAATATCGTAAATTAAGCAGAACATCAAGCCAGAGAAAAGCATTATTAAGAGGTCAGGTAACAGCATTATTAAACAACGGTAAAATCGTTACTACTGAAGCAAAAGCAAAAGAAGTACGTAAAATCGCTGAAGGTCTTATTGCAATGGCAGTAAGAGAAAAAGATAACTTCGAAGAAGTTACTGTAAAAGCTAAAGTTGCCCGCAAAGATGCTGAAGGCAAGAGAGTAAAAGAAGTAGTAGACGGTAAGAAAGTAACTGTTTATGATGAAGTAGAAAAGACAATCAAGAAAGATATGCCTTCCCGTCTTCACGCCAGAAGAGAAATGCTTAAAGTTCTTTACACTGTAACAGAAGTTCCAACAGCAGCTGCTGGAAAGAAGAAAAATACAAAAGAAGTTGATCTTACAGCAAAATTATTTGACGAGATCGCTCCTAAGTATGCAGATCGTAACGGTGGTTACACAAGAATCGTTAAGATTGGACAGCGTAAAGGTGACGGCGCTTTAGAAGTATTACTTGAGTTAGTTTAATTCATAGTATAGCTGTTTATAGCAGTTCAGATGATATAAAATCCCTGGAGTATGGAATATACTTTGGGGATTTTTTCGTGTATAATGAAAAAAACGACTGAAAGCAGAAGGAAGAATGCAGCAAATTTTAATTATAGAAGACGACAGAGCTTTGAATCAGGGCTTATGCAAGGCGTTAAAGACAGATAATAGCAGCATACAGGTGTGCAGCGGACTTTATGCATCAGCAACAGACAGGCAGATTGTCTCCTGTGAAAATTTAAAAGATGCGAAAGAACAACTGCTCTGTGGAATGCCAGCATTGATCCTGTTAGATATCAATCTGCCGGATGGAAGCGGATTGGATTTTTTACAGAGCGTAAAGAGGGATTGCCCGGATTGCCCGGTCATTTTACTGACAGCAAATGATACCGACGGCGATATTGTAAATGGACTGGAGCTTGGAGCAGATGATTATATCACAAAACCATTTTCCTTGTCGGTACTGCGCGCAAGAGTGAATACACAGCTTCGAAAAGCGGCGGCAATGGGTGAAAAAGAAAAGGATAACGAACACGTTTACCACAAAGAACCGTATGTGTTTGATTTTGACCGGATGAAATTCATGGTGGATGGTAAGGAGATCGAACTCAGTAAGACCGAGCAGAAGTTGTTGCGGATTCTTGTGGAAAATGCGGGCATGAATATGCGCAGAGAACTTTTACTGGACCGTGTCTGGAGCGATGGCGCAGAGTATGTGGATGAGAATGCACTATCGGTATCCATTAAGAGACTTCGGGATAAACTCGGAGCGGAGCATGCGATCAGGACAGTGTATGGAATTGGTTACAGGTGGGAGTGATATGTGGATATTCATAGTGTTTGTCTGCGTGACAGTTACTGCAATTATTATTTATGTAAATTACAGACGCACAAAGAAAACAATGGATACAATAGAAGAAATGCTGAATGTGGCAGTTAAAGGAGAATTTACAGAGGGACAATTCGACGAGACACGCATGTCGGCTTTGGAGACAAAATTTGCCCATTACTTAAGTGCATCTGCTTTGTCCGCACAAAATGTAGAGGCAGAGAAAGACAAAATAAAAGCATTGATCGCAGACATCTCCCATCAGACAAAAACGCCAATCGCAAATCTTCTCTTATATAGTGAGCTTTTACTTGAAGAGGAGCTTCCACAGCAGATTGAGGGAAATGTGTCTGCAATCCATGAACAGACACAGAAATTAAAATTTCTGATCGAATCGCTTGTGAAATTATCACGTCTGGAAAATGGAATTTTACAGCTTGTTCCTCGGATGGAAAAGCTACAGCCAATGTTAGAGCGTGCAGTGTGGGAACTAAAACAGAAAGCAGAAGAAAAAGGATTACAGATAAGTTTACATAATACTGATGTTGAAGCTTATTTTGATCCGAAGTGGACAGGAGAAGCAATCGGTAATGTAATTGATAATGCGATTAAATACACAGAGCATGGGGAAATATCCGTTTCGGCTATTTCTTATGAAATGTTTGTGAGAATTGACATTGCAGATACCGGATGTGGTATCCGGGAAGAGGAGTTGCCGAAGATTTTTAGGAGGTTCTATCGATCAGAACTGGTAAAGGATGAAGAGGGCGTTGGAATCGGACTTTACCTGACCAGAGAAATTTTACAGGAGCAGGGTGGCTATATCAAAGTGTCCTCCGTATACGGACAGGGAAGTAAGTTTTCCATTTATCTGCCTAAAAATAATTTTTGAAAAAGTACATCAACTATACCGGAATCGCAGAAATATGTTTTTTAAATAGTAAATGGAATTCTTTCAATACTGTAAGAATTTCATTTGCCGTGGAAAGAGTCTGGAAAGAATACTGTGTGATAATCTGTATGTAACAAAAAAAGTTATATACAGATTTTTTTGCTTCGCAAAACAAGGAGGCTAAATCCTCTCCTCACTAAAGAGTTCGGATTTTGCTTCGCAAAACAAGGAGGATATATGGATATTTTAAAAGCATGTGGTTTAAGGAAAATATACGGAAGCGGAGAGACAGCCGTACATGCACTGGATGGTGTGGATCTTACGGTGGAGAAGGGCGAGTTTGTGGCAATTGTCGGCACAAGTGGAAGTGGAAAATCAACTCTTTTACATATGTTAGGCGGACTTGACCGACCGACAGAGGGAAAAGTGTTTGTGGATGGAAAAGATATTTTTGCATTGAAGGATGAGGAACTTACGATTTTCAGGAGAAGAAAGATTGGGTTTGTATTTCAGGCGTATAATCTGGTTCCGGTCTTAAATGTCTATGAAAATATCGTGCTGCCGATTGAATTGGACGGTGGAAAGATAGACCGGAAATTTATCGATAGCATTACAGAGACACTTGGATTGCAGCAGAGACTGGATGCACTTCCGGGACAGCTCTCCGGTGGTCAGCAGCAGAGGGTGGCGATCGCAAGGGCATTAGCGGCAGCACCGGCGATCATATTGGCGGATGAGCCGACCGGAAATCTGGACGGAAAGACCAGTCAGGATGTATTAAGCCTTTTGAAAGTGACCAGCCGGAAATACGCACAGACGATTGTGATGATCACACACAATGAGGAGATCGCGCAGCTTGCAGACCGTATTATTCGAATTGAGGACGGACGTATTATAAAGTAAAAGACACTGACAGGTACAGGACAGATTCGAATAGGAAACGGAGAAAAATTATGAAAGTAAAAAATCAGAAATGCATACGCAGACTAAGCTATAAATCGCTGTGGGCGACCAGAAAAAGAAATGTTATCGCAATCTTTGCGATTGCTCTTACCACGTTATTATTTACATCACTTTTCACAATTCTTATGTCGTTGAATGAGAGTTATGAAACTTACAATTTCAGACAGGTAGGCGGCTATTCGGACGGAACGTTCAAAGAACTGAGTGAGGAACAGGTGGAAAAAATATCAGCACATCCGGGAATCAGGGAAGCCGGAGAACGCATCGTATGTGGATTTTGCACCACAGGTGTTTTTGGAAAAGTTCCGGCAGAAGTCAGTTACATGGATAAAAACTGTACAAAATGGAGCTATGCAGCACCGACGACAGGAAGAGAACCTGAGAAGAGCAATGAGATCGCAATGGACACGGTTGCATTAAAGCTGCTCGGGGTGACACCGGAGCTGGGAGCAAAGGTGACGATAGAGTATCAGGCTGGAGATAAAACGAATGAGGGATTTCAGGAGACAGATACGTTTATTCTGTCAGGATACTGGGAATATGATGATCTGATGCCGGTTCATTATATCAATGTATCAAAAGACTACGTGAAGTCAGTGGAAGAAAAGTGGGTGGCATCAGGAGAGAAAGCTTTCCGGACAGACCTGAATGTCATGCTGCCTTCAAAATTAAATATTGAACAACAGATGCAGAAAATCGACACAGACTTAGGATATGACTGGAATACGAGAGATCAGGAGAACAGTGCCCGTATCGGAGTCAACTGGGGTCTTACTGCTTCACAGCTAAATGCAGGGATGGATCCGGAACTTCTTGCTGCGATTGCAGCATTTCTGCTTCTTGTGATTTTTACCGGATATCTGATCATTTATAATATTTTTCAGATTTCAGTTACCGGAGACATCCGGTTTTACGGGCTGCTTAAGACAATCGGAACAACGCCGCGGCAGTTAAAACGAATGATCAGACAGCAGGCATTCCTTTTGTGTGTGGTTGGCATTCCGGCCGGACTTCTTCTGGGATATGGAATCGGGGCATGGCTGACACCTATTGTTTTAAAGGGCACAACAGTTGTGGGAACACATGTAACGATCAGCAGTTCCCCGGTTATTTTTGCCGGCTCTGCGATCTTTGCAGTGATCACTGTTTTCCTCTCCTGTACAAAGCCCGGAAAAATGGCAGCAAAAGTTTCTCCGGTGGAAGCAACAAAATATACAGAGTGTGTCAGTGTGAAGAAAAAGCGCCGCAGCTCGCATGGAGCAAAGGTTTATCAGATGGCATTTGCCAATCTGGGAAGAAACAAAAAGAAAACAGTTCTTGTTGTGATATCCCTGGCACTTTCGGTGACACTTTTGAATGTACTCTGTTCTTTTGTGGGTGGCTTTGATACGGAAAAATATATTTCACAACGAACATGCGCCGATTTTATCGTGAGCAGCACAGATTATTTCCGCTACAATGATGCAGATGAATATATTTCAGAAGAAACTATTGCAGAAATTCAGGAAAACACGAGTGAGACGGTCAGCGGCAGCGGCTATATGACAGATATGACCACAATGGTATGGATGGATACAGAGCAATATAAGAAAATGGCAGTACCGTATCTTGGCGAAGAAGAGCTGGAAGAAAAAGTGAAGTATTATGAAAAAAGGGGCAGTGAAATAAAGACTCCAACAATACTGGAAGGTCTGGATGAGGCACTCTTTGAAAAGGTGACGGTACTGGATGGAGAACTGGATCCTTTGTTTGATGAGAATATAAATGCAATTGCGATCCGTGTCGAGACAGATGATTATGGCAATGTGGAAAATATAGAACGCTATCCTAAAGTGGGGGATACGCTCACCATGGTTTACCAGAATATGTATGAGATTGACACCAGGACAGGTGAACCTGCTGATCCTGCGACAACGCCGGAAGAGTATGTGGAGATCCGTGAGGAAGAACCAAGGGAAGTGGACTATACTGTGTGCGCATTTGTGAAAGTTCCATATGCCATGACATTCCGCTATAGCGGATTAGGATATGACACGATCCTTCCGGCAGAACGGATGAAGGAGGACTGCGGTGCAGAGCTGATCCGGAAATTCTATCTGTTTGATACTCCGGATATGGAAGCGGAAAATGCAGCGGAGCGTTATCTTGCGGAACTTACGGCAGGAGATACTTCTGTTCTGATGTATGAGAGCAAAGCTTCTATCCGAAGTGAATTTGAACAGTTTCAGAAAATGTTTTTCCTTCTGGGCGGTGTTTTGTGTGCGATCATCGGGCTGGTCGGCATTTTAAATTTCTTCAATGCGATCATGACCGGAATCCTTTCAAGAAAAAGAGAGTTTGCAGTGTTACAGTCGGTTGGAATGACAAACCGCCAGTTAAAGCAGATGCTTGTGCAGGAAGGGCTGTTTTACACTGCCGGTTCTGTGGTAGTGGCGTTTCTTCTGTCTTTGGTCTGCGGACCATTATCAGGAGACATGATGGAGAAGATGTTCTGGTTTTGCACTTATCATTTCACCATCCTTCCGGTTATTGCGATGCTTCCGGTGTTTGCAGTGCTCGGCTGCCTGATCCCTGCGGTACTTTATCAGGCGGGAAGCAGACAGAGTATTGTGGAACGGCTGCGGGAGGCAGAGTAAATTATCCCATAAAAACAGGTAGCCCCAATGTTCATTACGAACATCGGGGCTGCCTGTTTTTTATACAATAGAGAATATTTTTAATATCCCATTGTATAAATCATCTTATAGCTGAATATCTGAAACAGAATTAGCAACCAATTTTAAAATATCTGCAGATCAGATTAAATAATTCAGCGCAATTAGTTGTAAAACACATAGTGACGACCTCCTTATTTTTATTTTTTTGATAACGCATAAATGGTTATCGTTTGTCCTTCAGGCAGTTCCAAACCGGTATTCGACTTCTTGGAGAAGCCGGGAACCAATGCTTGAATATTACAAACATATTTCTTAAGGACAAATAAATTGTAACAAGTTTGTAACAAATAGGCAATAGGAGGCGATTGGCAATGCTTCCAATGCATGGAAGAGAGGAAAAAAGCGAAAGAACTTCATCAAATCTTAATGTTTTACCTCATTGGAAGTTCATAAAGAATCCTTTACAATAAGTACATGATCATAAATGGAATGAGTCAGTTACGCACTGAGAACATTCGAATCCGGAGGAGAAGAAAATGTACCGTATATTAGTATGTGATGATGAAAAAGATATTGTTTCCGCATTGAAAATATATCTGATGGCAGACGGCTATCAGGTTTTTGAGGCTTACAACGGCAGAGAGGCGTTGGAAATTTTAAAGAATGAAGATATTCATCTTGTTCTTATGGACATTATGATGCCGGAGATGGACGGCATCACAGCAATGTTGAAAATCCGTGAAGTCAGCAATGTTCCGGTGATTTTGCTCACCGCCAAAAGCGAGGACACCGATAAGGTGCTCGGACTTACCGTGGGAGCAGATGATTATGTGACAAAACCGTTTAATACGGTGGAACTGCAGGCGCGCGTGAAATCCCAGCTCAGGCGTTACATGAAACTGGGAGGCGGCACGGTCAGACCGGACACGATCGTGATCGGTGGGATCGAACTGAATGATGTCACGAAGGAAGTGACACTTGATGGGGATAAAGTGCAGCTGACAAGAACCGAGTATGACATTTTAAAACTTCTGATGCAGCATCCGGGGCAGGTTTTTTCGCCGAATGAAATTTATGAGAAAGTGTGGAACGATAATCCATTTCGGAATGAGAATACGGTAGCGGTACATATCAGACATCTGAGGGAGAAAGTGGAGTACAATCCGGCGGAACCAAGACACTTAAAAGTTGTCTGGGGAAGAGGCTATAAAATGGAAGTGTAAGTAAGAAAGGACAGTCGATATGAAACAGTTGAAACAATCGCCCGTGGCAAAAATCATTGCGTGGATTTTGATCACGGTGTCAGCCCTGATGCTGTTGGCAGGCACAGCCGGGGCGTATATCATCAGTGAACTTGGTTTTTATACGAAAAGTGTACAGGAGATCCGGGAGGAGCAGTTTGAGCGGATTGCCGGAAAGTACTCTGCAAGAGTGCTGCAGAATCTGAATAACACGGAAAATGAAACCTATTTTAAGGATACCAACTTCCGGTATGGAGTGGTGGAAGCGTCCAATTATGAGGAATTGGAAAAACTGGATCTGAATCAGCAGAGCACCTATGTGCAGTCAAATTTTGATGAGAAAGTAAGTCTCGACAATCTTCATCTTTTTCAGTGTAATATGAATGCTGACACATCGATTTATGTGGATAACTCTGTGCTTGGCGGGTATTACATTGCGCACAGTACCAGAGAGTACAGAAATAAATATATCAATGAATATGTGTATGATACAGATAGCGGTATTTTTTATTATCAGGTGTCAGATGTGTCATCTGCACAGATTTCAGAAGAAGAAGTTGCAACTGAAATATGTTATTTCCCGGTGTCAGAAGTGAAAGTGACACTGGTGGATGACAGCACAGGAGAGACGACAGACTATGCGTATGTATATAATACGGCAGATAAAGAGTATGAGGCACTGCGGGAGAAAACATCAGAAAACGATGAACAAGCGGCACTTTGTATTACCATCCAGAATGCAAATGGGGCAGATGAAAATGATCTGCGCAATGTAAAAAATATTCTGGAAAATGCACCGTTGACGTTTTGGAAGCTGACTGCGACCACCTATTCTTATGGAACATCAGACTGGACGGCAGAGATGCGTTATCCATATACGCAGGAACAGCAGACAGAGCAGGTCACAGCGTCAGAGACAGTCGTGAGTGCACCGACATCGGTTACATCGCAGACGGTAGAGCTTTCCTATGTCGGAGGGGTACCGAATGATGAGATAAAAAACCGTATCGATTATGATTCCTCCGAGGCAGATTACCTTTCCACCGTTCAGGGCAGTGACGCAGGAACCGATTACTATGTATTATCTGTGATTCCGGATGCGGACAGACTTGTGAAAAAAGAGGGTGTCGGAGTCTGGGGCAGCGATTATTTTGTCCAGATCAATGAGATTGTGAATCTGGCGGATCACATGAAATACAGCGTGTATGTGATCCTCGCACTCAGCCTGACGGTATTTGTGGCAAGCTTTGTCTATCTGGTAAGTGCAGCAGGACATAAAAAAGATCAAAAACAGGTGCAGGGAGGTTTTCTTTGCAAAGTACCGGCCGATCTGCTTACTGTCATATTTTTAGCAGCAGAATCAAGTCTGGCAGTGGGCATTTCACTGCTTGGCAATGCCGGAAGTCCTGACAACTATGTTTTTTATGTGGCGGCAATGCTTTTTCTGCTTCTGTGTGGCGGATGGCTGGCACTAGGGTATCTTCTGGATTTTGCAGTGCGTATCAAGCTTGGAAAGTGGTGGAGAAATACACTCATCTATAAAGTGCTCCGTTCGATCTACCGTGGCTGGAACAAAGTGGGCGAGAATAAGTCCATCCTGTGGAAAGGACTTGCGATTTTTCTTGGCGTAAACTTTTTGGAAGTTCTGATCTTTGTTGTGTTTGGTGTTGATTATTCTAAAATCATGATCGTCTGGTTTGCAGAGAAAGCCGTGATTCTGTTTGCGGGCGGAGAAATCTTAATTCAGATGAAGAGACTTCAGGAAGGAGGAAAACATATCGCGGAGGGCGATATGGATTATCAGATCGACACGGAACGTATGCTTCCGGCACTAAAAGAGCATGCGGCAGATTTAAACCGCATCAATGAGGGCGTTTCCAAAGCGGTAAACGAGAAAATGAAAAGCGAGCGTTTCAAGACGGAGTTGATCACCAATGTCTCACATGATATCAAAACACCGCTTACCTCGATCATTAACTACGTGGATCTGCTGGAAAAAGAAGAAATTCCAAATGAAAATGCAAAGGAATATCTGGAGGTTTTGGAACGTCAGTCTGCGCGCCTGAAAAAGTTAATTGAAGATTTAATAGAAGCGTCCAAAGCGTCAAGTGGAAGCCTTTCCGTGAATCTGGAAAAACTCGAGGCAGGGGTGTTCCTCGTGCAGACTGTAGGGGAATTTAAGGAGAAAACGGAGAAGAACAAATTAGATCTTCAGATCAAAAAGCCGGAAGAACCGATTTATATTATGGCGGATGGCAGACATTTCTGGCGTGTTATTGATAATTTGATGAACAACATATGCAAATACGCACAGCCGGAGACAAGAGTTTATATCAATTTAGAGCAGACCGGAGAAAAAGTGCAGATTACATTCCGCAACACGTCCAGATATCCGCTGAACATTTCCAGCGAGGAACTGATGGAGCGATTTGTCCGTGGTGACAGTTCCAGAAACACAGAAGGAAATGGTCTGGGCTTGTCGATTGCAGGAAGCCTGATGGAACTTATGCATGGAAAAATGCAGCTTTTCGTGGACGGAGATTTATTCAAAGTCGTTCTGGAATTTGACCGGTGCGAAGTTTCATAAAAGTGGAACGTGGACAGTAAGAACAGTCTTAACATAGAAAATGTGAGGACTGTTCTTTTTTTTGGCAATAAAATGTTTGCGGAACTTATATTTTATTGTATGTGAAAAAATATTTTTGTGATAAAATAAGTGTCAGGACGAAAGAGGTGGACAAGAATACCTTTTATATTATAGAATTGTAGGAATTTGACATGAGACAGCAAAATCAGGAATTAACGCATGTAAAACATGAATTTGATCCCATTTTTGATGAAAATTCAGAGATATTGATTCTCGGAACACTTCCTTCTGTGAAGTCGAGAGAACAGAATTTTTATTATGGGCATCCGCAGAACCGTTTCTGGAAAGTCATTGCGGCACTTTTTTGTGAGCCTGTGCCGGAGGGAATCCCAGAGAAAAAGGAGTTGCTGTTAAAACATCATATTGCGCTGTGGGATGTGATCGCAGAGTGCGACATTGCAGGTTCTTCTGACAGTTCCATCAAAAATGTTGTTCCGGCGGAGCTGTCTGTGATCCTTGACCATGCGCCGATCAGGACAATCTATGCTAATGGTGCGAAAGCATATGACCTGTATCAAAAGTATACTTATCCGGTCACTGGCAGGGACATCCGAAAACTTCCCTCCACAAGTCCGGCGAATGCGGCGTTCCAGATGGAGAGGCTGCTTGGGGCGTGGCAGGAGATTTTGGAAAAACATCAGATATAAATGGAGATATTATCATGCACATCGACAGAGAAGATATGCTGGAACTGACCAGAAGAATGACGATAGCAAGAAACTGTTTTAACCGTGTAGCGGGTGCTTATATGGACGGGGAAGGATTCATTGACGGCTCGTTCAACACCCATTTTTTAAAGCTGTCTCCGGCAGACAAAGAGAAACAGCTTGCGATCGCCAAGACAATCCCATATGCAAAAACCAATGAGCAGTTGAAAAATTTCAGGATTGACAGCAGACAGAAGAAACCGGGAAGTATCTGGCATCTGCTGACCGCATTGAGGGACTGCGAGCTGAAAAACGATGCACTGTTGTATTCATTGTATGAATATATCGGGGAACGTTATGTTGTGGATAAACCTTACACGATCGAGGTTTTCTGTGGAAACTATGATGTTCCGGTAAAAGGCGCAGACAAGGAGAGCCAGTGGGAATCGGAGGAGGTTTACCGTTTTCTGGTCGTGGCGGTCTGCCCGACGGTAGGAGAATATGAGGCAGGAACACCGGAAGCTGGATTTCTATTCCCGGCTTTTTCGAACCGGAGCACGGATTTGGACGGAGTGAATATTTTCGCAGCAGATGAAAATTGCGAAAAACTGGCTAATATGCTTGGTTTGTAGCGGAGGTGACGACGATATGCGCACAAAACAAAATTACCAGATACTTACTTTTCACACGACAACAGCCGCGATGGCGATGGAAGATTACTGTCATGAGCAGAAAATTCCGGGCAGACTGATTCCGTTACCACAGGAGATTTCTGCAGGCTGCGGGCTTGCATGGCGCATGCTGCCGGGAGAGTATGAGCAGGAAAAAGATAGAATTGAAAAATCAGGGATAGTGATCGAGAGTAATATTATAATTATGATTTGAAAAAATTGCGGGAAGCAGGCTTTTATTATATTGATAAAACAGGACTTATTCAGCAGCTTTTGCAGAACTGGGGAGAAGTGAATCTTTTTACAAGATCACGTCGCTTTGGAAAAACACTCAATATGAGCATGTTGAAAAATTTCTTTGAAATTGGTGCGGATAGTACACTTTTTGATGGACTGTATATATCACAGAACGAAAAACTGTATGAGGAATATATGGGAAAATATCCGGCTTAATCTGACTTATGATGAAATTGACAACAGCATTGACAATTTATGTTAATACAGGGAAGTGTGCGTCAAATCCGCCATTTCCGATCCGCGTTGCGTTCTGCATCGGACCGGTTGGCGAGGAAATTGAATTTTTTCAGGAGAGATAACAGAAAAGATAGCTGATCTTTCTAAAACTGGCATGCTCAAAATAAATAAAACTGGATATATACACAAAGCCAATTTTGCGTAAGATATGGGGTAAGGATTCGGACGAAACAAAGAATCTGATCAAATTTACAAGAGGAGAATTTTAATTATGAGAAATGAAAAAGTTTACAAACTTACCTTGACAGCCTTAATGGCGGCATTGTCCTATGTAGTATTTACGTTTTTGCAGATTAAGATTGCACTTCCGGGTGGTGACGCTACTTCCCTGCATCTTGGAAATGCAGTCTGTGTATTAGGTGCATTACTGCTTGGCGGCGTATACGGCGGGCTTGGCGGTGCAATCGGAATGACGATCGGTGATCTGCTTGATCCGGTTTATATCATTTATGCTCCAAAGACATTTTTGCTGAAATTCTGCATTGGTCTGATTACCGGACTAGTCGCACATAAAATCGGAAAAATTTCCACATCCAATGACACAAAGCATGTATTGAAATGGACAGTGATCGCATCAATCTGTGGCATGGTTTTTAATATGATATTCGATCCACTTGTCGGATATTTTTATAAGAGAGTGATTATTGGAAAACCGGCAGCAGAAGTGACACTTGCATGGAACATTGCTGCAACAAGCATCAACGCAGTGCTCTCTGTGATTGCCGCAGTTGCAATCTACATGGCACTTCGCCCGGCATTACGAAAATCAGGGCTGTTCATGACTATAAAATAAATGCATTGCCATAAAAAAAGATATATGTTAACATATAGCCTGTTGCTTTTACAAGTAATTGCAAAACTCATAAAAAAGTAAATATAATTTTTCACAATTTGTATAGCTTAGGTTAGAGTTTTGTGCTTGTGTATTAAAATGAAAAAAGGGAGAAAACCAAAATGAAATTAACAGGCAAAAAAATCAAATCCATGCTTCTTTGCATGATGCTTACTATGGCAATGGCAATCACAGCAGTTGGATGTGGCAGCAAGACAGAGAATACAGCAGATGCCCAGAAAAACACAGAGACAGCAATTATCAATACAGAGACAACTGTAGAGACAGAAGCGGTTGCAGAGACAGAGAGTGTGGATGCTGCTGCGGCGCAGGAGATCATATTAGGCGAAGGCAGTGTCAAATTTACTTTTATCGTGGTGGATGCAGATGGAAACGAGACAAACTTTGTGGTCAGCACAGATAAAGAAACGGTCGGCGACGCTTTGTTAGAGCTGAATCTGATCGAAGGCGATGACAGCGAGTACGGTCTTTATGTAAAGACTGTAAACGGAATCACTGCAGATTATGATACAGACCAGTCTTACTGGGCATTCTATGTAAATGGAGAGTATGCAAGCACAGGTGTGGATTCCACTCCGGTGAACGAAGGCGATACCTACGAGTTTAAGGTAGAAAAATAATGAAGCTGAAAACGAGGGAAGTGGCAATATTCGGTATGCTGGGTGCTTTGATGTATGCATCAAAAGTATTTATGGAATTACTGCCGAATGTACATTTACTTGGAGTTTTTACCATTTCTTTTACACTTGTTTATCGGAAAAAAGCACTGTACCCGATTTACACGTATGTATTATTGAATGGGTTGTTTGCGGGATTTGCGACATGGTGGATACCGTATCTGTATCTCTGGACGATTCTTTGGGGCGTGACCATGCTGCTCCCACAAAAAATTCCGAAAAAGATACAACCAATTGTGTATATGATCGTAAACGCATGTCACGGATTTTTGTTTGGAACACTTTATGCCCCGGCGCAGGCAATTCTTTTTGGACTGAGTTTTAAGGGGATGATCGCCTGGATCATTGCAGGATTGCCGTGGGATTTTGTGCACGGTGTCAGCAATTTCTTCTGTGGAATATTGATTGTTCCGATTGTGACACTGCTGCGGAAGTTAGAGAAACAAGTGGGATGAGAAGTGTATAGAATCATTGTGGATATTCTCAGAAAAGCGGAAGCTGCTTTAAAACACAGCTTCCGCTTTTCGCTTTTATTCTTTATCTTTGGCGATCGGCAGAGTGAAAATAAATTCTGTGCCAACGCCCTCTGTACTGATACAGTTGATATTTTCTCCATGTGCCTGAATGATTTCTTTTACAATGGAAAGTCCAAGACCGGTGCCGCGCTTGTCTTTTCCGCGGGACAGGTCGGTTTTGTAAAATCTTTCCCAGATTTTTTTCAGACTGTCTTTGGGAATACCGATTCCGGTATCCTTGACAGAGACAAATACTTTGTCGTTCTTCTCGGTTGTCTCAATCGTGATCGTGGAATCCTGATGACTGAACTTGATCGCATTGTCGATCAGATTGTATAGCACCTGTTGGATTTTGCTGAAATCAGCAGTGACAAACAACTGCTCACCGGAGAGAATCAGGTTGAAGCGGATATGTTTGTTGGCACAGATTCCCTCAAAAGTCAGGAGCGTTGTCTTGATCGTCTGGTTGATATCAAAATCCGTCACATCCAGCATAACACCATGAGAACCAAATTTATTTAATTCCAGAAGACTTTTTGTCAGCTTATTTAATCGCTCTGTCTCAAACAGGATGATATTTAAATATTTTTCCTGCATTTCGACCGGGATAGTTCCGTCTAACATCGCTTCCACATATCCCTTGATCGAGGTGAGCGGGGAGCGGAAATCGTGTGAGACATTGGAGATAAACTTTCTCTGATCTTCCTCTAACGTGTTCAACTCATTCGCCATATAGTTTAAGGATGCGGCGAGATAACCAATCTCATCATTGGAGTGCACGTCGATCTTGGCATCAAAATTTCCTTTGGAATATTCGTCTGCCGCATGGGTGATCTTGCGGATCGGAATATAAACTACATATGTAAATAATGCAAGTACGACAAACGCTGCGGCAAAGATCAGAGCCAGTGTTGTGTATGCGATCGCGGACAGACTGTTTGCAGATGCGGTCAGATACGATTCTGATTTGTGAATGATCACATAGCCACGCACTTTGTAGTTGACAGTGATCGGGGAAAATACACTCAGCATATTTTCCTGAAAATAATCGTAAAAAGTCCCGACACGATAATAGCGGTTGCCGAAGTCTGTCATATCAAAGTCCGGAATCGTTTCGTCCGTATTTTCTGTGTCAGCAGTGTTGATCAGGATCTTTCCGTGTGTATCCACGATCCAGATATCTGCGTTCAGATAAGTGTCCAGGGCACTGAGCTGCTCGTTGATCTCATCTAACGTCATGGAATTGCTGAAATAATTCTGCGCATAACTGGATGAGATCAGGGCAGATTCCCGGTATAAATTCTGAGCCTCTTTTTTTTCAAGGTGCTGGAAGGTGAGGTGGTAAGTGAAGGTCGCAATGATGAGAAAACCAAGCAGGCCAAAAAGCAGATAACCACCTAAAAGCTTTAAGTATAATGTACGTTTCATTTAATCTCTGACCTCAAATTTGTATCCAATTCCCCATACCGTAGCAAGGCTCCAGTTCGCATGGTCTTTAATCTTTTCACGGAGACGTTTTACATGGACATCCACCGTTCTTGTATCACCGATGTATTCATAGCCCCAGATATGGTCTAAGAGCTGTTCTCTGGTGAAAACCTGATTTGGAGAGGAAGCAAGGAAATATAAAAGTTCCAGTTCCTTTGGCGGCATATCCACTGCCTGCCCCATATAAATGACGGAGTAATTCGAAAGATTGATGACCAGATCTTCATATTTGACACATTTCAGATCCGGGATCACTTCCTCGGTTTTCACTGGCTGATAACGTCTTAACACGGCTTTGACGCGGGCAACAAGTTCCTTAGAATCAAAAGGTTTCATCATATAATCATCCGCACCGAGTTCAAGACCTAACACTTTGTCAAAAATTTCACCTTTTGCGGAGAGCATAATGATCGGAACATTTGCTTTTGCACGCACTTCACGGCACACCTGATAGCCGTCGATTCCAGGTAACATCAGATCGAGCAAAATGAGGTTTGGATTGTACTGCTCGAATGCGGTCAGTGCTTCCTCTCCATCATTTACAATCTTTGTGTCAAAGCATTCCTTTGTGAGATAAAGGGAAATCAGCTCTGCAATATTATTATCATCATCAACAATTAAAATTTTCTGTTTCGCTGCCATATATCCTCCTTGTTTGCGAAGCAAATCCGAACACCTCTGTGTGAGGAGAGGATTTAGCCTCCTTGTTATTTAAATTCGGCAATTGTTACACCCGCATCGCCCTCGCCGTATTCGCCGAGGTGATAGGACTTCACATGTTTCTGGCGTTTCAGGTAAGTGTGCACGGCATTCCGCAATGCACCGGTTCCTTTTCCATGTACGATGCGCACGGAGCCTAAATGGGAAAGATAAGCGTCATCGAGATATTTATCCAATAAAGCAATCGCCTCATCTGTGGTTTTTCCGATGAGGTTGATCTCCGGGGAGATCGTTGCGGATTTGCTCATGCGGATTTTTCCGGCTCCGGTTTTGTTTGCTTTGGCACCGGACATCATCGGGGAATCCTCGTCGATCAGGATTAGGTCATTGATATTGACCAGAGAGCGTAAAATTCCCATCTGGACGTAAAGGTCGCCTTTCGCGTTCGGAAGTGTGTGCACGGTTCCTTTTAAATTCATGCTGATCACTTTTACAGTGTCGCCGATCTGAAGTTTTTTCGGGACTTTGTGGTTTGGAACAGCATTTTTCTTCTGGTCGGCAAGCTTTTTCTGGCTCGCATTCATCTTGTCACGAAGTCGGGTACGCTCTTTTTCCATCTCGCTCATTGGAGCATTTGCTTTGCCGTATTTGTTAAAGTTGCGGATTGTCTCATCTGCCACATCTTTGGCTTCTTTTAAGATGCGGAACGCTTCCTCGTTTGCATCGCGCAGTATCTTGTCGCGGCTTGCATCTAATTTTTCCTGCTTTTGCTCCAGACGCTCTTTTAAGGACTGGATTTCCTGTTTGTAGCGGTTGATCTCAGCCTGTTCTTTTTCGATGGTCACACGGCTTTTTTCGAGATCGGCAAGGAGATCTTCGAAGTTTTCATCATTTTCACTGATGCGGGTTTTGGCATCTTCGATGAGGTCTTTGCTAAGACCAAGTTTTTCCGAGATCGCAAAGGCATTACTTTTTCCCGGAATACCGATTAAAAGCCGGTAAGTCGGGCTTAAAGTCTCGACATTAAATTCACAGCAGGCATTTTCCACGCCCGGGGTGGAAAGAGCAAATACTTTCAATTCACTGTAGTGAGTGGTTGCCATGGTACGGGCACCGTACAGGTGCAGTCTGGATAAAATGGAGATTGCAAGTGCTGCACCTTCCGTCGGGTCAGTTCCGGCACAAAGCTCGTCAAAGAGAACGAGCGAACGGTCATTGACCTTTTTCAAAATGCGGATGATATTGGTCATGTGGGATGAAAAAGTACTTAAACTCTGTTCGATACTCTGCTCATCGCCGATATCTGCAAATACTTCCTCAAATATACCAAGCTCCGACCGCTCAGAAGCCGGAATATGAAGACCGGACTGTCCCATTAAAGTAAGCAGTCCGACAGTCTTTAAAGAAACTGTTTTACCACCGGTGTTTGGACCGGTTACGATCAAAAGCTTGAAATCTTTGCCGAGCATGACATCGATCGGAACCACTTTTTTCTTATCGAGCAGTGGGTGGCGTCCTTTCTTAATATGAAGATATCCTTCATTATTAAACGTCGGTGCAACACCGTTGTAGGTCTGCGCATAAGCAGCTTTTGCAAAAATAAAATCAAGTTCTGCCAAAATTGTATAATCGGCAGCAATCTGTTCGGAAAAATTTGCAGTCAGATTGCTCAGGTTTTCTAAGATTTTTTCAATTTCGTCTTTCTCTTTTAACAGAAGTTCTTTGTATTCATTATTCAGATTCACGACCGCCATCGGTTCAATGAAAAGGGTGGAACCGGATGAGGACTGGTCATGTACCATGCCGGGAATCTGGGATTTTGCCTCGGCTTTGACTGGCAGACAGTAGCGTCCGTCGCGCATGGTGATCACAGCGTCCTGCAAATAGCTTCTGGTTGTGCTGTTGTTGATCATGTTGTTCATCTGGGCGCGAATCCTGTCGTTCATGCCGCGCATGGAACGGCGGATGGAACGCAGTGTGCTGCTTGCGTCGTCGGCAATCTCGTCCTCTGCGGGAATGCAGCGTCTGATCTCGTCATAGAGCGGTGTCAGCGGTTCGATTTCGGTGAAAAATCCGGTCAGTGAATCGTCCGGGACTTCCTCTTTTTCTGAGCGGGAAAATGCTTTTACACGCTTGGCAGCCTCTAAGAGAGAACAGATCGAAAGCAGTTCTGCGGCACTTAAGGAGGCACCGATCTCTAAACGTTTCAGCGAATCGTTGACGCTGTGTACGCCGGAAAATGAGAGATTTCCACACCGGAACAGACGGCTTAAAGCATCCTTTGTCTGGAGCTGAAGCTGCTCGATCTGTGTCTTGTCTGTGATGGGACGCAGTGCGAGGCAGCGTTTTTTTGCCTCCGGACTGCATGCGTATTCAGACAGCTGATTTAAAATTTTATTATATTCTAAGGTTTTTAAAACTTTTTCATTCATAAAACAAAAGTACTCCATCATCGTTTTAGCTGATCAGTTTTTATTATAGACCAAAGTGAAGCTGATGAAAAGAAGAGTTTGGCAGGAATTGCGCAAAAAAAGAAAGTATTGCAAGCATATGTGTTTCAATTTATAATATAGATTGGTATGATTTTTCATGTATGGATCAAAAAGTAAAACAGATACAAGCTTGATTGCATTTGAAGGTGCGGCAGGAATGTCACTGCCTGGAAAGGAATATCATGCAGGAAAACAAACAGGATAAATATGAATTTATCAGCGAGAAAATAAAGGACAAACCCGTGAATAAAAAGAAACTGGCATATCACGTATGCATTGTCGTGTTTCTGGCAGTTTTATTTGGAATCGTGGCGAGTGTTACGTTCGTGCTGTGTCAGCCGAAAATAGATGGTATGCTTCATCCGAAGGAAGATCCGGCCATCACGATCCCAAAAGATGAACCGGAACAGGAGACGGAAACGGAAGAGCCGGATACGGAGACAGAAACAAACGAACCGGATTCTGAGCCACAGATCGTGTACGAACAGCTTACACTGGATGATTTCCAGACATTGCAGAATGAGATGTATGCGATCGGGAAGCAGGCAAACAAGTTTATCGTGGCAGTGACAGGGGTAAAGAGCAATACAGACTGGTTCAACAATGCCTATGAGAGCAGGGGACAGGGTTCCGGTATTATTATTGCAAACAGTGGTCAGGAGCTGTTGATCCTGACTGAGAGAAAAGTGATCGCAGAAGCGTCTTCTGTCTATGTGACCTTTGTCAATGACACATCAGTAGAGGCTTCCATCAAGAAATACGATGGAAATACAGGAATTACTGTACTCAGTGTCCCGGTGGATGAGATCGACAATGATACCATGAATCTGATCTCAGTCGCAGTGCTTGGCAACTCGCTTGCCATCACTCAGGGAACGCTTGCGCTTGCGGTTGGAAGTCCGCTTGGAACGAATTATTCCATTTTGACAGGAAATATCACTTCATCTGCTTATTCCATTTCAACAATTGATGCGAATTATGATATTTTTACAACGGATATCGTGGGAAGCAAAAACGGAAGTGGGGCACTTATCAATTTAAACGGCGAAGTGATCGGTCTTGTCACACAGGGATACAGCAGTGAGGGCGATCAGAATACGCTGACAGCAATCTCTATTTCAGAATTGAAACCGGTGATCGAGATGTTGTCCAATAATAAAGATATTCCATACATCGGTCTGGAAATCACTACAGTTACCAATACAATCGCAAAAGAGAATGATATTCCAAAGGGCGTTTATATTAAGGAAGTAAAAATGGATTCGCCGGCGATGGCAGCAGGACTACAGAGCGGTGATGTCATTACAGAGATTGACGGGGAAGCGGTGATCTCGGTTGATGGATATCAGACAAAATTGCTTTCCCTCACACCGGGCGATGTGGCGGAGGTCACGATCCAGAGACAGGGAAATGATGGTTATACGGAGATTAAATGCCCTGTAACGGTCAGTGTTTTACAGTAATACAAATACATAATTTGGAGGAAATAATTGTTATGAAATATATTGAAAGTCTTCGCGAAGGCGAGCGGATCAATGAGATTTACCTGTGCAAGACAAAACAGTCTGCGCTGACGAAGGCAGGAAAACCTTATGAAAACGTTATTTTACAGGATAAAACAGGAATCCTGGATGCAAAAATCTGGGATCCGGGTTCTGTCGGAATCGATGATTTTGATTCGCTGGATTACGTTGCTGTTATGGGAGATATCACAAGTTTTCAGGGAAATCTGCAACTCTCTATCAAGCGTGTCAGAAAAGTGCAGGAAGGGGAGTATGATCCGAAGGATTATCTTCCGGTCAGCGAGAAAAATATTGATGAAATGTATGAGGAGCTGTGTGGCATTATCCGTTCGGTGAACAATCCGTATTATAAAAAATTGTTAAGCAGTTTTTTCTTAGAGGACAAAGAGTTTGAGAAACGTTTCAAATTCCACTCCGCAGCGAAAACCGTTCATCATGGTTTTGTGGGTGGATTGTTAGAGCATACGCTCAGTGTGACAAAGCACTGTGATTATTTTGCAGCTTATTATCCTATGTTAAACCGCGATCTGATTGTGACTGCGGCGATTTTCCATGACATCGGAAAATTGGAAGAATTATCTGTTTTCCCGGAAAATGATTACACAGACGAAGGACAGCTGTTAGGTCATATTATGATCGGGGCAGAGATGGTCGGAGAGCGTATCCGCACGATCGAAGGTTTCCCGGTTCGCATGGCAAACGAATTAAAGCATTGTATTCTCGCACATCACGGAGAGCTGGAATATGGTTCGCCGAAGAAGCCGGCACTTGCAGAAGCACTGGCGCTCAGTTTTGCTGATAATGTGGATGCGAAGATGGAGACGATTCGTGAAATTTTTACAAATGTACCGGAGAATAATGTGGAGTGGCAGGGATTCAACCGTCTGCTCGACAGCAATATCCGGAGATCCAGTCTGAAATAGGAAAGAAGAATGAATAAAAACGATATTATTACATTGAAGATTGAGGATATGGGAATTGACGGAGAGGGCATTGGAAAGATAGATGGCATGACTTTTTTCGTCAAGGATGCCGTGATCGGGGATGAGATCGAGGCGCGTATTACCAAGCTGAAAAAGAATTATGGCTATGCGAGAGTGGAGCAGATCCTAAAGTCGTCTGAGTTTCGCACGGAGCCAAAATGTGAACTGCACAGACGCTGCGGCGGCTGCCAGATTCAGGCGATGGACTATGCAAAACAGCTGGAGTTTAAGGAGAACAAGGTAAAAAATAATCTGGTACGCCTCGGCGGATTTCATGCAGACTTTGTGGATTCTGTGACGGAGCCGATCGTTGGCATGGAGAATCCTTACCGTTACCGCAATAAGGCACAGTTTCCAATCGGAAAAGATAAAGATGGAAATATCATTGCAGGGTTTTACGCCTCGCGCACGCACAGCATTATTCCGGTAAAAGACTGCATGCTTGGCGTGGCAGAGAACCGTGAGATTTTAGAAGCGATCCTATCCTATATGCGTGAATGCCACATAGAACCTTATGATGAGAAAACCGGAAGAGGGCTTGTGCGCCACGCACTGATCCGCTATGGCTTTACGACAAAAGAGATCATGGTATGCCTTGTCGTTAACGGCAGGAAACTACCGGCACAGAATGTGCTTGTGGAGAAGTTGCAGGCAATTCCCGGCATGACAAGTATTTCCATGAATATCAATCAGAAGAATACGAATGTGATCCTCGGTGAGCAGACCGAGACCATCTGGGGACAGCCTTACATTACGGATTACATTCACTTAAGGGACTGCACGAATTTTGAGCGGACAGGAAAAGCAATCTCCTATCATATCTCACCACAGTCTTTTTATCAGGTGAACCCGGAACAGACCGAGAAGCTTTACAGCCTTGCGTTAGAGTATGCAGGACTTACCGGAAAGGAGTCCGTCTGGGATCTGTACTGCGGAATCGGAACGATTTCGCTATTCCTTGCCGGAAAAGCCGGGCATGTGTATGGAGTGGAGATCGTACCACAGGCGATTGCCGATGCAAAAGACAATGCAAAGCGGAATGGATTTTCCAATACCGGGTTTTTCGTTGGAAAAGCAGAGGAAGTATTGCCGGAATTTTATGCGAAGCATAAGAATGAAAAGACAGATATGCTGCACCCGGATGTGATCGTGGTCGATCCTCCGAGAAAAGGCTGCGATGAGAAATGTTTAGAGACAATGCTTCTGATGAAGCCGGAACGCATTGTTTATGTGAGCTGTGATTCTGCGACACTGGCGAGAGATCTTAAGGTGCTGGCGGAAGGCGGATATGAGGTGAAACGTGTCCGGGCGGTGGATCAGTTTGCGCACACGACACATGTGGAGACTGTGGTAGGACTACACAGAAAGGATATGTAGAAATCCTTGAATTTACGCACTTTGTAGAGTTTTTCAGCTTCAACAGGATTGCTGAAAATCACAAGGCACTTTGCTATTGTAGGTAGAAGAATAGCGGTAGCGAGTGGGTAGTCAGTTGCAATGGCTGGCTACCTGCTTTTTTATATTCCGGTAACTTTATTCAGCAAAACAAAACCAAAGGTCGGTCTGTTAATGATTCCTAAGACCTGTGCATATATGTGGATGATTGCAATCAGGTTGACCGTTTTATATTTTACAGAAATCTCCCTGACTTTTTAGTAAAAAAGACACTTCATAAACAGTTGACATTCGATAAAAAGTATGTATGCTTTAAAATAACAAATAGTGCAAGATATGAGTGGGGAAGCCGGTATGGGAAGAGAAAAGAGAGGGAAACAGACACTTAGGAAAAAGATGATGGTTGTTATGCTGATCAGTGCGATGTCAAGTATCCTTGCAGTGGTGATTGTGTCATATATGACAATCCGAATGATACGGAATGACAGTATTCAGGAAAGTATGCAGATATATCTGGAACAGATAACGCGGGAGACGGATAGTGCTTATTATGACATGATCAGTATTGTCAACCAGATGAGTCCTAGCGGACTTATAGGAAACGTGGTAGAGTCTTATTTAAGTGCTGAGGATAATTTTGACAAGTATACGGGACAGAAATCACTCAGAGAAGAACTGGTAAAGCTAGGATATGTGAATACAAAGCTGCTCGGTGTTACTTATTATGACCTGGAAGAGCAAAGTGAACTGATCAGAAATATCAATGTCAGGAATCTGGATCAAGTATATCAGACTATCCCTAATGTAACTGAAAATATTGGAAATACAATCCAGGCTATGCATTTATCCTGCCTAGGAATCAGGGAAAGACCGGTGATATCGGTAAAGCGGAGGGTTTCCTTCAGCAACAGGCAGAAATTGGATATTTATGCAGAGATAGAGCCGGATATGAGTGTTGCGGAAAGGCTAAACAAAGAAAACTGGAAATATACTTATATGGAACTGGATGAGAATGGTATTGTGCAGTACAGTAATAACCCTGCGATTATCCGGGGGCAGCAGCTCCTGTCCAAATTGCCGGAAAAAGAAGAGTATGCGGTGACAAGCCAGGAAGGATATAAGGTCATGGTATACCGCAGTGAGATAGGATATGCGAATGCCATTGCGCTGCAGGAGAATACATATCAGAAAGAAATGAATATGTGGAGACTGAAGCTGCTGGTTATCATCCTTGTGTCGTTCTGTGTTTTCTCCGGCTCTGTCATTTACCTCTACCGGTTAATATGTAAGCCGCTCAATCAGTTTCAGGAACAGCTGCTTCAGATTGGAGGAGGCTCCCTACAGATGGTAAAGCAGGAGTATGGTATCAAGGAATTCGATGACCTGATGCATGAAGTGGAGAAGATGAAGGACCAGATCAGGAATCTTATTGATAACGTTGTGGAAAAAGAAAAAAATATCCAGCGGATAGAATATGAGAAGCTCCTGTTCCAGATTAATCCACATTTTCTGCTCAATACTTTAAACTCTATCCAGTGGATGGCAAGGATGAGCCATCAGGATAACATTACGGAATTTGTGCAGAGATTAAAGAAGTTGCTGTCGTACAATCTGGGAAAAGAGGGGATGCAGACAACACTTCGGACAGAGATTGATATTGTGAAAGAATATATCGCACTCCAGCAGATGCGATATGATTTTGTGATAGAAATGAATGTGGAGGAAGGCAGTTATCTGGAACAGCCAACGGTGCGGATGCTGCTTCAGCCGCTGGTGGAAAATGCGATACAGTATGGACTTGGAAAGGATGAGAAAATAACAATGCGGATCTTTGAAGATAATAGACGGGGATTAGCAGCAATCACCATAGCAGACAGCGGTAACGGACTGACCATAGAGGAGATTAATCAGATTAATGCACCTTTTGATTATAATCTGCAGAAAATGCAGAATGGGAACAGAGGGATTGGTCTGCGGTATGTAAAGGCAATGCTGGATTCATTCTATGAAGGACAGACGAATCTGTTTGTAAATTGCAAAAAAGGACATGGAACCAAGATTACAATTCTGATCCCGGTTCAGGAAGAGTTACGGGATAAAGCTAAAGTGACAGATACCGGTATAGAATAAGAGGGTATGAGGGAATGAGAGTATTAGTTGTTGATGATGATAAACTGGCTAGGAAAGGTCTGATATCCATAATGAACTGGGAAAAATATGGATTTGAAGTTGTGGGCGATGTCCAGAATGGGAGTAAAGCACTGGAATTTCTGAAGGATAACATGGTAGATGTTGTGTTCACGGACATAGATATGCCGGAGATAGATGGGATTGAGCTGATGGAAAGATGCAGAACAGAATATCCGGATGTGAAATTTGTGATTTTTTCAGTACATGAAGATTTCCGTTATGCACAGAAAGCCATGAGGCTGGGAGCACTGGATTACATATCTAAGATAAGCTTTGATGGGGATGACTGTGACCAGATACTGGAGCGGGTGGATAGAAAATATAAGGATAATCTGTTAAAAAAGGAAAAAAGGCAGGAGGATCACGGATTACGCAAAAAGCTGGAAAATGCATGGATGAACACCAGATGGATATATGACGATAACGAGTTTGGCAGGTTGTGTGAAATGACAGGGGAAGTGGAGCTTCGCACTGCCGAAAGGATTTTTGTAAAGAGCCTCCACCGCATTCAGGAGATCACAGGGGAAGAGTATGAATTTCCGGCGCTATCCTCCGTAAATGATATGCTGGCATGGGTAAAAAAATGGAAGGATGAGCTGTACCGGACGTGCCTGCAGACAGAAAAAGCAAATGATATCTATAGCTTTGCAAGGATCATCCTATACATAGAAGAACATGTAGAAGAAAACCTGAAGTCGGAAGATGCTGCGGCGGAGATTGGAATGAGCAGAAGCTATTTCAGCACGAGATTTAAAGAAATGACCGGTGATACATTTCATAACTATGTGATCAGCAGAAAAATGAATGCGGCAGCATGTAAAATGGAAAAAGGAACTGAAAATATCACACAGATTGCATCAGATCTGGGATATGACAATTATTATTATTTTACAAAAGTGTTTACAAAAGAATATGGATGCACACCAACAGAATATGCAAACAGGGTTAAAAAATGTTCGATTTGATTCGGACATTTTTTTAAATTTAAAAAAAAGACTGTAAAATCAGAAACAATATCGTCTAGTGAAAAATATGATTACAAGATAAACTGTCTATAAAAGAAAGGAGGTTTACTCATGTACATTAAAAGGTTTGTGAAACATTATTACATAATGCTGGTACCGGCTTTCCTGTGGCTACTCTTTTTCAGTATCGTGCCTATGTTTGGAATCGTGATGGCTTTTCAGGATTATAATCCGGGACAGGGCATCCTGCATTCCAAATTTGTTGGTCTGGCTAATTTTGAGTATATGTTTCAGATGAGTGACATTGCACAGGTTTTGCGTAATACAGTCACTATTGCTGTGGGTAAGATCATTGGAAATATTATTTTCCCACTGATCTTTGCATTATTATTAAATGAACTGGCATTGAAAAGACTGAAGCGTCCGATTCAGACAATCGTATACTTACCGTATTTTCTGTCCTGGGTTATTCTTGCAAAGATCGTGCTGAACATTTTCGGTTATACAGGACCGATAAATCAGCTGATACAGCTGTTTGGTGGTGACCCGATTAATTTCTTCGGGGAAGCAAAGCTGTTCCAGCCGCTGGTGATTGGTACGGACATCTGGAAAGGGTTCGGTTATAATACAGTAGTTTATCTTGCTGCTATCCTGGGTGTTGATAAATCATTGTATGAAGCGGCAGCAGCAGATGGTGCCGGCAGGTTTAAGAGGATATGGCATGTGACGCTGCCGGGTATAAGGACGACAGTAGCACTTCTGGCTATCCTGTCTCTTGGCAATATATTAAATGCAGGATTTGACCAGATATATAATCTGTATAACCCATTGGTATATTCAACAGGAGATGTTATTGATACATGGGTATACAGGGCTGGTTTACAGAATCTGCAGTATTCTCTGGCAACAGCAGTCGGATTATTCAAGTCTGTGATTAGTGTCATATTGATTGCCCTGGGTTACCGGCTTGCAGATAAATTTACCGGTTATAAACTGTTTTAGGAGGTGATATCTATGATTGAGAATAAAAGCCTCGGATCCAAGATTTTCGATGTTTTGAATGTGGTGTTCCTTGTTATAGTTATGTTGATCTGTATTATGCCTGTATGGTATGTCCTCTGTGTATCCTTGAGCAGCAGGGAAGCCGTTAATGCAGGAAAAGTTGCTTTCTGGCCGGTTGGCTTCAATCTGCTCTCCTACCAGAAGATTTTGGGAGAAGGTGAATTTTTTGGTTCGTTCCTGATATCTATAAAAAGAGTAGTACTGGGTACTGCTGTCAGCATGGTATGTGTTCTTATGGCAGCGTTCCCGTTGTCAAGAACGAAAAAGCAGTTCCCCCATAAAGGAATCTTCATGTGGATTCTTGTATTTTGTATGTTATTCAACGGTGGTACTGTTCCATGGTATATCACTATGAGAAACTACCATCTGATGGACAGTATCTGGGGACTGGTGCTGGGAACAGGACTACAGGTGTTTAATGTAATCCTTGCAGTGAACTTTTTTAAAAATCTTCCATCAGAGCTGGAAGAAGCATGTTTTATTGATGGCGGCGGACCGTGGAGGAATCTGATATCCATATACATACCGCTGGCAAAACCGATGGTGGCAACCATTGCACTTTTTACCATGGTTATGTACTGGAATGAATTCTTCCAGGGAATGGTCCTGAGTACAAGACAAAGCAGTTATCCACTGCAGACCTATATCCAGCAGATGGTTGTAACACTGGATTATTCTACAATGAACGTAGAACAGATTGCACAGGCGATGAAATTAAATAATCTCTCATTGGATTCAGCAAAGATATTTATAGCTATGATACCGGTACTGATTGTATATCCATTCCTGCAAAGATATTTTGTAGATGGTATTACACTTGGATCAGTAAAAGGATAAAAAAGGAGGAAAAGTATGAAACAGAAACAGATTATCGCACTTGTAAGTGCAACGGCACTGGCTGCAACTGCGCTGGCAGGCTGCGGCAAAACATCAGAAGAAAACCCACAGACAACAGCAGTAAAAGAGGCAGAAGGAACAGCCAAAGAAGATCTCCCATTTTCAAAATATGCAGAGACAGTAACTGTCCATCTGGGCGGTTCAATGAATCCAAATGCGAAGATTCCTGACGGAATGAGCTATGAGGATAATTCCTATACAAGACTTTTGAAGGAAGACTTTAATATCGAGGTCGTATACGACTGGGTTGCATCCTCATCTGACTTTGATGAGAAAATGAACCTGTGTATCGGAAGTGGTGCGATTCCTGATTTGATGAATGTCAATGCTGCACAGTATAGGGCACTTCTGAAATATGATATGATCCAGCCGCTTGATCAGTATTTTGAAGACTATGCTTCAGATACGTTGAAAGGATATGTAGAATCCGGTGGGGATGAACTGCAAAAATGTATTACTAATGATAAGGGAGAGATGATGGCAATCCCGGCTCCGAGTATGATGGTAGGAGAAATAAACGAAATGTGGATTCGTCAGGATTGGCTGGATAATCTTGGGCTGGAGGTTCCAAGAACCTGGGATGAAATGGCAGCAGTGGCAGAAGCATTCGTGACCCAGGATCCGGATGGTAACGGAGAAGCTGATACCATTGGAATTCTTGGACCAGGTAATTCAGATCACATGAATGCAATTGGAAATAACCAGTATGGACTGGATCCATTGTTCAGCAGCTTCCAGTCTTATCCACAGTACTGGCTGCAGGATGAGGATGGAACTGTAAAGTATGGTTCAATTCAGCCGGAGACCAGAACAGCCCTGGAAAAAATCCAGAAATTGTATACAGATAAACTGATTGATCCGGAAATGCTTGTCAGAAATGACAGTAAGGAGCCTCTTCTGGCTGGAAAGGTGGGAATTTTCTTTGGACCATGGTGGAGTGGTTATACAGTGGCAGATGCTACACTGGCAGGAGAAGCAGACTGGAGAGCATACTTTACACCATTGGCCGAGGATGGAAACTATTATACCCATATGCCAAATCCTACAAGTAAATATGTAGTGGCAAGCAAAAGCTGTAAGAATCCGGAGGCTGCATTTAAGATTATTAACTATCTGATTGCTAATGAGCAGCAGTGGGTAGCAGATGGCATTTCCTCCACAGAAATGGGTACTGCAGATTTTTATCCTTTGTATAATGGCTACGATAATGCAGATGAGATTGAAGTATCCACTGAGACTCTGGAAAAATATCTTGCAGGAGAGATTACAATGGATGATGTCGATTTCTCAAAGCATAAATTGTTAAAGAGTGATATGGAAGCAGTTTTTGAACTGAAAAAAGAACCTTATGATGATTTCAGCCTGGATAAATGGAATCTGGACAGTGACCTCGCAAAAAGTAATCTCCCGAGACTTGTATCACTTCTGGTTGGAGGAGCTTCCTATGTAAATGATAAATATATACCGGTTTACAATGCATATAGTGGTCAGACAGAAACCATGGAGACCAAATGGGCAAACCTGAAAAAAATGGAAGAAGAAACATTTGCAAAGATTATTATGGGAAAAGCAGATATCAGCGAATTCGATACTTTCGTTGAAAACTGGAAGAATCAGGGCGGTGACCAGATTCTCAAAGAAATTAACGATGAATTAAGTAAGTAAAAGAGATGGCGGCTGATGGTGTTCATTAGCCGCTGTTCCTTAATTGGAGGTATAAAATGCGGGAAAACAAAGTAATCTACGGGCTGATAGGATATGGTGGAATGGGCAGATGGCATACAGAAATCCTGTCAAATGTACCGGAAATTGAAATTGGTGGTATCTATGATATCAAGGAAGAAAAGAGAATAGAAGCAAAAGAAAAAGGTTTTTCTGTGTATGGCTCGGAAGAGGAAATGTTATCAGACCCGGATATTGATGTCGTGCTGATTGCCACTCCAAATGACTGCCATAAGCCGATTGCAATCCGTGCTATGCATGCGGGGAAAAACGTGATATCAGAGAAACCGGTGACTCTGTCATCTTCTGATCTTCAGGAGATGGAAAATGTTGCCAAAGAAACCGGAAAGTTCCTGACAGTACACCAGAACAGGCGCTGGGATGATGATTTCCTGATCATACGAAAGCTTGTAGAGGAGCAGAAGCTGGGGCATGTCTTCCGGATAGAAAGCCGTGTGCATGGTTCAAGGGGTATTCCGGGCGACTGGAGAAAAGAAAAAATACATGGTGGCGGAATGGTTCTTGACTGGGGTGTACATTTGCTGGATCAGATTCTGTATCTTTACGGAGATAGAAAAATTGAAACTGTATATGCATCACTTACCCATATTACCAATCAGGAAGTGGATGATGGGTTCACCACAATCCTGACATTTGAAGGCGGAACGGAAGTCTTAGTTGAAGTAGGTACCAATAATTATATTTCCCTGCCAAGATGGTATGTACTGGGTGAAGATGGTACTGCGGTAATCAGGGACTGGCAGTTAAATGGTGAGATCATACGGAAAACAGGCATAACCGAAGAGAAAGTAGTGCCGGTAAAGACAGCAGCAGGTCTGACCAAAACCATGGCTCCGAGACGGGAAGATACAATCGTGAAAGAAGAGCTGCCACATGTGTCCGGAGATATTGCGGATTTCCATAGAAATGTAGCAGCAGTTATAAGAGATGGGGCAGAGCCGGAGATTAAGCTCTTCCAGGTGATGCGTGTAATGAAACTAATGGAAGCTATTTTCCAATCAGCAGAAACAAACCAGGTGATTGATTATAGACAGTATGAATCATAAGTATTTATGAAAGAACAGGAGAAAATAAGTATGAAACAGATAAAAATAGGAACATGTGTTCCTGGAGCTAAGGCAGAAGAATGGTTAAAGGGATTTATTGGAAAAGGATTTGAGACATTTTCCCTTAATTTCCATATGTCACTGGAAGGGACTGACCTTGATAAGCTGGCATTGAGCACGGAAAAACTGTTGGCAGGTACGGATTCAAAAATCACGACAATTGGATACTATTGCAATCCTATCCAGTACGCAGAGCATAGGAAAACACTGGAAAATGTAATCTGCACTGCCGGAAAATTCGGAGCTACACATGTGAGTACTTTTGCAGGAGCGTGGGAAGGAAAGCCGGTAGAATCCGCATATGAAGAGTTTGGCAAGGTATTCCGGGAACTGGCTGATCTTGCAGAAGAAAAGGGAGTGAAGCTGGGAATTGAGAATTGCATTATGGATGGAACATGGGAACATGCGACATGTAATATCGGTTTTAACCCTAAAGCATGGGAAGTGATGTTTGAGGAAGTAAAGAATGATAACTTCGGACTGGAATGGGAGCCGACACATCAGATGGTACAGCTTATCGATCCGGTAACAGAGCTGAGAAAATGGTGCAAAAAAATAGTACATATACATGGGAAAGATGCAACAATAGACTGGGATGCTGTAAGACATAGTGGCATATCAGGCGCAGTCCCATTTGTATGGCATCGTATGCCGGGCTTTGGTGACACGAACTGGAGAGATATCATTTCTATTTTAAGAAGTAACGGATATGAGGACGATATCTGCATTGAGGGATACCATGATCCTGTATATTCCGGAGAACTGGAGATGACCGGACAGCTTCATGCACTGAATTATCTGAAATGGTGCAGGGGTGGAGAATTTACACCAACTCCATGGGCAAAATAGGGAAAACAGATACAGGAGGATTTTTCTATGAAACTTGGGTTTATTACATCAATCCTTGACGGATGGACTTATGAACAAATGATGGATTTTGCTTCAGGGCAGGGATTTGAATGTGTGGAAGTGGCATGCTGGCCAGAAGAAAAAGCAGAAAGAAGATATGCGGGTGTAAGCCATATAGATGCAGAACGGGTAAACCAGGATGATGAATATGCAGCCCATATTATGGCATATGCAGAAAAAGCGGGAGTAGAAATCTCCGCACTGGCATATTATCCCAACGTAATGACGGCAGATAAAGAGAAAAGAAATGCTGCTATTGAACATCTGAAGAATGTCATACGTGCAAGTAAAAAGTTAGGTGTTGGCATGGTCACAACATTTATCGGAAGGGATCAGACCAAAAATGTACGGGAAAATCTTGAACTTGTAAAAGAAATATGGCCGCCAATCATAAAATTGGCAGAGGTATGTGACGTAAAAATAGCAATTGAAAACTGCCCGATGCTTTTTGGTGAGGAACAGTGGCCCGGAGGACAGAATCTGATGACAACTCCGTCAATCTGGAGAGAGGTCTTCAAGATCCTGGACAGTGATAATCTTGGCATTAATTACGATCCATCCCACTTTATCTGGCAGATGATCGACTATATCCGCCCTCTTTATGAATTTAAGGATAAAATATTCCATGTTCATTACAAGGATATCAAGATATACAGGGATAAATTAGAGTCCTGTGGTATCATGGCTTATCCGCTGGAATATATGTCACCTAAGATTCCGGGACTTGGCGATGTGGACTGGGGAAAATACGTGTCAGCACTTACTGATATAGGATATGATGGCTGTACATGTATCGAAATAGAAGATAAAGCATTTGAGGATTCCAAGGAAAAGGTGGAAAAGTCTTTAATTCTCAGTAAAAGATATCTGGAGAAATATGTTATATAACACAGAAAAGTGCAAATAAGGAGGAAATACCATGAGAAAATTAAGAGCAGGAATCGTAGGCTGTGGAGGAATTGCTAACGGAAAACATCTCCCGGCTATGCAGAAAAGTGGTCTCTATGAGGTTGTGGCTTTTTGTGACATCATCATAGAGCGTGCACAGGAGACAAAAGAAAAATTTGGCACAGAAGATGCAAAGGTATTTGAAGATTACCGTGAACTTCTAAAAGAAGATCTGGATGTTGTATATGTAACTACCCCAAACCGTTCCCATGCAGAAATCTCTATAGCAGCAATGGAGGCAGGAAGAGATGTCATGTGTGAGAAGCCAATGGCAAAAAATTATGCAGAAGCACAGAAGATGGTCGAAACTGCTGAAAGAACACACAGAGTTCTCAACATAGGATATCAGAACCGTTATCGTACAGATTCATTGTATCTGAAGGAAATGTGCAAAAGTGATGAATTGGGAGAAATCTATTTTGCCAAAGCACATGCACTCAGAAGAAGAGCTGTTCCGACCTGGGGTGTGTTCCTGAATGAAGAAGAACAGGGCGGCGGTCCTCTGATTGATATTGGTACACATGCACTGGATCTGACATTATGGATGATGGATAATTATGAAGTGCAGTCTGTTACGGGAGCTTCCTTCCACAAGCTGTCTGATCAGACAGACCAGGGAAATGCATTTGGTAACTGGGATCCGGATAAGTTCTGTGTAGAAGATTCTGCTTTTGGTTTTATCCGTATGAAAAATGGGGCAGTGATCGAACTGGAATCAGCCTGGGCACTGAACACACTGGAGGTTGATGAGGCAAAAACAAGTCTGTGTGGTACCAAAGCCGGAGCTGATATGAAAGATGGCCTTAGGATCAATTACATCCACCATAATACACAGGTAGTAGAGAAACCGGAATTATCAAGCGGTGGAGTAGCATTTTTCTCAGGAAAAGAAAAGTCAGCAGCAGACTATGAACAGGAATTGTTTTACCACATCGTTGTTGATGGGGCAGAACAGGTTGTGAAGCCTGCACAGGCTGCAGTTGTCACACGTATTCTGGAAGCAATCTACCAGTCCGCAGAAAGTGGCAAGACAATCTACTTTGAGTAAAATATGCTCTTATATGCTTCGGGCTGATCTATGGAGAAATGAACATTAGAAGTAAACGGATTGAACATAAGGAGTATTTATGGAAATACATGAATTACAGCAATTGCTGTCAGAAATGTCATTACAGGAAAAAATAGGACAGATGGTGCAGCTCACTGGCGCATACTTCGATAAAGAGGCAGTGCTCACAGGTGTTGTTGGCGAACAGTTACCACCGGAATGGATCATTCAATATGCCGGTTCAGTGCTTGGAGTGATCGGTAAAGATAAAATTTATGATATCCAGAGCAGATATATGGAACAGCATCCCCATCATATTCCGCTTCTCTTTATGGCAGATGTTATCCATGGATGCCGGACAATTTATCCGATTCCGTTGGGGCAGGCGTGTTCATTTCATCCGGAACTGGTGTCTGAGGCGGCTTCTATAGCTGCCTCGGAGGCATCTTCAGAAGGGCTAAGGGCAACATTTTCTCCTATGATTGATGTTTCAAGAGATCCCAGATGGGGAAGGATGATGGAATCCTTTGGAGAAGACCCCTATGTAAACGGGATCATGGGAAAAGCAATGGTAGATGGCTATCAGCAGAAAGCTGATACCGGAATAGCGGCATGCCTGAAGCATTTTGCAGGTTATGGGGCTGTGAATGCGGGAAGGGAATATAATGATGTTGAAATATCCCAGCGGACATTTCTGGAGCAGTATGTAAAACCTTTCCGTATGGCATTAAAAGCAAAGCCTGCTATGGTCATGACAGCTTTTAATGCTATTGACCGTAAACCGATAAGCGGAAATAAGGAACTTCTTAAAGGGCTTCTGCGGGATAAGGAAGGATTCGAGGGAACTGTAATTTCAGATTGGGGCTCCATAGGCCAGCTGGAAGAACAGGGAGTGGCAGCTGATATGGAAGAAGCAGCAATCCAGGCTTCAGAAGCCGGTGTAGACATTGATATGATGAGTCCTGCTTATATGCTGTGTCTTGAAAAACTGGTGGAAAGCGGCAAAATTCCGGAAGCATTTGTTGATGAAAGTGCATTCAGGGTCCTGATGATGAAAAATCAGCTGGGGCTTTTTGAAAATCCGTTTGCCGGTCTTGGAAAGAGTGGAAAACTGACTCTGCATAACCGGGAAAAGGCATATCAGCTGGCAGGCGAAAGCTGTGTCCTTTTGAAAAATGATAAGATACTGCCATTAAGCATGAAGAAGAAAGTTATATGGGCAGGTCCTTATACAGCGTCAAGAGAATTATTAAGCCGCTGGTCAATTTTTGGAGAACATGAGGCAGTTGAAACAATAGAAGATGTTTTACAAAGAAAGCAGATAGAAGCAGAATGTATCACAGGATGCAATATTCTTTCTGATGCAGAGTGTAAGGTATGGCAGGTGGAACAGGAATTGTCTGGCAAGCCAAGGGATGAGCAGTGGCTGGAAACGATAACCCATGAAGATACGGTCGTATGTGTACTGGGTGAACATGAATCCCAGTCAGGAGAGGCTGCCAGCAGGGCATTCCTGACTTTGCCGGAAGAGCAGCAGGTGTTATTTGAAAAAATAGCAGAACGTACAAGTAATATCGTGACTGTGATAATTGCAGGAAGACCATTGGATCTGCGGAGGATATCAGAAAAATCCAAGGCTGTCATTATGGCCTGGAGACCAGGAACTATGGGAGCTGAAGCAATCATAGATATTGTGTATGGCAGAATAAACCCTTCCGGCAAATTATCTGTGAGTATTCCATGGTGTGTGGGACAGGTGCCCATAAGCTACTGGGATGTAAAAACCGGACATA
>OGIO01000048.1_pt1 | contig 157244 bp, 141 predicted proteins | sample 1571841 | NCBI WGS metagenome assembly OGIO01 (sample SAMEA2582111, study PRJEB24529) | metagenome | biome: Human gut stool | place: China | collected 2011
TTTTCTCTCCAAGAGGGGATAAAGGATCTTGGAAAGACATTTTGACAATTACAGGCACACTACGAGACAAGCCTACTTGCACACTTGATTCCCGATCTTTCGTTCGATCCGCTGAGCAATTCTTCTTTGTTGCAAACTCTAGGGCGACAGCGTGAGACCATCTCACGTTTCATGAGGGAAGACGTAAGCAAGCGAGACGTCTTTATTCTTTTTGACGGTCACCGATTGATTACGTCGTCCAAAACAATGGAGTTGGCGGAACTGGGGTACGACTCAAAGCGTCGCTTCAAGCCGCAGGTTAATCTGCTGTACGTTTACACGCTTGGCAACGACACCAGCATGCCCGTCTACTACAAGCAATTCCTCGGCAGCACACCGGATATCAGCGCCTTTTCTGATATTTTGGAAGAGTCTGGAATTTCTAGTTGTCAGTACACAGTAATAGCCGACAAGGGGTTTGCATCGGAAGAAGATTTTAATGCGTTAGCCGAAAAGAAACTTTCTTACGTGATTCCAATTAAGCGTGGCAGTAAATTGGTTGAGCCCTATTTGCCTTTGACGGATGATTGCTTCTCTGATCTGTTTTGGTACAACGGAAGAGCAATTAAATCCTTCAAAATCGAAGGAAATGGGTTCAATGCATTCGTCTACCTCGACGCGCAACTTTACGCCGACGAGCTTGCCGATGCCGCAGAGCGCAGGGAGCGTAAGAACGAACAGAATGACGCAAAGGTTCAGAAAGAACTGCAGCGCAGAGAAAAGGGAGTTGGGAAACTAACCGATAAGCAAATGGATCTGTTGCAGCCCAAGGACATGAAGAAAGTGGTTCAAGACATTCCTGAGATGGGGACCGTTACCTTGCGGACGAACCGCACTGATTTGAACTGTCATCAGGTTTACCGAACCTACAAGCAACGTCAGTCAATCGAGCAGTTTTTCAAAACCTATGGGGCAAGTTTGGATTTTGACGCGTCCTATATGCGAGACCGTATTAGTCAGGAAACCTGGTTGTTTCTGAATCACCTGTCAGCAACTATGGCGATGGACTGCATGGCAGATATAACTCGAATTGGCGAGGATAAAAATATTTCTTTTGAAGATCTGCGACTTATTCTCGGAAAGATTACGGCTACCAAGATTGACGGAAAATGGACGATTGCGCCGATCAAGAAGGCGGTGCAAAAATTGGCCGCCAAACTTGAATTTCAGATTGATGAATTTGACTTGAACGCCTTGTTCGCATAGGAAGGTACGCGGGCAGAGCCGCGTACCTAACCTCAAGCGTTACGGTTTAAACAAAGATTTTGCCGCTAGGAGATTTAATATTCCTAGCGCCTTTTTTGTAATGTATTACGCTAGCCCCTATCTAAAATCCAAAGAGAACATTCACAAAATCTTTGTTAGAGATTTAACTTTAAGGCTCACTATTCTCAATACGCTTATTTATTTTTCAGATAAACTAAGAAAAATCAACCACAGCGATAAATAATTTCCTCTTCATAGCCCTTATCAACAAAATTATTCACCACAAGCTTTTCATTACACTCATTCACATATTTGTTTTCAATATTAACCTTCTCTTTTGCTCGCAATTTATACCATTCATATTCAACATCCAAATGCCCAACATCTAAGCAAAAAAAACCGTCCTCACTTAATCTATACGCAAGAACTTTAGCCGCTGCCCCTAGTGCAATCAAAACCATATCACAATCCTCCTTTCTTGCACGATCGTATATTTCGTCGATCTTATCATAAGCATTTGTTTCAGGGCCAAGAATTCTTTTAACGCTCCTTGCTCCATAAAACAAATCATTCCCTACCCCAAATCTTGTAAATCGCCCCTCAATAAGAAGAATCCTTTTGCCATTAAAAATGCGTTTAAATTCACCAAAAACGTATTCTGCATATTCTAAATTTTGAATTTGACAATACGGGCGAGTTATGCTTGCCTCCCCGAAATATATTTGTCTAGACGCCAAAAATAACTTTTTAAAACACGAAAAATATTTACGCAGAAAAGTAAAAACCCAGTACGACCCATCTTTTGTCAATTCGTACTCTCTGGGGTAATTCGACAAAAATCCGGGCAAACACAGGAGAACCCTCCCTTCTTGATTTTGGCAATAGGAGTCATAGATTTTCTTCAAATCTGCCTCTAGTCTACGATCCCTCTTTTGAAAATCAACATCACCCACCCCCATCAATAAGCGCAGTTCCCCATCTCCAAATCGTATTAAAGTTCTTCCTTTTTCAATAAGTGCGAAAGTTTCCTTCACATTCAGAACTTTTACAGACAAAGTCTTTCTGATCGATACTGTAAAATACAAATAAAAACCAGTCCAATAAAGAAATTTATAAAAAAGCTTTCTAAGAAAACCCATTACACTACCTATCTTCAATAAACAAACACAGGAGAATATCCCTCTGTCCTCAAGACATCAATAAATTCTTCAGAGATTTTCATTTGAGAATACATCGCACCAGAAAAATGGGCGCAACCCACAACAAATTTCACAGGAATTTTCCGATAGATTCTTAAATCTCCCGATAACTCCAACAGTTTTTCTAAGGATTCGACATTTCTCTTGTTAACTTTAATCTCTAAGAACTGGGAAAGCTTTTGCCTCAAATCCATCAAATTCCATATTTCCTCTGCAGTGACACCTAAACGTTTGGAGAATTCATCGTAACGAACCCTTCCCGTCACACAGATGAGGTCGTCCACGTCAAAGGAGCCGCGGATGCGGTCCCAGATTTCGCTGTAAACCACCACGTCCATCACCGCCGTCTTGTCGGTGATAGTGATGGCAGCCATGCGCCCGCGCTTTCCTTGAATCGCACGCAACCCCGTCACGACGCCGCAGAGACGCACCTTTTCCCGTCCGGCCTTGAGTTGGTTGAGCGTGGTGGTCGTAAAGTGCCGGGCTTCGCGCTCGTACACGTCAAAGAGATGTCCCGTAAAGCAGAAGCCGAGCATTTTCTTTTCGTTCACCAGGCGTTCGCGATCGCTCCAAGAGGGAGCGTCCACCCACTGAACCTGGCGTTCGACCTCTTCCTCCATGTCGCCAAAGAGGCTGTCCTGCGTGTCGTTTTCCTGCTCGGCACGTCCCAGATTTAAGGCGTGCTGAATGTTCCCGAAGAGTTTGCCTCGGTCTTCATCGAGCGAATCAAAGCTCCCCGCCTTGATGAGGTTTTCGAGCACGCGCGCGGACATCCCCTTCACGCGCGCCGTAAAGTCGAAGAGATCCTTGAAGGGGCCCTTTTCCTTTCGGACCCGCATGATTTCTTCCACCACCTGTTCGCCCACGCCCTTCACGGCACCGAGCCCGTAGCGAATGTGACCTTCGTCCGGCACCGTAAAGAACCAGTCGCTCTCGTTCACGTCCGGCGCCAGGAAGGCGACACCATTTTCCTTGGCATCTTCGATCAGAGCGCAGACCTTGTCGTTCTGGTCCATCACCATGCAAAGGTTGGCCGCCATGAAAGCCGCCGTGTGGTGCACCTTCAGATAGGCCGTCTGGTAGGCCACATAGGAGTACGCTGCGGCGTGCGACTTGTTGAAGCCGTAGCCCGCGAACTTTTCCATCAAGTCGAAGATTTCGGTGGCGGTTTCAGGCGTCACGCCTCGCTCGCCCGCCCCCTTGATGAAGACGTCGCGCTGACGCTTCATTTCTTCGACGTTCTTCTTGCCCATGGCTCGGCGAAGCAGGTCGGCGCCGCCCAGCGTATAGCCGCCGATCACCTGCGCCACACGCATGACCTGTTCCTGATAGACCATGATGCCGTAGGTTTCTTCAAGCACCTCCTCCATGCGCTTGTCGGGATAGTTCACCTTTTCCCGACCGAACTTACGGTTGATGAAGGAGGGAATCAGGTCCATCGGGCCCGGACGGTACAAGGCGTTCAAAGCCACCAGGTCTTCCAGACGGTCCGGACGGGCCTGCTTCAAAAGCGTGCGCATCCCTTCCGATTCAAACTGGAAAACGGCCGCCGTGTTCGCGTCCTGGAAAAGCTGATAGGTTTCCTCATCCTTGATCGGAATGCGGGCAAGCTCAAAGGGGAGATCCGGATGAAGTTTCTTGATGTACTCCACGGCCTTCTTCAAAATCGAAAGCGTCGTAAGCCCTAGGAAGTCGAACTTGACGAGGCCGACGTTTTCGACGTCCTTCTTGTCGTACTGGCTGACCGTATTTTCGGGTTTGCCGTCCGAATTGTAGAGAGGACAGAAATCCGTGAGTTTGCCCGGAGCAATCAGCACGCCGCCCGCGTGCATGCCGAGGTTTCTCGTCATGCCTTCGAGCGGCATGGCGAGACGAATGAGTTCCTGATAGTCCTCTTCCTTTTCTACGGCTTCCTTGAACTCCGGAATCGTTTCGAGCGCTTCCTTGAGCGTGATGCTTTTGCCCGGTTGTTGAGGAATGAGCTTTGCGAGATTGTCCGCCTTCCCGTAGGGAATGGAGAGAGCGCGCGCCACGTCGCGCACGACCGCCTTGGCACCGAGCGTACCGAAGGTCGCGATCTGACTTACGGCGTCGACGCCGTAGGTCGCCTTCACGTATTCGATCACGCGGTCGCGATTGTACTGACAGAAGTCGACGTCAAAGTCAGGCATCGACACGCGTTCTGGATTCAGGAAACGTTCGAAAAGGAGATCGAATTCCAGGGGATCCAGGTCGGTAATCCCAAGCGCGTAAGCAACGAGCGAGCCGGCACCGGAGCCGCGCCCCGGTCCCACGGGAATGTCGTTGCGCTTTGACCAGTTGATAAAGTCCTGAACGATCAAGAAGTAGCCCGGGAACTCCATCTTCTTGATGATGCCGAGTTCGTATTCCAGACGCTCGTCGTACTCCTTGCGGACTTCCGCCTGTTCGTACTTGTCGGGATAGAGGAAGTCCAGACGCTTTTGCAGACCTTGCTTCGCGAGATAGTCGATGTAGTCGTCCAAGGACATGCCGTCGGGCGTCGGAAAGAGCGGCAACTGAGGCTTCGAGAGAACACCGTCCAAATTGCAACGCAGAGCGATCTGCACCGAGTTTTCCAAGGCCGAAGGAATGTCGGCAAAAAGCTGACACATCTGCTCCTCGGTCTTGAGGTACATCTCTTCCGTGAACGTCTGATTGCGACGAGGGTCGTTAAGCGTATAGCCTTCCGAAATGCAACAACGAATGGCGTGGGACTCGTAGTCTTCCGGCATCAAAAACTGCACCGGATGCGTGGCAACCACCGGCACGTCCACTTCAATTGCGAGGTTAACGAGTTCATGCACAAGCGCCTCGTCTCCGGGGCGCCCCGCACGCTGCAATTCGACGTACAGACGATCTCCAAAGATCTCTTTGTAGCGCCGCAGTTCCGTCACGGCCAGAGACGGCAGTTCATGCGCATAGTGACGGGCAAGCGCCCCTTCGGGGCCGCCCGTCAGCGCAATGAGGCCTTCCCCTTGTTTTCCTTCGAACCACTCGAGCTTGATCTGCCCGCGCAGACGGTCATCCTTCGTGAGATACGCACGCGTGAGAAGCTCGCACAGGTGGCGATACCCTTCTCGGTGCATGCAGTACACCGTCAGACGATCCGGTTCGTCCGGCATGGCGGGATTGTGAAGACGAATGTCGCAACCGATGATGGGCTTGAGACCGGCCTTCATGGCGTGCGTGTAAAAGCGCACGCCGCCGAAGAGATTCATGATGTCGGCAATCCCGAGCGCCACACCGCCGTGCTCGAGTACTTTTTCAATGATCGGATCGATGCGCACCATCCCGTCGATGATGGAGTACTCGGAATGGAAACGAAGATGGACAAAACGGGGATTGGCCATGACAACAAGCGCAAGGAAATAGGAACGAAATCAACGATAGGTGACGGAGAGTGTTTCATCCGTTACGGTCAGGATGGGGCGAAGTGCTTCACTCGCAAACACCCGCTTCAAATCCGAATGCATCAATACGGCATGAATATCCTTGTGAGACGACAGATACGCCGTCGCGTCCTCCCAGCCCATGGCAAAGAGAGCCGTGCACCATGCATCAGCCTTCGCACCGTTAGCGTCGACAATAGAAACGGAAGCAATGTCGGTCAAAACCGGACGACCTGTCTTGGCACTCAAAATGTGACCGTAGCGCTTGCCGTCCTTTTCGAAATAGCGCTCGTACGCGCCCGACGTAATCACGCTCACGTCCTTGGCATTGATGATGGCGAAGTAAGTGTTGCGCGCCTGATCCGGACGCTGCAGTCCCACCCGCCACGGACGACCTTCGGACTTTCCGCCGAGTGTAACGACGTTCCCGCCCAAATCCAATAGCGCGTGTTCGGCACCTTGGCTGCGAAGGAGTTCGGCAAGTTTTTGACCGATGTAACCCTTGGCGATCCCGCCCATGTCGAGGTTTTGTCCGGGTGCCACGCGAATTTGCCAACCGCCTGACGATTCGCGAACCTCCACCTTACGATAGTCCACCGCCTTGACGGCCTTTTGGATCGCCTCGTCGGAAGGCACCGAATCCCCACCAAACCCGATCTTCCACAGATTGACGACCGGACCGATCGTGGGTTCGAAGGCCTGATTCGAATCCTTGGCTACCTCCAGTGCTTCACGCGTCATCTCGGCGACTTCTTGGGGAACAGAAACCCATTCGCCGGAGCGATCGTTCACTTCGTTCAGAGCGGTCTTCTTGTGCACGGACATCATGTCTTCGTAGCGAACAATCTCGTCCTCGACCATCTGGCGAAGCTTCAGCACCTCCTCTTCGCTCGAACCGTACACCTTGCCGGAGATGATGGTCCCCATGTGTAGGCTCATCCAAGGCAACTCGTATTCTTCCGTTTGCACCGAAGCCGCTTGTGCCTCGGTAGCCTGAACGATGTTCAAATCTCCGCAAGCGAGAAAGAACGCCATCACGGCAACAGCCAGAACTTTCTGTTTCTTCATATTCTCTGTGACTCCTCTTTTCTTACGTATGGCGATCATACGTAAGAAAAGAGGGACGGCACCAAACGTGTCAATCCCTCTTTCCCTCATTCGTCAGCGGATGCCCGTTACGAGCGTCCGAACGAAATCATTACTGGGCCTTCGACAGGGCGTCCTTGACGGCAGCCTTGATGCCATCGCTCGAGAGCGTGGCGCCGGCGACGCTTTCAACGCCGTCCACACCGTTCTTGGCGACGATGGCCGGGCAGAGCGTTTCGGCAGCAGCGGCGAAGATCATTTCGGTTTCACCGTGCTTCAGAACCTTGACGGCGGCAACCTTGCCGCCCTTGACGTCCACCTGGACCTGAATCTGGGATTCGCGGCCCTTGCCTTCACCGGTGTAGGAACCGTCCTTGTAGGCAGCCTGAGCGCCGGCAGCCATGAGAGCGGCGGCGGCGAGAACGATCAACTTCTTCATGATGATTTCTTCCTTGACGTAGGGAACTTCATTTTTGTGCAAGAGGAGGTCTCGTTCCAAACGTTTCCATCCCTTTGAAACGACACCACCCTCGTTCTGCTCCTCAAGACGGTCAACGTCACAGTTGCTCTGCTGACCATCTCAAGAACAGACCTTTTCAACGGGTCCTCTCACTGAGAGTGACCCGCCTTGGAAGGGATCATACCACAGGAAAACACCGACGCCTCCACAAGTCCTTATGCAGGTTTTGTGTCAGTCAAGCTTTACGCGGTCAAGCACAAAGCGAGTTGCAACCTCTTACGACGAGAAGCGAGAGAGGTACCATTCTGTCGTTTTCTTTACTCCATCTACGAATGCAATGTCCGACTTCCAACCAAGTTCCGTTTGAATTTTTGTCGGATCGATGGCGTAGCGGAAATCGTGTCCAGGACGATCTTTTACAAAAGTTAGAAGTTCTTCGTAACGATGCCCAGACCACGGGTGAATTTGATCTAGAAGCTGACAAATTTCTTGGACAATGGAAAGGTTGGATCTTTCGTTATGTCCTCCTACGTTGTAACTTTCACCCGTTCTCCCCTGATGAAAGATCAAGTCGATAGCTCGGCAATGGTCTCCTACCCAAAGCCAGTCACGAACATTTAATCCATTGCCGTAGACGGGGATAGCTTCGTGCGCCAACGCCTTACGAATAACTGTCGGAATGAGTTTCTCCGAATGTTGCCAGGGTCCGTAGTTGTTCGAACAGTTCGAAATCGTTACATTCAAGCCGTATGTATGAGCATAAGCTCGAACCAAATGATCCGACGCTGCCTTACTAGACGAGTACGGACTGTTTGGAGCATAGGGTGTTTCTTCAGTAAAGAAACCCTCTGCTCCTAGACTGCCATAGACTTCATCCGTTGAAATATGGTGGAAACGTGCAGTAGCCAAACGATCAGTTTCTTGCCAATACCTCAGTGCCTCCGTCAACAGGGTGGCTGTGCCGTTGACATTGGTATCCACAAACCGCAATGGATCAACAATCGAATTGTCCACATGACTTTCAGCGGCAAAGTGAATCACCCCTGTCACGTCATAATTTCTCAGCAAAAATCGAACGAGATCTGCATTCCGTATATCTCCTTCGACAGGAACTACATTACTCATCGATGCCTGACTAACCCAAGCATCATGGTTTGCCGCATACGTGAGATTGTCAAGATCAACAACACAGTAGTTTGGATACTTGGAAGCAAAATATTCAACAAAGTTGGCACCGATGAACCCGGCGCCCCCTGTCACTAGAATCTTTTTTACGTACATGTCTCTTTCAACTTACTGAGGTCTAATTCGCCAAAGCTTCTTTCCAATGCCGCGGGTAAATACCGTAACGTTCAATCGATGACAGCGACAAGACACTGTACCGCGGGCGAACAGCCTTGGTCGGGTAGGCAGACGTAGGAATGGGACGAATAGGAGTGGAGAGGCCTGAAATCCGAGCGATTTCAGTTGCAAAGTCATACCAGGAGCACGAACCAGAATTGGTGAAATGCAGAATATGCATCGGGTTCTTGTGAACACCGCTCTCATAAAGACTCACCAAAGTGCTAGCCAAATCCTCCGCTAGTGTCGGAGCACCTACTTGATCATCAACAACACTTAATTCTGAACGCTCCGAAGCGAGTCGGAGCATCGTATGATAAAAATTTTTGGTTCCCTCTCGCTTGGAGTAGACCCACGCAGTTCGGACTATAGCTCCGCGAAAATTACCCTCCAAAAGAGCCGTTTCACCAGCACGCTTGGAAAGCCCGTAGACCGACAAGGGGCGGCAAATTGCCTCCGTTTCGTATGGCACTGATGCTACCCCATCAAAGACATAATCGGTTGACACCGACAAAATAGGCACTCCCGTTTTCGCCAACAACCAAGGTCCATAGGCATTGACCGAGAAAGCATCTCCTGGATGATCTTCGGCAACATCCACCGCCGTATAAGCCGCACAGTGAATGATGCAGTCAAAATCACCTTCCTCAAAGGCTTTTTTTACAGCTTCAGGGTTCGTAATGTTTAACGAGGTTCGATTAAACGCACGGAAAGGCACTCCTCGTGCCAAACAAGCTTCCGAAACGGCTCGGCCAAGTTGCCCCCCGCATCCTGTCACGGCAATCATCGCTTCCTCTCTTGACCGTTAAAGAAAAAATCGGGGGATTCACGATATAAGGAAAACCGAGGAGCTACCTTATCTTTTTCTGAGAAAATTTGTTCATTCTCAGGAACTTCCCAATCAATTCCAAGTTCCGGATCCAAGGCATAAACACTGCCTTCGGTCTCAGGAGCATAGAAGGCATCGCATTTATAGGAAAAATGAGCGGTTTTCGACAGAACAACAAAACCGTGAGCGAAGCCCTTCGGAATGAATAGTTGTCGATGATTTTGATCGGAAAGTCGTACGGCTACATGTCTCCCAAACGTTGGGGAACCGGAGCGAAGATCAACAGCTACGTCGAGCACTTCCCCTGACAACACTCTAACGAGTTTAGCCTGAGCCGCTTCTCCTTTCTGAAAGTGCAAACCTCGTAGGACACCACGCCGAGAGAATGACTCGTTGTCTTGAACAAAGTGAACATCGAGTCCTAAGGCCCTAAGCGTTTGTTCATTCCAGGACTCAGAAAACCAACCTCGATTGTCCCCGAACACACGCGGTTCGAGAATAACAACACCTGGGATACTTGTCTGACTTATTTTCATACTGCAGATTGCTGACTAAAACAGAAAAATCATCTAGCATCCTTACCGAAAGCTAGTCTTCTTAGGCGTTCGCGGTATGGCGTCCCAACTTTAAAGCGCGTCACGAGGCACTCAAAGGCATGTTCATCAATGAGCCCCCGACGCAGAGCCAATATCTCCAGATAACCTGCGGGGACGCCGTGTTCTCTAATCTCTCGTTCCACCAGACAAGAAGCCTTCAGGAGTGAATCAGGAGTACCAGCATCCAGCCAAAGAGAATTTTCCGACATACGTAGTGAGTTCAGGCGCTTTTCACTGAGATAGAGATTATTGAGATCAGTAATTTCAAGCTCTCCACGAGCAGAAGGAGTGAGTTTTTTAGCTTTGTCAACCACATCGGCGGGATAGAAGTAGAGACCAACCGAAACAAGATTGGAAACAGGTACTTTCGGCTTTTCTATCAGTCTCAATACACGCCCAGAGTTATCGCATTCCGCAACCCCAAAGCGTTCCGGATCCTTCACAGAACACAAGAGAATTGTCGCGTCTGTGAGATTTTGGGTTGAGAGTTTCCGGAGAGCATAAAGTTCGTCTTGAAGGAGAAAGATATTATCCCCCAAGATAAGTGCAATAGGTTCGTCTACAAAATCTTCTGCAATAAGAAAACACTCAGCGATTCCGTTAGGCTTTTCTTGAACTCGATATTGAATTTGTACGCCAAAATCACTACCGTCACCGAAGAGGCGTTCAATATTAGGTAAATCACGAGGCGTCGATATAATCAGAATATCGAAAATTCCTAGATCAATGAGAGTTCCTAGCGGATAATAAACCATCGGCTTATCATAAACAGGAAGAAGTTGCTTTGACGTTGTATTAGTCAAGGGAGCAAGTCGACTTCCACTGCCTCCCGCCAAAATAATGCCTTTCATTCATACACCTCCTGTGAAGGATCTCCTTCCATCCACCAAAGACGCGAATCATAACGACAAAGAATTTTTTTAGGCAGAGGTTCGACATCTTTTTCCAAGAAAGAGCGAAGTCTCTCAATTGGATCCAGACCGATCAAAAAAATTCTCTCCGGACTATAAAAATCTTCCTTCTGAAGACATAGGCGATTAGAAATAATTTTTCTGTTAAGCCATAATGCCTCAGGAATTCGAAAGGAAAATCCCTCATTTGGGTCTAGGCGAAAAAGATCCACACAAACCTCCGAACGAGCCGAAATTCTCGCAAATTCCTCATATGGAACCCACTTTGTAAGTGGATCATGATTTTTCGCAACATTCCATCTACTCGTGTAAGGATAAAGGATCTTCAATAGATCAACGACTTCAATAAAATCACTTACGCGAGAGTGTTTATCTAATCCGCGTTCCGAAGTTCCTACAAAGCAATACAATCTTTCCCGATAGGGAACATCTGTTGACAAAACAAAATCAGGATCTACTCCGTTCGGCCTAAATTTTCCCTCAATAATCCGAGCATCATCTGGATCATAAGATTCAACCTCATCCACAACCCCTGATTTTCTCAAATCTCTTACAAATCGTACAATTTCCCCTCGTTCCTCCTTCGATCTCGTTTTTATAATGTCGTGAAATCTCAAAATGATTTTTCTATTCGGATGCAAAATCCTATAAGTGCGGATAAATGAAGGAACAAAGATATTAGCAAAAACCGTCACCCCTGTTTTTTCATCTAAACATCGACCCCTCAGCTTTTCCCCTAACTCGTATATTTCTTTCAAATCCTTCTCTTTCTTCTCATTTACAACCTGCACCACCTTAAATTTCGGCAAGTGTCTTGAATACAACTGTGCAACATGCGTGCTTACCGTAAATAATGTTTTGTCACCGAGATCAAGGAAAAGAGCCTCATGAAGACAACAAATATCGATCTCTTTTCTTACAAAGTCTCCAAAGAGTCGCAACATTTCTCTCTTAAATTTATCAATAATCGACCCAGCAAAACTTTTAGGAGGCATCCTCGTAAAACTAACACGGCGAAAAACAATATCCTTCCAGGCGACCTCACACAAAGAATTCACAATTTTCACTTCGCACCCAAAACGCCTAGCAATCTCAGCACGTTCGTCATTATAACCAAAACCATATAAAGTTTTTGCTTTAAAAAGATTCAATGGCTGGTTAGGGGATTTTTTTATAGATTGCAAAAGTTCTGATGTAAAAGGCATAATCGATCATTCGTGTTGATATTCAGAATCTTTTCTCAGTAAAAGAAAGGCCAAAGCAATTCCGGCTTTGGCCTCTTTTCCTCACATCAAAGCATTACTTCCCCCAGGAGTCTTTCAAGCCAACCGCTAGGTTGAAGACGGGCTTGCCAGGTTCGTGATCGATGCGGTCGGCAACGAAATACCCGTTGCGTTCGAACTGGAACTTGGCGTCCTTTTCGGCGGTCGCCAACGAAGGCTCGACAAAGCTCTTCAACACCTGCTTGGAATTAGGCGTGAGGTTGTCCAGGAAGCTTCCTTCACCCGAATCGGGATTTGGAACGCGGAACAGGCGATCGTACACGCGGATTTCCGCGGGAACGGCCGTCTTGGCGTCCAACCAATGGATCGCGGCCTTCGTCTTCACCGTCATGGAACCTTCCGTTCCCGACTTGGTTTCAGGCAGGTAATTTGCATGCACGGCCACGATTTCACCCGCTTTGTTCTTTTCGACGGAAGTAGGAACAATCACATAGCCGTAGCGCAGACGAACGGGCTTGGCAGGCGTGCCGTCGGCGGGAATCGTCAAGCGGCGATACCCCTTGGGCGGCACTTCGGCAAAGTCTTCCCGCTCAATCCAAAGTTCACGCGAGAAGGGAATCTCGCGGGTACCCATTTCTGGCTTTTGCGGATGATTGTTGGCGACCAACATTTCGGAAGCGTCTTCCGGATAGTTGTCGATGATGAGCTTGAGCGGATGAAGAACGGCAATGCGACGCTCGGCCCGGTCTTCCAAGTCTTCGCGAAGCGAAGCTTCCAAAACCGAGTAGTCAATCCAACCGCCCGCCACGCGGGAGACACCGCAACGTTCCGCAAAGTGCTGCAGGCTTTCCGGCGTGAAGCCGCGACGACGCAGACCGACGATGGTCGGCATACGGGGATCGTCCCAGCCGTCCACATAGCCTTCCGTTACGAGTTGAATAAGCTTGCGCTTGCTCACCACAACGTACGTGAGGTTCAAGCGGTTGAATTCGTACTGGTGCGAGAGCAGGAAGAAGTTCGGACGAACCACTTCGAGAGCCGCCTGAAGGAGCGGCGTGAAGTTTTCCGGATATTCCTTCAGAAGCGCGAAGAGGGTCGTCACGCTCTGATCTTCGATGGAGTCGGGAATCGTTTCCCACTTTGCAAAAATATTGCGGACGCGTTCTTCCGGAGCGGAATGCCCCAGTTTCTGTTCGGCCGCCTTGGCTGCGCAGACAAAGGCCATGGCGCGGTTGTCACCGCCGCTAGCCATAGCTGCGATGATTTGTTTAGCTTCCTCGAACTGCGGCGTACGCAGAACCGGAACGATACGTTCGAGCGCCCAATCGTAAAATGCGCGTTGATCTTCAAATTCGAGCGTGCAGATCGAGTGGGTGATGTTCTCCAACGAGTCTTCGATCGGATGCGCAAAGGTGTACATCGGATAGATGCACCACTTGTTGCCGGTTGCGTGGTGTTCGGCGAAGCGGATGCGATAGATGGCCGGGTCACGAAGATTGATGTTGGGACTTGCCATATCGATCTTGGCGCGAAGCACCATACTGCCTTCGGGGTGCTTGCCGTCACGCATTTCGCGGAAGAGACGCAGATTTTCTTCCACAGAACGATCGCGATAAGGCGAGTTGCGGCCGGGTTCGTGCAGAGTACCGCGATTAGCCTTCATTTCTTCGGCCGTCTGCTCGTCCACATAGGCGTAGCCGGTCTTCACCAGGTGTTCGGCAAACTCGTACATGTATTCAAAGTACGAGCTCGCGAAGTAGAGGTTCGATTCCTTTTCGTGCACCCAGTCAAAACCCAGCCAACGCACGCTGTCGAGAATGCCGTCGACGTACTCCTGATCTTCCTTCACCGGATTGGTGTCGTCAAAGCGCATGTGGCAATAGCCGCCGTAGTCGCGGGCAAGGCCAAAATTCAGGCAAATGCTCTTGGCGTGGCCGATGTGCAGATATCCGTTCGGTTCCGGCGGGAAACGAGTGCGGATCTTGACGTGATCGGGCTCTCCCTTTTCCAACTGTTCGGAATACGGAGCGGGATGACCGCACCAGTAACGGGGAAGATTGGCCCCCTTGGCCAAGTCCTCCTCAATGATGTTTCGAATGAAATTCGTTGCAGGGGTTTTGAGGTCTTCTTTATTGTTCATGGTCGAGTTTCCTTGGTGGAAGGGTGGCGTCTTGTTAGACGCCCGCTACCCTGCAACCAAATCTTGTGCCACGAGGGCGAATCGAAAGGAACGTTAGTGGGGGCTTATTTTAACAAACGGAGAATGAGACTTGAGGTATCCAAGCGCCCGCCGCCCATTTCTTGGACTTCCTTGTAGAAGCCGTCAACCGTTTTTGTCACAGGAAGATCCGCGCCGTTCCTTGACGCTTCGTCAAGAACGATTCCGAGGTCTTTGCGCATCCAATCAACCGCGAACCCGAAGTCGAACTTCTTCTCCAACATCGTCATGCCGCGGTTATTCATCTGCCAGGAAGAAGCTGCTCCCGAACCGATGGCCGATAAGACCTTCTCCATATTGATGCCGGAACGCTGTCCGAAAGCCAACGCTTCGGCCAACCCCTGCACACAACCAGCGATGCAAATTTGATTGACCATCTTGGCGAGTTGCCCGTGTCCGACGGGACCGATTCTTGTGATGGAAGATGCGTAGGCGGAAACAATCGGACGGATGAGATTGACGGTCAGCTCATCCCCTCCGCACAGAACGGACAACGTGCCCTGTTGAGCTCCAGATTCACCGCCGGTGACCGGTGCATCCACAAAAGACACACCTTTTTCTGCGCATTTCTCGGCAATCTCACGCGCCAACACAGCACTCGTCGTCGTATGGTCGATCAGGACACTACCAGGAGACATACCGGCCAACACCCCGTACTCTCCGTACACAACGGAACGAACATCGTCGTCATTCCCCACACAAAGGAAGACAAAAGAGGCGTGTTCTGCGGCTTCACTAGGTGTCTCGGCAAATTTTCCGTGAAAGAACTCAGTCCACCGCTCAGCCTTCGCTTTCGTGCGATTGAAGACGGTTACCTCGTGTCCCGCTGTCTGAAGATGCCCGGCCATGGGGAACCCCATGGTACCCAAGCCGACGAAGGCTACACGGGACGGAACGATATTTTGCATACTCTCAATTCCTGTGAATCAGAAGCCAAAGTGTTGCTTTCTCTGCCGAAGCAGTTCGTCAAGGACCGTATTCAGAGACACAAACGAAGCCGTTCCAGGAAGAACGTATTTGGGGTGAGTCAAATACGCCGCGGTAAAAACCTCTTCCAGGCTTTTCTTCACGTTCCGGCGTTCGAACTGTTGCTTGTCTTCCGTGAGCCCCCAGCCAGCATAAAACGGCTTGCCATACACCGTTACTTTTTTGCCGAGCATCAAAGCCTCGAAACCCATTTGGCTCGTGGCCACATAGACCTCATCCATCTGTCGAAGAAGAGAAATTGGGTTGCACATCTTGTCCAGGACATGCAACTTCCCTTGGAATTCACGTTGCTGTCCGAGGGCAATCATGTCGGGGTGCGTTTTGAAATAAACCTCTCCCCCGGCATTGATGGCATCGTGGATCATCGTCTCGAAAACATCATCGCGAACGCCCCCGAAAACCAACGACATGTCCCCGTAATTCTGACCGATTACGAGAATTTTCCTCTTATCGGAGGAAGAGGCAACCTTCTCCGAGAGTGGTTGGTTGTTGTATTTCGAGAGGTTGTTCTCAACAATTTTTCGAATCAATGCATCCGCAACGCTTCTTTCTTCATCGGAGATACTTTGCTTCCGAATCAACCTTTCGAGATCGGTCTCCAAATCACCGCAGTAATAGGGAGCACACCGATCCACAGAAAAACCCATGCCGAAGCGTAAAGCGGGCTCCGCCCCGGAAAGATTGTTGTACAAACTTCTTACGAAAGCGTCTTCAAAGAAAAAGAGAGGCTTTTTTCTCCGAACGGCCTTGCGCATCAATGAGATCGTTTTTTTATTGATCCCCCACGCCATATAGCCGTGGGCGAGAAAATCCCAGTATGTCGTCTGAATTTTGCCGATCAGGCACTGCGTGTGCTTTTTCTTTCTGAAGGGAAACCAATAGAGCTTCATACGGAAGGCATCTTCCAAGCTGTAGGCTCGGTTGATTTCCGCCACCTCAGGCTGTAATTGGCAAAACTCCTCATACAATGACGGCATCAGTTCTTCCCCTTCCAAGACATGGCTACTTCCACAACTTTCCTGGCCAACACCGCCGTCGGATCCACCACACAGACAGACTTCCCAGCAACAGGGAAGTGATCGTCTTCATCAAGGATCAAAGGCAATTCCGTGCAACCGAGAATGAGGCAATTGCAGTCATAGGTCTTGACCAGATATTCCGCAGCAGAAACGAGGTCTTCACGACACACGCCGTCCGTAAAGCCAGCCTTGGCGCCTTGCGGGCCGTAAATGGCCGCCATGACGCGGGCCTGGTGTTCTTCGTCCGGCGTAAAGATGGGCATGCCCATGGCCTTCGCTTTTTCGGCGTAAATACCCGTCTGAATGGTGCCGCTCGTGGCGAGCAAGCCGATACGGGCATCCTTACCGAGCTTGCGCTGGATTTCCTCCATCGTCACGCGTTGCATATTGATGAAGGGAACCTTGATGTGGCGTTCCAAGAAAGGAACAAAGGCGTGAGCCGTGTTGCAGGGAACGATCAACGCATCGCAACCGTCCTTTTCGAGGCGCTTCGCGCAATCGTAGAGCGCCAGGGTCGGATCATCTCCGCCATGCAACAGACAAGCGGTGCGGTCCGCCGTCTGCGGGTTCTGTTCCACCACAACCTTGATGTGTTCCTGGTCCGTCTTGGCGGGCGTGAAGCGCGTGATCTTGTCGTAGAGGTCAACGGTGGCGGCCGGCCCCAATCCTCCGATCATGCCGACCTTGAAGGGCTTGGCCAAGCGCTTCCACTCGTGTTCCACAACATACTCCCCAACCAAAACATAGGGATTACAAACGGGGAAGCTCTTTTCTTCAAGCACCGCAAGCGCTTCAACGGCGTGTTCGCACCAAGGCAACAGCAATTCTGCTCCTTGAGCCTTCAGGTCTTCCGCCACGCGCACGACATGCTTTGCGCGATCAGCGGGTTCGCTGCAGCAACCGATTTCGTCAGACGGGAAGACGAGTTCAAGTCCAGAAAATGCGGCAACAAGGCCCTTCTTTTCCGTCTCGTCACAACCACCGAGCACGCCGATCTTGGTGATACCTTGCTTTTGTGCGAACTCAATCACTGCTTTCCAAAGAGACAGAACCGGAACTTGCGTCTCGGTCTGCACTTCCGGAAGGAAGGTTTGCGCCTTCAACCCTGCCACCAACACAGCCGCGACGCCTTCTTCGGCCAAGGCCGACACGGCGTCCATCACCGTAATTTTTCGATCGGCCAATGCCGTACGGGCATCGGGAGCGTCCACGGGCGGAATGCGGTCGTCCATCACCACTTCCACCTGAAGGCCCTTGTTCGCGGCTGCGGAAAGAAGAGCCGACTTCATGGTCACGGCGCCCTTGGGGGCGAGGCCGGAAACAATACCGTAGGTCTTGAGCATAAGATGCCTCACATTCGGTTCTGAGAATTCTGTGGTTCTAAGTCTAGCGCCGGCGCGGTGCAATTACGACGAGAAGTTTTCGCCTAGGCGTTCTCCCCACTCGTAAAGAAGCTCCAACTTCTCGCAAGCGGCTTCTTCGTCGAGATGTTCTTCCTGCAGTCGGTCGATTTCGTCGAAGTACTGGGAAATGGTTCGGGCTCCACCCTTTCCGTCCCGCAGAGTCTCCGCACAGTGTTTGCGCCAACTCCGACGTTCTTCCTCGCTGAGGCTTTCAGGAGCGTTTCGGCCTCTGCTGAGGAAGAGGAGCTCATTGAAGTCCGCATCATCAAAGGAGGAATTTCCTTCACCGAGATCCGATGCCGAGAGGGAAGCAAACCGCCTCTTCAGATCCCGGTCATGTCTCGTGCAGTCAAAACCTTTTTGATAAAGCGCCACATCCGCATCCACTGACTGGGCCTCTTTGCGTGCACACTGCGCCGTTACTGCACCCCCCAACTTAGGAATCACCTCAGACAGGATCTCGGAGTACGTCAAGCAACGGGCCTTATCAATTCCGTACTGTGCCGCCCGTTCATCTGAGAGAACCCTCAAGTCGGAGCAGACAAAGGGACAGGCGCTGACGTTGATGCGGTAAATCGGCAGACGCTTTTCACCTTCCTGCAGACTGTCTTTCTTGGCAAAAAGCAGACGCTTCCAATCCTCCTGCGTCAAGTTCGGAAGATAGGAAGGATCTTCCGAAAGATCCCAAACCCAGACTTCATTCGGGCTTTGCGGATTGACCGCCAATTTCTTGACGATGGCCGTGTACCCTCTTTGCTGACCGAAAATCGTCTTGACGCAGACAACCGGTCCTTCTTCCAAAGCTTCTATCACCTTCGCTTTGGTTCGATTTTCCAAAGCCCAACGCCAAAACTTCGGCGCTTTTTCCTTCAGAAGCCGCGCCAAACCCACGGTCGCCAACACATCGCTCAGTGCATCATGAGCGTGGTCGTGCAGGATACCGTTGGCCTTGGCGAGTTCCTCCAGACGGAAGCAAACGCCACTGCGTTCTTCTTCAGGTTGTCGAACCGTCACGTCCTTCCAGTCCGGCCAGACGATCCCGTCTCCTCGCAACGCCCAGTACGCAACGATCACCGGATACAAATCCCAGATGCCGCAACCGTTCATCCACTGATGCGAATAGGGATCCTGGAAATTTCGCCAGAAGAGGAAGCGACAAACCTCGTTGTCGAACCCAAGCGTGTTGTAGCCGATGCTAATCGTTCCCGGAGCATTGAAGCGGTTCCACACCTCTCGGGCAAAATCATGCTCGGGAAGACCTCGTTCCAGACATTCCTGAGGTGTAATCCCCGTCAACAAGACGCTTTCGGGAGAGGGAAGATAATCTTCGCTCGGCCGCATGTACAACGTTTCGCCCGAGCCCCCCTCCAAGAAATTCAGATCAGCATCGGTGCGGCAACCGGCAAATTGCGCAGGCCGGTCGCGCCTGCGGTCTAATCCGAAGGTTTCCAAGTCGTACCAGTAAAACGTCTGCTTCGCCACTTCCATGAGTTCTTTTCCTTTTACGCCAGAACGACGTCGTAGTCTTCCTGGTGATAGCTCGATTCCACTTCCAACAGCACAGGTTTTTGCACGCAGTTTTGAAGAAGTTCCAAGGCCGCGGACTCTTCTTCCAGCAACATGTCAATCACCACTTCGCTCGCCACGATGCGGAATTCCTTGGTTTCCTGATATTGACGGGAAAGGCGCACGATCTCCCGCATGATTTCGTAGCAGACCGTGCGGGCCGTCTTGAGTTCTCCACGACCGCCGCAGACCGGACAGGGTTCGCAAAGGACGTGCGCAAGCGATTCGCGAGTTCGCTTGCGAGTCATCTCGACAAGCCCAAGCTCGGTGAAGTCACTTACCGTCATGCGAGTTCGGTCCGAGGCAATGGAGCGGCGAAGTTCGGCCAACACCGCTTCACGATGCTCATCGCAAGCCATGTCAATGAAGTCGATGATGATGATGCCGCCGAGATTGCGAAGGCGGAGTTGCCGAGCGATGACCTGCGCCGCTTCCAGATTGGTCTTGAAGACCGTGTCGCTGAAATCACGTTTGCCGACGAATCGCCCCGTATTGACGTCGATGGTCGTCATGGCTTCCGTCTGATCGAAGACGAGATAGCCCCCGCTCTTCAGATCCACGCGACGTTCCAGAGCTCGTGCAATTTCTTCTTCGATGCCGTGCAACTCAAAAAGAGGACGTTCCCCTCTGTAGAGCTTCAAATGGCCGCGCACGTCCGGAACGAAACGTTCGGCAAACTCGACGAGTTCCTCATAGCTCTTTTCGTCGTCGATCTCGATCGCTTCGGTCGTTTGATGAACCATGTCACGAAGCACTCGCTGCGCGAGCGACAGATCCTGGTACAACAACGAAGGAGTCGGTTTCGTATCTCGGCTCGCTCGAATCTCCTTCCAGAGTCTGCCGAGGTAGGCCATGTCCTGCTCGAATTCTTCGGCTGTGGCGCCCTCTTCCGCACTGGTACGGATGATGTAGCCGCCCTTTTCCGTTTCCGGACGAATGCTCGTGAGCAACTCTTTGAGATGCTCTCGCATGGCTTCGTCTTCGATTCGTTGTGAAACACCGATGTGAGGATCTCGCGGCAAATAGACGAGCTTGCGACCAGCCAACGAAATGGTGGTGGTGAGGCGAGCGCCTTTGGTTCCGATCGGATCCTTGGCCACCTGAACCATCAGCGCCTGACCTTCATGCAAAACATGTTCAATGGGTTTGGTTTCACCGTCCTCGGTGTGTGCCTCAAACAAGTCCGCCACATGCAAAAAGCCAGTTCGCTCAAGTCCGATGTCTACAAAAGCGCTCTGCATGCCTGGCAGGACCCGCACGACCCTCCCCAGAAAAACATTTCCTACAAGTCCCTTTGCATTTTGTCGCTCGACTAGAAGATCACACAATGTACCCTCTGAAAGCAAAGCGACTCGTACCTCTCTAAAGGCACTCTCAATTAATATTTTTTCCATCGCAACCAACAAGTCATTTACTTGTTTTACCTACAACCTCATCAATCAAGCATTCCCACGAAGTCCATACAGCATCTGGATTGTAGGGTTCAGCCGTCTTTCTCGCCCCCTCCCCACAAAGCAAACGTTTTTCTTCGTTTTCCATCAACAACCTTAAAGCCTCTGCAAACGATTTCGGATTGGGCTCAGCCAGAATTCCGTTAAAACCACTCTCTATCAAAGTATTTACTCCCGAGCAATCCACACAACCAACAGGTGGGATACCCACCATCATTGCCTCGATCAAAGATAGACTGAAGCCCTCATAGGCAGAAGGAAAGGCGAAAATCGAGCTACTACGCAATACCGATTCCACATCATTCGAGATTCCTTTTAAGAAAACCCGATCTTTCAAACCGTGCTTATTAATCAATTCAGCAACATAACGAGTATCTCGTGAATTTAGCCCCAGCTCTCCCCACACCTCAACAGTCCACTCCGGAAAATCGTCTTTAAGTCGTGAGAAAGCCTCAACTAACAAATCCGTCCTTTTCTGTTTAAGATTTACGCGCCCGACAGTCACTATTCTTCGAGAAGATAAATTTTTTTGTTGTTTATACTCAGGACAAGAATTAGGTATACAAACCACTTTTTGATGAGTAACAGGCAACACTTCTTTTACATATTCTGGCCGCAACACCTGCAAAACCTCACATTCCGAAAGAGCTTCCCTATAGAGTAACTCAAATAAGGGGTCTTCAAAATAGACCTTAGGGTCATGATGGAACATTGAGATAATTGGCGCGGCTACTCGTAATTTCTTTTTTAGCACATATGATGTCTCTGGCTGAAACGATACAATCACATCAGCAAGATCAAAACTCTCTTTCTCTTTTGCCAACAATCTCGCAAGTCGATTTACCTTAAGAAGTCCTCTTTTTTGTTTTCGTGCAAAGCCATCAAAAGACAAACTCTTTAATCTAGAGAGAACTCTTTCAGCAAAACACTCCTCTTCCCCAACGTTAAAAAAAATCACCCCAGGATCAACATCAAACCCTGGCCTGCCCTGTTTCGGATCGCAACAGAGCATCACAACCGAATAACCCCGTCTATTCAATGCATTAGCCAGGTTGCAGAACACTTTCTCTGTTCCACCTTTCGCATTTATTACTCTCCAAGAATTCACCAGCAAAACAGAACAGGTCACTTTCGTCTCTCCTTTCAACAGGGTCTTCATTCTGTCAGCACTCAACGATACAGACAGCCAGCCCCCCTTGACTCGTCTCTTTGTATTTACTCTGCATGTCCTTGCCCGTCTCATACATCGTTCGGATCACCTGGTCCAGGCTGATGTAGTGCGAGCCATTGCCGCGAAGCGCCATGCGGGCGGCACTGATCGCCTTCACCGCGGCGATCGCATTACGTTCGATGCAGGGGATCTGCACCTGCCCAGCAACCGGGTCGCAGGTAAGACCCAGATTGTGTTCCATAGCAATTTCGGCAGCGTTTTCCACCTGCTCCACCGTTCCCCCCATGACGGCCGTCAGTCCAGCGGCGGCCATGGAGCAAGCAACGCCCACTTCACCCTGACAACCGACTTCTGCGCCGGAAATGGAGGCGTTTTCCTTGTAGAGAATGCCCACGGCACCGGCAGTCAACAAGAACTCTCGCACCTTGAGCGGATCGGCATCAGGCAAATGATTCAGGTAATACTGAATCACCGCGGGAATAACCCCTGCCGCCCCGTTCGTGGGAGCCGTCACCACACGCCCGCCGGCGGCATTTTCTTCGCTCACCGCCATTGCATACGCCGTCACCCAATCCAATACAGCCAAGGGATCGTTGTCGGTTGCACGGTGCAACTCATCCGCCAAACGCTTGGCACGACGAGCTACCTGAAGGGGCCCAGGAAGCGGAGCCGTCTGTTGCAAACCTCGCTCGAGGGAAGCATGCATCACCCCCCAGATCGCATCCAATTTTTCGTTGACGAGTTCTTTTGTCTGGAAGACGGACTCGTTGGCCATCACGATGTCCGCAATGGACTGTTGAGTCGTTTGAGCAAACCCGATCAGATCTCGTGCCGTTTTGTACGGATAAGGCACCTCTCCCTGCTGAGACTTTGAGTTCTTTTCTGCGACCTCCGGCAATTCGGGATGTTGCTCCTGACCGGCGACCACAAAGCCTCCGCCGATGGAATAGAAACGTCTCTTGTAGAGGAGCTCGTTCCTGTCGTAGGCCGAAAAATCCACGGCATTCGTGTGGAAGGAAGCGACCTCATCGGCGGCAAAAGAAATGTCCCGCTCCGGATCAAACGAAATGGATAGCTCGCCGTTGAGAATCAACCGCAAATCTTCCTTCACCTGCTTCAGAGAGGTTTCCGCCAGATCCGGACTCGTCGTTTCCGGAGGCAAACCCATCAACCCAAGCTGACACGCAGAATCCGTACCGTGCCCCTTTCCGGTTGCCGCAAGACTCCCCATCAGATGGACCGAAACACGGGTTACACGACGAAGCAATCCCTTCTTGGCGAGTTGCTTCACAAAATCCAAACCGGCACGCATGGGACCGACGGTATGGGACGAAGAAGGTCCGAGCCCCACTCGGAAAATTGACAGTACGCTGATCATTTTCGTTCAAACGAGAAGTGTTCCAAAAATCCAGTTCGCTTCAAGAAATATCTATGGGAAGCCGTTATGTGTGCTTAACGTTACAAGAATCCTCGTTTTTCCTTCAAGCTCCGGTTGTGACGCCGGATCTTTTCCACTTTCTTCGAAATCGACGGTAGCAGGTCCTTCAACTTATCCTGCCCATAGACTTTTGCAAAGCGCATAAAGTAGGTGGCAGGAATGTCTTGCGATAACGAAGAAAAATAGAGAGAAGCGATGTCCTTCAGGAGCCATCGATGCGGGACGCTTGCCCGAATTTGCGAGCGATGCAGGTCGATGATGTAGAGTCTGTTCTCTTCTCGGTTCCAGAGGAAGTGACAGAGATAGCAGTCGCGGTGGTTGACCCCTGCCTCGTGCATTCTTTTCACCGTTTCGGCGAGCAGACGCACAAGGTCCCTGCGCTCGGCTACGGTCAGTGTCTCCCAGACGCCCTTCAGGAACACGTCTTCGAGGCTGATGCAGTTCTTGAGTTCTTCGGTGATCAAAAACGATTCCGCCCACAAAGGCGCCACACCGCGGTACCCGTAAGCAACGGCCGTCATGGTGTCCACGCCGTGACGGTGAAGATGCTCGATCGCCTCCCACTCGTTTTTGGCGCTGAACACAGGCATCCGAAGACTCAGAAGATTCTTGAGCAGCTCTCCGACGCTTCCTCCTCTGTGGTATTTGGCGTAGTACGCTCCGTCCTCCATTTCGAAGCGAAGAGTCTTTCTCGTCTCCAGGGAACGCGCAACGGTTCCCTGCAGGGAGCGCACTTTTTCAAATGCTTGCTGTCCCCATTGGTCAAACGGTTTTTTCAAAATCAATTTCATGCGAGAGGCCCCTGCAACAACGTTTTCGCAATGTGGCGGTGAGAACTAAAGAAATCCTTGGCATGCACATACGAGAGTGCCTTTGTTCCCTTTTGTGTCAGCATGGCGGGAGACAATAGGATTTCCTGAAGCACTTTCGGCAAAGACTCTTCGACCGAAGCTTCGGAGAGAACCCAACCGGCATTTCCCTCTCGGACGAAGCGAGCATAGCCGCACACGTCCGTCACAATGACAGGAAGTCCCTGTGACATAGCTTCAAGCAACACCAAACCGCCCGGCTCCGAGCGGGCCGGATGAATCAAAACACTACTTGTCGCGTAAAACGGACGGACATCCAGCTGCGGTCCCACGGCACAAACCTTCCATCCGGCTTTTTCGCAGCGTTGACAAAGTTCAGGCGGAACTTCGCCCCTGCCCACGATGATGATTTCAGGCTGAATGTCGCAGTGACGGACATCGATTGACGCGCAGGCCACCAAAAGGCGGTCCAACCCTTTTCTCCGGAAATCGGACCCGACGAAAAGAACTCTTACTCCGGGATCCCGTTTGGAAGATCCGTTTTGTAGAGACGGATGCAGGTTGGGAAGCAAGACTTCAAAGCGTTGCCGGTCAATGCCATAACACTTCGCGTAGGCCTCCACCTGCTCATCGGCCAACGCAAAATAACGGGTCTTTCCATTCCGTTGAAAGGTCGATGCTTCTAACTGGAGATAGGTGTGATAACGAGGAAGAAGGGCCTTCCAAGACGAGACTTTGAACTTCAGGCAAGGATCCGCGCAGAAGTAATAATCGAGTCCCTGCATCTTCACGAAGCCCAGCCGAACATTCACTCCCAATCGATCGGCCAAAGACGACGCCTTTTGAGAGAACTCCTTCGCTTGTCCGGCGTTGGTCCAGGCATTACAACGAATGCGATGCACCGGAACTTCGGAGGGCAAAGGAATCGGATCGGTCTTCTCCATCACAAAGATTTCGGGAACATGGCCGCAGTCGATCAGCGCCTGCGCCACCCCCAGAAAATCCCTCTGCTGGCCACCGAACGGGAAATACCGATGCAAAAACAAACCGATCTTCATTGTGTTCTGCCAAATGATGCGTCGTCTTCGATGTCTTGCACTCAGGAATGCGTCAAACGCTGCAGGTGACACAGGTGCGCATATTCACCGTCCTGAGCCAACAGTTCCTCGTGCGTCCCCGTTTCCGTAACTTTCCCCTGATTCATCACGATGATGCGGTCGGCATCCCGAATCGTAGAAAGGCGGTGCGCCACGACAAAGGAGGTGCGTCCCTGCATCAGAGACTTGAGGGACTCCTGAATGTAGCGTTCGCTTTCCGCGTCCAAGGCACTCGTTGCTTCATCAAGAAGCAGAATCTTGGCGTCCTTAAGGAACGCGCGAGCAATGGAGATACGCTGACGTTGTCCTCCGCTCAGACGGTTGCCGGCGTTGCCGACCTGCGTGTCCAGGCCGTCGGGCAGCGTGGCGAGCCAATCGGTCAGAGCCGCAGCTTCCGCCGCACGTTCGATTTGTTCGCGCGTCACCTTGTCTTTGCAGCCGTAAGCGATGTTCCCAGCGATCGTGTCGTCGAAGATGATGACTTCCTGACTTACGAGCGCAATCTGAGAACGCAAGGACGCAAGCGTGAGTTCACTCTGAGGCACTCCGTCGAAATAAATCTCGCCCTGCGTGGGAGCCCAGAAACGAGGAATCATGTTGATAAGCGTGGACTTACCTGAGCCGGAACTTCCCACCAAGGCGATCATTTCTCCGGGCTTCACATCAAGCGTGAAGTTCTCCACGGCTGGTTTTTCCTGTCCCGGATACGTAAAACCCACGTTTTCAAATCGAACCGCGCCCTGATAGTTCACCAATTCGCGTGTACCGGGATCTTTTTCCGGTTCCGCGTCAATCGTTTGAAAAAGGCTCTCCGCCGCAGCCGTCATCGCGGCGGTCGACCCGTTCAAAGTGGAAAGATGACGAATCGGCGGCATGAGAAGCAACATGGCCGAAAGGAAGGTTGTGAATTCCCCCATCGTCAGGGAACCCGACTGCGCCTGCAAAAGCGCCACGACGACCACGACCGACACAGCAGACATGGAAATCAGCTGCGTGAGAGGGGTTGCCGCCGCCTTTACGCGCTGCGTGCGCAAGGAGAGATCCTTCAGGGTGTTGTTCACCTTGGAAAAGCGCTTCGTTTCGTATTCGTACCCATCGTAGATCTTGACGACGCGCTGCCCCTCATAGGACTCCTGAATCGTCCCGATGAGCTGTCCGAAGATATTCTGCGTCTGCGTGGTAAAGCGCTTGACGCGCTTATTCACCCAACGCAGGAGAATGGCCAAGAGAGGCGCAACCACAAAGGTGAGAAGCGTCAAGCGCCAGTTGTGGTAGATGAGCACGCAAACGAGACAAACGATCTGCAGGCTGTCGCGAATGATCGTCGTCATGATGGAGGCGGCTCCGCCCAGAGCGGTCGACGCCTCGTTGATGAACTTCGCCTGGATGCGGGCACACTTGTTTTCTTGAATGAGGCGGTTGTCCCAATGCAGAACCCGATCGAACATCAAGGTTCGGACCTGAACCAAGACGCTCTGCGAAACACGGACGAGTAAAAACTGGCTCAAATACTGCGAACCACCGTGCAGGATGGAAATGCCGATTAGCGCAATGGGCGCCCAGTAAATCACCGAGGGATCCTTGTCGTAAAAACCCATGTCGGTGAGCTTTCCCAACACCAGAGCAATCAGAGAGGAGGCACCACCTCCCACCACCATGGCGACCGCCGCTCCGATGATGAGCCACTTGTAGGGCGGCAGGTAGCGGAACAACCGCATCATGTAGGGATTGCTGAGAATCGGAATGTGCTTCATCGATTACTTTTTCCGTCTGTCAAAAGGCTACTCATCATAGCGGCTTACCCGCTACAATGCCAAGGCTCCGCGCGAAATTCACAGTTGGTTAAAAGGACTCTCATGCCCAACATTCTCTGTCGACTTCCCAATCACATTGGCGACTGCTGCATGGCGTTGCCCGGTCTTCAGTTGCTCGAGCAAAGCGGCTTCATGCCCGTCCTCGTCGGAAAGCGTTGGGCCGGAGACTTGTTCGCCGGCATGGGTTGGCGCTTCGATCCCATCGAAGGTCACGTCACGGAAGACATGGGTCGCATCCGCAGGCTGGCCGCGGTTCTTGGTGAAAAGCCCCGCGGTCTTCTCTTTCCCAATTCCTTCAGTTCCGCCCTGCTCTTCACGATCGGCCGAGTCGCAAGCGCGGGCTTTGGTACGGACGGCCGAGGATTTCTGCTCGACAAGAAACTGCCCGAGCCCGGCAAGATGCATGAAGTGGAGCGTTTCTTCACGCTCGCGCATTCCGCATTACTCGCATGGGGTGCGAAACCGGCTTGGGACGAAGTGCCGCCACAACTGGAACTGAAACTTCTGACGCGTCACGAAGCGGGAGCCCGCAACCTCATTGAAAAGTACGACATCCCCGAACGTTTCGCTCTGCTTGCTCCCGTGGCGCGCGGCGTACATCATGGCAAAAAGAAGTCCTGGCCGCACTTCAATGCGCTCTGCGCCCCGCTTCGTGAAATGGGAATCGAACCGATTGTCTTTCCTTCGCCCGACGAAGCGGCCGAAGCGAAGGAAGCCTGTCCGGACGCCCGCATTCTTTCGCCCACGACGCTCGGTACGTTTGCGGCGCTCGCCAAAAGAGCGGCGGTCGTCATCGCCAACGATTCAGGCGTGAGCCACATCGCGGCCGCCGTCTCAGCACCTCAGATCACGTTGATCGGCGTCACCGACATCACCCGCACGAGTCCGTGGAACCCCAAGGCCGTGGTTCTGGGAAACGAAAAAGACGGGTGGCCCTCCGTCGATACCGTGCTCGGAGAACTCACCCGTCTTTGTGCGGCCTGAGGAGCTTATGCCGTCGGTTGCGCGAGCATTTCCCGCGCGACCGACTTGGTGCTGTCCGTAATGGAAATGCCGGCCAACATGCGCGCCACCTCTTCCACGCGGTCGTCGGGCGAGAGGACGCGCAGATTGCTCTGCGTTTTTCCGTCCCTCTGCATCTTTTCCACGCGCCAATGGTGGTGCCCGCAGGCGGCAACCTGCGGGAGGTGCGTCACGCACAGGACCTGGCGGTCGCTCCCCAACTGTCGAAGGAGTCTCCCCACCACCTCGGCCGTCGCGCCGCCGATGCCGCTGTCCACTTCGTCGAAAATCAAAGTCGGGACCGGCGTGATCTTGGCCGTGATCACGGCGATTGCCAAGCTGATGCGCGCGAGTTCGCCGCCCGAAGCCACTTTCTGCAACGACCGCGTCTGTACGCCCGCATGCCCGGCAATCAGGAATTCGCAGTGTTCCGACCCGTAGGCAGAAGGCTGGTTTGGAATCAGAGCCGTCTCCATCCTCGCGCCCTTCATAGCGAGCGTCTGCATTTCTTCCGTCACGGCGTTGGCGAGCCGCTTGCCGGCCTCTTCGCGCCGCTTGGTGAGCTCCGCCGCCCGTGCGTGATAAGTTTCCAACGCCTTCTTTTCAGCTCGTTCCAGGGCCTTCACATCTTTCACAGACGTGAGGTTTTTGAGTTCGTTTCGTGCGTTCTCCAGTCGTTCAAAGAGCGTTTCCGGTTCGCAGCGGAACTTTCTCGCAAGTTCGTAGAAGGCGGATACACGACGATCAACCTTTTCAAAACGGTCTTCATCCAGATCATTGCGGTCGACATATCGCATCACGTCCTGCGCCGCCTCTTCCACAAGGTCCATACCCGTAGAGAGCGTCTCGGCAATGGCGGCAAGCCGCTCGTCGTAACGCGCCAACCCCATCAGTTTTCCGTGAACGGAAGCCAGAAGTTCCGTGGCGTTCACTTCGCCGTCATGAAGCGTTTCGAGAGCTGAGTCCAACCCTTCACGAATGGCAACGCCGTGAGCGAGACGCGAGTGTTCCTGATTGAGCGTCTCCCACTCGTTTTTCTTGGGATTGAGCGACTCCAAGTCCTCAATCATCCACTGCAGACGTTCCGTCTTTTCGGCCAAGGCATCGGCATTGGCCGTTGCTTCTTCCAACGTCTTTCGCGCCTTGGTCCAAGTGTCAAATGCTTCCCGCACCTTTTTAAGAACGTCGCCGTTTTCCGCGAAATCGTCGAGGAGCTTCAACTGGTAGGAAGACTTGAGAAGCGACTGGTGTGCGTACTGCCCATGCACATCCACGAGTGTTTCACCAAGTTCGCGCAACTGCGCGGCCGTAACGGCGATGCCGTTCACCCAAGCACGCGAACGTCCCTTCACGTCGACCGTTCTGCGAATCAGAAGCGTATCCTCGCCGACATCGAGTTCATTGGCGTTGAGCCAGGCCTTCGTGCGTTCCGCGAGCGTGAATTCCGCAACGATCTGCGTGCGTTCCGCTCCTTCCCGCACCACACCGACATCGCCTCTCGCTCCCAGAATGAGTTGCAGAGCATCAATGAGGATGGATTTCCCCGCTCCGGTTTCGCCGGTCAAGACGGTGAAGCCGGACTGCACATCCAGATTGAGAGACTCGACGATGACGAAATCACGCAGGCTGAGCGTCAGAAGCATGGGGATCCCCGGAAGCTGGAAAGAAAGGTTCTACAAATTTACCCGTTTTTCCCGTCGTTCGGATCCTGACGGGAACTCGTCGGCATGAAATTCCACTTGAGCTTGCGGCGCAGAAGATCAAAGTAGTCATACCCGATCGGATGAAGCATGGTGAAGGTTCGTTGGGAAGGACGAATCTTCAGTACGTCCCCGGGCTGAACGTCCGCAAACTCCTGCATGTCGAAATAGGCGACCGCATCACGGCTTTCCGTGATCTCGATGTCGATCGACGATTCTCCCGGCAACACGATCGGGCGGTTGGAAAGCGTGTGAGGCGCAACGGGAACCAGAGTCACGCCGTCGAGCATGGGGGCGAGCAGAGGACCGCCCGCCGCCAAGGAATACGCGGTCGATCCCGTGGGCGTGGAGCAGATGATGCCGTCAGCAGACTGACTCGCCATCTGGATTCCGTTCACATAGACGATGAACTCCACCATACCGCCCGCACGACCGTGGCTTACGCCGATGTCGTTGACGGCCAGACCGGAGAAGATGCACTCGCCGTTTCGAACGAGCTCGGCACTCAGCATTCGCCGCACGTCGCGTGTGCACTGTCCCTGAAGAAGGGCCGGCAGGAGGCGCTCCATATCTTCAAGCACGATGTCGGTGATGAAACCCAAACGCCCGGCATTGACACCCACGATGGGCGTGCCGAAGGGAGCCAGAGAACGAGCCACCCCCAACATGGTTCCGTCGCCCCCTAATACCACGGCCAAGTCACAGAGCTCTCCTAGCTCCGCGCGGGTGTATCCCCTTAGTCCCGCACGCTCTCCCAAGGTTTTGGCACTGCGTTCGTCCAGAAAGACTTCCGCGCCCGTCTTACGGATCACGGAAATTAGAGCGGTGAGAGGTCCGGCCAGGCTTTCGGTGGGTTTGACGAAGATGGCTACTTTCCGGAACATGTATTGGTACTCCCCGCTGTTTTCTTGTTGTGTGATTTTCGCAAGTTCGGAGGAAGAGGTGTCATGTAATCAGGCCCATACTCATGAGCTAGACACCAGTGGGCATCCTGCGGTCCCGGCAACTCTCTCCCTTCAAACAAATACGGCTTCGAGGGGAAGAGCTTCTCCTTGGGAAATACCGAGAACTTCACAATTTCTTCGGTATAGCGCCAACAATTTTTGTTCGGCGAACGATCTCCCTGAGCAATCAGCAAACGCATCCAAAACCGGAGGGGATTTTTGAAAAGATTGATGAGCCCCTTGCGTAGAGAAAAAGAAGGCAGGCGGTTTCGATTTCGAATGAAATTTTGCCATCGCTTCGCCGCCAAGCCGGCACTTCCCGTCTCTTGAATCAAAAAGATATCGAAAGCAATCGGCACCCCGTTCCAAGGACGAACCTTCCGTAAGTCGAAGAGCTTATAAATGCCTTCATGACGATGTCGTTCCAGCCTCCAGTTCTCTGGAAACTCTTCATGCAACTTCAGAAGCTTTTCCAACTCTTCGTTGGTCATCAGAACGTCTATGTCATCGTCCCAAGGAATAAAGCCATGATGACGAACGGCTCCCAAGAGGGTTCCGAAAGTCATTTGATATGAGATGTCGTGCTTTTTGCAGAAATCATCAAAATCAAAAAGCAACTCTTTCAGGCCCCCTTGTAACCAGGCCAACTCTTCTTGTTCAAGCATACTTATAGACGAAGGGAGGAGCCTTCTCAGGCTCCTCCCTTACGCAACGGTATAGAGCAGGAAAAGGCTGTTCTTTTCCTTGGGAAAAATTACTCGTTCACGGCGACAGCGACGCTGTGGAAACCGGCGTCGACGTAGATCACGTCCCCCGTGATGCCGCTCGAGAGGTCAGAGAGCAGGAAGGCGGCCGTGTTGCCGACTTCGTCGATCGTGACCGTACGGCCGAGCGGAGCCGAATTCTCCATGATGCGCAAAAGCTTCGAGAAGTCCTTGATACCCGACGCGGCAAGCGTCTTGATGGGGCCCGCCGAAATGGCGTTGGCGCGGATGCCGCGGGGGCCGAGGCTCGAGGCGAGATAGCGGGTGCTCGCTTCCAGAGCGGCCTTGGCAAGGCCCATCGTGTTGTAGTTGGGCACCACGCGTTCGCTGCCGAGGTAGCTGAGCGTCAAAACCGAACCGTTGCGGCCTTCCATCAGAGGGAGGCAGGCCTTCGCGAGCGCGGGGAAAGAATAGGCGGAAATGTCCATCGCGATCTTGAAGGCTTCGCGGGAAAGGCCTTCGAGGAAGTCTCCGGCGATCGCTTCGCGGGGGGCGAAGCCGATCGAGTGCACGACACCGTCGAGCGCCCCCCAGGCGTTGCCGATGCCTTCGACGGCGGACTGAATTTCTTCGTCGCTGCTCACGTCCATCTTGAAGACGAGATTGCTGCAGAACTCTTCGGCAAAGGCGTGAACTCGGTCGCAGGAACGGTCTCCCGCATAGGTGAAGGCGAGCTCGGCCCCTTCACGATGGCAAGCCTTGGCGATGCCGTAGGCAATGGAACGGTTGGAAAGCAGCCCCGTAATCAGAACCTTCTTACCAGCAAGAAAACCCATGGTCAGTACTCTTTATGAAATTGGTTGCGGAGAGACTCTCTCCCGAAAGGGAGTATTGTACCCATTCGAGCCTCTTTCGCCAATTCTCGCCTACCATGGGAACGGGAATCCGTTTACGGGATCTTGAGTTCCTGACCGATGCGAAGACGATTGGAGGTGAGACCGTTGGCGGAACGCAACTTCGACACCGTCGTGCCGTAGCGACGTGCAATTTCGGAGAGTGTGTCGCCGCTTCGAACGCGATAGACCTTGCCTTCGGACACCGCTTTTTGATTCGACACGTTGGGGATCACCAACTCCTGTCCCACGCGGATCGTATTGCGGCGAAGGCCGTTGGCGGCCTTAAGCCGATCGACCGACACGCCGTAGCGCTTCCCGATCGTGTAGAGCGACTCGCCCGAGCGCACGCGGTGCGTGCGGCTCTTCGCCACGCGCTTTGGCGCTTCGGAGACCGTCACCTGCGTAGGAATTTCCAGACGATCGCCGATCCGCAGAGAGTCACCCGACAGACGGTTGGCACGCTTCAGACGCACCACGGACACGCCGTAGCGCGAAGCGATCGTCGAGAGCGTATCGCCCGCCTTGACCGTATAGATCTTGGTATCGGGCACCGCATCGGCCGCGCCCGACGGAATGCGAAGGCGCTGTCCCGGACGAATGAGATTCGTGCGGATCCGATTCGTCATCTTGAGCTGCGCAATGCTCACACCGTAACGTTCGGCAATCTGCGAGAGCGTTTCGCCCGCACGCACGCGGTGAATGACGTGCTGCGAGGGTTCCGAGCGCTGCGTCGAACTGATGGCATGACGCGGTACGTTCGGCACCGTCAGGACGAGACGCTGTCCCACGCGCAGACGGTCCGAGCGCAGGCGATTGGCGGTCACGATCGATTTCATCGTGATGCGCCAGCGCCGTGCAATGCCCGAGAGCGTGTCGCCGCTACGGACGCGATAGGTCACGCGACGCCAGGTCGTGGTGGGAGAGAGCTGCAGCTTGGCATTGGCGAGTTCAGCCGCAATGTCCTGCTGATCCTCCGTCCCGGTCGAACGCACCAAAAGGGTGGAATTCGCCAACACGCGGCGTCCCTTCGGAATGCCGTTCACTTTGCGCAGTTCGTCCTCCGTCATGCCGCTTCGACCCGCCACCTGCGCGAGCGTTTCCCCCTGTTGCAGACGATAGGTCGTCCACTGCGAAAGGGGCTGGCCGCTGTCCATCCAGCTCGCGAGGTTGTCGACGAAGAAGTCGACCTTGTCGGCGGGCAAAAGCATGACGTTGTTGTGAGAGGCCACAATGACTGGGAGCTTGTAGCTCGGGTTGAGTCGCCGGAATTCCTCAAGCGGCATGCCTGCGAGTTCCGCCGCCGTCTCGATGTCGATGTCGCGGGGCTTCGTGATCGTCACGAAGAAAGGCTCGTTCCCCACATCAGGCAAAGTGATGCCGTAACGGGCCGGTTCCGAAATGATGCGCTTTACGGCCTCCAATTTCGGTACGTAATTGGCCGTCTCGTTCGGCATTCTCAGATGCAGATAATCCGTCGGCTGCTTGCGGCGCTTTGCGCGCTGGATCGCCCTCTGTACGCTTCCTTCGCCCCAGTTGTACGCGGCAAGGGCCAGATGCCAGTCCCCGAACATCCCGTGCAGATATTCAAAATAATCCAGCGCCGCACGCGTGCTTTCCAACACATCGCGCCGATCGTCTCGCCACAGGTTCTGCGCGAGGTCGTAGGCCTTGCCCGTCGCCGGCATGAACTGCCACAGCCCCGCCGCCTTCGCCCGAGAGAGCGCTTCCGCCTGAAAGGCGCTTTCCACAAACGGAAGCAAAGCGAGTTCTGTCGGCATGCCGCGGTTTTCAATTTCCTCCACGATGTGGTAGAGGTACTGCCCCGCCCGTTCGCTCATGCGGCGAAGATACGCCGGATCCCTTGTGTAGAAATCCACCCAACGGTCCACGAGCTTCGACTGCAGTACCGGCATGGCGTAGCCGCGGCGGATTCGCTCCCACACGTCGGACGGCACGCCGAGTTCCTCCACCGAACTCGCATCGTCCGCAGGAAGGGCTTCGGCATTGGCGACGCTCGCCGGAATGTCGTCGTCTTCCGAAGCGGCCTGGGCGCCGGGAGTAGCGACGAAAAAAGAAAGGCTCAAGGCAAGCGCCAAAAGCGAACGGGGAAAGTAATGCGGCATGAAGGGCGTTGGGGAAAAGAAAAATCGATCTTCGGGAGAATGCACTATTCTACGGAAGACTTGGGGCCTAACGTGTGCTTCACGCGGATTGCGAAACAATCTGTTAAGGGGTGGGCGTACGTGGGGCGCCGTCCTTACGATGATCGGGAATCTTCTTCAGCGAGACGACATGCAGACCGTAGACACGCTTTCCTTTTTTCAGTCTCCGCCCGGACAAGTTGTCCGACAGTGGGAATCCCGCCTTTTCGACGGGATGGTCGAGCACGTCCTCGGCGACCGCGCCCTGCAGGTTGGAATGCCTTTGCTCGACACACTGCGCGCCAACGGCATGAAGGAACACTGGCTCCTCCTTTCAGATCTGCCTTCTGAGAGGGAAGAGTCGCTTCGCGAGGACTGGCATCTCGTCAGGGGACTTCCGGAAGCGCTCCCCTTTGCGAACGAAAGCTTCGATCTGGTCGTTTTGCCGCACAGCCTCGACTTTTCACCCGCACCGCAACAACTCCTCGCCGAAGCGGTCCGCGTTCTGGCCCCCGAAGGCCGTCTCTTTCTGGCGGGCTTCAATCCTCTCGGCCCTTGGTGGTGGCATCAGCAGTTCGTTCGGTTCGGATGTCGTCCTTATCTCCCCGCCGACACCATGCCCATCAGCGTTCCGCGCCTCAAGGATTGGTTCGCTCTTTTGGGACTGAGAACAGAGGAAGGTCACTTCGGCATTTATCGCCCGGCACGTCGGCGTCTTACGGCGCTCAACCGTTGGCGGTGGCTCGATAAGGCGGGGGACCGTTGGTTCCCTCAGTGCGGGAATCTCTATCTTCTCTCCGCCGTGAAGAAAATCCCCGGCCGCATTCCGCCCGTCACGACTTCGTTTACGGATACACTCAGCGCTCTTGCCGGCAAAGCGGGGCAAAAAACCGTCCCGCGCCCGCTCTCTTCGAAAATCGACACTCAGCCATGACAACGGACAACACGGAAAAGAAACTCGAAATTTGGACCGACGGCGCATCCAAGGGCAACCCAGGGATCGGCGGTTGGGGAGCCTATCTCGTATGGGGCGCCCACACGAAGGAAATTTTCGGAGGCGCGCCGAACGTCACCAACAACCAGATGGAACTCACGGCCGTCATCGAAGCCCTGAAGCTCATCCGCCGCCCCTGCCCCGTCATCATTCACACCGACAGCAGTTACGTCAAAGACGGCATCACCAAGTGGATCCACGGTTGGAAGAAGAAGAACTGGGTGACCGCCTCGAAAACCCCCGTCAAGAACCGCGAACTCTGGCAGGAGCTCGATCGTCTCTGCGGCCAGTTCGACATCGAGTGGCGTTGGGTGAAGGGGCATGCCGGAGAACCCGGCAACGAGAAGGCCGACGAGCTTGCTAACAAGGGTTGCGACAGCATCGGCGGACGCAAGGGATGAGTTTTTGAACTTTTTTCTTCCGGGACCCTTGCATTTTTCCTTGAGTTCTGTATAATACATCTTCTCAGTTGGCGCGGTTAGCTCAGTGGTAGAGCACTGCCTTCACACGGCAGGGGTCACTGGTTCGAAACCAGTATCGCGCACCAGAATTCCGAGGCGCAGAAGAGGCATCTTCTGCGCCTTTTTGCTTGCGGGGTCAGCCATGCAACTTGAACTCACCGACGACGAGCGTCAACGCTATCACGAAAAGCTGAAGGACCTTCTTTTCGAATTTGACGATTTCTGCGAAGCCCACGGGATCGAGTACATGCTCTCCTTCGGGACGCTCCTCGGCGCCGTGCGGCACCACGGGTTCATCCCCTGGGACGACGACGTCGACCTCATGCTGACCCGTCCCAATTTTGAGAAACTTTGCGCTCTGCAGTCGGAATTGCCACCGTATCTGAAGCTTGATCTCGGACGCATCTTCAAACTCCGCGACGACCGTTACCACTATGTACGCGGCCAGGACATGACGAAGTGGCAACCCATCTTTCTCGATCTCTTTGTGATGCGTGAGACCGGTCCTGAATCGGAAACGCTGTTGAAGCTCAAGAAGTGGATCGACAGCCGCCACCGTTACCCTGCCTGGCACCCCTACAAGCTCCTTTTGAGCCTTCTGAAGTATCCCTGCCGCCCCATCCGCAATTACCTTCGCAACAAGGCGGACCATGCCGCGCACTTCACGCGCCTGCGATACGAGTCCAAGTACTATCAGGACAACAGCTTTCCGATCGACGGAATGTTGCCGGTCACGAGAGCACTTGATTTTTGCGGGCGCAAGATGCCCGGTCCCCGTGTTCCCGACGTCTACCTCAAGGTAGAATACGGCAACGACTACATGACTCCGCTGCCGCCCGAAGACCGCCGTTTTCGCGTGCAGTACATCGACTTCTAAAAGGATTTCAACATGGACAAGCCTTTGCGCGTCATGGTCGACATGTCGGCCACGCTCCTCCACCACGGTCACATCCGCCTTTTGAAGAAGGCGCACGAGATCGGGCAAGTCGTCGTGGCGCTCACCACGGACGAAGAAATCGAGAAGAAAAAGGGCTACGTCCCCGAGCTCAATTTTGAAGAGCGGAAGGAAATCCTCGAGGCGATCCGCTACGTGGACGAAGTCGTTCCCTGCCCGTGGCTCATCGACGACGCCTTCGTCGTGGCGCACAACTGCGATCTGCTCGTGCACGGCAACGACAATTCGAACCATATTCCGGAAGAAAAACTCGTCATCTTCCCGCGCACCGAGGGAATCAGCTCGTCCATCCTCCGCGAACGGGTGCTCGACTGCCTCATTTCGCTCAACCTCAAAAACAAGTCGACGAGCACGTCCGACAAGATTGCGCGTCTTCTCATCGAAACGATCAAGAAAGAGTTCAAGCTCGAGTAATGCGCCTTTTTCTCTCTTTCCGCCGAACCGCTTTGGCGGCGGTGCTCGCAACGGCCTTCCTGGCCGGACCTCTCGGGGCCGAAACGCTGCGGGTCTACACGGCCTCGCAGCCCGAGCTTTTGACGCTCTACAAGAAAGCCTTCGAAGCCCGCCACCCCGACGTGGAAATCACATTTCTGCGCGATTCCGCATCTCCCATCGTCGCTCGTCTTCTTGCGGAGCGGAACGCTCCGCAGGCGGACGTCGTGCACGCGATCTCCGTCATCGGACTCGAGACCCTGGCCGCGGCCGGCGTTTTAGCGCCCTACCGTCCGCAGGACGAAAAGGCGCTCGACCCCCGTTTTCTCTCCAAAGAATCGCTTTGGGTCGGCATCAATGCCTGGGGGAGCGCCATTTGTCTGAACGAAGAACTGCTCGAACGTCAGAATCTTCCCGTTCCGAAACATTGGACTGATCTGACCGATCCCGTCTATCGAGGGAAAATCGCCATGCCGCACCCCGTCTCGTCGAGTACGGGCTACATGATTCTTTTGGGCTGGCTCGAACTTTTCGGCGAAGAGAAGACCTGGGCGTTCGTCAAGGCACTTCACGAGAACATGCTCTTTTACACGTTCTCGGGATCCCGCCCCGTCTCCATGGCGGCGCAGGGGGAAATTGCCGTCGGGCTCAGCTCCAACGCCTTTACGAAACCCTACCGCAACCCGAAAATCCCGCTTCGCGTCGTCGAACCCGAAGAGGGCATCGGTTGGGACGCCGAAGGGAGCGCCGTCGTCGCGGGAACGAAGCATCCCGAAGCCGCCAAGGCCTTCCTTGACTTCTGCGCCGGCGAAGAAGTCGCCCGCATTGCGGCCGACTTCAGCGGCATCGCCGCCCGCGAAGATTTCTCCACGCAGGAGGGGCGACAGACGCTCGAGCACATGATTCCGATGAACTTCCAAAACGCCGCCCTGCGCAAGAACGAAATTCTCCAAAAGTGGCAGGAAGTGGTGGGCGAACGATAAGGACACGATAAGGACACGATCATGAGTCACACGCTTCACCTTCGAGACCTCACGAAGCGCTTCGGTTCGACCGTGGCGATCTCTCCGCTCACGCTTTCCTTTCCGGGCGGGCGCTTCACGAGTCTTCTCGGGCCTTCCGGCTGCGGAAAGTCCACGTTGCTTCGCCTCATCACGGGGCTCGAGCGTCCGAGCGGCGGACGAATTTTCGTCGACGACACGGAAATCACCGAAGTTCCGCCCGTTCACCGCAAGATCGGGATGGTGTTTCAGCAGTACGCCCTCTTTCCGAATCTCACGGTAGCGGAAAACGTTCTCTACGGTCTCCATGGGAAGGATGCGTCAGGAGAGCCCCTTTGGCCCACCGAGGCCCGACGGGAGCGCATGCGAGAAATGCTCGCGCTCGTGGGACTCGAATCCTTTGCCGAGCGCCGCCCGCACGAACTCTCGGGCGGTCAGCAGCAGCGCGTCGCCATCGCCCGCGCCTTGGCGCCGAATCCGAGCATTCTGCTCCTCGACGAGCCGCTCTCGGCGCTCGACGCCTGGAGCCGCACGGCGATCGGCGAAGAACTGCGGGAAATTCAGAGGAAAAGCGGCGTCACCACCCTGATGGTCACGCACGACCGCACGGAGGCCTTGACGCTCTCCGACTACGTGGCGGTGCTACACGACGGCAAACTCGAAGACTTCGGCACGCCCGACGAACTCTACGAACATCCGAAGAGCGCCTTCTCCGCCACGTTCGTGGGCGACATGAATCTGCTCACGCTCCCGACCTCAAACGGTACCGTCGGCATCCGCTACGCGGACGTGAAGCTCTCCGAACCCACGGAACAGACGATTTCCGCCCCCGAGAGTTTCGTCGGCAAAGTGCAGCGCCTCGAATTCCGGGGCGACATGCTTCGCGCCCACGTGCTTTTGAACGACTTCAAGACCACCGTCACGGCGGACGTCGTGCGGGTGGAGCATCCGTGGCTTCGTGAGGGAGCGCTACTCGTCGTGCGTCTTCCGGAAGCAAGGTGGTGCCGATGGTGATGCGCGGCCTCCTTCTGCTTCTCACGATTCCGCTTGCCGTCGGGATTCTTTTTCCCTTGGGCGCTCTCGTGGGAGAGGCGTTTTCCGGAACAACGCCGGCGGGCGACGTTCTCGGCATGCTTCTTTCCCGTCCGATGCTTCGCGCGGTCGGCAACACCCTCTGGGTGGGCGGTCTCACGGCGCTTTTGAGCACGATTTTGGGCGGCATTCTCGCCTACACCATGACGATGACGAAGGCGCCGGGCCGCAAGGCGCTGGGCTTGCTTTTCATGGTCCCGCTTCTGGCGCCCTCCTTCATGCCCGCCATGGGGCTCGTCTATCTCTTCGGCAACTACGGACTTCTTTTCCCGACGCAACTCTACGGAGTACCGGGGTTGTTGGCGGGGGGCGTTCTCTTCACGCTGCCGCACACAACCCTGCAATTGTCGCTTGCTTTCCGCACGCTCGACCAACGGCTTCTCGACGCGGCGCTTCTACTCGGAAGCGACACGGGGCGGCGCTTTCGCACCGTTCTTTTGCCGCACGTGCGCGACGCCGTCGTGAACGCCCTGTTGATCGCCTTCGTTCTCACCGTCACCGACTTCGGCGTACCGAAGCTTTTGGGCGGCAACGTTCCGATGCTCGCGACCGAAATCTACAAATACGCGATCGGTCTCGCGGACTTTCAGCGTGCGGCTCTGCTAAGCTTCTGGCTCATGGTTCCGTCGCTTCTCGCCTTCGGTGCCTACACGCTTCTCTCACGACGCAAAGAGGAACGCGGCACGCCGCAGCCTCTGAGAATTGAACCGAACCTCGGACGCGACGCTTTCTTCGGAGGACTTTCCTGGTTCATCGTGGCGGGCATGCTCGCTTCGATCGGCGCCGTCGTGCTTGCGTCCTTCGTCAAGGCCTGGCCTTATGATCGCGCCTGGACGCTCGAGGCCTATTCGCTTACTTCGCTCTCCTACGGCTTCGCGCCGGTTCTCAACAGTCTCGGACTCGCCTTCTCGACGGCCGTCTCGGGCGTCCTTCTCGCCTGGGTGACGAGCGTTCTCATGACGCGCCACGGTCCGTCTGTGCGGCCCGTGAGCGTCCTCTTTCATGCGGCGGCACTCCTGCCCATGGCCGTTCCGGGCACGATTCTGGGCCTGGGATTTGCCATGAGTCTCAGCGGTTGGGAGATTTTCTCGGGCGTATGGGGGAATCGCCTGCTCGTTCTCTTCAACACGCTCGTGCATCTCTTTACGGTGGGATACCTGACGCTCAGCACAAGTCTCAAGACGCTTCCCGCCACCTATGAAGCGGCGGGACTTCTTTTGGGGCGCGGTTACGCCTACACGACGATGAGAGTCCTCACGCCGCTTTGCGGACGAGCGCTCAGGGAAACGTTCGCGTATTTCTTCTCGAACGCGCTCACCACGATTTCGGCCCTGGTGTTTCTCTACAGTCCCGAAACCATCACGGGCGCCGTCGCGGCCCTTCAGAGTCTCGATGCGGGGTATCTCGCAAGCGGCGCCGCCATGGCGACGATCATCTTTTTACTGAACGTCGCCTTCCGGGGACTTTTCATTCGTAATTGATCGTCCGCCCCGTCGCGCGCTGATAGCGGCGGGCGAACTTCGCCCACTGGCGGTTGATCTTGAGGTTGCGAAACCACGGGATGTACTTCGCGGTCGGGATGTGTTCCGGGATGTAGTAGCCGTCGAAGATCACGGGACGCAGTTCACCCTTTTCCTCGACGATGAACATGTTGGAGGTCCCGATGTCGCTCACGACCACACCCTTCGCATGCATTTCGCGCTTCGTCGCGCGCAGGGCGTCCTCAAGGCGCTTCCACACCAACTCGTCCGCGCCCTTGATTTCGTTGAGATAGGTACCCAGAAGCGACACCTTCCGGTCCTCGGTCGGAAGGATGGCTTCCACCGCAAGTCCCACGTAAGAGGGCGACGAAAGAGAGCCGAGATACTTCGGCATGAAGCTCGCCGTCACGCCCTTCTCGCGCAGGTAGCTGAGGTAGTCAACTTCGCGCACGGTCTGCGGACAACAAAAACGCGCGCTCAACTTCACGCAGCCCTCGGGAAAGAGGGGAGAAAAGCAGGTGAGGCGCTCGCCCCCTTTGCCGATCAGCTGCCAGTCGTCGACGTCGGCGTCCTCAAAACGAACGGAGCGACCGTCCAGGTCGCCCCGATAGACCGGATGAATTTTGGGAAATTCCGCGAGAATTTCACTGTTTTTCATTCTTCAGCTCTTCTTCCTTGCGGCACGCTTCGCAGATGCCGTAGAGAATTAGGGAGTGGTCGCACAGGTCATACCCGTACTTTTTCGCGACGTTGCGCTGCATGCGTTCAATGTCGACGTCCACGAACTCTTCGACGCGCCCGCAACGCATGCAGACGATGTGGTCGTGATGCTGACCTTCGGCGAGTTCGTAGGTGGCGCGGCCCGAATCGAAGTGGTGGCGCACCAGAATGCCCGCCGTTTCGAATTGCGTCAGAACGCGGTAGACCGTCGCCAATCCGATGTCGCTCTTTTCTTCCACCAACATGCGGTAGACGTCTTCGGCGGAGAGATGACGGACCACACCTTCGCCCTGTTCGGAGATTCGCTGGAAGAGTTCCAAAATCTTCATGCGGGGACCCGTCGCCTTCAGACCGAGCGTTTTGAGTTCCGCGGATTGGTTTCGAGACGTTTCGTTCACCTTTTGCTCCCTCTTTGGACCTTATGATGCGTATCATAAGGGGGCTTATGCCGATTTGCATTGAACCTTTTCAAAATAACACCCTTTCACCATGCAGTTCCAACGTTTCCTCGCACCCGCCGCCCTGCTTATCCTGACCACGAATCTCACGGGGTGTTCGAGCATGGCGGACGCTTGGGAAAACCCCACCGACTACATTCCCTACTTCCTGCAGCCCTACCGTGCGGACGTCCATCAAGGCAACCTCGTCACCAGCGAAATGGTCAATCAGCTCGAAGAGGGCATGACCGCCGCGCAGGTGCAGTTCCTCCTCGGCGTACCGCTCATCCGCGATCAGTTCCATCGTTATCAGTGGGACTACGTCTACTATCTGCGCCGCGGCAACGGTGAAGAACAGCTTCGCCGCCTCACCGTCTACTTCAACGACGAAGACCGCGTCAAGAGCTGGACGTCGGATGCCATGCCCGACGAAGAACAGGCCGACCAACTGATTCTCGGAAACATTCGAAACTTCGCCCCGAAGGAAGACCTTCCCAAGGATGAAGCGAAGAAGGAGACTTCTGAATGAAGGAAAAACTCGAGCGGCTTCGCCGCCTCATCGAGCAGCTCACGCTCGTACTGAGGGAAGAACGCCAGGAAAACCTTCGTCTTCGCAGTCGTTTGGCTTCCGCACAAGCGGAATTGGATCAGGCGCAGCAGCGACTCAAGAAACTCAACGCCCAGATCCAGCAGCTCAATCGTCTGACGAATCCCGCCGAATTCGAATCGTAAGGAGAGACGATGCCCGAACTCAATTTGCGCATTTTCAGCCGCAACTATCGCCTCGCCGTCACGCCGGGCGAAGAACCCGTGCTCGAGCAGTGCGCTCAGCGCGTAGATCAGCATATGGAAGCGATCCGCAGCGGCGGCCGCGTCGTGGCGCTTGATCAGATCGCCGTCCTCGCCGCGCTCGAAATCGCGTACGACGACTCCAAGACGCAGACCTCGCTGGAAGCCCGCGTGGCGGAACTCGAAGAAAAGGTTTCACAACCCAAGGCTCCGGAGCCGGACCCCGAACTGCCGCTCGAGCTTCCTGAAGAAGTCTCCGAGCCCGTGCTTTCGAATGAGCCGACGCCGTCCGTTGCGCCTCAGGGAACGTTGCCAGAGGATCAGCCGTTGGAAGAACCCGCGGTTTCCCGGACGGCCGCCGTTGCCGACGCGGCCGTCGATACGGCTCTGTGGGAGAAGGAGATCGACGACCTTTGCCGACTCTGTGAGGAAGCGATCTACGCCGCACCCGCCCGTGCTTCGGGATTCTTCTGATTTTCTCGAATCTTTCCGCTACAATGATCTCAATCCTGCGGTGAGAGCGTTCGGGCTCCAAGGTACCTAGAACCAATGCTTTGACAAATAGGTTGGTGTACTCGAGGACCGATGGAGTGCGGAACACGCGTTGTACCGCCCAGTCCGTCCCGGAGCCGACCGCCCTGAACTCCCGGTTCAGGATACGTAGCCCGATTCCACTGCAGGAGCTTTTTTCTCGTAGGGCAACCACGGTTGCCCTTTTTTCTTTTGAGGCGCACTCATGTCTCTCTCGCCCAACCTTCTTGAGCGTCTTCTGAACGCACGCCGTTTTTGGCTGATGAAGTCCGAACCCGGAGAATGCTCCATCGACGACGCGCTCTCGGCTCCGAACCAAACGGTTTCGTGGTTCGGCATCCGCAACTATCAGGCGAGAAACTTCATCCGAGACGACATGGAAGTGGGCGACGCCGTGCTCTTTTATCACTCGAGCTGCGCCGAACCCGGCATCGTGGGCGCGGCGGAAATTGCTTCCGCTCCGTATCCCGACGAACTGCAGTTCGATCCCCAAAGCGACTACTTCGATCCGAAGAGCCCCAAGGAGAATCCCCGGTGGCTCACGATCGACGTGAAGGCCCTTGCCAAATGCCCCGTCATCCCGATCAAGACGCTTCGCAACGACCCGGCACTCGCCAATCTTCGCATTCTGCAGCGGGGCAACCGCCTCTCCATCACGCCGGTTGAGCGGGACGACTTCGCGCATATTCTCAAAACCCTCTTTCACTGATTGATTCATCCCTTGGGAGTCCGCACATCATGGAGCTCTGGATTGTTTTCTCCCTGGCCGCACTCGGCTGCTGCACGGGTTTTCTCGCCGGTCTTCTCGGTATCGGCGGCGGCATGGTTCTGACGCCCTTCTTGACGCTTCTTCTCTCCTACGCGGACATTCCGACCGAACACATCGTGCATGTGGCGATCGCGACCTCCATGGGGACGATCCTCTTCACGTCGCTCTCCTCCGTCCGGGCTCATGCTTCCCGCGGCGCAGTCCTCTGGAAAGTGGTCGCCGCCATCGCCCCCGGCATTCTCCTGGGCGGCATTCTCGGCGCACAAATCACGGGCTATCTCTCGACCTTCTGGGTGGCGCTCATCTTTGCGGGGTTCGTCGGCTATTCCGCAACGAAGATGTTTTTTGCAAAGAAGGTGGCCGCTTCGCGCGGTCTTCCCGGCACGGCCGGCATGGTCGGCGCAGGCACCGCGATCGGTACCATTTCAGCCTTGGTCGGTGCGGGCGGCGGTTTCATTTCGGTGCCCTTTCTCACCTACTGCAACGTTCCGATGCACAAGGCCATCGGCACCTCTTCCGCGCTCGGCTTTCCGATCGCCTTTGCGGGCACGATCGGCTACATCGTGAGCGGTTGGGCCGAACCCACGCTTCCCGGATTTCCGTACACGCTCGGCTACATTCACCTTCCCGCCCTCTTTTCGGTCGCCGTCATGAGCATCTTCACCGCTCCGATCGGCGCGAAGGTAGCGCACTCCATCGACACGAAGCCCTTGAAGCGCATCTTCGCCTCGCTTCTTTACGTGCTCGCCTCCTACATGCTCTACCGGGCGATCATGGCGGTCTGATCGGATACGGAATGCTCAAAGTTGAGAAGGCGCGGCGTTGCCGCGCCTTCTCTCATTCAAATGTTCCGTCCTTCATTCGATAAGGGATGCCGTTTCTTTTGTCATACGAAATGCAGATCTGACGCCACCAGCGAAGGGGATTCAACTGATAACGCCAAGGGCGTTTGAAGCGCTTCGATTTACGAAGACCAATGTCAGAGGGCGCACACACCGTGCGCACGAGTTGCGGGTCGAGTCGATAGACCTTGTGCGTACGTACAAAATCGAACCATGCCGAAAAGATCATGTAATCGACAGGGCAATTGAAGCGCTCCGTCATGACGAGCAGATCCCGTGCAGCAGGCACGGAGAGGATGTAGCAGGCCAAGTTGAAGGGGGTCGGGCGAACCTGCCGGAAGATCGTCCCGACGCCGGGAATCGGACGAACGTCCCGGACCTTCACCGAAAGACCGCCGCTCCCCACCTTGAGGCAATCGACGTCATCGGGAATCCAGTCCTCACGAGCAAAAACGTCGGCAAATTCCTTGGAAAGTCGAGCGTCGTCCTCGAGTACCATACCCCATTTTTCCCCCGACGCAAGGAAGGCCTCCCAGGCCTTGCGGTGACTCAGAAAACATCCTATCTCAGAGGGTTGCAGAGGGTAGACGTAGCCGAATTCAACGGGTTTCAGGACCGCCGCCGTTTCTTCCTGCGTCAAGGCCTTTCCCAACACTCCCGAAATGCGCTCGACTTCGAGCCCAAAAGCGTCGAACTGCGACTTGATGCTGTGCCAGCGGTCAATGGAGGAATCCAGATTGATGACGCAACGAAACATTCAGCGTACTCTCCAAACCAAAAACGCGCCCAACAAAATGACGGGAATCGTAAGCCACTGTCCCTGCGAGAGGGAAAGCGCCTGAAGTCCCAAAAAGGCGTCGGGTTCGCGGAAAAATTCGACGATGAAGCGCGCCACACCGTACCCAAGGCAGAAGAGTCCCGATACGAAGCCGGGCTTCGTCGGCTTGCGGGAGACGACGTAGAGCATAAGAAAGAGAATAAGGCCTTCGCCCAGGGCTTCATAGAGTTGCGAAGGGTGACGGGCGATGCCGTCGGCCGCCTGAGGGAAGACCATCGCCCAGGGAAGATCGGGGGAAGCGGGACGCCCCCAAAGCTCTCCGTTGATGAAATTTCCGATGCGGCCCGCCATGAGACCGAGCGGCACGAGCGGCGCCACGAAGTCCGAGACCGTGAAGAGCGACTTTTTCTTTCGCCAGGCAAAAAGAATCATCACGAGGATGACGCCGAGAAGGCCCCCGTGCGCGCTCATCCCGCCGTGCCAGAGCGCAAAGATTTCGCCCGGATGCGAGAGATAGTAGCCCGGCTGATAAAAGAGGCAGTAGCCGAGCCGTCCGCCCAACACCACGCCGAAGACCCCGTAAAAGAGCAGATCCTCCACGTCCTCGGGCGTGATCCCGCGCCAGGCTTCCTTGGCGCGCAGGCGCCCCAGGCACCAGAAAGCGGCGAAGCCCAAAAGATACATTACGCCGTACCAACGCACGGAAAGAGGACCGAGCGTAAAAACGACGGGGTCGAACTGCGGATGAACAAGCATGTCGGTCTGGCGGTAACGAATCGAAGGAAACATTCTAGCCAAAGGAAGCGCCCGACGCTTTTCGGGACTGCTACTATCTCCTTCTCTTCATACGAACCGCCCCCGGAGACCCCGAGGGGCCTCTTTGCGCCATGATCGACTTTCCCGAATCCGAATTCTCCGAACTTTTGGAAAAACTCCGTGCGAACCGCCCGCTCGTGCATGTCCTCACGAACGACGTCGTGCAGGAAATCACGGCGGACGTCTTGCTCGCGGCCGGCGCCTCCCCCGCCATGGTCGTGGCGCCGGAGGAATCGGGCACCTTCGCCGGGATCGCCGACGGTCTTTTGATCAACATCGGCACGCCTACGGCCGAACGTATCCGCGCGATGAACCTCGCCGCAGACGCCGCCAACGAAAAACAGACGCCCTGGGTGCTCGATCCCGTGGCGGCGGGCGGCATTCCCTGGCGCGACGAGGTCATCCGATCGTTCGTCGCAAAGCGCCCGACCGTCATCCGAGGGAATGCCAGCGAAATCCGTGCGCTCGCGGGCTTTTCCTCGTCCGGAAAAGGAGTCGACAGCTGCGACTCATCCGACTCGGCGCTCGAAGCCGCGCAACTTCTCGCGCTCGCCGTTCCGACCGTCGTGCACGTCACGGGCGAAACGGACTACGTGACGGACGGCGAACGCACGGTTTCGATCTCGGGCGGCCATGAAATGGCGACGCTAGTCGTCGGTACCGGGTGTTCGCTCTCGGCCTTGGTCGCGGCCTTCGCCGCGGTGACGCCAGACCGGGTTGCGGCGGCGGCCGCCGCGTCCACGCTCGCCAAACGTGCGGCGGAGTACGCTGCCAAACACGCCGAGGCGCCGGGGAGTTTTCACGTTCACTACATCGACGGTCTCTATCTCACGGGAAGGAAGGCATGAGAGCGCTCGACCTGACCCTCTACCTGGTGCTCGACCCCGATCTCTGCGGCGGGGCCGACGGAATGATCGAGACGACGCTCGCCGCCCTCCACGGCGGCGTCACCGTCGTGCAGCTGCGCGCCCCCAACTGGAAAAAACGCGCGATTGCCGAGTGCGCGAGGGAGCTCCTTCGCGTCATGCCCGCGTCCGTCCCGCTCATCATCAACGACCACGCGGACGTCGCCCATGCGGTCGGCGCCGCGGGCGTACACGTCGGACAAAAGGATCTGTCGCCCGAAGATTGCCGGCTCATCGTCGGTCCCGACGCATTCGTGGGACAATCGATCTCGAATATAGATGAACTGTCGAGCCTTTCGCCCGCGGCGGATCACATCGGGATCGGCCCCGTCTTTCCGACGGGCACCAAAAAGGACGCGGCCCCCGTCGTGGGACTCGACGGACTTCGTTCGCTTCTTCAGCACGCCCCGGTCCCCGCGGTCGCGATCGGCGGCATCCACGAAGGGAACGCCCGCTCCGTTTATGAAACGGGCGTCGCCGGAATCGCCGTCGTGTCCGCCGTTTGCGGCAAATCCGATCCGGAAGCGGCCGCCCGCACCCTGCTGTCCCGGCGTCCGATTTTCTGAGGTGGACCATTCATGTTCCGGTTCTTCACGACCGACCGCAACGTCTGCCGTACGGCGGCGGTCATCCTCTTCGCAACGCTTCTTCTCGCGCTCGCCGCATTTTCCTGGCGGCGCGCCCTGCAGGTCTGGGGACTCATCTTTCCCTTCGTTCTTCTGTTGCTCCTTCGGATTCCCGACGGAAAACCCCGTTTCGTCGCAAAGGCGCTCGCTTGGATCGGACTGACGGTCTCCTTTCTCGACATCGGCGTGCGGGGCTACCTTCTTCACACCTACGAGACCGACCCGGGCTCGTCCTACGTCTTGGAGTCGGTCGCGAACACCACGTCTTCGGAAGGCCTCGAATTTCTCCAAAACGACTGGGGCGGCATTCTTCTCTGGACCGTCCCCGTCCTCTTTCTGATTCTCTTGTCACTGCGCCTTATCGCGAAACTGCGCGAAGGCGACCGGTCCGTCTCGCGCTGGGCCGCCGGAATTCTGGTCGGCTTTCTCGTCATCGTGTCGGCCGCCGCATACGGCGTGCGGCCCTGGCGTCGTTTCTCGCCGTTTCTCTATTGGCCGGGCTGGGTCGCGGACGTCGAAGAGGTGAAGGCGAACTGGGCGAAGACCCTCGCTTCGCGCGACGCGCTTTTGGCTCGCGGCAAGGCGCTTCTCACGAAGGCCGACGCGGGTCCCCGCACCATCGTCTGGGTGATCGGCGAGAGCATCAATCCGAAGGCCTGGTCGCTCTACGGGTATGAACTCGATACGACGCCGGAGCTTCGCGGTCTCTCCCAAACGCTCACGCCGCCTCTGGAAGTATTCGAGAACGCCTGGTCCGTGTCGTCGAGCACCGTCGCGTCGTTTGAGGACATGTTCACCTTCGCCGCAACGGAAAAAGGCCCGAAGGAAAATATACTCCTGCCGCTCTTTCGCGCGGCGGGCTACCGCATCACCTGGATCAGCAATCAGGAAGACGTAGCGATCCGTCAGCAGTTCGCGTCGCTCGCCGACCGAAGCCTCTTTCTCAACAAATTGGGCGGCCGCTCCTCGGTGTCGCTCGACGAAAAGGTGATCGGGCCGCTTCGCGAAGCGCTCGCCGACCCCGCGCCCAAGCACCTCGTCATCGTGCATCTCATCGGCGCGCATCCGCACTATCGTCTTCGCGCGCCCGAAGACTATCCGGAAGTCTGGACGCCCGACAATCCGGTCGAACAACGTCTTGAAGAAAAGGGACGGTCTTTCCTTACGATCGAAACGCGCGAGGACTACGATCGAACCATGCGCTACCACGACCACATTCTCGCGGAAACCCTCAAGCTGACGGCGGCCAGACCCGGTCCCGTCACGTGGTTCTATCTTTCTGACCACGGACAGGAAATCGGCGACTTGGCCGACCGCACGGGTCATGCGGCCAACCTTCCGAGCGGCTACCGCATTCCGGTCTTGCTCTGGGAGCGTCCTGCGGCCGACCGCAAGGCCGCGTCGGAAAACTTCCGCACAGACTGGACGGCGCCCCTTTTGCTCGACCTCGCAGGAATTGAATGGAAGGGCGAAGATCCGACGGACTCGATCGTGGATCCTTCTTACCACTGGGAGACGCCTGAGAATCCCGTCATCCGCAAAGCTCTGGGAGGCGCGTCGTGAAGGAAACCGTTCGTTTTGCCGTAACGCCGGAAGAAGCGGGCTTGCTTGTCGCCGCGAGGGCTTCGGAAGCCGCCGACGGCCCCGAAGCCTCCGCCGCGGCCGACGCCCGCCTCATCGCCGGGAAAGATCCGAAGGAAAAGGCTCTCGCCCGGGCAAAGCTCGTCTTGAGCCGCCGCTCGCTCAAGCCCTCGCGCGTGCCGACGCTCCCGACGGGACTCTTCACGGGCGCACTCATGCTCTCCGCCTATTTTCTCGGCGTCATGACCGACCGCTTCTCGTCGGAGGGCGCCGTCGTGAACCTATTGTCGCCCGCGCTTCTTTTGATCCTCTTTTGGCAGATCGCGCTCTACGCTCTGCTTTTGGTCGGAACGATCGCGGCTCCTCTGGGCTGGAAGCCGAAGTGGCCGGGGCGAGAACTTTTTGCGGCTCTCCTTTCGCGCCTTCGCATCCTCACCGTGAGCAAACAAACGCTTCGCGAGCGGCCGCTCTGGCTTTCGCTTCTCACGCCCGCGCTGCGCTCGGAAGCGGCCCGCGCCTTTCACCTCGCGGCGGCGTCCCTCGGTGCGGGTCTTCTCACGGGGCTTGCCTTCCGCGGGATCGGCACGGCCTACACGGTCGGATGGACGAGCACCTGGCTTGCGGGGCACGAAGCGTGGCTCGCCGCTCTTTTTTCCGCCACCTACGGACTCGTTCCGCTTGAACTCTTCGGCATTCCCTTCCCGGACGCCGCGGCCATCGCCGAGATGAACCTGCGCGTGAACGCCCAAGGAAGCCCCGACGCGGCGGCCTGGCTGCTTCGCCTCATGGGACTTGTCGCGATCGTCGTGATTCTCCCTCGGTTGCTGCTGGCCTTTTTTGCGGGTCGCCGCGCCAAGGCCGCCCGAACGCGCTTCGTCTGGATCGACGAACAGGATGAGCCTGCCCCCGTTTCCACGCAGCGTTCCGTCGCGTCCTTTTCGGAAGGCGCGACGGTCCTCACGACCGTCCCCGCCGACGATTCGCTTCGCCGCCGCACGGCCGCGCTTTTGATGCAGCCCGATGCCCGGTGGCGAACCGTCGACGTCTGGAAGGACGACCCCGAAAGCGCCCTCGCCACGGTCGACACCGAGACCGCGGTGCTTCTCTTTGACGCAACCGCCACGCCCGAAGAGGAAGTGCACGGACACTGGATCGACGCGGTAGGCCGCAGGCAGCCCGACGCCGTCACGCTGCTTGTCGACCTCTCGGGGCTTGAAGCGCAGTTCGGCGCCGAATCCGAACGCCTCACCGCGCGAAAAGCGCTCTGGGAAAGCTTCGCCGCCGAGCATCATGCGGTGCTTCGCCTCCTGCGCCTACATTGACGTCCTCCTCGCCCTGACGGGCGGGGATTCCTTCGAAAGCCTCCGAGAAGGCGAACAAAGGACGGTTCCTGCTGATGGCCCCAAAGCTCCGTGCAAAGGCACGGTCGCTTCAGGACTCACTGCACAGGCGATGCGCTCTTTTTAACGTGCGCGCTCGGGCCGGTCCGGCCCTTCCTTAACACGTTCACTGCGCCAACAGTGTCGGCGTTTTGGTGATGACCGCAGGCAATGCAGTGAAACACCGACTGCTTCGGCCGGTTGCGCTTGTCGCAACAGCCGCAGGTGGGACACAGGCAGGAGGTGTAGGCGGGATTGACCTTTTCGAGGATCCCTCCCGTCTTTTCCAACTGCCATGCGATCGCCTGAGTCAAACCGTAGAAGCCCGTGCGCAGAATGGCCCGGTTGAGACCGGACTTCTGCTTTACCTTCTTCCCGGGATTCTCGACCGTGCCCTTTGCGCTTTTCGTCATGTTCTTCGTCTTCAGATCCTCCGCGTACACACAGCCGTACTCCTGCGCGAGCGCATGCGCGGTTTTTCTGTAGAAGTCCAGACGAATGCAACGCATTCGGCGATGAAGTTTTTGAATTCGCGTCTTGAGACGCCTTCTCTTGCGGCCGGGCTTGGTTTTGTCGAACGGTTCGGCAAGTCCCTTCTCGGCGAGTTTTTTCCTCGCGGAGAGATTGAGCGAGAGCCTTCGCTGCAACACGGCGATGCGATTCTCAATCTCCTTGAGTTTACGCGTGTCGAGGTCGAAGAACCTGCCGTCGCTCAACGCCACGGCGTGAACCACGCCGATGTCGATGCCGATTTCCGCCAGCTTCATCTGCGGCGGCTCGATCTCGAACTCGGTCGTGAAGACGACGAACCAATGTCCGCAGTCTTTGTTCACGTGAATCTGCCGGACGGTGCCCTTCGTGAAGGTGCCGTCGGCATTGCGAAAGGCGATGGGACGCGTCTTGCGGTAGCGGACCCAGCCGATCTTCGGGAGCTTCACCCTACCGTTGGCGTCGTCGATGTCCGAAGGCTTGAACTGCGGAATCCGGAAACCATCGCCTACGTCCTTGGCCTTGAACCGGGGCCATTCCTTTCTGGCAGGATCGTCCTTGGGACGGAAGCTGTCCCTGATCGCCCGGTCGAGATCGCGAAGTGCCTGCTGAAGGGGCTGGGACATCGCTTCCTTGAGGAAAGAAGTCTCCGCCGCCTTCTTCCATTGAACCAGTTCCGCGGCCAATTCGCTGTATGTGAAGAGCTTTTCTCCGGCTTCCCGTCGTTCGTTCTGCAGCGCCAAGGCCTTGTTGAACACGAAACGCCGACACCCCGCGTTTCGGCTCAAGGCCGCTCGCAGGGGTTTGTCGACGTAGAGTTCAAACTTGAAGCCGCAGAGGAGTTTCATGATTCTTTATCATACTCTCTCTGACTATAATGGGCTTTATATCCCCCGCCTGAAGGCGAGGGTTTTACGGCCCTTCTGATAAAAGAAAGTCATCAACGGCCCTTACAGATGTTTTCCTCCGATCCTTTACGCGTACACCTGAGCCTCGTGAGTCACACCAACATCGGAAAGACCACGTTGGCGCGCACGCTTCTCTCCCGAGACGTGGGAGAAGTGGCCGACCGCCCGCACGTCACCGAGACGACGGACGACTATGTGCTCGCGCGCGATCCCGCGGGCTGCGAGCTCGTTCTCTGGGACACCCCGGGCTTCGGCAACTCGGTGCGCCTGGCCGAGCGTCTGCGCGGCCGCTCGAACCCGATCGGATGGTTTTTGAGCGAAATCTGGGACCGATTCACCGACAAGGCGTTCTTTCTCGATCAGCGCGTCGTGCGTCACATCCGCGACACCTCGAGCGTCGTCCTCTATCTCGTCAACGTGACGGAGCGCCCCGACCGCGCGGGCTACATTCCCGCGGAAATGGAGATCCTCTCCTGGATCGGAAAGCCCGTCATCGTGCTTTTGAACCAGATGGGCGATCCGAGCCGCGCGAAGGAAAAGGAAGAGATCGAAGCCTGGCAGAAGGCGCTCGCCCCCTACCCCTTCGTACACAAGATCCTCCCGATGGACGCCTTTGCGCGCTGCTGGGTGCAGGAGGTGGCTCTCTTCGACGCGATCGGCGAGGCGCTCCCCGAGTCGCTTTCCGCCGCCTACGCCTCGCTTCGCGAAGTCTGGGTGCGGGGCCGCCGCGCCGTCTACGCGAGTTCCGTCGAAGCGATCGCGCATCACCTGACGCATCTTCTCACGATGACCGAACTCGTCCCGACGCCCTCGCTCAAGGATCAGGCGATCTCGATGGCGCAGCGTTTCGGCTTCCTCAAGGACAAGACGGACGTCGTCAAGGACGCTCAGGCTTCTTTGTCGGCCGACGCCGCCGACAGCTTCTGCGCGCTCACGACGCGCCTCTTGTCGGTGAACGGTCTGCACGGCACGGGCGTGAACCGCGAAATCATCCGACGCATGAAGAGCGACTGGCACCTCGCCGTCTACACGGTCGACAAGAGTCAGGCGGCCGTGATCGGCGCCGCTTCGGGGGCCGCCTCGGGTGCGATCGCCGACACCGCCGCGGCGGGCTTGACCTTGGGATTCGGGCTCCTTGTGGGCGCCGTTGTGGGCGCTCTCTCGGGTCTTGGCGCCGCCACCGTCTACAATGCGCGCCACCGCAAGGAAGGGATGGAACTCACCTGGAGCGACAAGGCGCTCGAAGGCTTTGCGCTCGAAGCGTTGCTTCTCTACCTCGCGATCGCCCACTTCGGCCGCGGACGCGGCGCCTGGCGCGCCGCGGAAAGCCCGCCCGAATGGAAGGATCAGCTCCAGAAGCTTTTGTCGGAAAACGACTTCGGATTTGAGCATCTTCGCGACAATCCGACCTCGGCCCAGCCGTCGCTCGTGCATCACGTCGACGGGATCCTTCGGAAGATCTTCGAGTCGCTTTACGGACGCGGCGCCTGACGGGCGCCCGACGCCCCTCTTTTCTCGGGACGAGGCCTCGGGCCCCGTCCCGTCGGACTCTTTTGCATGTTTGAGAAAACCCTTCTCGTCACGGGCGGCGCCGGCTTCATCGGCGCCAACTTCATCGACTACTTCACGGAAGCGCACCCCGAATACCGTCTCGTCAATCTCGACCTTCTCACCTATGCGGCCCGCAGGGAGGTTTTTGAACGTCAAGGGAAGATGGCGAACGTCGAGACCGTGCACGGCGACATCCGCGACACAGCACTGCTTCACGAGGTCCTGAGGAAATTCAACGTGGCAGGCGTCCTTCACTTCGCGGCCGAAAGCCACGTCGACAATTCCATTCCCGATCCGCTTCGCTTCATTGAGACGAACGTAGTCGGAACGGCGACGCTTCTGAACGAGTGTCTCCTCTACTGGCGCGAAAACGGCACCTTGGAAACCTCCCGCTTTCACCACGTCTCGACCGACGAGGTCTACGGAAGCCTAGGTCCCGAGGGCTTCTTCACGGAGGAGACGCCCTATGCGCCGAGCAGTCCCTATTCGTCGAGCAAGGCTTCTTCCGACCTGTTGGTCAAAGCCTATGCGCGCACCTACGGGATGAACGTCACAATCTCGAACTGCTCGAACAACTACGGCCCCTGGCAGCACGACGAGAAGCTCATCCCCACGGTGATCCGCAAGTGTCTCGCGCACGAAGCGATCCCCGTCTACGGAACGGGCAAGAACGTGCGTGACTGGCTCTGGGTGGGCGATCATTGCCGCGCGATCGACCTCATCTTTCACGAAGGCCGCTCGGGCGAGCGCTACAACGTGGGCGGACACAACGAGAAGACGAACCTTGAGATCGTCGGGGCGATCTGCGCGCTCCTTGACGAACTGCGTCCCTGGGCGGGACTCCGTTACGACGAACTCATTACGTTCGTTGAAGACCGTCCCGGACACGACTTCCGCTACGCGATCGCGCCCGACAAGATTCAGCGGGAACTCGGTTGGAAGCCACTCACAGTCTTCCTAGAGGGTCTGCGCCGAACCGTCGAGTGGTACCTGAACGCACCGTGAACGGTCTAGTCCTTCATTTTGTAGAAGCGGTGATCCTTGTCCAAAAACACGACGTAGAACACATTGTCGATGACATGACCTACAACGCGGTGCTTTTGTCCGCCCACTTTCTTGAGCACCGCCCACTTCACATCGTCCGCGATATGACGGGGCGGTTTGAAGTCTGTTCGTCCCTTGGGCCACTTGCCATAGACCGTTAGGCGCCCGTGCTCCTCAGCCTCCTGCAGGTTCCACTCCCCGAGTGAGACCGCCATTTCCAACATGGCAGACAACAACCCGGATTCCTCCCAATCCTTGAAGGTCTGCCCTGGCGGCACCTGCGTACCGTCAAAGTCTTTGAAACTCAGCAGGAGCTTGGGTGCTTCCTCCCGTACCGGCCGCTCCGTTCGTACGCCCTCCCGTCTTCGTGCGGGACCCTTGCGGTTCTTAAAGCGGTCACTTCCCATCGTTTACCAATCCGCCTAAAAATTGTTCCACATCGCCGAAATACGGAATGGCACCGTAACGACCGAGCAAATAGTCTTTCCCGTAGGAGGCGTCATTCCTTACGGCTCTGGCTTGGTCGATCCGATACTCCACCAAAGAGTAGAGATCCGTGACACCGCGTTCATTCTTTTCCGCAAACCAAATTTGATCCCGCCGCAATAGATCTTTTCGCAAAAGATTCGTGTCGTGCGTAGCAACAATCAACTGCGCGGTCGGGTTCGTCGTCTTTTGGAAAATCTTCACCAGATCCAATGAAAGCTTTGTGTGCAACAGAGCTCCAAACTCATCCACAACAAGTGTTCCACCGTTGCGAAGGGCTTCAAACCAGGGTCCTGTTAATGCAAAGGCTTTCTGTGTCCCTGCCGATTCCACAGCAAAAGGCATCTCTACTGATGAAACACTACCGTCTTTCTCGAGACAATCATGTTGTGTAAAAAGGTCGTATTTTTCGACACCTTCTGAAGTAAGAATCCCGGTCAATGATGCCCTAACGTGAGCAGGCAAAGCTGCGGGATCTCGAATGCGTTCAACCTTGAGCCTAAGGTTACGAATACCGTCGTCGAGTTGCCTCAAAAAGGCGACGATATCTGTCCTCATTCTCTCATCGCTCCGAAAAAGATGAATCGTGCGAATAAAAGAATCCGTTTCTCCACTAGAGAGGATCACAAGCTTCTTGGCGAACCAGTCCTTCACCGCGATGGCATCCATCACGTTGAACTGCGCACAAGTCGTCAAGTAGAGTGCACTCCTACGGGTTTGGGCAGCCACCCCCTTAGCGCCAACCCAAGTACGCGAGTTGACCTTGATCTCGTTGCCTTCCCGTTCAAAGCAGTAGCTCTCCCGAGCTGCCCCCACTTTCTTGCGAAAGAGCCACTCTGCCGTTACCTCTCCTTCTTGAAATTCAAAACCGTAACGATAACTGACTCCATTTTCAACGAAGAGCACCTCCCACGACACGGGGCGTTCTGAGCAATCTTTTTCGAGGGAAAAGTGTTGTGTATAGAGTTGGGTGAGGAAACTCTCATCCGTCAATGAAAAGAGGACGGCATTTTTCATTGCGGCCAGACTCCGGATCAGATTGCTTTTACCTGAGCCATTCGCGCCATAGAGCGCCGCAAATTTCAGTACGCGATCCCGTCCGAAAGGTTCCGAAAGAAGGTTCGAACGCGAAGGATCATCCGACCCGTCGTGCTCCCGAACAGAAGGAGCCGCCAACATGCTGAAGGTCGCCTCATCGCGAAAAGAAAGGAAATTCTGAACTCGAAATTCGATCAACATGAGCGTGCTCCTATGCAGACGACGTCAGTATAGAACACAAAACATTGTTTTTCGAGAATTTTTCACAAATTCAACATTTTCACGCAGAACAATCTGCACAAACAAAGAAAACCCCGCCCTCCGACAGCGGAAAGCGGGGTCTGAAGTGAGACGAGAAGAAAGACCTTACGGCACCATTTCGTCGAGCTCTTCCTTCTTGACGACCTTCACGAGGTCCTCACGCTTGACGTTGAGGTAGAACGCGATGGCCGCCGCCACGAAGACGGAGGAATAGACGCCGAGCAGAATGCCGATCGTGAGCGCCAGGGCGAAGTAGTGCAGAGCCGGGCCCCCGAAGAAGAACATCGAGAGCGTCATGCACAAGGTCGACGAGTGCGTGATCACCGTACGGGAGATCGTCGCCGTAATGGCCGAGTCGATGATTTCCATCGTATCGGCCTTGCGCATCTTGCGGAAGTGTTCACGAACGCGGTCGAAAATAATGACCGATTCGTTCACGGAGTACCCCAAGACCGCGAGCACAGCGGCGAGCACCGGAAGCGAAAATTCCCACTGCATCACCGAGAAGATCCCCACCACGATCACGATGTCGTGGAGGTTGGCGATGATGGCCGCGATCGAGAACTTCCACTCGAATCGGAAGGCGAGGTAGATCACGATGCCGAGCACCACGAGCGCAAGCGCCGTGCCGCCGTCGCGGGCGAGTTCGTCGCCCACCTGCGGGCCCACGAATTCGGTTCGGCGAAGTTCCACGCCCGGGTTCTTCGTTTCGAGCACCTTCATGACGTTCGCGGCGACTTCACCCGACGTGACGCCTTCCTTGTTCGGAACGCGGATCACCACGTCTCGGGCCGTGCCGAAGTTCTGCACGAGCACTTCGTTCGAGATTTCCTTCAGGTCCGTTCGCACCTGTTCGGTGTTCGCGGCCTGCGGGAAGTTCACTTCCATCTGGGTGCCGCCCGTGAACTCGATCGAGAAGGCGAGACCGTGAGTGAAGATCCAGTAGACGGCGATCAGGAAGCTCACAAGCGAGATGCCGTTCAGAATGTGACGATACTTCAGAAACGGGATCGTCTTATGAATGCGGAAAAACTCCATTCTTCAGCTCCTCACTTCGCTTCTTTGTTGGGACGCCAGATCATGCCCACGTGCAGACGCGCGAGCTTCTTCTGACGGCCGTAGATGAGGTTGATCATCGAACGCGAGACGACGACCGAGGTAAAGATCGAGGTCAGAATGCCGAGGCAGTGCACGACGGCGAAGCCGCGCACTGGGCCCGAACCGAAGATGAGAAGCGCGATGCCGGCGATCAAGCTCGTAATGTTCGAGTCCAAAATCGTCGCGAAGGCGCGTTCGTAACCTTCGGAAATGGCCACCTGCGGGGTTCGACCTTCGCGCAGTTCTTCACGCACGCGTTCGTTGATGAGCACGTTCGAGTCGACGGCCATGCCGAGCGTAAGCGCGATGGCCGCGATACCCGGCAAGGTGAGCGTCGCCTGCAGCATCGAAAGGAGAGCGACGAGCATCATCACGTTGCAGAGAAGCGACACAGCCGAAACGATCCCGAAGACCTGGTAGTAGAGCGCCATGAAGATCGCGATGATGATGAAGCCGTACAAGGTCGAGCGGAAGCCCGCCTCAATGTTGGCCTCACCGAGACTCGGCCCGATCAGGCGTTCCTCAACGATTTCCATCGGAGCGGCCAAGGAGCCCGCGCGAAGCACGAGGGCCGTGTCGGTGGCTTCGACGGTCGTCATCTGACCGGAGATCTGGACGCGGCCGCCGCCGATTTCCTGACGGATGACCGGCGCCGTCACGACCTCACCCTTCCCCTTTTCAAAGAGGATGATGGCCATGCGCTTGCCGACGTTTTCACGCGTGACGTCCTGGAAGATGCGGGCGCCCCGGTTGTCGAGCTCGAGGTTCACGGTCGGTTCCTGCGTCTGACTGTCAAAACCCGGCTGCGCGTCGTTGAGGTTTTCGCCCGTCAGAATGACGCGGCGCTTCACGAGAATCGGACGGCCGTCGCGTTCCTTGAAGAGTTCGTCGCCGAAGGGCACGTTCCCCTGGGCGAGCTGCGCGAGCGCTTCGGGACTGTCGTCGACGAGGCGCACTTCGAGCGTTGCCGTACGGCCGAGAATGTCCTTGGCCTTGGCCGTATCCTGCACGCCCGGGAGCTGCACGACGATGCGGTCGGCGCCCTGCTGGGCGATCACGGGTTCCGCAACGCCCAATTCGTTGATTCGGTTGTGCAGCGTCGAGATGTTCTGCTTGAGGGCGTATTCCTGAATGTTCTGAAGGGCCTTCTGCGTGAGCGACGCGCGGATCACGTAGGGCTTCGCCGTGGCTTCGGGAAGCGTGAGCGTCAGATCGGGCTGCGTGTTGCGCAGGAGGTCGTTCGCGCGGGCGCGTTCTTCTTCGGAAGCGAAGTTGATCGTGATGTCGTTGCCGCTGCGGGAAATGCCCGTGTGACGGATGCGCTTGTCGCGAAGCTGCGTGCGAAGGTCGGTCGCGATCGCTTCGCCGCGCTTTTCAATCGCCGCGTGCATGTCGACCTGCAGGAGGAAGTGCACGCCGCCGCGCAAGTCCAGACCCAGATACATCGGGAGGGCGTTGATCGAAAGGAGCCACTCCGGCGTGTTCGGCACGAGGTTGAGCGCCACGATGTAGGAGGGATCCGAAGGATTCGGATTGAGCGCCTTTTCAATCACTTCGCGCGCCTGCAACTGCTTTTCGGCTTCCGTCGGCTCGAAGCGCACGCGGATGGAATTCTGCTGAGCGCCCTGCTCGTAGAAGACGCCGTTGGGCTGGATCTTCGCCTCGGCGAGCAACGTTTCGACGCGCTTGAGCGTGTCTTCCGTCACCTTGACCGTGGCCTTGCCCGAGGAAACCTGCACCGCGGGGGACTCTCCGTAGAAGTTCGGCAGCGTATAGACGAGACCGATGAGGAGAGCGACGACGATGACCAGGTATTTCCAAAGAGGATATCGGTTCATGCTTGTCTCCGTCACGCGAAGCGGATGCGCCCCGGACGTGACCTAACGGGTATAAATCGAACGCGAAGTTCGACCGTTTGAATCGCCGAAAGGCGCCGAAGGCCGATTCTCGACCTTCAACGCCTTTCTCGAATCGCTTTCGCGGGGCTTAGAACTTAAGCGTGCCCTTCGGAAGGACCGACTGCACCGCGGCGCGCTGCATGCGAACGCTCACGGACTTGCCGTCGACCGTCGCGATCGTGAGCGTCACGGTCTGCTCCTGAACGGCTTCGATGCGGCCGGCGAGACCGCCGATCGTCATGACTTCGTCACCCTTCGTGAGCGCTTCGCACATCTGCATGTGTTCCTTCTGACGCTTCTGCTGCGGACGAATCAGGAAGAACCAGAAGAGCGCAAAGATGAGGAGAAGGGGAACGACCTGAACCAGGAAACCTTCCATACCGCCCGGAGCGGCTTCGGCCGCGTAGGCGTTGTCAATAAACCACATGGGAGAACTCCACTCTGTAAAAAAAAACTTGTTTCACCCGCCGCCCGGGGGAGGCGGGCGAGAGACGTGCGCTTCATTATACGAGCGAACGTCTTCACGCAAACTTAAAACGCCGCGCGTTATTCGATGCCGCGGGCCCGATCGGCCGCAAACTGCGCCTTCCACGCTTCGAACGTCCCCGCTTCGAGGGCGTCGCGCATCTCCTGCATCAGATTCAGATAGTAGGAGAGGTTGTGGATCGTGTTGAGCCGCGCGCCGAGGATCTCGCCCACCTTGTGGAGGTGATGCAGATACGCGCGCGTGAAGTTGCGGCAGGTGTAGCAGCTGCAGGTCGGATCCAGGGGACGCAGATCGTTCTTGTAGCGGCTGTTCTTGATCTTCACGTCGCCGAAACGCGTAAAGAGCCACCCGTTGCGCGCATTGCGCGTGGGCATGACGCAGTCGAACATGTCGATCCCGTTCGTGACGCCCGCCACGAGATCTTCGGGCGTGCCCACGCCCATCAGGTAGCGCGGACGGTCGTCGGGAAGCTTGTGCACGATCGCGTCCATGATGCGGAGCATCTCTTCCTTGGGCTCGCCCACGGAGAGACCGCCCACGGCGTAGCCGTGAAAGCCGATTTCCTTGAGGCCCGCGAGCGACTCTTCGCGCAGGTGCTCGAACATGCCGCCCTGCACGATCCCGAAGAGCGTGTTGGGATTTTCCAGGCGTTCGAATTCGTCCTTCGAGCGCTTCGCCCAGCGAAGGCTCATGCGCATCGACGCGGCCGCTTCGGCTTCGGTCGCCGGACGGTCGCCGATCTTGTAGGGCGTGCATTCGTCCAAGACCATCGTCACGTCGGAATTGAGGACGCGCTGAATCTGCATCGAGATTTCCGGCGTCAAAAAGAGCTTCGCCCCGTTGATGGGGTTGCTGAACTTCACGCCTTCTTCGGTGATCTTGCGCAGTTCCCCGAGACTGAAGACCTGAAAGCCGCCCGAGTCGGTGAGGATGGGCTTATGCCACTGCATGAAGTCGTGCAGGCCCCCGTGCGCGCCGATCACGTCGAGGCCCGGGCGCAGCCACAGGTGGAAGGTGTTGCCGAGAATGATCTGCGAGCCGATCTCGACGAGCTCGTTCGGAGCCATCGCCTTGACGGAGCCGTAGGTGCCGACCGGCATGAAGATCGGGGTTTCGATCGTGCCGTGATTGAGCGTCAGCGTGCCGCGGCGGGCACGCCCGCTCGTCGTTTTGACGGAAAAAGAAAAGGACATGGTCGATTCCTTGCGTTGATCGATGCGTTAGTCGACGGCCTTGGCGGCCTCGGGATCGCGCTCGAGGAAGCACGCGTCGCCGTAGCTGAAGAAGCGGTACTTGCTCTCCACGGCGTGACGGTAGGCTTCGAGAATGCGCTGGCGGCCGACAAGGGCCGAAACGAGCATCAGAAGCGTCGACTTGGGCAGATGAAAGTTCGTCACGAGCGCGTCGACGATCTTGAATTCGTAGCCGGGCGTAATGAAGAGCGCCGTGTCGCGGGCGCCGGCTTCCACATGGCCCGGACGATCCGCCGCGCTCTCGAGCGTGCGAAGCGAGGTCGTGCCGACCGCGACGACGCGGCGGCCTTCGGCCTTCGCGCGGTTGATCGCTTCGGCCACGTCTTCGGGCATGCGGTACCACTCGGAGTGCATATGGTGTTCAGAAAGCTTTTCGACGCGCACGGGCTGGAAGGTTCCCGCCCCGACGTGAAGCGTCACGTAGGCGATCTCGACCCCTTTGGCCTTGAGGCGCGCAAGGAGCTCTTCCGTGAAGTGAAGCCCCGCCGTAGGGGCCGCCACGGCGCCCGGATACCGGGCGTACACCGTCTGATAGCGGGTTTCGTCGTTCTTGCTGTCTTCGTGCTCGATGTAGGGCGGAAGCGGCACGTGGCCCTCTTCGTCGAGGACGTCGAGGACGGGACGTTCAAAGGCGAGTTCGAAGAACTGTCCTTCGCGCCCCATGACCGTCACGACGGCGTTCCCAAAAAAGAGTTTGGTGCCCGGCTTCGGGGACTTGCTCGCGCGAAGCATCGAAATGGCGTGCGTTTCGTCGGTGACGCGTTCAATGAGGGCTTCGACGGCGCCGCCCGTTTCCTTCTTCCCGAGAAGGCGCGCCTTGATGACGCGCGTGTTGTTGGCGATGAGAAGATCGCCCGGGTGCAGGTATTTTTCGATGTCGGTGAAGGTGCCGTCCTCCATCACGTCGCGGGTGACGTGCAGAAGACGCGAAGCCGTCCGGTTTTCCAGAGGATATTGAGCGATGAGCTCCTGCGGGAGCTCGAAATCAAAGTCGGATAGGTATTGTTCTCGCATGGCTTGACCGGCCAGGATGAAAAGAAAAGGACGTATTGTACTCAATCCGTACGGAGGGCTCTCAGGATTCGCCCGACAATTGCACGGGCCCGAGCAAAACCGAACCCGAGCGACGGGCCCCGTTGTCGTAGACCTCCGCCCCCACCGCCTCGACGCTCAAAAACATGTCGAGAAGGTTCCCCGCCAAGGTCATCCCGCCCACGGGATGAACGATGACGCCGCGCTCGACCCAGAAGCCCGATACGCCGCGGGAATAGTCCCCCGTCACGGGGTTGAGTCCGCGTCCGATCGTGTCGGTGACGTAAAGGCCCGTTCCGAGGCGCTCGAGCATCGCCTTTTCCGTCATGTCGGGAGTCGTCTCGGAGCTCGTCAAAATCAGGTTGTAGGCGCCGCCCGCGTTCCCGGTCGTGCGGCAGCCGAGCTTGCGCGCGGTGTAGCTCGAAAGGAATTTTCCCCGCAGGACGTCTTTTTCGACGATCGCGCGCCGCTGTCCCGCGCAACCTTCGTCGTCGAAGACGCCCGAGCCGATCGCACCGGGAATGTAGGGATCCTCAAGAACCGACACGTGGGCGGGAAGAATGGCCGTGCCCTCCCGTCCGAGGAGGCACGAGGTCTTGCGGTAGAGCGCCCGCCCCGAAAGAAGGTCTTCGAGCATGTCCAGGAATTCGGTCGCGACGTAGGGTGCAAAGAGCACCCGCACCGATCCGCCCGGAATGGGTTTGCGCCCGAGCTTTGCCGCGGCCCGTTCGGCCGCACGCCGTCCGAGCGTCTCGGGGTCGGGGAGTTCCTCTGCGCTTCGGCCCTGTCCCCACCAGGCGTCCTGTTCGAAGTCGTCCCCCTTGGCCGCCACCGCCACGCAGTCGACGTCGTGGCGGGAATAGTCGTAGCCCGCGGAAAAGCCAAGCGAATTGACGAGCGTGAAGCGCCCCGACGAAGTCGTAAAGACCGCGCCGTCCGTGTTCTCAACGGACGGATCGACCTTCAGGGCCGCTTCTTCGGCCTTCGCGAGATAAGCGATCGCGTCCTCGGGCGTTCCCTCGTAGGGATGGCAAAGAGAGAGATTTCGAAATTCCGTCTGCAGATCGCGCTCGTCCGGAAGCCCCGTCGCCTCGTCTTCTTCGGCGACGCTCGCGATCGCGACCGCCGCGCGCACCGCGCGCTCGACGGATCGCTCGGAGAAGTCCGAGGTCGTGGCGCTTCCCCGGCGCTTACCCTTCCAGACGGCGATCGAGAGCACCTTTTCCGACGTGTATTCGAGGGCTTCGACCTCGCCCATTCGATAGGTCACGCTGAAGCCCCGGTCGGCGCTCACTTCGGCCGCGCACTCGTCGGCTCCGAGCCTGAGCGCGCGCTCGAGCGCGGCCTTCGCCACGGCTTCGGTTTCGTTCGTTTTCGGGCTCTTCGCCTCTTCTCGTTCCATGCGCATCTCCCGCGACTGAAAGCCGTTATCATACGGTTTTCTTTTAGGATTTCAAGGTTATGCGTCAGGACTTCATTGAGGACGACGAAGAGATCGAGCGCGGTCCCTCCAAATCGCAGCTCAAGCGCGAACAGCTCGAATTGCAGGAGCTCGGACGCGAAATGACGAAGTTGGGCGACGACCAACTCAAGCGCATTCACCTCCCCGAAGACGTGCTTGCGGAAATCATCGAATTTCGCCGCATGCGCTCCTTCGGAGCCCAGCGCCGTCAGCTGCAGCTGATCGGCAAGAAAATGCGCAACATGGATCCCAAGGCCGTGCGCGAGGCGATCGACCGCGCGACCGGCGAATCCCGCGCCGCCGTTGCTCTCCTTCACCGCTGCGAGACGCTGCGCGACAAAATGATTGAAGGGGACGACGCCGTGAAGAAGTTCATCGACGAACACCCCGAAACGGACATTCAGGCCCTTCGCACGCTCGTTCGCGGCGCCCGCAAGGAGCGCGAACTCCAGAAGCCGCCGAAGAACGCGCGCGAACTCTACCGCTTCCTCCACGCGATGCTCGAGAAACCGCTCGACCTCTTCCGCGAAGAGGAAGAGGACGACGAAAACGCCTGATCTTTGAAGAAAAGGACACCGGCATGAAACCGCCCCGCAAAACGGAAAACGAACTGATTCTCGGGCTCGTCTCGGTCTCCGACCGCGCGAGCCGAGGCGTCTATCGCGACGAAGGCATTCCCGCACTCGAAGCCTGGATGCGAAAGGCCGTGAAGAATCCCCTCACGATTCACAAGCGCCTCATCCCCGACGAACGCTTCGACATCGAGAAGACGCTTCGCGAACTCGTCGACATCATCGGCTGCGACCTCATTCTCACGACGGGCGGTACGGGTCCGTCGCGACGCGACGTGACCCCCGAGGCGACGCTCGCCGTCGCGACTCGCGAAATGCCGGGCTTTGGCGAACAGATGCGCGCGATTTCGGGGCACTTCGTTCCGACCGCGATTCTTTCGCGTCAGGTGGGCGTCCTTCGTGAAACGCCCGACCATGCGGCCCTCATCATCAATCTCCCGGGCCGCCCCAAGGCGATCGCCGAAACACTCGAAGGCCTCAAGGACGAAGACGGCCGCTCGATCGTGAACGGCATCTTCGCGGCCGTCCCCTACTGCATCGATCTGATCGGCGGCCCCTACATCGAAACGAACGACGAGGTCGTCAAGGCCTTCCGTCCGAAGAACGCCCAAAAGCCTCGGAAGCCCGAGGAGAAGTCGGAAGAAAAGCCCGAGGCTCCGAAGGGCATCAAGATCGAAGGCTCGGACCAGCCCCGTTCCGAAGAAGCGGTGAAGGTCGAAGTCAAGGCCGCGGAACCCGTGCGCGCGCCCGAAGCGCCCAAGGCCACGGTTGTGCCCAAGCCCGAACCCAAACCGGAACCGAAGCCCGAGCCGAAACCGCAACCCCAGCCTGAGCCCAAGCCCGAACCGGTCGAACCCTTCCGCGCGAACGACCTGCTGATGGTTTCGCCCCGCATGAGCGTTCGCCCGCCGGAACTCACGCTCCTGTGGCTCCACGGGATGGGCGTCGACAACCGCGACTTCGTGAGCTTTGCCGACGAGATTCTCGATTTCGGCGGTCCCGCCTGCCGGATGATTCTCCCGAACGCCCCGGTCTGCGAAGTGAGCATTCACCCGGGTCACGCGCTTCGCGCCTGGTACGACATCCGTCATCCGGATCTGGAAAAGAACGTCGACCTCTACGGGATCAAGACGAGCGCCCGACGCATCGAAGCGCTTCTTCGCGAACTCGAAGGAAAAGGTCTTCGCCGCGACCGCATCGTCCTCGGCGGTTTCTCGCAGGGTGCGGCCATTGCGCTTTATGCGGGTCTTCGCTCCGAGACGCCCTTGGCCGGCGTCGCCGCGCTCTCGGGCTATCTCCCCGACGCTGGGCGTCTTTACAACGAAGCGACGCCTGCGGGTCGCCGCATGCCCGTCTTCATGGGGCACGGAGAATTCGATTCGGTTGTTTCGCCCCTCATCGCGGAGCGAAGCGCCCGCGTGATCCACGAGGTGAATCCGAATTTCGAATATCACGCCTACGACATGGACCACGAGCTCTGCCAGGAGGAAATGCTGCAGTTGGCGGCGTTCCTGCGCCACGTGGCCGAGGGCTGAGTTTCGGATTGAGAAGAAACGGACAGGGGCTTCGACATCATCGTCGGAGCCTCTTCTCTTTGGCGGAAAGAAAGAAGCGCACACTTCGCCGAAACCCGGCGCGAACGATCATTTTGACGGCCTTGTCAAAATTCCCTGCAGGCAAAAGAAAATCCCGCACTGCACACGACAGTACGGGATTGGAAACTGGTCCCCGGGGTGAGACTCGAACTCACACGGTTTTACCCGGCGGATTTTGAATCCGCTGCGTCTACCATTCCGCCACCTGGGGGAGACTTCTCGTAAAGAAGAAGTCGAAGTTTATCAGGTCCTTGTCAAAAAAGCAATGGACTGAGAAGGATCTTTGCGGTGGACCGCCGCAATCCATTCGCCGAGCATCCGACCTTCGAGAACGAAATCTTCGCCCGTCAGGTCGGCAAGCGGCACGAGGACAAACAACCGTCCCGTCATCCTCGGGTGCGGAATGAGGAGCTCGGGATCGTCGCTCGTGAGGTCGTCGTAGAGGAGGACGTCGAGGTCGAGCGTTCTCGGGGCGTTCACGACGCCCGCGGGCCGCACGCGCCCGTAGCGGTTCTCGAGCGCCTGCAGGCGGTGCAGAACTGCCTTGGGCTCGAGGTCCGTACGGGCCTCGAGCACAGCGTTCACGTAGTCGGGCCCCGAGGATTCGACGGGCGACGTGTCATAGAAGGCGCTCACCCGAATGTCCGAGAATTCGGGCGAGCTCTTGAGGTCGGAAACGACCTTCCTGAGCGTCGCAAGAGGCTCGCCCAGATTGGCCCCTAGGGCAATGGTGACGAGCGCCATCAGGCTTCTTCCTTCTTCGCGCTGCGGCGGCGGTGCGGACGATGACGACGCGGGCGCCGGCGGGGTTCCGCGGCGGGGGCGGCACCCTCCTTCGCGCTCGGACGCGGCGGCTGATTTCTCGCCTCCTGCTGCGTCACGGCGAGCATTTCCCTTTGTTCCTCTTCGTCGGCCGCGGCAAAGCGCTCCCACCAGTCGACGAGATTCTTGTCGGCCATGTCGACGAGCGAGCGAAGAAGCAGGAAGTCCCAGCCCGCGCGGTAGCGCGGATGACGAAGCACCGCGTAGGCGGCCTTCCCCGTGCGGCGCTCAAGGCGCCCCTGGAGCATCCAGAGGTCGTAGATGTCGTTTTGGATGCGGCGCTGTACGGCGAACTGTCCTGACTGACCTTCAAGCACTTCGACGGCGGCCGAGTGCAGAGCCGGCAGGCGCTTCATGCCGAGCTTCGTTTCGTTGTATTCCCAACGCCTCGCGGCCTGCGGCCAGAGAAGCGTGCCGAGAAGGAAGAAGGGAGAGAGTTTCTTGCCGATCGCGATGCGCTCGTCCGAGCGCTTCAGCGCCACCATGAGGAAGCGCTCCCACTCGGGATCCGTCACGATGCGTTCGAGCATCGGAAGGAGCTCCTGATCGAGCTTTTCGTCGCGAAGCTTCTTCACGCAGTCGAGCGCATGCCCGCAGGTGAGGATCTTGAGAAGTTCGTCCATGAGGCGGGGCTTCGGAACGTTGCGAAGCAGCACGCCCATCTTTCCGATCGGCCGCTCCGTCGCGGGATCGATCTTAAAGCCCAACTTCGCGGCGATGCGCACCGCGCGGATCATGCGCACGGGGTCTTCGCGGTAGCGCTCTTCCGGAGCGCCGATCATACGCAGGCGCTTGGCCTGAATGTCGTCGAATCCTCGGTGGTAGTCGAAGAGCTCTTCGGTCTTCGGGTCGTAATAGAGAGAATTGCAGGTGAAGTCGCGGCGCGCCGCATCCTCCCACATTTCGCCGAATTCGTTGTCGGAGACGACGCGGCCCGTCGCGTCCTTCGCGACGCCCGCGCCCGCGAGCGCGCGGAAGGTCGAGCATTCGATCACTTCGTTTCCGAACATCACGTGGACGAGCCGGAAGCGCCGCCCGATGATGACGCCGCGGCGCACCGAGCGCTTCACTTCTTCGGGACGCGCGTCGGTGACGACGTCGAAGTCCTTGGGCGTGACGCCCAACAGAAGGTCGCGCACGGCCCCGCCCACGATGTAGGCGCGGTAGCCGCGGGCCTGAAGCTGTTCGCAGGTCTTTTTGGCCTGCCAGGCGACGAGCGCGGGATCGATCCCGTGTTCGTCGGGGCCGATTACGCGGGGCTCCTTGACGATGCCTTCGTTCGGCTGGAAAAAAGAGCGGACCCGGTCAATGAAGGTTTCGATCACTGGGAACTCCTTTCCGGAAAGAGCCGAAGAACGTGCCAGCCGCGCTCAAGCGCGACCGCGCGCAAGGCTTCGTCGGGGTGCACGGCGTAGGCTTCGCCTCCCGCCTTTTCGGCAAATTCAAGAAGCGGCAGATCGTTGATCGAGTCCGAGAAGGCGGCTTCGATCGTCACGTCTTCGCCGCTCTTCTGCGCGAGCTCCTTCATCTTTTCTTGGAGAAGAATCACCTTCCCCGCTTGATAGCTGTGCGATCCCGCGACGCGGCCGGTGAATTCGCCCGCCGCGTCGGTTTCGGGCGTCGCCGCAACGAGATGTTCGATCCCAAAGAGCTTCGCGACGGGCTCCGTGACGAAGCGGTGCGTCCCCGTCGCGAGGACGAGCGTGCAGCCGCGTTCGCGCCACTGATCGAGGTAGTGAAGCACCACGGGATCGACGTGGGGCGCCACTTTTTCACGCACGAATTCGTCGCGCCAGGCTTCGAGCGTCCTTCGCGGATAGCGCGCGAGAAGCCCCATGGCGAAGCTCATCATTTCGTCGAGCGAGAAGGTGCCCGCGTGATATTCGCGGTTGAGACGTCGGCTCGTCTCGAGAAATTCCTCGCCGAGGCCCGCCTTTTCGATCAGAAAGACGGTCCAGCCGTCTCCCGTGTCGATCGGCAGAAGTGTGTGGTCGAGGTCAAATACGGCCAGTTTCATGTTGTGCTGTCTCCGTTGCGCAGAGCTTCGGCACCCCTCAGGGCTGCGACGAAGACTGCGCCGGGTTTGAGAAGTGCGGATCTCGCTGCAGCACCTGCACGGCCTCGCGCAGAAGCGGGAAGGTGACCGGGCGCTGCGTCATGAGGCTCAGCCGGTCCACCGCCGCCAACACGCGGGAAAGCGTTCTCATATCCCGAGGCAGGGTGCGTTCGATCCAGTTCGTCATTTCATAGGTGAGGGTGAAGCCCCTCTGATGGGCCAGCCGCATGAGTTCGGCCGTGCGGTCCGCTTCATTGAGCGGCGCGATGCCGAACGACACGCCGGCGTGCAGCCGACTCTTGATGTCGTCCCCCAGGGGCAGTGCGTCGATGGGGCATCGCCCCGCGCAGACGAGTCGGGCGTCGGGCACCCGCATCACTTCGTTCTGCAGATTTCGCAGCTGACGGGAAAAGCCCAGGTCGAGCTCGTCGATGTCGTCCACCGTATAGAGCTTGACGGCGGGATCGAAGGGTTCGACGCGAAAGCGGCTCGCAGGGCGCAGGGCCGTGAGAAGGTGCGTGAGGCCCGCCCCTTTGGGGCCGTAGAGATACACGAATTTCGGGCCCGCTCCGCGGGCCACTTCCCGCAATACCATGACGGCCTGTCCGTTGGCCCCGACCACGAAGTTGTCGAGCGTGGGCGTGTCTTCCGCGGGCATAGCCAGCAAGTATTGTTCCGAGTCGTGCATGAGGCGTGGAAGAAATTCTGAGGGAATTCCGCCGGATCGGGCCCGGAAGCCCGGCGGCAACATCTAGAAAGGAAGAGTTTACCGCGAATGCGAAAATCATGCGGCGCCGAGAGGGACCCGACCGAAGAAAAGAAAAGGCGGGAGAAGACGCTTCCCCCGTCTTCGCGTATACTCTCTGCCAATTCTTCATTGAGCCCTCCGACGGGCTCCATCCCCTGAGCGGCAAGGGGTTTCTTCACGGAAAGACAAATCCTGCGCCGCCCCTCTTTTCCTGATTGGTAAGGCAATGACCCAACTCTCCTACGCAGCTGCCGGCGTGTCGATCGACGCCGGAGACGAACTCGTCGAACGCATCAAACCCGCCGCCAAGCGCACCCTCGTTCCGGGCGTTCTCGGCTCCATCGGCGGCTTCGGCGCTCTCTTCGAAGTGAGCAAGGAATACAAGAACCCCGTTCTCGTCACGGGCACCGACGGCGTGGGAACGAAGCTCATGCTCGCCTTCCGCCTCGGCCGCCACGACACCGTGGGCCAGGACCTCGTCGCCATGAGCGTGAACGACATTCTCGTGCAGGGCGCCAAGAGCCTCTTCTTCCTCGACTACTACGCCTGCGGCAAGCTCGACGTGGACGTCGCCGCCCGCGTCGTCTCGGGCGTCGCCAAGGGCTGCGAACTCGCGGGCTGCGCCCTCATCGGCGGTGAAACCGCCGAAATGCCGGGCATGTACCCCGAAGGGGAATACGACCTCGCGGGCTTCGCGGTGGGTGTCGTTGAAAAGGATCAGATCATCGACGGCTCGACGATCGACGAAGGCGACGTGATTCTGGGGCTCGCCTCGAGCGGTCCGCACTCGAACGGCTTCTCGCTCATCCGCAAGGTGGTGGAAGTCGCCGGCGCCGACTGGGAAATGCCCTTTGACGGCGCGACCCTGGCCGACCGCGTCATGGAACCGACCCGCATCTACGTGAAGCCCGTCCTGGAAGTCCTCAAGTCGGTGCGCATCAAGGGCATGGCCCACATCACCGGCGGCGGCCTCGTCGAAAACGTGCCCCGCGTCCTCCCCGAAGGCGTGCAGGCCGTGATCGACGGCTCTTCCTGGACGCGTCCGGCGATCTTCGACTGGCTCGAAGAAAAGGGCAACATCGACCGCCACGAAATGCACCGCGTCTTCAACAACGGCATCGGCCTCGTCGTGATCGTCTCGGCGCAGGACGCCGAACGCGCCAAGGCGCTCTTTGAAGAACAGGGCGAAAAGGTCTTCACGATCGGCCGCATCGAAAAGCTCCCCGAAGGGGAAGCCCCCTGCGTCGTCCGCTAACCGACGTCCGTTCTCTTTGAAAAAGGGACCTCCGCGCTGCGCGCGGAGGTCCCTTTGTTTTGATGGTCCTTAGTTTTCGGCGGATATGGGCGGAAAGTCTTCGGGGAAGTCTTCCGCCCGGACCGTATCGAGAAGCGGCGCCACCGCGTCCTTGGCGGAGAGCATCGGATGCTCCGTCTCCCAACGAACGGAAAGCGTCGGATCGTCCCAGCGAACCGAACGTTCGCTTGTCGGAGCGTAGTAGCTGTCGACCTTGTAGGCGACGAGCGTGTCGGGCGTTCTCGTGACGTAGCCGTGGGCATAACCCGCCGGGATGTAGAGCGACGCGCGCTCGCGCGCGTCAAGCGTCACGCCCACCCATTTTCCATAGTTGGGACTTGTCGGGCACACGTCCGCCACCACGTCCCAAATCACGCCCGAGAGCACCCGTACGAGCTTTGCCTGCGCGTGGGGCGGGGCCTGCCAGTGAAGCCCCCGAATCGTCCCGGCCTTGACGGTGAAGGCTTCGTTTTCCTGCACGAAGGGACGGTGAATGCCGAGCCGCGCGAATTCCTCCGCGCGAAAGCTCTCGAGAAAATACCCCCGCGCGTCTTCGTGCACGGCGGGCGTCAGAAGAAGAACGCCCGGGAGGTCAAGCTCTTGGACAATCATTTCCCGAGTCCCATCTCCAGCGTTTCGACCATGCCGTCGAGCGTCGGAAGCGTCGCCGGATCGTCGGGATCGAGCAGCGTGAGGTCCGGCATCGAGCGCATCCAGGTCATCTGGCGCTTGGCGAGCTGCCTCGTCGCGGCAATGCCCGCAAGGCGAAATTCCTCGAAACCGCACTCGCCCGACAAACAGTCGATCGCCTGGCGATACCCCACGGCCCGCATGGCGGGACTCTCCCGATCAAAGCGCGGACTCTTCATGAGGTCGCGCACTTCGGCGAGGAACCCGGCGTCCAACATCGCGTCGAAGCGCTCCTCGATGCGGCGGTGGAGAAGCTTGCGGTCGGGCGGCAAAAGCCCCACCGAGAGCATCGGGAAAAGCGGCTCCGCTTCTTTGGCGTGAAAGCTCGAAAGGGTCTTACCCGTCATGCGCCAGACTTCGATCGCGCGTCCGATGCGCTGACGGTCGGCGGGCTGCAACCGCGCCGCCGTTTCGGGATCGATCTCCCGGAGCTTTTCCCACATGGCGGGCCAGCCGAGGCGCTCTCCTTCTTCGAGCACTTCGCTTCGCACTTCCGGCGGCGTCGTGGGAAGGTCGTTCAGACCCTCGCGCAGGGCCTTGGCGTAGAGCATCGTGCCGCCCACGATGAGGGGCACGCGCCCGCGCGCGCGGATTTCCGGAACGAGTTTCGCCGTGTCCGTCAAAAAGTCGGCCGCGCTGTAGGGCTCGTCAATCTCGCGCACGTCGATCAGATGGTGCGGACACACCGAGCGCTCTTCGGGCGTCGGCTTCGCGCTTCCGATGTCCATCCCCCGATAGACGAGGGCCGAGTCGATGCTGATGATTTCGACGGGATGACGCCGCGCAAGCGCAAGCGACAACGCCGACTTTCCCGAGGCCGTGGGGCCTAGAAGAAGGAGAGCGAGGGGCGCCGTCATCACTGTCCCCGCAGGAAAAGTTTGTCGAGTTCGTCCGTCGTGAGAAGCTTCCACGTGGGCCGGCCGTGATTGCACTGATCGATCCGTTCGGTCTTCTCCATCGAGCGCAGGAGCGCGTCGATTTCGGGGAGCGTAAGCTTGCGGTTCGCCCGCACCGAGCCGTGACAGGCGACGGTGGCGAGGACCTTGTTGCGCATCACTTCGGTAAGATCCGAAGTGCCGAAACTCTCGAGCTCGTCGAGAATTTCATGGACGAGCGTCTCGAGACTGTCGGCGGGCGCTTCGGCGATGATCGCAGGCACGGCGCGAAGCGCCGCGGCGTTTTCGCCCGTCACGCTCACGTCGATCCCGAAGGCGAGGAGCTCCTCCTTGTGCGCTTCGATCGTGGCGATCTCGGCGGGCGTCACGCGGAAGACCTGCGCGATGAGGAAGGGCTGCACGGGAAGGTCCTTGGCGTCAAGCGACTTCTTGAGCCGCTCGTAGGTGACGCGCTCGGCCGCCGCATGCATGTCGACCACCACGATCCCGTCCTCTCTTTCGGCGAGAACGTAGACGCCCGCCACCTGCCCCAGGGCCCGTCCGAAATAAGGACGGTCGGCTTCGAAATTCTCGAGTGTGGGTTCGAATTCCCCCTTCTCCCCCGAACCTTCGGCGGGGAAGGTTTCGGGGATCGGTTCGGGTTCGACCGCAGTCGTTTCGGGCGTCGCGGCCCCGGACGAAACCGCGTAGCCGTTGCGCTCGGTGAGCGTGTGCAAAGACGAAGCGGTGAAGCGGTTCGAATCGGCAGCGCCCGCTGTGAAGGCGGCGCCGCTCTTTTCTTCTTCGGAAAGCGTGTCGTTGAGGAACGGAGTCTTCGCCTCCAGCGCCCGTCCCGACTCGGCGGCGAGCGCCGTATCAAGGTCCGCTCCGAAAAGCCGCATGGCGTTTGCGACGGGCGGACGGTCTTCGCGCATCGGTTTGCGGGTTTCAAAGTCCCGCTTCGCGCCGCTTCCCGGCGCGAAAACGCGTTCGGGCTCGGGAAGTCCTCCTTCGGGCAGCGTCGCTTCCGAGAACGAGAGCGCCGCACGGACGGACGAGGAGACTGCAGTGTGGATGCGCTGCCCCTCGGCGAAGCGCACTTCGCTCTTCGTGGGGTGCACGTTCACGTCGACCGCCGTCGGGTCGATTTCGAGATAGAGACAGTAAAGGGGCTGCGTCTGGCCGTGCATCACGTCCTGATAGGCGGAGCGCACGGCGTGCGAGAGAAGCTTGTCGCGCACGAAGCGGCCGTTCACGAAAAAGTACTGGTCCTGCGTGCGGGCCTTGCCGATCACGGGAAGGCCCACGAGCCCCGTCAGCCGAATGCCGTCGCGAAGGGCGTTCACCGGTCGGCAGTTCTCCCGGAATTCCTTCGGAAGCACTGCCGCGATGCGGGCTTCGGGCGTCTGGGGCGGGAGCGTCAGCACGTCGCGGCCGTTTGCCACGACGCGGAACCCCGCCTCGGGGTGCGCGAGCGCCAGGCGCTCGACCTGCGTGAGGATATGCGCCGTTTCGGTCGCGTCCGACTTCATGAACTTGCGTCGGGCGGGGGTCTTGTAGAAGAGGTCGCAGACTTCGATGCGGGTTCCGGGACTTCCGGCCGCGGGCGTCACGCGCCCTTCCTTCCACTCCCAGGCGTGCGAATCTTCCGGCGTGCGGCTCCGGATCGTCATGGCGGAAACGGAGTCAATGCTCGCCAGGGCCTCGCCTCGGAAGCCGAGCGTCATCACCTCTTCGAGTTCGAGAAGGTTGCGGATCTTGCTCGTCGCGTGCCGCATGACGGCGAGCGGAAGGTCGTCCTTCGCGATCCCCGAGCCGTTGTCGGTCACGACGAGGCGCTTGAGACCGCCCCCGTCCACGCGGACTTCGATGTCGGTGGCGCCCGCGTCGAGCGAATTTTCCACGAGCTCCTTCACCACCGAAGCGGGCCGTTCGATCACTTCGCCGGCCGCGATCTGGCTCACCAATTCGTTGGGAAGCGCCGCAATCGGGCGGCGCGCCTTCTTTTCGGGGGTTTGACTGTCCTGCATGCCCTCGTTGACTTCCGTTACGGTTTTGATTTTTTCTACACCCCATGCGGGGAAAGCATTCAGTATGATAGAGGGCAATTTGCGATTTTGCATCCCGAAGCCCTGCCGTTCACCCGAGGGAGACGAGGGCCCTTTTTCAACCGACACACCATGGACATCTTCGGTCTTATCGTCGATCTCTTCACCAACACGGATCACTTTCTCGTCTCGCTCGCCACGGACTACGGCACGCTCATCTACGTCGCGATGTTCCTGATCTTCTTCCTCGAAACGGGCTTCGTGATCATGTCCTTCCTCCCGGGCGACTCGCTCCTCTTCGTCGCGGGCACCGTGGCGGCGTCGGGCACCGCGAGTCCCTGGATCATCATGCTCGCCGTGGCGCTCGGCGCCATCTTCGGGAATTCGGTGGGCTACGCCACCGGGAAGTGGCTCGGCAACAAGATATACGACGGGAGCGTCTCCTGGATCAATCCGAAGAAGCTCTCCACGGCCCACGACTTCTACGTGAAGCACGGCGGCAAGACCATCCTTCTCGCCCGTTTCGTCCCGATCGTGCGCGCCTTCGCGCCCCTCATCGCGGGCGCGGCCCGCATGAACGGCCTTCGCTTCGAACTCTTCAGCGGTGCGGGCGCCGTTCTCTGGGCCGTCTCGATCGTGGGGGCGGGCTACCTCTTCGGCAACATCCCCTTCATCAAGAACAACCTCTCCCTCATTCTTCTTCTCGGCATCTTCGCCGCCATTCTCGGCCCCGTCCTCGTGGGCCTCGCCTGGAAGGCCCTGCAAAAGCATCAGGCCGCCAAGAAGGCGGCCCTCGAAAACAAGTGATTCCTGCGGGGAATCCGGGAACGAGCTCCTTACGCGCCGCGCGTGAGGAGCTTTTTTGTGACCTCCGCCAGAAGCTCCGCGTCGAGAAGCGCCCCGTGCTTCACGCGCCGGGAGTCGTCGATGCCGAAGTATCGGCAAAGGTCCGTGAGGGAATGGCGGATGCCCGGATAGAGCATTCGGGAAAGCGTGAGCGTGCAGAGCGCCGTGCAGCCGTTTTCTTCGAGCGACGGAAAGCCCGCGATCGAAAGCTCGTTGTTGACGAAACCCACGTCGAAGACCGCGTTGTGGGCGATGAGTTCCGCTCCTTGCGTAAAGGCGAGAAAATCCGCCGCGATGTCGGCGAAGACGGGTGCTTCGGCGAGGAAGGCGTCCGAGAGCCCGTGCACCCGATAGGCGCCCTCGCTCATCGGACGCTGCGGATTCACGTAGCTGTGAAAACGGGCGACGGGGCGGAAGTCTTCGTCGAGACGCACCGCCCCGATTTCACACACCCGGTCGCCCGATCGCCAGTAGAGACCCGTCGTTTCCGTGTCGAAACAGATGCGGGGGCGTCGGGCGAAGCGTTGATCGGTCATGCCGTAGGTTTCCTTTCGAATTCTTCGAAAGGAAAGTGTAGCCCTCAGACCGCGTTTTTCGCCATCGCGTCCAGCCGCGGTTTCATGCGGAGCATGCGCATGCCGTTGGCGACGACGATGAGGCAGGTGCCGACGTCGGCGAAGACCGCCATCCACATCGAGGCCATCCCGAAGAGCGCGAGGGCTGCAAAAAGGAACTTGATGCCGAGCGCGATCGTGATGTTTTCGACGAGCACCGCATGCGTGATGCGCGAGAGCCGCACAAGCGTCGCGATCGAGCCGATCTTGTCGTCCATCACCGCGACGTGGGCCGCTTCGATCGCGCTGTCCGTGCCGCGCACGCCCATGGCGATGCCGATGTCGGAGCGCGCAAGGGCCGGGGCGTCGTTGATGCCGTCGCCCACCATGGCGGTGAGGCCTTCCTTCTGCATGGCTTCAATTTCACGAAGCTTGTCGTCAGGCAAGAGTCCCGCACGGACGTCTTCGAGACCGAGTTCCTTGGCGAGCGCCTTCGCGGCGGCCGGCGTGTCGCCCGTCAGAAGCCGCGGCGTGAGGCCCACGGCGCGCAACTGACGAAGACCTTCGGCGGCGTCATCCTTCACCGTGTCGGCGAGTCCGAAGACCGCCCGCACGCCGAACCGGTCGGCAAGCGCCACGGTCGACATGCCGGCTTCGGCATAGCGCACGAAGGCTTCGTGCACGTCGGGCGTCAGAACGCCCATTTTGTCGAGCGTGCGCTCGTTCACGAGCCAGAGCGTGCCGCTTCCGACGCGGCCCGTCACGCCGCTTCCAGGCAGGGCCGAGAAACCTTCGACCGCCTGCGGTTCGATTCCCTTCTTGTCGGCCCAACGCACGATCGCTTGAGAGAGCGGGTGCTTGTTCATGGCGGCGAGGCTCGCCGCCATGCGGTCGGCCGACGCGTGATCAAAGTCGTCCGGATAGAAGACGTCCGCGACCGCGGGCTCGCCCTTCGTGAGCGTGCCCGTCTTGTCGAGCCCGACGAAGCGCAGTTTCCGGGCTTCTTCAAGGTACAAGCCGCCCTTCACGAGAAGGCCGCAGCGCGTGGCCGTCGCAAGGCCCGAGACCACCGTGACCGGGGTGGAGATCACGAGTGCGCAGGGGCAGGCGATGACGAGGAGGCAAAGCGCCTTGTAGAACCAACCGCCCCAGTCGCCGAAGAAAAGCGGCGGAACGATCGCGACGACCAGGGCCACGACGAAGACGAGCGGCGTATAAATCGTCGCGAAGCGGTCGACGAAGCGCTGCACCGGAGACTTCGCGGACTGCGCGTTTTCGACGGCGTCGATGATGCGCGCCGTAAGACTGTCGGTCGCGGCCGCCGTGACGAGCACTTCGATCGTGGCCGTGAGGTTCACGGTTCCCGCCCAGACGGTCGCGTTTTCTCCCTTTTCGGCGGGGAGTCCCTCGCCCGTCACCATGGATTCGTCCAGCGACGTCGCGCCCTTCAAAATCTTGCCGTCCAAAGGCACGCGGTCGCCCGGCGACACGCGCACGACGGCGCCCGGCAGCACCTCGGCCACGGCTTCTTCGACGTAGCGGCCGTCGGCTTGGCGCACCATGGCCTTTTCGGGCGCAACGCTCATCAGATCGCGGATCGAATTGCGCGCGCGGTTCATGGCGAGCTGTTCGATCGATTCGGAAATCTGAAAGAGCGTCATCACCATGGCGGCTTCGGGCCAGGCGCCGATCAGCACGCCCCCCACCACCGCGACGCTCATGAGCGCGTTCATGTTGAGGTTGCCGTGCCGAAGCGCGGTGAGACCGCTTCGGAAGGTGGCGAGACCGGCCAAGGCGATGGCGATCAAGGCGAAGACGATCGATGCCCACGACGCGGTTTCGACGCTTACGGGGAGGCTCTCGGCCGCATAGTGCGACCAAAGCTCGACCGCTTCCGAAAGAAGCCCGATGACGAGCGCCGTGATGTAGCGCCCCCAGGGAATGGGATCGGCTTCGGGAGCGGCCGCCTTGCGCTTCACCTCCACGCGGATCGCTTCATAGCCGCAGGATTCGATCGCGGCCTTGACGGCCTCGGCCGTCGCTTCGTCGCCCGCAATCGTCACCGTACGGCTTTCGGTGTTGCATTCCGCGCCTTCGATCCCGCACTTCTTGAGCGCCTTCTGGATTTCGGCCACCTCGACGGGGCAGTCCATGTCGGGCACCTTGAAGACGATTCGTCCCGACGACGTCCGGATGCGTTCGGCCTCGTACCCGCAGGATTCGATCGCTTCCTTCACGGTCTTCGCCGTCGCTTCGTCGCCCGAAAGCGTCACGGTGCGGGCTTCGGTATCGCATTCGGCCCCTTCGATGCCGCGCTTTTTGAGCGCCTTTTGGATTTCGGCCACCTCGACGGGACAGTCCATGTCGGGCACCTTGAAGACGATTCGTCCCGACGGCTCGCGAAGCAGCTCGGCGCGGTAGCCGCAGGACTCGATCGCCGCCTTCGCGGCTTCAAAGGAGGCCGCCACGCGCACGACGCGCCTTTCGGTGTCAAAGGTCGCCTTGGGCAATCCCGCGGCCGAGAAGGCCTTTTCAATCTGCGCCGCTTCGACGGGGCAGTCCATTTCCGGGACGCGGATCGAAATCGCCGGGGCTTCGCTCTTGGCCGCCTCCGAAACACACGCGGTCATGCCGAGCTTTTCCACTTCGCGCACGAGCGCTTCGACGGCGACGGTCCCGTGCGTCACGCGCACGGTGCGCGCCGCATAGTCAAAGAGAATCTCCTCGACGCCCTCCATCGCGCGCAGAGCCTTCTCCACGGCCCGTCCTTCGACGGGACAACACATTTCCTTAACGGACAAAACGGTGATCATCAAAACTCTCCGAGTCGTTTCCTTCGAAACGATTTTTCACTGTTGAGGGCATTACACACCTTCAAGAAACTTGAAGGTCAAGCCGCCGGAGACAAAATTTCGACACGTTTCGTCACGTTTGAACCGGGAAAGTTTTTTCTCTTTCCGCCTACCCGTTCATCAGGGCGATAATAATGAGAACAAAGGTTCCCTCTTTTCTTCGGCTTCTTTACGGGCCTCTCGACAACATGTCCAAATTTCTGAAAGTTTCCGGCATCACCGTCGCCGTAGGCGTCGCGCTCTACGCGGGCCTCGGCTACTTCGGCGTCCCCTACGTCGCGAGAACCGTGCTCGAGCGCTTCGGCAGCACCGAACTCGGCCGCACCGTCGCGGTGAAGGACATCCGCTTCAATCCCTGGACCTGGCGCTTTGAATTGGAGGGGCTCTCCATCAAGAGTCAGGAGGGCGCGGGGTACTTTCTCACGCTCGACGAACTCGCGGTGGACGCAAGCGGCTCCACGATCACCAACATGGCGCCCGTCATCGAGGAGGTGACCGTCAAGGGCCTGCACGGCACGCTCACCTGGTCGGACGAAAACCTCAAGGAAGCCGAAAAGTACGAGTCCAAGGACGCACCCGCCGAAACGGCGGTCGACTCCGCGCTTCCCGCCTTCGCGGTCTACAACGTGAACGTTTCGGACACGTCGCTGCGCTTTGTCGACAAGACGCGCGGGATCGACCAGAGAATCGAAGACCTGACGCTTGCTTTGCCATTCGTGAGCACGCTTCCCGCCGAGCGCGAAAGCATCGTGACGCCGAAGCTTTCGCTCAAGCTCAACGGCACGCCGATCGTCGCGACGGGTTCGACCCGCCCCTTCGGGCAGTCGCTCGAGGCGCAGCTTCGCCTCAACGTCTCGAAACTCGACGTCGTGCCGCTCCTGCAGCTTGTGCCGGCTTTGCGCACGGCGCCCGCCCACCTGCAAAAGGGGCTTCTCACGAGCGACCTTTCGCTTGTCTTCCGCAATCCCACGGGGGGCAACCCCGCGCAGCTGCTCGTCTCGGGGAAGGTGGGGCTTGACGACGTGCTCGTCGAGCAGCGCGTCGCGGGGAAGGACGCTCTCCTTTTGAGCGCCAAGTCGCTCACGGTCGACGCCAAGGAAATCGACCCGATCGGACAGAGAATCGACATCAACACCGTCGCGATCGAAAGCCCGAAGGCCAACCTCACGATGGGTGACGGCGTCCTCGCGGCGACCGCCGCCTCGTCGAACGAAGTGGCTCCGAAGGAAGCCGCTTCGCAGAGCGCCGGCGCTTCTTCCGCGCCCTGGGCCTGGTCGCTCGGCACCCTCTCGGTGCGAAACGGCACGATCACCTGGCACGACGGCAAGGTCCGTCCGGCCGTCAACATGACGGTCTCGAACCTCAAGGCCGATCTCACGAAACTTACGTCGGCCGAAGGGGCCGCCCCCGCGGGCTTCGCGCTCTCTGCGCGCGTCCTCGACGGTACGACCAACCTCAAGGGCACGGTGTCGCTTTCGCCCCTCAAGGTGGCGGCGAGCCTCTCGGGCGACAAGATCAATTTCCGTCAGGCGGCGGGCTACGTGCAGAACGCCACGGGCCTTGACGTCGCGGGGCTTGCGAACTTTACGGTGAACGCCCGTCACGACGAGGCGAACACGACCGCAAGCGGCAACTTGACGCTTACGCGGATCACGGTGAAGAACCGCCTCGACACGCTCTTGTCGCTCAAGAACGCCAACGTGGCCGTGAGCGCCTTCGACCTTGCGAAGAAGAACGTCGCCGTCGACACGGTGCTCTTTGACACCGTCATGGTGAATCTCCGGAACACGAAGTCGGGCCTCAACCTCCCCTTCGTCGGCGGCGACACCGCCGACAAGAAGGAAGCCGCGCCCAAGACCGAAAAGGTCGCGGAGGCGAACGCCGCGGCTCCCTGGAACTGGTCGCTCGGCAAGGCGACGCTTCGCAACGCCACGGTCAACTACAAGGATCAGACGACCTCGCCCCAGACCGCGATTTCGGTCTCGAAGCTTCAGGTCTCCGCCCAGAAGTTCTCGTCCGCGAAGGATAATCGGGGCGACCTTTCGCTCTCCGCCAACGTGGCGGGCGGGTCTTTGTCTGTCAAGGGGAAGGCGGGCGCCAATCCGGTCGCCGCGAACCTCGCGCTCACGACGAAGAATCTGCAGCTCTCGCCCTTCTCGCCGCTCGCGAGAAAGTTCGCGGGCTACGGCGCAAAGTCGGGCACCCTCAATGTCGCCGGAGATCTGGCGCTTGCCATGCAGAAGGACACGCCGGTTGTCGAGTGGAAGGGCGACGCGTCGCTCACCACGTTCGACCTCGTCGACGCGGGCAACAAGTCGCTTGCGACCTTGAACGGGCTTCGCCTCACGGGGATGGACGTCGACACGAAGGAGCCGCTTCGCGCGGCGGTGAAGACGCTCGTCATCGAAAAGCCCGGCACCAAGGAAACGAAGCAGATTGAAAAGGTCGCTGAGATCGCTTCGATCTTCGGAGCGCTCACGGGCAAGAGGGGACTTGAAAAGCAGGCGGGGAAGGTCAACAAGGTCCTGAACGCCCGCATCACCTTGAACGACCTCAAGTACGAAAACGGCCGCGTCTCGGCGGCGGGGCTCGACCGCGACGCCCTCGCCAAGGGGATCGTCGACGCGCTCAACGACGCGATCGCCAAGAAGACCGCGGACGACAAGACCGTCGACGCGGACAAGGCGGCTGCGGACAAGACGCCCGCCCGCTGACGACAGGCCTGATGACGAAACGCCCGGCCGGTTTTCTCGGTCGGGCGTGCTCTTTCGAACGGCGGAAAGGTTTTCCGGCGCCCGAATGCGAAAAAGGCCTAAAACAAGAAAACTTGTTTTAGGCCTCTCAGTTTGATGGTGCCGGAGAAGAGATTTGAACTCCCGACCTTCGCATTACGAATGCGCTGCTCTACCAGCTGAGCTACTCCGGCTTCCCATTTTGTTCTCCGTCGAGCAGTGCTCATCGGAGAATTGGAATTATGCAGGAATTCCCCAAAAAAGGCAAGAGCTGTTTACAACTTGTTACATCTACCCCTTGCATCGCTTCGTTGCACGTCTTTGCAGTCGATTGCGGGCGATGAGTCCTTCGCGTCGCTTACAATGGTCCTTCCCTCTCTTTTTCACACAGGTGCTCCGTGTCCGAATCCGTTTTGACCCTTGCCCTTCCGACGCCGGAAGACACCGACCGTCTCGGCGCCCGGCTCTCCGACGCCTTCGGCCGCAACGCCGAACTGCTCCGGGAAAAGGGCTTTGCACTGCGTCTTGAAGGCAACCTCGGCGCGGGCAAGACTTCGCTCGTGCGCGCCATGCTGCGCGCCGCGGGGTTTGCGGGTCCGGTCAAGAGCCCCACGTTTTCGCTCGTCGAAACCTATCCCGTCTGGGGCGTCACGCTCGCGCACTTTGACTTCTACCGCTTCGAAGATCCGATCGAATTCGAAGACACGGGCTTTCGCGACGACTTCGCGCCGGGCACTCTCGCCGTCACCGAGTGGAGTGAAAAGGCGCTCCCCTATCTTCCCGACGCCGACGCCGTGATCGAACTCGAGCACGACGGACTCGGCCGCCGCGCGCGCCTTCGCGCCCTCACCCCCGCCGGCCGGCAAATCTTCGAGGCCCTCGCATGCGACGCCGCGAACTGATCGCCGGCGCCGCCGGGACGCTCCTCTTTTCCTTTCTGCCCGCGGACTTCGCGCGCGGCGCCCAGATGGTCGCCGTGCGCATGTGGCCTGCGCAGGAATACACGCGCGTCACGCTCGAGCACGACGGCCCGCTCAAGTTCAAATACTTCTTCGTTCGCTCCTCGCGCCCGCTTCGGCTCGTGGTCGACATCGAAGGCCTCGACTTCACGGCCTCGCTCAAAAAGCAGATCGAAGCCGTCAAGGCGGACGACCCCTACATTCAGGCGATGCGCATCGGGCAGTATCAGCCCGGGATCGTGCGCCTCGTCATGGACCTCAAAACGGATGTGAAGCCCGAGGTCTTTCAGTTGAAGCCCTTCGCGAACTACAAGTACCGCCTCGTCTTCGACCTCTATCCGGCCGTCCCCGTCGACCCCATCAGCAAGATTCTTGCGGGCGTCGCCGAAGGGGAGGACGACACCGACGTTGAGGACGATCCCCTCGCCGCACTGCTTGCGGACCTCGAAAACGGCAAGAAGCCGGAGCCCGCGAAGGACCCCGAGCCCTCGAAGCCCGTCAAGAAGCCGCCCGTGACGACGGCGAAGGACGACAAGAAGCCCGCGAAGCAACCGCCCAAGCAACCGGCCAAGAAAAAGCACCGTCTCGTCATCGTGGTCGACCCCGGTCACGGAGGCGAAGACCCCGGCGCGATCGGCCGCAACAAGACGCGCGAGAAGGACGTCGTCCTCTCGATCGGGAAGCTTCTCGCCGCCGAAATCAACAAGGAACCCGACATGCGCGCGATTCTCACGCGCTCGTCGGACCACTTCGTGAGTCTCGGCGGCCGCGTCGCGATCGCGAGAAAGGCCCGCGCCCACCTTCTCATCAGCATTCACGCCGACGCGTGGGTGAAGAGTTCCGCGCGGGGCTCCTCCGTCTTTGCGCTTTCGCAGCGGGGCGCGACGAGCGCGTCGGCCCGTTGGCTCGCCCAGCGCCAGAACGAATCCGACCTGATCGGCGGCGTCAACATCGCCAACGTCGACAAGACCGTCGCGAGCGTCCTGATCGACATGACGAGTTCCTGGACCATTTCCTACAGTCTCGGCCTCGGCGCCGCGGTGCTGCGCGAAATGAAGAAGATCAACCGTCTTCACAAGGAAAAGGTCGAGCAGGCGGGCTTTGCCGTGCTGAAGGGCCAGGGGATTCCGTCGATTCTCGTTGAAACCGCCTTCATATCGAACCCGCAGGAAGAGCGCCTTCTCAAAAACCGCGCTCACCAGCGGAAAATCGCCCGTGCGATTCTCACGGGCATCAAAAAGCAGATCGCCGCCAACCCGAGCGTGCTCACATCGTCATGACCCATCTTCTCTTTTCCCCCGAAGCGCTTCGCAACGCGGACGCCGTCGTCGTCGACGTGCGTCCCGCCCCCGTCGCCTTCCTTCCGGGGGCGCTCCACGCGCCCCTTTGTCCCTCCTTCGTCGACCGGGGTGAACCCGGCCGCGGACGCAATCCCTGGAAGGACTCCCAAGAAGTCCGAGCCTTCCTCGCGTCGATCGGCGTCACGCCCGAAGACACCGTCGTCTTCTACGACGACGGCGGCATGGGCTCGGCCGCCCGCGCCTGGTACGCGACATTGCTCGCGGGCTTTCCGAAGGCGGCGCTTTTGGACGGCGGCTTCGCCCTCTGGACGCGACTCGGATTCGAGACGGCGAACGCTCCTTCGATGCGCCCCGCCAAGACCCTCGCACCCCTCGAAGAAAAGCCTTCCGGCGTCTTCACTTTTGAGGAAACGCTCGAAATCTTCCGCGCGGGCTCACACGTTTTGCTCGACGCCCGTCCGCACGACCGCTGGGTGGGACTCGTCGAACCCGTCGACGCCCGCCCCGGACGCATTCCGGGGTCGGTGAGCCTTCCCGCCTCGCGTCTTCTGAAGGACGGACGTCTGCGCACGCCCGAAGAAATCCGCGCGATTTTCGCCGAGACGCTCAAGGGAGACGACCGTCCGGTTCTGCATTACTGCGGCTCCGGGATCGCCGCGTCGCTCACGATCTTCGCCGCGCGGCTCACGGGCCTTTCCTATGCGGGGCTTTATCCGGGCTCCTGGTCCGAGTGGTGCGTTCGCACGTCGATCGGCGAGAGCGGCGAGAACACGTCTCGTTGACGCAAGCCCCTCTTTTTCCCTATACAATTCGAACTAACGACAGGACGGCGCTTCGCCGTCCCTTTTCTCTTTTCTCTAGATCGGAGTTTCCCGCCATGGCCCTCGTTTCCATGCGTCAATTGCTCGATCACGCCGCCGAAAACGGCTACGGCGTGCCCGCCTTCAACGTCAACAACCTCGAACAGGTTCAGGCCATCATGGCCGCCGCGAGCGAAGTCGGCGCCCCCGTCATCATGCAGGCCTCCGCCGGGGCCCGCAAGTATGCCGGCGAACAGTTCCTGCGCCACCTCATCTCCGCCGCCGTCGAGGCCTATCCCGACGTTCCCGTCTGCATGCACCAGGACCACGGTCAGAGCCCGGCCGTCTGCCAGGGCGCCATGCGCTCGGGCTTCACGTCCGTCATGATGGACGGCTCGCTCATGTCCGACGGCAAGACGATCTCCACCTATGAATACAACGTCGACGTGACGCGCCGCGTCGTGGAAATGGCCCACTGCATCGGCGTTTCCGTCGAAGGCGAACTCGGCTGCCTCGGCTCCTTGGAAACGATGCGCGGCGACAAGGAAGACGGTCACGGCACCGACAGCAAGATGACGCGCGAACAGCTCCTCACGGACCCCGATCAGGCCGCCGACTTCGTGAAGGCCACCCAGATCGACGCGCTCGCGATCGCCATCGGCACCTCGCACGGCGCCTACAAGTTCACGCGCAAGCCCACGGGCGAAATCCTCTCGATCGACCGCGTGCGTGAAATTCACGAACGTCTCCCGAACACCCACCTCGTCATGCACGGCTCCTCCTCGGTTCCGCAGGAATACCTCGCCGAAATCCGCGAATTCGGCGGCGACATGCGCGAAACCTACGGCGTGCCCGTCGAAGAAATTCAGAAGGCCATCCAGCACGGCGTTCGCAAGGTCAACATCGACACGGACATCCGTCTCGCCATGACGGCCGCCGTCCGCCGCTTCCTCGTCGAAAATCCCTCGAAGTTCGACCCGCGCGAATTCCTCAAGGTCGCCCGCAAGGCCGCCACGGAACTCTGCAAGCGCCGCTACCTCGAGTTCGGCTGCGAAGGCCAGGGCGCCAAGATCAAGCCCGTCATGCTCGACCGCATGGCCGCGCTCTACGCCGACGGCACGCTCAAGGCGAATGTGATTTAATCGACGTGATTTGATCGACGTGATTTGATCGAGTGACAACTCCGAGACGCGCGCTTGACGCCACAAGCGCGCGTTTTCGTTTAGTCTTTCTCTCCATGACGAACGAAAAACCCCAAGACGCCAACGCGCTCAAAGGAAAAACCGGCCTTCGCCGCCTTCTGAACGCCTTCGGCTATTCCCTTCAGGGCTTCCGCGCCGCCTGGCAGAACGAAGCCGCCTTCCGCGAAGAAGCGATGCTCACGATCGTGCTGACGCCCGTGGCGCTCCTTCTCCCCGTCACGGGGCTCGAGAAGCTTCTTCTCATCCTCTCGCTCCTTCTTCTAGTTCTGGTGGAACTTCTCAATTCCGCCGTCGAGGCCGTCGTCGACCGCATCGGGCCGGAAATCCACCCCTTGAGCGGCCGCGCCAAGGACCTCGGAAGCGCCGCCGTCCTCATCGCCTGCCTCATTCTCGGACTCACCTGGCTTTTCATCGCGGTTCCCGCAGTTTTGGGCCTCATCCTCTGAGAGCGGATCGTCAAAGCGGTACAATCACTCCGTCCGATTTGACTATCTCTCTGGGAGAGCAACACATGACCGGTCTTTCCAAGACGACCATCACGTCCCTGCCCCGCGTCTACAGCGGCAAGGTGCGCGAAAGCTATGCCGTCGGCGACGACAAACTCCTCATCATCGCCACGGACCGCATTTCCGCCTTCGACGTCATCCTTGACGACCCGATCCCCGGCAAGGGCAAGGTTCTCACCGCCATCACCGACTTCTGGTTCAAGAAGCTCGACGGCGTTCTGCCCAATCACCTCACCGGTATCGATCCGGAAAGCGTCGTCGCGCCCGAGGAACGCGATCAGGTCCGCGGCCGCGCCGTCGTCGCCATGCGCCTGAAACCCATCCTCGTCGAATGCGTCGCCCGCGGCTACTTGATCGGCGGCGGCTGGAAGGAATACTGCCAGACGGGCGCCGTCTGCGGCATCAAGCTCCCCGAAGGCCTGCGCATGGGCGAAAAGCTCCCCGAACCGATCTTCACGCCGGCCGGCAAGGCCGCCGTCGGCACGCACGACGAAAACATCACGTTTGAGCGCGTCGTCGAACTCTACGGTGAAGACATCGCCAACAAGATCCGCAGCGCCACGCTCGAACTCTATCGCCGCGCCTCCGAATACGCCGCGACGAAGGGCATCATCATCGCCGACACGAAGTTCGAATTCGGTCTCGACGCCGAAGGGAACGTCCGCCTCATGGACGAAGTCCTGACGCCGGACTCGAGCCGCTTCTGGCCGGCCGAAAGCTACGAAGTCGGCATGTCGCCGCCGAGCTTTGACAAGCAGTTCATCCGCGACTGGCTCGAAGCGCAGCCCTGGGACAAGACCCCGCCTGCGCCGCGCGCCCCGGCCGAAATCATTGAAAAGACGGCCGACAAGTATCGCGAAGCGCTGCGCCGCTTGACCGACACGGACATCGAATAAGGTCCGATTCCACGAAACGGGGCGCCGTGCGCCCCGTTTCCGTCTTAGCGTGCGGAAGAACCTTCGAAAGGCGTCCCCGCGGACGCCTTCCGAAAGTTTTTCCTTTTCATTGATTTTTTTCTAAGAGGTTTCGCCATGGAACACTCCGCTCCGCTCGTCGGCATCGTTATGGGCAGCAACTCCGACTGGGAGGTGATGAAAAACGCCGCCGACATGCTCGACCTGATGGGGATTCCCTTTGAAGCGCGCGTCGTGAGCGCCCACCGCATGCCCGACGAAATGTTCGAATACGCCGAAACGGCCCGCGACCGCGGCCTCAAGGTGATCATCGCCGGCGCGGGCGGCGCCGCCCATCTTCCGGGCATGATCGCCGCCAAGTGCACGCTCCCCGTCTGCGGCGTTCCGGTTCCCTCCAAGTACCTGCGCGGCGTCGACAGCCTCCATTCGATCGTGCAGATGCCCAAGGGCGTTCCCGTCGCGACCTTCGCGATCGGCGAGGCGGGCGCTGCGAACGCCGCCCTCTACGCGGCGCAGATTCTCTCCGTCACGGACGCGGCCGTCGCCGAAAAGCTCGCGCAGTTCCGCCGCGATCAGAACGCCAAGGCCCGCGCCATGACGCTTCCCCGCTGAGGTGCCGACCATGTCCCGCATTCTTCTCCCCGGTGAAACCCTCGGCCTCATGGGCGGCGGCCAGTTGGGCCGCATGTTCGCCCAGGCGGCCGCGACGATGGGCTACCACGTGGCCGTGCTCGAACCCGGCCAAAGCGCCCCCGCCGCGGAAGTCTCGCTCGAAGCGATCGTCGCCCCCTACGACGACGAAGCGGCGCTCGAAAAGCTCGCCCGCCGCGTGAAGGCCGTCACGACCGAATTTGAAAACGTTCCCGCGCCGGCGCTTCAGCGCTTGGCCGAGCTCGGCGTGCGCACGGCGCCTCCGGCTTCGGCCGTCGCCGTCACGCAGGACCGCAACCGCGAAAAGACCTTCGTGGGCGACGTCGCGGGCGTGCCCGTCGCGCCCCACGCGGCCGTGCGCAATGAACGCGACGCAGAAACCGTTTCGAAGGACCTGCTCCCGGGCATTCTCAAGACGGCCCGCCTCGGCTACGACGGCAAGGGTCAGGCCCGCGTCACGACGCGCGAGGAAGTCCTTGCGGCCTTCCGCACCTTTGGCGGCGTCGACTGCGTGCTCGAAAAGCGCCTTGACCTCGCGCTCGAAATTTCTGTCATCGTCTGCCGCGGCGCCTCGGGTGAAGTCGTCGTCTTCCCCGTCTCGGAAAACCATCACCGCAACGGCATTCTCGCCGTCTCGGTCCTGCCCGCGCGCGTCACCGACGAAACGGCCGAAAAAGCGAAGCGCTACGCCGAGAAAATCGCGCTCGCCCTCAACTACGTGGGCGTTCTCTGCGTGGAATTCTTCGTTCTGAAGGACGGCACGCTCGTCGTGAACGAACTCGCGCCCCGTCCCCACAATTCGGGCCACGCCACGATCGAAGCCTGCACGACGAGCCAGTACGAGGCGCAGGTGCGCGCGATGACGGGGTTGCCCTTGGGCGACACCTCGCTTCGCACGCCCGCCGTCATGCTGAACCTCTTGGGCGACCTCTGGTTTGACGAAGAAGGGAAGCTTCGCTCCCCCGACTGGGCTTCGGTCCTCGCCGTCCCGGGCGCGAAGCTTCATCTCTACGGCAAGGCCGAACCGCGCCGAGCCCGCAAGATGGGGCACGTCACGGTCCTCGGCGCCACGCGCGACGAAGCGCTCGAGCGCGCCCGCGCGGTCGCCCGCATTCTGAACCTTCCCGAACCGGTTTGACTTTCCATGACGCAATCTGTGGATTTTGAAGCCGTCGAAAAGGCCGCCCGCATTCTCTCCGAGGGCGGCCTCGTCGCCATTCCGACCGAAACCGTCTACGGGCTCGCCGCCGACGCGGACAACCGCGAGGCGGTGCTCGCCACGTACGCCGCCAAGGGGCGGCCCGCGGATCACCCGCTCATCGTGCATGTCGCGGGTCCCGACGCCATTCCCTTCTGGGCGGTCGACGTTCCGCCCGAAGCCTGGCTACTCGTCAAGACCTATTGGCCCGGCCCCCTCACGATCGTTCTCAAAAAGAGCGAACGCTGCGGCACCTTCGTGACGGGCGGTCAGGACACGGTGGCGCTTCGCTGCCCCTCGCATCCGGTCGCGCACGCGTTGCTTGAACGCTTCGCGGGCGAGACGCATAAGGGCCTCACGGCGCCTTCGGCGAACACCTTCGGACGCATCAGTCCGTCGACGGCGGCGCACGTCGCCGAAGACCTCGGCCTCAAGCCCGAAGGAAAACTCGACATGATTCTCGACGGCGGTCCCTGCGAATTCGGGATCGAGTCGACGATGGTGAACCTCTCGGACGGCATGCCCTCGATCCTGCGCCACGGCGTCGTGACGCGCGAAATGCTCGAGGAAACCTTGGGCTTTGCGGTCCCCGACGCGGGGAAGAACGCGCCGCGCGCTTCGGGACGTCTGAAGAGCCACTACGCTCCCCGCACGAAGCTTGAACTTCACGACGAGGCGTCGCTCCTCACACGTGCTTCCGAGCTCGCCGACCAACGCATCGCCGTCATGGCCCCCGCGGAACTTCTCGCGCGTTTGCCTGTGCGTCCGGTCTTTGCGATCGCCGCCGAATCGGATCCGCTCGCCTACGGTCGGGCGCTCTACGAAAACCTGCACGAACTCGACCGCGCAGGTGCGGACCGCATCCTCGCCCTTCGCACGCCCTCGACGGGCCCCTGGGCCGCGGTCGCCGACCGACTCGGCCGCGCCGCCGCGTAATTCGCGCTTTTCGGAGAAGAAAGCATGCTCAAGGTCTACGGCATTCCCAATTGTCAGAGCGTCAAAAAGGCGCTTGCCCATCTCGAGACTGCGGGGATCGAACACGAATTCGTGAATTTCCGCAAGACGCCGCTCACGGCGGACAAAATCGACGCCTGGCTCGCGGCCGTGGGCGCGGAGACGCTCGTCAACCGACGCGGCACCTCCTGGCGTACGCTCACGCCCGAAGAAAAACTCGCGGCCGAGAAGGCCGACACGCTTCGCGCCCTGCTTTTTGAAAAGCCCACGCTCATCAAGCGTCCCATCGTCGAGTGGCCCGACGGCCGCATCACGACGGGACTCGACGCGGTGCTGGTCGCGGAGGCCCGCTCGTGAACCGAGCCCCCGTCGGGATTTTGGATTCGGGCTTCGGGGGACTCTCCGTCTACGCGGCGGTGAAGAAACTTCTTCCGGGCGAATCCACGGTCTTTGCCGCCGACTGCGCGGGCGCGCCCTGGGGCGACCGCTCGGACGAATACATTCTCGAGCGGCTCGAGGGCCTCGTCGGATTTCTTCTCTCCCGAAACGTCAAGGCGATCGTCCTTGCCTGCAACACGGCGACCGCCGTCGGCGCGGCGGTGCTTCGCGCACGGCTTTCGATTCCGGTGATCGGGATCGAACCCGCGGTGCTGCCGGGTTGCCGTGAAACGAAGACGAAGGTGATCGGGGTGCTCGCCACCACCAAGACCATCCGAAGCGCCAAGTACCGGCATCTGAAGACGCTTGCGCCCGCCGACGTGAAGGTGTTGGATCAGCCCTGTCCCGGGCTTATGGACTGCGTCGAAAAGGGCGCCTTTCACGCGCCCGAAACGGTGGAACTTGCGAGACGCTACGTCGCGCCCCTCGTCAAGGAGCATGCCGACCGGCTCGTGCTCGGCTGCACGCACTATCCCTTCTTATCGGACGTATTGCACGAGGTCGCCGGCCCCGGGGTCGAACTCATCGACCCCGCGCCCGCCGTGGTTCGACAGTTGGAGCGCCGCCTCGCGGCGAACGACGCGCTCTCGGACGGCTTCTCGCCCGAGCACCGCTTTTTCGTCACGGGCGCAAACGAGCGCCGGGAGACGGTCCTTCGGCTTCTTGCCGGAGAGAACGCGCGTCTCGAGGCGCTCGGCGGCGATTTTCAGGCGCGCACCGTGAGTTTGGAATCGATGAAATAAGGCAGAAGCTTCGCGCGGGTTTCTTCCGAAAAGGGGAGACTTTCCAATCCGTCGCCCGAGGCCGAGGGCTTCACGCACACCACGGTTTCGGTGCCCTGCAGACGAAGCGTTCCGTCGACGCCTTCGATCGTCATCGCAAAGCGGATCGACGAGGTGCCGAGATGCTCGATCCAGCACTTCATCACGCATTCGTCGCCCACGCGGCTCGGATAACAGAAGTCCACGTGGACGCCCACCACCGGAAAGCCCATGCGGCGCTCGGTCATGCCTTCGTAGCCGTAGCCCAGAACGTCCCGCCAGAAGTCCTCCATGAGGTTGTTGAGGATCGTGAAGTAGTGCGGGTGATAGACGATCCCCGCGGGATCGCAGTGACTGAAGCGGATGCGAAGGGGCTGAACGTATTTCTGAGACATTATCGACCTACGGTGAGAGAACGAAGCACGGCGCGCACGGGGCTCGCTTCCGCCCCCGAAAGGCGGAGCGGAAGAGCGATCAGCTCGTAGTCGCCCGCGGGGACTTCCGACAAATCGAGGTTTTCCATCAGCACGCGGTTGTGCGCGAGCGCAATGCGGTGCGAGGGGAGGACGGTGCTCTCCGCAGGATCGACGCTCGGCATGTCGACGCCCAGGAGCACGACGCCCGCGTCGATGATCCGCCGCATGAGCGCGGGTGAAATCGGGCGGTAGTCGGTGGACCAGCCGTCGACGCGCTTGGCGCGCGTTTTGACGAGCACCCGCGTCGGGAGGTTTCGAAGCGGAAACTCGTCGGGACCGATTTCTCCCGTCCGTTCGTTTTGCGAGAGATCCACCACGCGGCATCGCCCGATGAAGGTCTCGAGCTTCAGTCCCGCCACGTCGGGCGCGGCGGAATCCAAATGCATGGGACTGTCGACGTGCGCCCCGATGTGGGGCGAAAACCGCAGAATCGACACGTTGGCGAAGTCTCCCTCGGAGACGCGGGCCGACCAATCGATCGTGAAGGGGGCGTCCCCCGGAAAGACGGGACTCGAGACGCCGACCGCGGGTGAAATATCCCAGATGCGCTTCATGGTGAACAGCAGGAAAAATGGAGAATCGGGCAAGGCCCGTGCGAATGACGTATTGTAGACATTCGGACGCCTCCGCCGCGGGGCGTCGAAACACCATTTGAGGAGAAAACCCATGCCCGAAGACTCTGCACTTCTGACGCGCGCCTCGATCGGCCCCAAATACCTGACGGACCCCGCTCCCGATCGGGAGGAATGGCAGGCGATCCTTCGCTTCCTCGAGAACGCCCCCTGCCACGACGACGCCTATCCCTTCCGCGTCGTGATCTGCGAAGACCGAGAGATGCTAGGCGAAATCTTCCTCGCGGAACTCCCCGAGGACGCCGACGAGGCGGCGCGGGAAAAGGCCGTGAAAAAGGCGAAGAAGGGCCCGGGGTGCCTCGCACTCATCCTGCGTGAAACGAAGGACGCGCCGCGCCGCGACCGCGACGAACGCCTTCTTTCGGCGGGCGCCGCCCTCATGCGGCTCCTCGACGCCCTGCATCTTGCGGGCTACGCCGCTAAGACCGTGTCCGGGAAGGATTTTCGCCGTCCCGACGGACTCTATGACCACGAAACAGAAACGCTTCTTTGCTTCGTGCTCTGCGGACGACCCGTCGCGGACGCGAAGAAAAACGAACGGAAGACTGTCGAGTCGACTTATTTCTGACTCGGTTGAAGAGGCGGCAGATCGGGCGGAGCGTTCCGCTTTTCGCGCTCCGCCTCTTCGCGCATTTTGCGAAGGCGCTCCGCCACGGATTCGGCAAACCGCGTCACCGTCCCCGGCGCATTCCCTTCGGCCTTTTCGTCGGCGAGAAAGAGAACCCTGCGCCCGGCATGCAGAGCCGATGCCGCGGCGTACGCGAGACGCGTCGTCGTGACGGGATCGAGCCCCGCGCGCTCGCCCCGGAAGTGCGTCGGCACCTGCGGCGCGAGCCAGCGAAGAATCAGCGGCGTACGGAGGGCGGCCTCGCCCGCCGCTTCGTCGTACCAGGCGAGCGAGCGCAACTGCGCCGAAAGGCTTGCGCCCCCCGACGTGAGCGTGAGGGTGGGATACGCGCCGCTTTTCAAAAGAAGCTTCATGAGGGCGGGCGTCTGAAGAAGAGGCGTGCGGACGTTCACGTAAAGCGGCGCCTCGGTTTCCCCGCGCCAACGCGCAAGAAAGACCTCGAGCCGTTCATAGAAGGCCTTGCGCTCCGCCGGACGATAGGCGCCCCGCCTCGGATCGGCAAGAAGATCAAGAAGCACGCCCGGAGGATTCGCGCCGAAATGCTTGGCGATCGGCTCCGTCACGGTCTCGCGAACGAGCTCGATCGAGAGAAACTCGGGATTTTCGCCCGCCGCCTCGCCGCGGCGCTGCCTGAGTACCGGATCCGTCACGCGCCCCGAAAGGCGAATGAGCGGGGAAAAGTCAGAGGGCGTCAGAAGGGCGATTCGCTGCCAGTCCCGCTCGTCGGTTCGGCGTCGGCGGGAAAGAACCCACTCCGTCGTGCGAAAGAGCGGATGCGCCGCATAGGCCGCGTAAGTTTGAAACCAGTCGGGGCGCTCCCCCGTGAAGCGGTCGTACACCGTTCCCCGCCAGGAAGGGTGGTACCAACCCACCGTCCCGAGCGACAGCGTCTTGGGGAGTTTTCGCGCAAGCGCCGCCGCGGCCGGCGTCCCCTCCACGGGATGCACCGTCCGGTCCGTTCTCGGCGAATTGTCGTAGGCGGCGAAATCTTTCATGTGTCAGGCGAGATATCGGGTATGAGGCCGGAAATCTCCGGTGCTTCCTCTCATTATCTCAGCAATTTCCCCAAGGTTGCCCGTATAATGCAAGACTTCGGTCTCCTCTCCGCAACCGTCTCTTTTTCCCGCACCGTTGAGCGCCATGGAAGAAAAACGAAGCAGAATTTCCGCCCCCGTCTGGGTGGTCGACAACGACGACGTGCGCCAAACCATCCTTTTTGCCCTGGCGACACACGGCATGAACGTGCGCACCTTTCCGTCGGGCGAAGCCTTTTTGGAAGAAGTGGATCTCGATCGTCCGGGCGTGCTCGTGCTCGATTTGCACATGAAGGGAATCGGAGGGCTCGAGGTGCAGGAAAAACTGCGGAGCGCCCAAAGCCCCATCGCCGTCATCTTCCTTTCGGGCTCGGCCGACATGCGCTCCGTCGTGCGCGCCATGGAAAACGGCGCCGTGAGCTTCTTTGAGAAGCCTGTCGACCCCGAAGTCCTCTACTTCACGATCGGCAAGGCCCTCGACATCTGCGAGGCCCTGCAGGAAAAGCGGACGTTGAAGCTCCTTCTCGACAATCTTTCTCGCCGCGAACGCGAAGTCCTCGAGTTGCTCTATCAAGGAAAGCGCAACCAGGAAGTGGCGGAACTCCTGAACCTTTCGACTCGCACGGTCGAAGTGCACCGCGCCCACATTTCCCGAAAGCTCGGCTCCATCACGCCCATTCAGCTTCTCTCGCGCCTCAACGCCGCGAACGAACGCCTCGCGAAGCGCTTCGGCTGGGATTGAGTTTTCCCTTCTGCAATACGACAAACGCGCCCTTTCTGGCGCGTTTCGTTTTGGAAGGAGTCAGTCAGCGCATCAACGCCACGGGCAGTCGAAACCCGGACCGTAGGGATGATGCGGCATCATGCGGTGATGCGGCGGCAGGGGACGATCGTCGCGGTCACGCAGATGAGGCGGCAACGGACGGTCGTCTCGGTCACGCAGATGGGGCGGCAGCGGACGGTCGTCACGATCGCGGCGGAAGTCGGGGCCGTCCTTCGCGAAACCTCGGTGACGGTATTCGTACGATTCGAGCACGTACTTCTGTTCGACCGAGAGGGACTTCAGAAGTTCGGCGCGCGTGTCGGCGATTTTCTTCACGCGGTCGGCGCGGGCGGCGAGACGTTCGGCACGGCGCTCAAGCCGATCCTGCACGTCGACCGCAGGCTTGACGTCGCGGGGCGCTTCGGCAAAGCGGGCCATGCGCGCGTCGACATAGGCCTTCCAGAGGGGCTTTTGCGCATCGGTGAGCGTGAGCATTTCGCCGAGGCTTTCATAACGGGCGGCCGCCCAGTCCGATGCCGAAAAGCTGCGTTCCACGCAGGGCGGAACGTCCGAACCGCGGCGAGGACCGTCGGCCGGCGCCGCAAGGGCGAAACCTCCCACCGTCATCGCGCCGAGGGCGGCAACCGTAGCCAAAATCTTCTTCGTCTTCGTCATCTTGGTTCCTTGTATGGTAGTGAGGGAACTGCGTCGTTCCCGATGGCTTCACTATACGGAATGCCCGCGGCGAAATGTCTCTCCGATTTTGTGCGGACGTAACGAAAAACGGAGGGAGACGGACGCCTCGAAATAGTGAACAATCGTTCAGTTAGCTTGTTGCAGGCGCTTTCCGGGAAAAGCCGCCCGTTGCGACGCTTCCGGATTTCCTCACGAAAAGCAATATTTCCTCACGAGTTCCCGGACTTCCTTTACCTTCGGGCGCAGGTCCTCCCCTTTTGATAGAATGAGGCACCTCTTGCGGCGCCCTCCCTTCTGCGGGCGCCCGACGTCCCGCTTCTCCTTTTCTTTATCTATCCGAGGATTCCTCTCAAATGGAACTCAACGCTCTTACAGCTCTTTCCCCGATCGACGGCCGCTATGCCCGTCAGACGGACGCTCTGCGCGGCATCTTCTCCGAATACGCCTTCATGAACGCCCGCGTGCGCGTCGAAGTCGAATGGCTCATCGCCCTCTCCGAAGCGGGCTTTGAAGAACTGCCCCGCATCAGCGAATCGGGTCAGGCCTTCCTTCGCGGTCTCTATGAAAACTTCTCGCTCGAAGACTGCGAAGCCGTCAAGACGATCGAAAAGACGACGAACCACGACGTCAAGGCCGTCGAATACTGGATCAAGGACCGCGTCGCCCACGACGACGAACTGAAGAGCGCCGCCGAATTCGTGCACTTCGCCTGCACGAGCGAAGACATCAACAACACGAGCCACGCGCTCATGCTCACGGCAGGCCGCAAGGCGCTCGTCGAATACCTCGAAAAGATCCACGCGACGATCGCGGGCTTCGCCAAGGAATGGGCCGAAATCCCGATGCTCTCGCGCACCCACGGTCAGACGGCCTCGCCCACGACCGTCGGCAAGGAATTCGCGAACGTGGCCGTTCGTCTCGGCCGCGTGATCGAAGCCATCCGCAGCGTCAAGATCCTCGCCAAGATGAACGGCGCCGTCGGCAACTTCAACGCCCACCTCATCGCCTACCCCGACTTCGACTGGGAAGCCTTCTCGAAGCGCGTCGTCGAAGAACGCCTCGGCGCCACCTTCAACACCCACACGATCCAGATCGAGCCGCACGACTACATGGCCGAGCTCTTCCATGAAATCGAACGCGCCAACACGATCCTCCTTGACTTCGACCGCGACGTCTGGGGCTACATCTCGATGGGCTTCTTCAAGCAGAAGTTGAAGGAAGGCGAAGTCGGCTCCTCGACGATGCCGCACAAGGTGAACCCGATCGACTTCGAAAACTCCGAAGGCAACCTCGGCATCGCCAACGCCCTCCTCGGCCATCTCGCCGGGAAGCTTCCCGTCTCGCGCTGGCAGCGCGACCTCACCGACTCCACGGTGCTTCGCAACCTCGGCGTCGCCTTCGGCTACTGCTTCATCGGCTACAACGCCTTGACGCGCGGCCTCGGCAAGCTTCAGGTGAACGAACACCGCATCGCCGAAGACCTCGATCACGCCTGGGAAGTCCTCGCCGAAGCCGTTCAGACCGTCATGCGCCGCTACGGCGTGCCGCACCCCTATGAACAGCTCAAGGCGCTCACCCGCGGCAAGGAAGGCATCACGAAGGAAACGATGCGCGAATTCATCGCCGGCCTCGACATCCCCGCGGACGCCAAGGATCGACTCCTTGCGCTCACGCCCGCCACCTACATCGGCAAGGCCGTCGAACTCGCCCGCCGCTGCTGATCGGCGCGTCTGCGACGTTCATAAATAAGTCGGGCCCGTCTTCGGACGGGCCCGTTTTCGTTTCGGCGGGAAGAAATCAGAGCGCAACGGCGACGGACTTCACCTGCAGCCACACCGAGAGACCGGGACTCAACTGCAGACGCTCCACGCTTTCGTCCGTGACGAGTGAAAGCACCGTCTCCTCGCCCGAGCGAAGCGTCACGAGCGTGCGGCCTTCCGAGGGATCGGCCTCAAGCGAAACGATCTCGGCGGGGAGCACGTTTCGGATCGACTGATCGTCGTGCCGATCGAGCGCAATGCTCACGTCGCGGGCCGCGACGACGAGACGCGCGGCGTCGCCCAATTGAAGATGCTTTTTGGGAAGTTCGAACGTAAGCGACTTCGTGCGCACCTCCGCCACGGACCAACGCTCGTTGATCGACTCGACCGTGCCGTCGAGGACCACGACGGGCCCTTCGGCGCGGCGCACCGGCGTTTCGATCGCGCCGAGCACTTCGTTGAGCGTCCCCGAAGAGACGATCTTTCCGTCCTTCATCGCAATCACGCGGTCGGCCAAGCGCATCATTTCCTCGGCCGAGTGCGTCACGTAGAGGATCGGCATCGAGAGTTCGTCGCGAAGACGCTCGAGCCAGGGAAGAATCTCTTCTTTGCGCTTCCAGTCGAGGGCCGCGAGCGGTTCGTCCATCAGGAGGACCTTGGGCGTCATCGCGATCGCGCGCGCAATGGCGCAGCGCTGCCGCTCGCCGCCGGAGAGTTCCGAGACGCGGCGCTTCAGAAGATGACCGATCCCGAGAAGTTCCACGGCTTCGGCGAGCTTTTCGCTCCCGCGCGGATCTTTCGTGCGCTTGAGGCCGAAGCGGAGATTGTCCTCGACGTTCAAATGCGGGAAAAGGCTCGCCTCCTGAAAAACGTAGCCGAGCGCGCGGCTGTGGGTGGGAAGGAAGATTCCCTTTTCGTCGTCCTGCCACGTTTCGTCGGCGATGACGACCCGGCCCTCGGGATGTTCCAACCCCGCGACGCAGCGAAGAAGCGTGGTCTTTCCGCAGCCCGACGGTCCGAAGAGCACGGTGATGCCCTTTTCCGGGAAAGAGGCCTCGGCCTCGAGAGCAAAGCCCGTCGAACGGGCGAGGCGAACCGATACGCCGTATTTCATCGCCCGCTCCTTCCGGCGCCGTGCCGTTCAAAATAGGTGAGGGAAAGGAGGACGAAGAAGCTGAAGACGAGCATGCCGCCCGCAAGCCAGTGGGCCTTGTCGTATTCCATCCCTTCCACGTAGGTGAAGATTTCGGTCGACACCACCTGGGTTTCGCCCGGAATGTTGCCGCCGATCATCAACACGACCCCGAATTCCCCGATCGTGTGGGCGAACGTCATGAGTACGCCCGTAAGAATGCCGTGACGCGCCATGGGAAGGATGACGGAAAAGAAGGCGTCCAGAGGACCCGCCCTCAGCGTCGCGGCGACTTCCATGGGCTTGGTGCCCACGGCTTCGAATGCGTTCTGCAGGGGCTGCACCATGAAGGGAAGCGAATAGATCACGCTCCCCACCACGAGCCCAGTAAAGGTGAAGTTGAGCGTCTCGATTCCGAAGAGCTGCGTAATGGCGCCGATCGGCCCCGAAGGGCCGAGGGCGACCAGGACGTAAAAGCCCAGAACCGAGGGCGGCAGGACGAGCGGGAGCGTCACGATCGCGCTGATCGGCGCGCACAGGGCGCTCTTTCGCTGCGCAAGCCACCACGCGAGCGGCATGCCGAGAATGAGCAGAAAAACCGTCGTGACGAACGCGAGTCTCAGACTCAGCCACACGGGACCGAGATCGGCCGGCGTAAGCGGCATGCCATTCTCCTCTCTCTAAGATTACTTGGCGGTATCGTAACCGTAAACGAAGCGGATGCGGTCGGCTTCCTTGTTCGTCTTCAGGTATTCGAGGAAGCGCTTGGCGCCTTCGTTCTTTTCACCGGCCTTCAGAAGGACAGCGTCCTGCGTGATGGGCTTGTAGAGTTCCTGCGGAACGACCCAGCCCGAACCCGACGTGAACTTGCCGTCCTTGGCGCACTGGCTCATGGCGACGAAGCCGGCCTGAGCGTTGCCCGTAGCGACGAACTGATAGGTCTTGCCGATGTTGTCGCCTTCGACGATCTTGGGTGTGAGCGCGGCCTTCATGCCGAGGGCTTCCATCGCCTGGTGGGCGGCTTCGCCGTAGGGAGCGAGCTTCGGATTCGCGACGGCGAGCTTCTGGAGCTTGTCGCTCTTGAGGGAGTTCTGATCCTTGATGAAGCCGGCGTCGGAGCTCCAGAGAACGAGCTTGCCGATGGCGTAGGTGTAGTTCGTGCCTTCCACGCCGAAACCTTCCTTCACGGCCTTGGCCGGGGTCTTCGAGTCGGCGGCGAGCAGCACGTCGAAGGGAGCGCCGTTCTTGATCTGGGCGTAGAAGGCGCCCGTAGCGCCGAACGAGAGCACGAGCTTGTCGCCCGTGGCCTTTTCGTAGATCGGAGCGAGTTCCTTGATCGGCGCCGTGAAGTTGGCGGCGACGGCCACGCGGACGGTTTCGGCGTAGAGCGAGCCCGAAGCCACGGCGGCGAGGAGGAGGGCGAGGCAGGTCTTCTTCATTTGAGATTCTCCTTGAAGGACGGCGCGCAAACGGTACCGCCCTGAAATTTGGTAGAGTGGGAACACGAATGCGAGGGCGAAAACGCCCTCCCCTCGTTATTCCTAAAAAGAATAGCGAGATTTCGACTTTGCCGCAAGAAAACCTCTCGGGAGACATGCATGCCGCAGGATAACGCCCAGGCCGATCCGGTTTTGCTCACGCACCTTTTGAATGAGACGATCGACAAACGACTCGACATCCTTCGGCGCGTGGCGGACGTGGGGTCGATTTCAGAAGCCGCCCGCGGCGCGGGCGTAAGCTACAAGGCGGCCTGGCAGGCGCTAGAAACCCTCTCGAATCTCGCCGGCGGACCGCTCGTCGAAAAGGCGGTCGGCGGCCGCTCGGGCGGCGGAACCCGCATCACGCCCCGCGGGGAGGACGTCCTGCGCCTCAACGAGGCGCTCGTGCGCGCCCGTCGCCGCGTGCTCGAGGAATTCGGCCGAAACGGCGCCGAAGGGCTTTCCGCGGCGGGAGGACAGTTTTTGATCTCGATGCGCAACCAGTTGCCCGCCACGATCCACACGCTCAAGATCGGATCGGCCCTCGTGCGGCTCCTCCTTGCGATCGACGACGACCATCTCATCCGAGCCTCCGTCACCAAAGAGAGCGCGCAGCTCCTCGGTCTTCGCGAAGGGATGCGCGTCGTCGCGCTCTGCAAGGCGACCGGCGTCGAAGTCTTCTCGGAACCCCCGGAAACGGCCGACAACCTCCTCGAAGGCACGGTCGTTCACTGCGACCGCGACGATCACGGCGGCGAATGTACCGTTCGCCTCCCCTCGGGACTCACGCTCGTAGGCTTCGCCCGCGCACACCACGGCCTGCGCCGTCAGGGTCCCGCCTGGGTGCTCATGCCCTGCGACAACATCGCCGTAGCGCTTGCGCAGTAAGGTCTTTCAGAGAGCAAGAGAAATTCCCTAAGGATTCGCACGTAGTTCGTTGTGCGGAATCGGAAAAGTATTCATCTTTTTGCAGGAATTTCCTCTCTCTTTGACTGTAGTCAACCGATGAAAAACATTTCTTACATTTTTCTGAATAACATTACAGCCTGCTTAGTGTCGGCGAAGACCCCCTTTCCGTTTGCCGCCGACGAAAAGACAATGCTCCCGCCCTCCCACTCCCTCCGGGATCGGCGGTGAACTTCAACAAAAGGCTCCAAGATGGAAAAGAACAGCGTTTGGTATCTTGCCGGCATCGGCCTCATCGGCGTCGTGGTCGGCATCATTTTCGTCGGCATTCTCACGAGCGTCGTGCATTGGGCTGGTACGCCGAAGTTCTGCGGTGAATTCTGCCACTCCATGGATGCGACCTACATCGCCTATCAGAAGGGCGACCACTTCCGCACCGCTTCCGGCGCCACCGCCGGCTGCTCGGACTGCCACCTGAAGAACCACTCGAACGAACACGTCGGCCCGATCGACTACGTCGAAATGCTCATGTACAAGGCCAAGGCCGGTTCGATCTCGCTCTTCGGCCAGATCCAGGGTTCGCTCAGCACCCCCGAAAAGCAGATTGAAAAGCGTCCGGAAATGGCCGCCGCCGTCCTCGAATCGATGCGCGCCGACAATTTCGAAGCCTGCCGCGGTTGCCATGACGTTCAGCGCATGTACAACCCGGGCAAGCCGCTCGTCGCCGCCATCCACAAGGGCATGGGTCCGGAAACCAAGGTGGACTGCATCAGCTGCCACCCGACGGCCGGTCACAACTACACGGGTGAAATCCTCCCCGTCGCCCAGGCCAAGTAATTTCGGTTCTGCGAAATCTCAGAGAAAGGCTCCGACTTCCGGTCGGGGCCTTTTTCGTTTTTGCCACGAACAGCAATAGTTTGTCTACAATCAACCGATGCACGCCCGCCGCAAACGGCGGGCCCGACACCATTTCGACAGAGGCCGGCATAAGAATGGGCACGACTTTCCGAAAAGACTACAAGGTTCCCTCGCATCTCATCGATTCGGTTCACCTCGAATTCGATCTCGACCCCGACAGCAGCTCGGTGACGTCCACGATGGACGTGCGTCCCAATCCCGAGACGAACGACAAGGTGCTCGACCTCGTCCTCAACGGCGAGGCCGTCACGCTCGTGAGCGTGAACGTCAACGGCCGGACGCTTTCGGAGAGCGAATACACCCTCACAGACACCACGCTTACGATCCCGGCACTGCGCGAAGCGGCGAAGGTCGTCGTCGTCAACCGTTTCAGCCCCTCGAAGAACACGGCGCTCTCCGGAATCTACGCTTCCGGCAAGAACCTCATGAGCCAGTGCGAAGCGACGGGTTTTCGTCGAATCACTTACTGGCCCGACCGTCCGGACGTGCTCGCGAAGTTCACCGTTACGATCCGCGCGCCCAAGGCGCTCTACCCGGTCCTTCTCTCGAACGGCAACCGGGTCGAGTCGCGCGACCTCCTCGACGGTCGCCACGAAGTTCGTTGGGTCGACCCCTATCCGAAACCCTGCTACCTCTTCGCGCTCGTCGCGGGCACGCTCGAGTGCCGCCGCGAGAAGTACCGTCTCGGCAACGGCCGCGAAGTGACGCTTGAAGTCTGGGTGGAGCCGCAGGACATCGACAAGACCGAACACACGATGGAAAGCCTCAAGCGCGCCATCGCCTGGGACGAAAAGCGCTTCGGCCTCTATCTGGACCTCGACCTCTTCATGATCGTCGCGACGAACGACTTCAACTTCGGCGCGATGGAAAACAAGGGGCTCAACATCTTCAACGCCCGCTACGCCCTCGCCAATCCGGCGATCGCGACCGACCGCGACTATTTCAACATCGAGTCCGTGGTCGCGCACGAGTACTTCCACAACTGGACGGGTGACCGCGTGACGCTTCGCGACTGGTTCCAGCTCACCCTCAAGGAAGGCCTCACCGTTTTCCGCGACCAGGAGTTTTCCGCCGACATGCTCGGCGACCCGACGGCCCGAGCGGTGCAGCGCATCGAAGACGTCAAGGCCCTGCGCGCCGCGCAGTTCCCCGAGGACGCCGGCCCCATGGCGCATCCGATCCGTCCGGAGAGCTACAAGGAAATCAACAACTTCTACACCATGACCGTCTACGAAAAGGGCGCCGAAGTCATCCGCATGCTTCACACGCTCCTCGGCGAGACGGTCTTCCGCAAGGGCTTTGACGAATACATCCGCACGAACGACGGCTCGGCCGTCACGTGCGAGGCCTTCCTCACGGCCATGGCGAACGCTTCGGGACGCGATCTCTCGCAGTTCTCCCGCTGGTTCGAACAGGCGGGCACGCCCGTCGTCGCCGTGGAAGGCGAGTGGGATCCCGCGACGGGCAAATTCCGTCTCGTCGTCGAACAGACGACGCCGCCCACGCCGGGCCAACCCCACAAAGCGCCGCTTCTGATGCCCTTCCCCGTCGCCTTCTTTGACCGCGACGGCAAGGAATGTCCGCTTCGTCTCGAAACGCCCGAGGGCGTCGTGGAACTCGAGTCGCCCCTTGAACTCACCGCAGCGCGTCACGAATGGGTCTTCACGGGCTTCACGTCCGCGCCCGTGCCGAGCCTCAACCGGGGCTTCGCCGCGCCCGTTCGCCTTCGCTACGACTATTCGCTCGACGATCTCGCGCTCCTCGCCTCCTGCGACACCGATCCCTTCAACCGCTGGGAGGCGATGCAGGAACTGATGCTGCGCACGACGCGCGAACTGATTCGCGACCGCTTCGCCGGACGCGAGGACAACGTCCCCGCCGTCTTCTTCGACGCCTTCAAGCGTACGCTCACCGACGAAACGCTCTCGCCCGCCTACGCGGCCGTCACGCTCGAGCTTCCCTCCGAGCGCACGATCGGCGAATCGCTTCCCTTCATCGATCCCGAAGCCGCCTTCCGGGCGCGCGAAGCGCTTCGCGTTCAGATCGCCAAGCGCCTGCAGCTCGAACTCACGGCCGCGGTCGACCGTTCGGTCACGCCCGGGCCCTATTCGCCCGATCCCGAGAGCGCCGGCAAGCGCGCCCTCAAGAATCTCGCGCTCTACTACCTCATGGGCGCATCGAGCCATCACACGGTCATCCGCGTGCGCGACCAGCTCATCAAGCGCGAGAACCTCACGGACGAACTCGCCGCGCTCAAGCTCATCGTCGACTCGAACGTGCCGAGCAAGAACAATTTCGAGGTCGAAACGCTGCAGACCTATCTTCCCGAGCCGCTCCTCGTCAACAAGTGGCTCACGGTTCAGGCGACGACGAAGACGCACGCGGGCGAACTCCCCGTGCTCGAGCGCGTTCGCGAACTCATGAAGTGCGAGTTCTTCTCGCTTTCGAACCCGAACAACGTCTACGCGCTCCTTCTCGCCTTCTTCACGCAGAATCCCTCGGAATTCCACACGAAGGACGGCGAAGGGTACAAATTCTGGACCGAGGTCGTCCTCGAACTCGACCGCATCAACCCGCACGTGGCGGCCCGCGTCGCCCGTACGCTCGAAAACTGGCGGCGCTACACGCCGCAGCTCTCGCGCCTTCAGTTCGAAGCGCTCGAGAACGTCTATCTGCACAAGGACCGACTCTCCGAGAGCGTCTTGGAAGTCGTCGAAAAGGCTCTCAACAATCCCACATGAGGAAATCGCATCGTGGCAACCACTCTTTCTCAATATCTGGCCCGTGAAGAATCGCTCCATGAGCTCGACCCCGTTCTCGCCCGTCTGATCACGAGCGTCTCCGAAGCCTGCAAGACGATCAGCCACAAGGTTCGTCAGGGTGCGCTCGCGGGCGTCCTCGGCCTTGCCGGCACCGAAAACGTTCAGGGTGAAGACCAGAAGAAGCTCGACATCATCAGCAACGACATCTTCGTTGACGCCGTCGTCCGTTCGGGCGCCGTCTGCGGCATGGTGAGCGAAGAAATCCCCGAAGTCATGTCGGTCCCCGACGAATTCCCCGTCGGTCCCTACCTCATCGCCTTCGACCCGCTCGACGGCTCGAGCAACATCGACATCAACGTTTCGATCGGCTCGATCTTCTCGGTGACGCCCGCCGTCCGTCCGAAGCGCACTGCCGTCGACGCGGACTTCCTGCAGCCCGGCCGCAACCAGGTCGCCGCGGGCTACTGCATGTACGGTCCGCAGACGCAGCTCTGCCTCACCTTCGGCCGCGGCGTCGTCTTCTTCACGCTCGATCCTTCGACGGGCACCTTCGTGCTCACGCAGGAAGACGTCCGCGTCGCGCCCGCCGCGAAGGAATTTGCCATCAACTGCTCGAACATGCGCCACTGGGAAGCGCCTGTGCGCCGCTACATCGACGAACTCCTCGCCGGGAAGGCCGGCCCCCGCGGCAAGGACTTCAACATGCGCTGGGTCGCCGCGATGGTCGCGGAAGTCCACCGCATCCTGCAGCGCGGCGGCATCTTCCTCTATCCGCGCGACAACCGCGATCCCGCCAAGCCCGGCAAGCTTCGTCTCCTCTATGAAGCCAACCCCATGTCGATGATCATGGAAAACGCGGGCGGCGCCTCGACGAACGGCCACACCCCGATTCTCGACATCGTGCCCGAGAAGATTCACCAGCGCGTCGCCGTCATGCTCGGCGCCCGTGAGGAAGTGGATCTTGTGACGAGCTACCACAAGGCCTGATTCGGGACGTTTCCGTAACGCCCACTCTGCTATGCTGAAGGAGCGCCCTCACGGGCGCTCCGAACGCCATTCATTCACTTGCGGCCGTTTCCGATCGAAGCGGCACGGAGTTGCACCATGAAATTGCGAACGCTGGGAATCATCCTGGTTCTCATCCTTCTCGCCGTTTTCCTCATCATCAACTGGACGGCCCTCTCGACCGTGATGACCGTCAACCTCGTCTACCGCGAGATTCAGGCTCCGCTCGGCGTCATCGTCGTGGCGGCCTTCGCCGTGGTCGTTCTCTGCATGTTCATCTACACCGTCTGGCAGCAGGCGAGCGTCTCGCTTGAAATCCGTTCGGCCTACAAGGAAGCCCGCACGGCGCGCCACCTCGCCGACGAAGCCGACAAGAGCCGCGTGACGGCGCTCCATACCGAAATGAACGAGCGCTTGACCAAGATCGAGACGATGCTCTCGGAACGCACCGAGGAAATGCTCTCGCTCGTTCGCACGCGCTCGGGCGAAGTCGACGCCAAGCTCGCCGAACTCGCTTCCATGCAGGCCGACTATCAGGCGAAGAACCTGCAGGCGATCCGCGCTTCGCTCTCGGAAATCGAAGCGAAGATGCTGCCGCCTCTCCCTCCCGCCGACGAGGAACCCTCCAAGGCCGAGAAGGACGCCAAGGACACGGCCGAGAAAAAAGAGCTCTTCAAGGATCTCTTCTGACCACTCTTTCCTGCGAGCGGGCCCTGCCCGCTCTTTTTTCGATTCAACCGGAGTAATGCCATCATGCGTAAAGATCCGCGCTTTCCCAAGCTTCACATCGTTGACCATCCGCTCGTGCAGCACAAACTCACGCTCATGCGCGAAAAGGAAACGAGCACGCGCGACTTTCGCGAGCTCTTGAAGGAAATCGCGATGCTGATGGGCTATGAACTCACGCGCGACTATCCGCTCACGACCCGCCGCATCGAAACGCCGCTCGCCGAATTCGACGCGCCCGTCATGGAAGGGAAGAAGCCCGTCATCGTTCCGGTCCTTCGCGCCGGTCTCGGCATGACGGACGGTCTCTTGACGCTCATGCCCGGCGCCCGCGTCGGTCACATCGGTCTCTACCGCGACGAAAACAAGCGCCCCGTCGAATACTTCGTGCGTCTTCCCGACACCGAAGGCCGCAACTTCATCGTCGTCGACCCGATGCTCGCCACGGGGTATTCCGGCGCCTACGCCGTCGACACCCTCAAGAAGCGCGGCATTCCCGGCTCGCAGATCCAGTTCATGGCGCTCGTCGCCGCGCCCGAAGGCGTGAAGACCTTCACGGAACTGCACCCCGACGTGGAGGTCTACGTCGCGGCGCTTGACGATCACCTCGACGAAAACGCCTACATCGTCCCGGGGCTCGGCGACGCGGGCGATCGCATCTTCGGCACGAAGTAAGCCCCGTTCCCGGTCCATTTCCTGAAGCGGACGCCGAGCCCGGTCTCGACGTCCGCTTTTTTACGTATATTCGCGTATATTGATTTTGCAGATTTATGTGATGTTTCAACGCTCAAATTTCAGGGTTTCTATGTAGTTCTCCGAAGAAATAGGCTCTTTCAGACGGTTTTCCCGCCTGCTCTGGGTTACATCGGACGAATTTCGTAAAATTTCATGACATTCATCAAAGACAAACCCTGAAAAAACAGGCATCATTGCGGCCGTACAAACGGCAGTCGCACTACGTAGATTGCACGGACCAACCACGCGGGCGGCGCTCTCCTGTATCGGGCGCCGCGCGTTGTTTTCAACGATTTCCAAACTCCCCGAAGGACAAGTCATCATGACGACCCCTGAATCCATCAAGTACGCCAACACCCCGACGGCCACCGAAAACGTCTGGGGCGTCGGTCTCAAGGACGCCAAGCGTCAGAGCCGCTTCACGGCCATCTGCGACGTCACGCAGTCCGTCACCGGCCTCATCCTCGGCCTCTTCCTTTTCTGCCACATGGCCTTCACGAGCTCGGTGCAGTTCGGCAAGGACGTCTTCTGGAACCTCATCGCCTTCTCGGGCGGTCACTTCCTTGACGGCCAGGATCATCCGTCCTTCCACTTCATCTTCGTGCTCTTCATCACGATCTGCGTGACGCTGCACGCCCTCTGCGCTCTGCGTCGCTTCCCGACCTCGTACCATCAGTGCCGCGACATCAAGGCCCACTATCGCCTGCTCCGTCACCCCGACACCACGCTCTGGATGATCCAGCTCGTCACGGCCTTCCTGCTCTTCCTCTTCGTGTTCCCCCATGTCATGGGCATGCTCACGAACCCGAGCGGCTTTGACCCCAACCTCATCGGCGTGCACACCTATCACTCCGGCATGCTCTACACGTTCATCTTCCTCGTGATCACGGAACTCCACGGCATGATCGGTCTCTATCGCCTCGCCGTTAAGTGGGACATCTTCGCGAAGAACCCCGAACGCGACATCATCGATCAGCGCGTCGGCGACCGTGCCGGCCTTCGCAAGACGATGCTCGTCATCGCCTTCCTCATGATCGTCTGCGGTACGCTCACGGCCTGGACCAACTACTCGATCGGCGCCGAACAGGTTGAAGCCGGTCAGGAAGCCACCCGTTACGTCATCCCCGACGAACTGAACTGGTGGAAGTAATTCGGGAGATGTTCTCTCCGTAAGGCAACCCGCTCATCACCCGGTGAGCGGGTTCTTTTTTGGATTTTTGGAAGTCCCCATGCGCACGCCCCTCTGGGAAAAAATCTACCGCTCGCTCGTCGAGGACATTCAACGCGGCCGCTACCCCGTAGGCTCGGTTCTGCCCACCGAAAGCGAAATCATTGACGCCTTCGGCGTGAGCCGCCACACGGCGCGCCGCGCCTACGCCGAACTCGTGCGTCTGGGCTACGTGCGCCGCACGCCGCACGTGGGCTCGCAGGTGATCAACACCGGACACCTGCCGAACTTCTACTACGAAGTCGAGTCCTTCTCGAACCTCGACCCGTACCACAACCTGCAGCCGCGCGAAATTCTCGCGCAGTCGCACTTTGTCTACGCGCCCGGAGAGGAAGAGGATCTTCCCTTTGCGGAAAACGAACCCGTCTGGCGCATCGACTTCGCGCGCTTCGGCCGACAGCCCTACGAAGTTCTCGGCCTCACGACGGCGTGGATGCCCTCCGAAAACGAACGCTTTCTCGACACCATCCGCGCCGAGCCCACGGTGCCCCTCATCAATCTTCTCTGCCGGCTTCGCAACGACGCCTGCCAGACGATCGATCAGTCGGTGCGCGCAAAAATCTTGACGTCCGAGCTCGCGAAGACGCTTCGCACGCGCCCGGGGAGTCCCATCCTCGAAATTCTGCGCACCTTCCGCAATCCCCGCGGCGAGGTGCTCCTTTGCTCGAGAAACTACTTCAAGGGCAACAACTTCTCGCTCGACATCCGGCTCACCCGGAAGCCTTTTGCGTAAGAACCGTCCGCTCTCCCTTCGAAATGCAAAGATGCGCAGTCTTTTTTCTTCTGTGTCAACACTCGTGATTCTCTGCATTGCGAAGCTCTAAAGGAGGGCGGATAATGCATCGTTGACTTTTTTCAGGCCCCCTTTTTGCGGGGGTTCTGAAGAATCCACGAGACCCAACCGCGGCGCCCGACGAGCGCCGCATCGATAACAAGTCCGCGCTGCGTCGCGCGGACCTTTTTCCCAGCAAAAAAAGGAAGAAGCATGGCTCAAAATCCCGCCTTCAAGTACGCTCCGATGTTCCAGCACGGAAAGGATGAAACCGAATACGTCCTCGTTTCGAAGGACCACGTCTCGGTTTCCGAATTCGAAGGACATCCCATCCTCAAGGTTGAAGCCGAAGGCCTCACCAAGCTCATCCACCGCGCCTTCACCGACGTGAACTTCATGCTCCGCCGTTCGCACAACGAACAGGTCGCGAAGATCCTTCACGACCCCGAAGCGAGCGACAACGACAAGTACGTCGCCCTCACGTTCCTGCGCAACGCCGAAACGGCCGCCAAGGGCGTGCTCCCCTTCTGCCAGGACACGGGCACGGCCATCATCCACGGTGAAAAGGGCCAGAACGTCTGGACGGGCTTCTGCGACGAAGAAGCCATCTCCAAGGGCGTTTACGACACGTACACCCAGGAAGCCCTGCGTTATTCGCAGAACGCTCCGCTCTCGATGTACGAAGAAGTCAACACCAAGTGCAACCTTCCCGCCCAGATCGACATCGAAGCGACGGAAGGCATGGAATACAAGTTCCTCTGCGTCGTCAAGGGCGGCGGCTCGGCCAACAAGTCCTACCTCTATCAGGAAACCAAGGCTGTCCTCAATCCGCAGAAGCTCGTCCCCTACCTCATCGACAAGATGAAGAGCCTCGGCACGGCCGCCTGCCCGCCGTACCACATCGCCTTCGTGATCGGCGGCACCTCGGCCGAACGCACGATGCTCACGGTCAAGCTCGCTTCCTGCCACTACTACGACGATCTGCCGACGACGGGCGACGAAACGGGCCGCGCCTTCCGCGACCTCGAGCTCGAACAGAAGCTCTTTGAAGAAGCCTGCAAGATCGGTCTCGGCGCCCAGTTCGGCGGCAAGTACATGGCCCACGACGTCCGCGTCATCCGTCTGCCGCGCCACGGCGCGAGCTGCCCGATCGGCATGGGCGTCTCCTGCTCGGCCGACCGCAACGTCAAGTGCAAGATCGACCGCGACGGTCTGTGGATTGAAAAGCTCGACGACAATCCCGCGAGCCTCATCCCCGAAGAACTCCGCAAGCCCGGCGATGCGGGCGGCATCTCGATCAATCTCGATCAGCCGATGAAGGACGTTCTCGCCGAACTCTCGAAGCACCCCGTCTCCACGCGCGTCTCGCTCACGGGCACGATCATCGTCGCCCGCGACATCGCCCACGCCAAGTGGAAGGAACGCTTTGAACGCGGCGAAGGCCTCCCCGACTACCTCCTCAAGCACCCGGTCCTCTACGCGGGCCCGGCCAAGACCCCCGAAGGCTACGCCTGCGGCTCCATGGGTCCGACGACCGCCAACCGCATGGACCCCTATGTGGACCTCTTCCAGTCCCAGGGCGGCTCGATGGTCATGATCGCCAAGGGCAACCGCACCCAGGCCGTGACGGACGCCTGCCAGAAGCACGGCGGCTTCTACCTCGGCACGATCGGCGGCGTGGCGGCCGTTCTCTCGAGCGACGCCATCAAGAGCATCGAATGCATCGAGTATCCGGAACTCGGCATGGAAGCCGTCTATCAGATCCGCGTCGAAAACTTCCCGGCCTTCATCCTGGTCGACGACAAGGGCAACGACTTCTTCAAGCAGTTGAAGCCCTGGAAGGTTGAAGTGAAGCCCTGCTGCCAGGCCAAATAACCTGACGCACCTTCGCTGAAAGGCAAGGCCGCCTCCGTCGAGGGGCGGCCTATTTCTTTCCGAGAAACAAATTTTCACATTCTCGGGACCCGCGGTTCTCTAGGTGTTCGGGCTACTACCTAGGAGATTGATCGTATTTGAATGTAAACGATCGTCACCATCGCGTGAACTTTCCGTTTTTCGTCAAACAACGTTCAAATTTTCGGGAAAAGCGCCGGCGAAACGTAGAGAATTAGCTGTCCTTGTGTTTTTGACACCTCAAACCTTAACCAACCAAACTCTAGAGAAGAACCAAAATGGCACTCGGTTTAGACTTTTGGATCCAACTCTTGGTCGTGCTTGCGGCGCTCTTTTACGGCGCCCGTAAAGGCGGCATGGGCCTCGGCCTCATCGGCGGTATCGGCCTGATCGTCCTCATCTTCGGCTTCGGCCTCAAGCCGGGCAAGCCCCCGGTCGACGTGATTCTCACGATTCTCGCCGTGGTGTGCGCTTCGGCCACCCTGCAGGCCGCTGGCGGTCTTGACTGCCTGCTCCAGATCGCGGAAAAGATGCTCCGTCGTCATCCGCGCTTCGTCTGCTACCTCGCTCCCTATATCTGCTGGTTCCTGACGGTCCTCTGCGGTACGGGTCACGTCGTGTACACGATGCTCCCGATTATCTATGACGTGGCCATCAAGAACGGCGTCCGTCCGGAACGTCCGCTTGCCGCTTCCACCATTTCCGCTCAGATGGGCGTGATCTGCTCGCCGGCCGCCGTGGCCGCCGTCTCGATGATCGCCCTCTTGGACGGCTATGAAGTCGGCGGTCAGCCCTTCGGCTTCACGCAGCTCTTCGCCATCGTGATCCCGTCGGCCATCGTCGGCATCTTCGCCCTCGCCACCTTCTCGCTCTTCCGCGGCAAGGACCTCGACAAGGACGAAGCCTTCCAGGAACTCATCAAGGATCCGGAACAGCGCAAGTACATCTACGGCGAAACGACGACCCTCATCGGCATCAAGTTCCGTCCCGAACAGTGGGCTTCGCTCTACATCTTCCTCGGTACCGTGGCCGTGGTCGCCATCCTCGGCATGTTCCCGTCGTTGCGCCCCGCCGCCGGCGGCAAGGCCCTCTCGATGACGCTCGCCATTCAGATGTTCATGCTGACGGCCGGCGCCCTCATGGTCGCCTTCTGCAAGACGAAGGCTTCCGCCGTCGCCAAGACCGCCGTCTTTAACGCCGGTATGGTCGCCATCGTGGCCGTGTACGGTGTGGCTTGGATGGCCGACACGATGTTCGCCGCCCACTTGGCCAACCTCAAGGAAATCCTTACCGAATGGGTTCGTGAAGCGCCGTGGACCTACGCCATCGTGCTGCTCCTCGTCTCGAAGCTCGTGAACTCCCAGGCCGCCGCCGTCGCGACGATCGTTCCGGTCGCCCTCGCCATCGGCACGCCTCCGGGCCTCGTGGTTGCCTTCTCGTCGGCCTGCTACGGCTACTACATCCTGCCGACCTACCCGTCCGACCTGGCCGCCATTCAGTTTGACCGTTCCGGCACGACCCACATCGGCCGTTTCGTGATCAACCACTCCTTCATCGCTCCGGGCTTGATCGGCGTCATCACCGCCTCGCTCGTGGGCTACATCCTCGGCATGGTCTACGGTTACATCTGATTCTCATATCAACCGGCGGCTCCGGTCGCCGGCGTAACCCAGATCTCATAAGGACCTCCTGCCGCACGTCGAACCTTCGAAGTGCGGCAGTTTCATATTCGCTCACTCATCATGTCGATCCGCACCTTTGACTTTGCCTACGGCCGCGGCCGCAAGACCTTCGAACTCGACGACGAACTCATCCTCAAGGAAGTCCACACCGAGACCTTCCCCGTCATGGAAAACGTCGCCGAAGGCGTTCTCGAAGCCATCCACCACCCGATCGGTCTTCCCTCGATCGCGGAAATCGTCAAGCCCGGCGACACCGTCGCCTTCATCTGCAACGATCCGACGCGCGTCGCGAACAGCTTTGACTTCATGCCCGTGCTCGTGAACGAAATGAACCGCCTCGGCGTCCCCGACGAAAACATGAAGATCGTCTTCGCGCTCGGCACGCACCGCGAAATGTCGCACGAAGAGATGGTCGAGCAGGTGGGCGAGGAAGTCGCCTCGCGCCTTCGCATGTTCAATTCCATCGCCACGAAGTCGGAAGACTTCGAATACTTCGGCGACACTTCCCGCGGCACGCCCGTCTGGATTCACAAGGAACTCTGCAACGTCGACCACGTGATCCTCACCGGGACGATCGTGCACCACTACTTCTCGGGCTACGGCGGCGGCCGCAAGGCCGTTCTTCCGGGCTGCGCCGCCATGGAGACCGTGCGCGTCAACCACAGCTTCATGCTCGACGAAAAAGCGGGCCTCGGCATCACGAAGGGGAACCCCTGCTACGAAGACCAGATGGAAGGGGTCGCGCTTTTTGCGAAGGGCCGCTCCCTCTTCCTCTTCAACGCCATTCTCAACGCCAAGCACGAGTTCCTTCGCATGTTCGCGGGCGACTACGTCGCCGCCCACAACGAAGCCTGCCGCTTCGTCGACCGGGTCTACGGCTGCGAAATCCCGCACGAAGCCGATCTCGTCGTCGCCTCCTGCGGCGGCTACCCGAAGGACATCAACGTCTATCAGATGCAAAAGACGATGGACAACGCGGCCTGCGCCGTGAAGAAGGGCGGCGTCGTGATCCTCTTTGCCGACTGCGAGGAAGGTTCGGGCTCGGCCGTCCTCGAAGAGACCTTCCGCCGTCTCAAGACCCCGGAAGCGATCAAGAAGGAATTGGAAGAGAACTTCCGCATCGGCGCGAACAAAGCCTTCGCCATCACGCGTCCGCTCTCGAAGGCGCGCTTCATTCTCGTCTCGCGCCTTGACCGCGAACTCGCGCGCGACATGCTCTTCACCGCGGCGGTCGACACCCCCGAAGAAGCCTTTGCGCTCGCGAAGACCTATGTCGGCGAACGTCCCTCGGTCATCCTGATGCCCGAAGGCAGTCTCACGGTTCCGCGCGTCGCCGCGTAATCGCACCGTCTCTCACCAGACGAAAACTCCCCGTCGGGTTTCGGCCCTTCGGGGAGTCGTCGTTTATGGGATTTGCAACGCGATCAGCGAAGCGCCGGGAGGCGTCCCCCCGTCTTCTCGGCAAGCCTCAGCTCTTCGATGGCCTCAATCACCGATTCGCGCGTGAAGCCCGCGCGAAGAAGGGTTTTCTTCGCCTCGCTTCGCGCGTCGCGCACGCTTCGCACGACGCGCGAGAGACGCTCCGCCGTCTCGGCGTCGGAGTCGCCCGCCAGCGGTCCCACGAGCGCGGCGTAGGCCGTGTCGGAGAGCCCCTCGAGGAGCCCGAGAAGCGACGCGTGCTTCGCGCGGACCGCTTCGTACTCGGCGAGCGCACGGCAAACGGCCCCTCCTTCCTCGACGCGCCCCTCGAGAAGGACGCGCTCAAGGAGTTCCGGAAGTTTGGCCGCGTCGCTCGTACGCTCGACGTAGCCGCAGGCGCCTCTTTTGAGAAGAGGCCTCACGAAGGCGGGATTCTCGTCGGGATCGAGCGCCAGGAGCACCTTGACGCCCGCGCGCTCGCGCGCAAGCGCGAGCCAGGCGTACGGATCGAACGCCTCCCGATCGACGGGGAGCACGAGAACGGACGGCCGCAGACTCCACTCGAGTCTCGCTTCGGCCGCGTTTCGGGCCCGCCCCACCGAGAAGCGTCCGTCCGCCTCGAGCACCGACACGGCGCCCGCGCGCAGGATCTCGTCGCTCTCGAGAAAGAGTACGGCGGTCTTGGGCTTACGCATAGCGGAGCACGGTTTCCGTCAGCAGCGCCGCACCCGTCATGAAGTCGTCGAGTTCCATCGCTTCGTCGGGGTTGTGCGAGCCGTGCTGATTGGCGATGAAGATCATCGCCGCGGGAATGCCGGCGTTTGCGAAGACGGCCGAGTCGTGACCCGCGCCCGAGGCAATCGGCATCACGGGGATGCCCGCTTCGCGGGCCGCCGCGTGGAGACGTTCGGAAACGTCGTCGGAAAGCACGGCGGGCGCCGTGTAGAGGGCGTCGTCAAAGACGAAGCGCACGCCGCGCGCGGCTTCGAGCTTCTTGGCTTCCGCTTCGAGGCGGGCATGGAATTCGTCGAGCGTTTCCTTCTTGAGGCTTCGCATGTCGATCGTGAAGCGCACTTCGCCCGGAATCACGGAGATCGCGGCCGTTTCGCCCGTCTTCAGAACGCCCACGGTAAAGACGAGGTCCTTCCCGGCGGCCAGGAATTCGTCCCAGGCGGCGTCCATTTCGGCAAAGAGATGCGCGGCGGCCATCACCGCGTCGTGACGGTATTCCTTGTTGACGGCGCCCGAGTGCGCGGTTTCGCCGAGACACACGACGTTCTTGTGGCGGATGTTCCCGCGGATCCCCGTGACGACGCCCACGCGCGGCGATTCGCGGCTCGTCAGCGTCGGGCCCTGTTCGATGTGGAGTTCCACGAAGGCGCCGATCTTCTTCACTTCGACGACGGGTTCGCCCGTCGTAAGGCGTTCGGGGTCGACCCCCGTCGAACGGATCGCGTCGGCGAGCGTTCCCGCCTCCGTGCGGTGGCGAAGAGCGAGGTCCGAGGCCTTCAGGCGGCCGAGCATGCCGAGCGACCCCACGTAGGCCTTCCCGAAGAAGGAACTTTCTTCGCAGCGCATCATGAGGACGCGGTAGTCGACCGCGGGGACGACGCCTTCGTCGTGCATGTGCTTGGCGGCGACCAAGGCCGCGACGACGCCCGCGAGACCGTCGAAGTTGCCGCCCTGCGGGACGCTGTCGACGTGGCTTCCGGCCACGAAGGCGGGACGCGTCGAATCGCGCCCCTTCATCGTCATCCAGACGTTCCCCGCCGCGTCGGTTTCGATTTCGAGACCGAGCTTGCGGCCTTCGTCCTTCAGAAATTCAAGGACCTTCGTTTCCACGGGGCCGTAACCCTGACGGGTCACGCCGCGCACGTCCGCGCTCATTTCGCGGACCGTATCGAAGAGTCGACGGGCAAAATCCTTCGTTGCGGCAGAAAGCGCCATTTGCATCTCCTTCGTTTGGTTCGGACCCGAAGGGGCCCTCATTTTTCACAAGCCTAATCCTACGGGAAAATCGGGGTTTTGGCGAGTGTCGAATGTCCGAGGGGAGGTCTTATAGAAGACCCGTAACTTTCCCTGATGACATTCCCGAGCGATGCGCCTATAGTGTGCTCGACACGGGCGCTCCTCGCGCCCATCCATCCCTTTAGGAGACGCTTACAAAATGGCCTCTACTTGCGCTTACAACGATCAACTCATCGAAATTCGCCGTCACCTCCACACCATGCCTGAAGAAGGTTGGAGCGAATTCCGCACCACCGCCTTCATCATTGAAACGCTTCGTTCCTACGGCTACGAAGTCCTCACGGGCAAGAAGGTGATCAATCCCGACAACTGTCTCGGTCGTTCTCAGAAGGTCGTTGACGCCGGCATCGCCTATGCGCGCGAACACGGCGTTTCCGAAGAACTCCTCGCCGAAATGGACGGCCTCACGGGCTGCGTCGGCGTGCTCGACACGGGCCGTCCCGGCCCCACGCTCGCCGTGCGCTTCGACATCGACTGCGTGCCCGTCACCGAATCGACCGACGCCGACCACATTCCCGCCAAGGAAGGCTTCGCCTCGACCCGTCCGGGCCTGATGCACGCCTGCGGTCACGACGCCCACACCTCGACGGGCCTTGCGCTCGCCCACTGGGTCGCCGACCACAAGGATGAGCTCAAGGGCCGCTTCAAGATCCTCTTCCAGCCCGCCGAAGAAGGCGTGCGCGGCGCCGCGGGCATGGCCGCCTCGGGCATCGTCGACGACGCCGACTACTTCCTCGCCGCCCACGTCGCCATGATGTGCAAGTCGGGCGAAGTCTCGATCCGTCCGTACGGCTTCCTCTGCACGACGAAGCTCGACGTCACCTTCAAGGGTCGTCCCGCCCACGCCGGCGTCGAACCCAACGCCGGCCGCAACGCGCTCGCCTGCGCCGCCAACGCCGTCGTGCAGCTCCTCGGCATCGCCCGCCACGGCTCCGGCATGACCCGCATCAACGTGGGCCAGATGATCGCCGGCGAAGGCCGCAACGTCATCCCCTCGAACGCGCTCCTCAAGATGGAAGTCCGCGGCGAAACGGGTGAAATCAACCAGTACATGTACGACTCGGCCGTCGCCATCATCGAAGGCTGCGCGCACGCCCAGGGCTGCGAATACCACATCGAAAAGATGGGCGAAGCCGTCGACCTCACGAACGACGACGAACTCGTCGACGTACTGCGCGAAGCCGCGGGCGCCGTCGAAGGCATCAACGTCCGCGAAGACGCCATGAATTTCGGCGGCTCCGAAGACGCCACGATCCTCGCCCGCCGCGTGCAGGCGCACGGCGGCAAGGCCGCGTTCTTCGTGCTCGGCGCCGACCGTCCGTCGGGCCATCACACCGCGAAGTTCGACATTGACGAAAACGCCGTCAAGCAGGGCCTCAACGTCTGGGCCAACGCCGTTGAACGCATCCTCGGTTGATAAGCCTCTTTTCTGAACGAAGCCGAAGCCCGCATCCGCAGGGCTTCGGCTTTTTTTCATCCCCCTCTTTTTGCGCTAGAATAGCGCATTCTTTCGAGGGTCCCGATTCCGGGGGACTCTCCCGCATTCAATCCGATTCCCCGTGCGCCAGGCCCCCAAGGCCTCGCCGAGGTCTGCACAAGAAAAAAAGGTACATCATGTCCGGTCATTCCAAGTGGGCCAACATTCAGCACCGTAAGGGCCGTCAGGACGCCAAGCGCTCCAACCTCTGGACGAAGCTCGTCCGCGAAATCATCGTGGCCGCCCGCCTCGGCGGCGGCGACCCCGACACCAACTCCCGTCTTCGTCTCGCCCTCGTGAAGGCGCGCGCGGGCAACGTTCCGAAGGACACGATCAACAACGCCATCCTCAAGGGTACGGGCCAGCTCGAAGGCGTCTCCTACGAAGAAGTTCGCTACGAAGGCTACGGCGTGGGCGGTGCGGCCCTCATCATCGACTGCACGACGGACAACCGCGTGCGCACCGTCGCCGACGTCCGTCACGCCCTGACGAAGAACGGCGGCAACATGGGTACCGAAGGTTCGGTCTCCTTCATGTTCAAGCACGTGGGCGAATTCCTCTTCGCGCCGGGCACCTCCGAAGACGCCGTGATGGAAGCCGCGCTTGAAGCCGGCGCCGACGACGTCGTCACCGATCCCGACGACGGCTCCGTCGAAGTCACCTGCGATCCGAGCGCCTTCGACGCCGTGACGAAGGCCTTCGAAGCCGCCGGCCTCACCCCGGAAATGTCCGAAATCACTTACAAGGCCCTGAACGAAACGGTCCTGACGGGTGACGACGCCGCGAAGATGCAAAAGCTCATCGACGCGCTCGAAGATCTCGACGACGTGCAGCAGGTCTACACCTCGGCCGTCTTCGACGACGAAGAGTAATTTTTCCCTCCGAAAGGCTCGCGTTCGCGGGCCTTTTTTGCGAGAATTCGCAACACCCTTTTTCTCCCTTACCTCTTCTCTCGGAGCACTCTCTTATGAAGCTTCTCGTTATCGGCAACGGCGGCCGTGAACACGCCCTCGCCTGGCGCCTGGCGCAAAGTCCCCGCGTGGAAAAGGTGTTCGTCGCCCCAGGCAATGCCGGGACGGCCGTGACGGAAGGCCTTGAAAACCTCCCCGTCACGAATCTCGATCAGCTCGCCGACTTCGCCGAACGCGAAGGCATCGCCTTCACGCTCGTCGGTCCCGAAGCGCCGCTCGCCGCCGGGATCGTGGACAAGTTCCGCGCCCGGGGTCTTCGCATCTTCGGGCCCACGCGCGCCGCGGCGCAGCTCGAAAGCTCCAAGGACTTCGCCAAGGCCTTCATGAAGCGCCACGGCATTCCCACCGCCGACTACGAAAGCTTCACCGATCCCGCCGCCGCGCACGAATACGTCGCGAAGAAGGGCGCTCCGATCGTGGTGAAGGCCGACGGCCTCGCCGCCGGGAAGGGCGTCGTCGTCGCGATGACGGAAGACGCCGCCCACGAAGCGATCGACATGATGCTCGAAGGCCATGAATTCGGGAACGCGGGCGCCCGCGTCGTGATCGAAGACTACCTCGACGGCGAAGAAGCCTCCTTCATCGTCATGGTCGACGGCGAACACGTCCTCCCGATGGCGACCTCGCAGGACCACAAGCGCCTCCTCGACGGCGACAAGGGTCCTAACACGGGCGGCATGGGCGCCTACTCGCCCGCCCCGTGCGTGACGGAAGAAATCTACCGTCAGGCGATGGAAAACATCATTCTCCCGACCGTGCGCGGCATGGCCGAAGACGGCATCCGCTACACGGGCTTCCTCTACGCGGGCCTCATGATTTCCCAGGGCAAGGACGGCGCTCCGCTCGTTCGCACCCTCGAATTCAACTGCCGCTTCGGCGACCCCGAAACGCAGCCCATCATGATGCGCATGAAGAGCGACTTCTCCGAACTCGTCGAAGCCGCGATCGAAGGCAAGCTCGACGAAAAGACGGTCGAATGGGATCCGCGCACGGCGCTCGGCGTCGTCTGCGCCGCCCGCGGCTATCCGACGCGTCCCGAAAAGGGCGCCGTCATCGAAGCGCTCCCCGAAGACAACGCCGAAACGCACGTCTTCCACGCGGGCACCGCGCTCGACGACGAAGGCCTCACGATCGTTTCGGGCGGCCGCGTCCTCTGCGTCGTGGGTCTGGGCGACACGGTGAAGGCCGCGCAGGAGCGCGCCTATGAAGCCGCGCACCAGGTGAAGTTCGACGGCATGCAGATGCGCTCGGACATCGGCTACCGCGCGATCGGCCGCTAAAGTCGACTTTTCCTCTCTTTGAAGGCACGTTTTTGCACGCGGAAACGTGCCTTCACGCATTTTCTGGGCCGACTTTCCCAAAGCGGGAGCGCGCAATGCTAAGTTCTCAAGCAAGAAGGTCACTCTGAAAGGTCCGCCATGCGTTTTGCTTTTTTTCTCCCGATCCTCGCCCTCGTTTCGGGCGCCGCGTCGGCTGCGGGCGGTCCCGCGGGCTATCCCGCCACGCTCATGGACGCCCCGGCCACCCTCACCGAGCCTCCCGCTCCCTTCGTGCGTCTCGGCAAGCCCGTCGTGACGCTCGAGAAGACGACGCTCGAAGACGTGGCCCTTCGTACGGGCGGCATGCGCCTCTCGGAGGGACGGGGGATCTTTCGCCGCGACATCCTGTGCCTCGCGGGCACGGAGGGCGGTCGTCCTATGCGTCTCTGGCTCATCGCGACCGACGGTCCGCGCGTTTCCGAAGCGCAGCTCGAATGGATGGCTGAGGGCGAAAAGCCCGATCCCGTCTGCCGGTCGCTCTCGCCCGAGCGTCTCCCCGTGCGGCTCGGCAAGGTGGGGCTCGGCATGACGAAGGAGGCCGTCCTCGAACTTCTCGGTCCCGCGTCGCTTGACGCCGCCGACGGCTGGCACTACTGGTTCAGTCAGCGGTTCCTCCGAAACGAGCGCAATTTCCAGATGCTCGAACTCAACTGGCTCGGCGTACGCTTCGAGGACGGTCGCGCCGTGCGGCTCTTCAGTTCTCAAGCGACGAATCCCTGACATGATGCGGCGCGGTTTTGCTCTTTTGGGCGGCACCTTCGACCCGGTTCACCGGGGACATCTGGCGCTCGCCGAAGCGGCGCTCGAGGCGCTCCCGATCATTCGCGTCGATTTTCTGCCCGCGGGCGACCCGTGGCAGAAAAAACGCGTGACGTCCGCCTTTCACCGCGTGACGATGCTCAGGCATGCGCTACAATACGACCCCCGCTTTCGCGTGGACGAACGCGAAGTGCTGCGGCCGGGGAAAACCTACACGATCGACACGCTCGAGGCGATTCGCCGCCGAACGGGCGATTCGATTCCGGTCGTGCTCCTTTTGGGGAGCGATCAGTGGAACAATTTCTCCACCTGGGTGCGTTGGCGCGAAATCACGGATTTCGCGCACATCGCCGTCGCCGCCCGCGAGGGCGTCGAGACGGCGCCCGACGAGGCCGTCCGCCGCTGGGCAGCCGAGCGCACGGTCGAGCCCCGGCGCCTCTCGGAAAAGGGCGCGGGCTACGTCACCTTCTTTTCCATGCCGCCGCACAGAACGAGCGCGACGGCCGTCCGCCGAACGCTCGCCACGCAACCGCTCGTCGAGGCCCTCAAACGGCTCGAGCGCGATCTGCCGCCCGCCGTGGTGCAGTACGTGCTTGAAAACGGCCTCTACCGACCCATTTCCTATCGACAGAAACAAACGTAATTTGATTTTATGAACACCGCCGAACTTACCCAGCTCATCGTGAACGCCCTTGACGACGTCAAGGCCAAGGACGTGAAGGTCTTCAACACCGAAGCCCTCACCGATCAGTTTGAACGCGTCGTCATTGCGTCGGGCACCTCCAACCGCCAGACGCGCGCGCTCGCCTACTCCGTTTCCGCCGCCGTCAAGGAAGCCGGCGAAACCGTGATCGGCATGGAAGGCCAGGACACGGGCGAATGGGTGCTCGTCGACTGCGGCAGCGTCGTCTGCCACTGCCTGCAGCCCGCCGTTCGCGACTACTACAACCTCGAAGAGATCTGGGGCGGCAAGGAAGTCTTCCTTGAAGCGCGCGAAAAGCTCGACGACCGCCTCATGCCGCACCGTCAGAAGGCCGAATAAATGGGCATCCGCATCGTCGTCGTCGGACAGCGCATCGTCGACTGGGCCGACACCGCCGTGCGCGACTATCTCGGGCGCTTTCCGCGCGAGTTTCCCGTCTCGCTCGTCGAAATCCGCACGGAGCCCCGCAACGGCCGCACGCCCGCGCAGCTCATGAAGGCCGAGGCCGAGCACATCCTCGCCAAGATTGAAGACGACGACTGGGTCGTCGTCCTCGACGAGCACGGCAAGGACGCGACCACCATGGCGCTCGCGCGCTCGATCGCCTCGTGGCGGTCCGACCGCCGCGAAATCGTCTTCGTGATCGGCGGCCCCGACGGGCTCGCCCCCGAAGTGAAGGCCCGCGCCAACGAAACGATGCGGCTCTCGGCCATGACGCTTCCGCATGCGCTCGCGCGCGTGCTCCTCTCCGAACAACTCTATCGAGCCTGGTCGATTCTCGCCGGGCATCCCTATCACCGAGCCTGACCGTCATGGAGCGAAACGTCATTCTCGCGAGCAAGAGCCCGCGACGCCGCGAAATCCTTGAAAACCTCGGACTCACCGTGCACGTGCTCGCGGAAAATCCCGAGATCCGCACCGCCTTTGCGGGCGACGAAGAGGAGCTCCCCGGCGAAAAGCCCGACGACTACGGCCGCCGCATCACGGTGGAAAAGTTCGAAAAGGGACTCGCCATGAAGGCGGCTTCGCCTCTTCGCGACGCGCCCTGGCCCGTCATTGCGGCCGACACGGTCGTCACGATCGACGACGTCGTTCTCGGGAAGCCTCGCGACGCCGAAGAGGCGATGGCCTTTCTGCGCCGTCTCTCGGATCGCCGCCACCGCGTCGTCACGCACGTGTGCGTGGGCACGACGCGCGAGAACGCCCGCGTTCTCGCGTCGTCCTCCGACGTCTACGTGCGCGAACTCACGGAAGACGAAATGACCCGCTACGTCGCCACGGGCGAGCCCTTCGACAAGGCGGGCGGCTACGGCATCCAGGGGCTCGGCGGCCTTTTCATTCCCCGCATCGACGGAAGCTTCACCTCCGTCATGGGCCTTCCCGTCGTCGAAACGGCGGCGCTTCTCGCGCCCTTTGGCATCTCGCTCCCGTAAGCGGACGCAAAGCGCTTTCCGTTTGCGAAAACGCTCTGCTAGAATCAGCGAAAAGCCATTCGGACGGCCCGATCCTTCGGGCCGGTCCCCAGCGGAGTTCGGCGCGCCCCTCACACCGATGAGGCCCCGAAAAACTCCCCCTTTTCCGAAGCGGTGGACGGCAGTTCCGTCCCGCGCCGCGGCGCCTGCCGCGGAACCGGAACCTCGATCGTAAGAATTCACCCTGTCAAAACGGCCGCGCGTTCGACGCGGCCGCAGATACATCCATGTCGAAAACGTTTCGCGATCTGGGTCTTTCCGACCCGATTTTGCAAAATATCGAGCCCCTGACGTGGCAGCAACCCACTGCCGTGCAGGAGTCCGCCGTTCCGGCCCTCTTGACGGGCGCGGACTGCGTGGCCGTCGCCAACACCGGAAGCGGCAAGACCGCCGCCTTTCTCCTTCCGCTTCTCGAGCGGCTCCTGCGCGAGAAGAAGGCCCCGCAGGCAAAGAAGGTCCGGGCCCTCATTCTGAGCCCCGTGCGCGAGCTCGCCCAACAGACGGCGCGCACCGCCGCGCAGCTCGGCCTCGGTCTGGACATCTCCATGCTCTGCTCCGTGGGCGGCAGCCGTCTCGCTCCGCAGATCGCGGCGCTCGAGAACGGGATCGACCTCTGGATTTCGACGCCGGGCCGCGCGCTCGACCTCATCAAGCAGGAAGCGGCCGACGTGAGCGAACTTGAGTGCTTCGTGCTCGACGAAGGGGATCAGCTGCTTGACCTGGGTTTCCGCAAGGAAATCAACCACATCGTGCGGCACTTCGGGAAGGAAGCGAAGGTTTCGACCTGGTTCTTCTCGGCCACCTGGAACGACGAGGTCGAAGACGTCGCCAAGGCGATTCTCAAGGACCCCGTCCGCATCGACGAAGCTCACCGCGACGTCCCCGACGTGAAGGAGCGCTTCGTCATTCTTTCTCCCTCGCGCATGCCCGTCTATCTGCGCGACCTCATCGTCGACAACAAGCTTGACCGCGTCCTCGTCTTCACGAGCACCCGCGCCCGCGCCGACCGCGTGCTCGAGGACCTCCTCAAGGACGGCTTCGAAGCCGCGGTGCTCCACTCCGAGCGCACGCAGGCCCAGCGCGAAAAGGCGCTCGAAGACTTCCGAAACGGGAAACTGCGCGTCCTCGTCGCGACCGACGTCGCCGCGCGCGGCCTCGACATCGCTTCGCTTCCCTGCGTCGTCAACTACGACCTCCCGCGCGACGTGGAAACCTACGTCCACCGCGTCGGCCGCACGAGCCGCGCCGCCGCCTGCGGCGAAGCCGTGACCTTCGTTCATCCGTCCCTTGCCGAAGAGCTCCCGCGCTTCTCCGAATTCCTCGGCTTCACGATCGAACCCGAGAATCCCCTCAACATCGTGATCCGCACCAAGGCCGAATTCGACCGCGAATTCCACGAAGCGAAGCGCCGCCGCCACGAAGAGCGCCGCGCCCGTCAGGCGAAGAAAAAGGAAGCGGAACGCGCCGCCGCCGAGGCTGAAGCTCAGGATTGCGCTCTCGAAACGCCCGCGTCCGACGCCCCCGCGCAGGCGTCCGAAACCGCGGACCGTCCCCGCACGCTCACGGTGAAGAAGCGCCCCGCGCGCAACAACCGCAAGGATGCCCGACGCGACGCTGACAACGCCTCCCAGGAAGAAAAGCGCAAGGACGCCCAGTCCGATCGCTCTCAGGACAAGAGCGACAAAAAGAAGGGCGACTTCAAGAAGCCGAACGCGAAGAAATTCGAGAAGAAGTTCGACAAGAAGCCCAAGAAGCAGCACGCGAAGCGCGAAGTCGACTATGACGACGACAACTTCGGGAATTCCATTCACTATCAGCCCAAGCGCCGCAACCTGCGCAATCTCGGCTACGATCAGCCGATCCACTGGGAGCCGATCGATCCCTATCATCCGAGCTCTCAGGCGCTGAGCCTGCCGCAGATCATGCCCGACGAATACCCGCGTCCCGTGCGCAACGTCAACGGCAACCGCGCCCCCTACCGCGACGGCAACAAGCGTCACTTCGGCAAGAACGGCAACCGCCGCTAACGCTCGGTTACGGACGTTTCGCCCCGGGGCGACCCGCCCTGCGCCGGCGCCGCCCTAGAATGACGAACGTCTTCGGAGAAGTTTTCCATGTTCACGCTTTCCCCCCGCTCCGCGCTCGCCGCCCTCGCGGCCGCGCTCTTTCTCGCCGGCTGCGCCGTGCAGACTCCCCAGGGTTCGTCGGAATCCTCTTCGTCGGCCGGATCGGGCTCGTCGCGCGACCCGCTCATCGACGCGCCCCACCGCGCGACCATGCGCTGCGTCTCGCAGGAACCCGTCACGGTGCTTCGCCGCGTGAAGGAAGTGAGCTTCGCCTGCCCCGACATCGACGTCTCGGCGACGATCGACGAAATCCGCGACGCGGGCTGGCGCGTCGTAAGCCTCGACGTGGGGGACGAAGAAGAACGCGACAACCACGTGGGCTTCCCCGTCACCATCACGGTGCGCAAACTCTTTTGATCCTCTTTCGGCGCGGCCTTTCGGACTGCGCCTTTTGTTTTTTGCAAGATGTCCATCGACCACCTCGGACGAATCCGCAGCTTTCTCGCCACCCTGCCCGACTCGATCGACGCCTTTCTCGTCGTCACGGGCGACCCCTGGGGCTCCGAATACCTTCCCGATCATTGGGCGCTGCGCGCCCATTTGACGGGCTTTACGGGGAGCGCCGGCACGCTTCTTCTGCGCCGGGACGCCCCGCACGTCCTCTGGACCGACTCCCGCTACACCCTCGCGGCGACGGAACGCTGCCGCGCGCTCGGGCTCGTCTATCACGAGCAGCGCCGAGCGCTCCGAAGCGAACTCCCGGAGGAGGCCGAAGGCCTCGCCGTGGGATTTGATCCCGAAACGCTTTCCGAAGCCGAAGTGCGGCGCCTGGAAGCCGCGCTCGAAGAGGTCGACGCGCGGCTCATCGCCGTTCCCGACGCCCTTCGCTCGGGCTGGACGGAAAACCGTCCCGCCGAAGTCGCGGCGCCGCTTTTCCGGATCGACCCGCCCGAAGCCTCAAGCCTGCGCCTCGCGCGCCTTCGCGACACGATGGAGGAAGGGGAAAGCACGCTCGTCGGACCCGAAGAGACGGCGTGGTTCACGCATCTTCGCGCCTTCGACGTCGCCTGCAACACGACGCCGCACGTGCGGCTTTGGGTGCCGAAAACGGGGGACGTCCTGCTTCTTGCCGATCCCTCGCGTCTTACCCCGGCGCTCGTCGACGAGCTCGCCCGCGAAGGGATCCGGGTGGGAAGCCTCGCCGACATTCCGCGCGGAACGCTTTTGGCCGACCCCGAACGCTTGCCCGCGTCGCTCTGGCGCGACCTCGCCCGAGCGGGCTTCACGCTTTGCGAGACGTCCTCGCCGGTGCCCCTTTGGATGAGCGTGAAGTGCGACGAGGAAATACGCCGCACGAAACTCGCGCTTCTCGAAGACGCCCGCGCCCAGATCGAATGGATGGCGAGGCTCGAAGAACGCCTCGCCGCAGGCGAACCGCTTACCGAATGGGACGCCGCGCAGATGCTTGTCGAAGAGCGCGCAAAGGCCGAGGGGTATCTCTGCGAAAGCTTCGACCCGATCGTGGCCTTCGGACCCAACGCCGCGCTTCCCCACTACGAAACGGCGCCCGAGACCGCGGCGCCCCTGGAAGGAAACGGGCTTCTCCTCGTCGACTCGGGCGCGCACTCGCGTCTCGGCACGACCGACACGACGCGCATGTTCGCGATCGGCACGCCCTCGGCGGAAGCGCTCGCCGCCTCGACGCGGGTCCTGCAGGGCATGCTCGCGCTCGCCCGCGCGCGCTTTCCGAAAGGTACAAGCGGGGTGGCGCTCGACGCCGTCGCCCGCGCGCCCCTTTGGACGGCGGGACTCGACTTCGGGCACGGCACGGGGCACGGCATCGGATTCGCCCAGTCGGTGCACGAAGGGCCGCTTCGCATCTCGCCGCGCGCGCCCGATCTGCTTCCCGTCAACGCCACGCTTTCGGACGAGCCGGGCTATTACGCGGCCGGACGCTTCGGCATCCGCTGGGAGAACACCCTCAGGGTGGTGCCCGATCCCGAGCACGAAGGCTTTCTTGCGTTTGAAACGCTGACTGCTCTTCCGCTCGCCCGGGAGGCCTTCGACGCGTCGCTTCTCACGGACGAAGAAATTCGCCAGATCGACGCCTTCCACGACCGGGTGCGCGAAGCGCTCCTTACCCGGCCGCTTTCGGAGCGCGGCCGTGCGTGGCTTCTGCGGGAAACTCGACCGCTCGGAAAAGATCGTTCATAATAGACATCTTTTATTACATTTCTTTGCCTAAGGGGCGCGGCCGTTCATTCATCGGTGACGAAAGTTTCTCAAAATGGGAGGGTTGCGCTTCTCATCGTGCCCTCCTTCCCAGAGGGCACGCCTTTTCGTTCCTTGCCTATGCTGAAGACCTTTTTCTCTCGCGGCCTGACGCTCTGCGCCGTCGTGTTGCTCGCCGCCTGTTCCGACCAGAAAACCGTCACCGTGAAGACGCCGCCCCTGCCGGTGCACACGGTCGCGGTGCACGCCTCGACGGAATCGCACTGGGTGGAAGTGCTCGGGCGAGCGGAAGGCGGCAAGGAAATCGAGGTGCGTCCCCAGGTGGGAGGGCTTCTCAAAACCGTGCGCTTTCGAGAGGGCGACGCGGTGAAGGCGGGCGACCTCATGTACGAGATCGACGCCGCTCCCTTTGAAGCGCGTCTCCGGGCAGCCGAGGCGGCGACCCGTCAGGCAAAGGCCGAGCTCGATCAGGCCGAGCGGGAATTCCGCCGTCAGACGCAGTTGTGGAAGGCCAACGCCACGAGCCGCAAGGAGCTCGACGACGCCGAGACCGGCCGCAACGCCGCGCGCTTTGCGCTCGCCAACGCCGAAGCGAATCAGAAAGACGCCCGCATTTCCTTGGGCTACACGCGCGTGACGGCGCCCGTCGACGGCATTGCCGGGCGCACCGAAGTGAATCCCGGAGCGCTCCTTTCCGCTTCGACCACGCTTCTGACGACGATTACGCAGCGCGACGACCTGCGCGTGCGCTTTGCGCCCTCCGAACGCCTTTTGGGCGGCGCCGAGATCACGACGAAGAGCGGCGTGCGTCTTTTCGCCGCGGACGGCAAGGAATACAAGGCCCGGCTCGACTTCGTGAGCCAGTCGCTCGACCCCGACACGTCGACGCGCCTCATGCGGGCCCGCTTTGAAGAAGCCGCGCCGGTCCTTCCCGGCGAATTCGTGAAGGTGCGCCTCGAGACCGTCGTGAACCAGAACGTCTTCCGCGTGCCGCAGAAGTCGATCGTGCAGATGCCGGACGGCAGCTACCGCGTCTACGTGCGCGAAGGCGACAAGGCCGTCGCCAAGACCGTGAAGGTCGGGCTCTGGGAGGGCACCGACTGGATCGTCTTTTCGGGCGTCGACGAGGGCGACCTCGTCATCACCGATCAGCTTCTGCGCATTCGCGACGGCTCCGCCGTCACCGATCCGAAGGCCTAAGCGGAGAACCTCATGCTGAGTCAGTTCTGCATTCGCCGGCCGATCTTCGCGACGGTTCTCTCGATCATCATCGTCCTCGCGGGGCTTCTCACCCTGCGGGTCCTTCCGCTTTCGCAGTACCCGAACATTTCGCCGCCTTCGGTGATGATTTCGACCACCTATGAAGGGGCCGACTCCCAGACGATCGCCCGAACCGTGGCGGCGCCGATCGAAGACCAGCTCTCGGGCATCGAAGGGCTTCTCTACTACACCTCGAGCATCCGAAGCAACGGCGACATCCGCATCCAGTGCGTCTTCGACGTCGGCACCGACGCGAACGACGCCATGCTCGAAATCAACAACCGCGTCCGCACGGCCGAACGGCGTCTCCCGGACCGCGTGCGAAACGAAGGCGTGCGCGTGCGAAAGCGCAACAACGACACGCTCCTCATGATGGCGATGTGGTCGCCCGACGGCTCCTACGCCGCAACCGACATCGCCGACTATGCGAACCTCAACATCGTCGACGAACTCAAGCGCATTCCCGGGATCGGCGACGTGAGCGTCTTCGGCAACGCCCAGTCCGCCATGCGCATCTGGCTCGACCCCGACCGCATGGGCGCGCTCGGCGTCACCGTGAAGGACGTCAACGACGCGATCGAAACGCAGAACGCCCAGCGCACCGCCGGACGCGTGGGCGTGGCGCCCACGATTCCCGAGCAGCAGCTCTTCTACACGGTCCGCACGCCCGGTCAGCTTCTCACGCCCGAACAGTTCGCGAACGTGATCGTGCGCGCCGACGGTCCCAACGGCATCGTGCGCCTGCGCGACATCGCCGCAACCGAGGTGGGGAAGCGCTCCTACGAATTCCGCGTCGACATCAACGGCGCCCCCGGCGTGAACGTGGGCGTCTATCTGCAGACGGGCGCAAACGCCGTGGCCGCGGCGGAACTCGTCAAGGCCAAGGTGGCCGAACTCGCCACGCACTATCCGAAGGGGAAGATCGCGCACCTCATCACCGACGACACGACGGTCTTCGTCGAGGCGTCGTTGACCGAGGTCTACCGCACGCTGGCCGAAGCGGGGTTCCTCGTGCTCCTCGTCGTCTTCGTCTTCCTGCAGAGCTGGCGCGCAACGCTCATTCCGATCATCGCCGTGCCGGTGTCGCTCATCGGGACGATGGCGGGGCTGTGGCTTCTTGACTTCTCGCTCAACACGCTCACGCTCTTTGCCATGACGCTTTCGATCGGCATCGTGGTGGACGACGCCATCGTCGTTCTGGAAAACGTCGAGCGCATCATGCGCACCGAAGGACTCGGGCCCTACGAAGCCTCGCAAAAGGCGATGAAGGAAGTCGCCGGGGCCTTGGTCGCGATCGTTCTCGTCCTGAGTTCCGTCTTCATTCCCGTCGCGTTCCTGGGCGGGATCGCGGGCGAACTCTACCGACAGTTCGCCGTGACGGTGTCGGTCGCCGTCATTCTCTCGGGCTTTGTGGCGCTTACGCTCACGCCCGCGCTCTGCGCGATCTTTTTGAAGCCTCACGACGCCGACGCAAAGCGCAACTTCTTCTTTACGAAATTCAATCAGGGGCTCGCGGCGCTCACGATGCGGTTTCTCCAGCTCGTGCGCCTCGCGCTCAAGCACCGCGTCGTCACGGCCGTGCTCCTCGTTGTCGTGACGGCGGGCGCCTGGCAGATGATCCAGCGCATTCCGACCTCCTTCATCCCGACGGAAGACCAGGGGATCGTGCGCATGGCCCTGCAGTTGCCCGAAGGCGCGGCCTTCCCGAGAACGGAAAAGGTGGTCGACGAACTCTACGAAAAGGTCCGTTCGAACGAAGCCGTCCGAAGCGTCGTGACGATGGTGGGCTTCGACACCCTCTCGAGCGACCAGCGCGCCAACGCCGCGACCTTCATCACGCAGTTGAAGCACTGGGACGAACGCACGAAGTCCGCGTCCGACGTGCAGAAGGAATTCACGCAGCTCCTCGCTTCGCACCCCGACGTGCGCGGCGTCGCGACGACGCCGGGCGCCATTCCGGGCTTGGGCGCGACGAACGGCTTCTCGGGCTATGTGCTCTCGCGCGGCAACGACAACCCGCTCGTTTTGCAGGAAGTGATGGACGTCTATCTCGACGCGCTCGCCGAACGTCCCGAGCTCACGAGTCTCAGAAGCTTCCTTCGCGCCGACAGTCCGCAGCTCGTCCTCTCGGTCGACGAAGCCAAGGCGATCGCGCTCGGCGTCTCCGTCGACGAAGTCTACGACTCGATTTCGGCCCTGATGGGGAGCTCCTACATCAACGACTTCACCCGCAACGGGAAGATCTACCGCGTCGTGATGCAGGCCAAGGCCGACGCGCGCGCCACCCCCGAAGACCTCGGGCGCGGGTACGTGCGCAGTTCCTCGGGCGAGATGATCCCGATTTCAAGCCTCATCTCCTACGAGCGCATCTCGGGCGCCGACACGCTCGCGCGCATGAACGGCTATCTCGCCGCCCAGTTCATGGGCGCGGCCGCCCAGGGCGTCTCCTCGGGCGACGCCATCCGCATCGCCGAAGAAGTGGGCGCGGCGGTCCTTCCCGAAGGCTATACGATCGAGTGGACCGGTCAGGCCTACCACGAAAAGCGCATCGGCTCGAGTTCTGCGACGGCGTTTGGCTTCGGACTCCTCATGATGTTCCTCATCCTTGCGGCGCTCTACGAACGCTGGTCGCTTCCGATCGCCGTGGTGCTCGCCGTTCCCTACGCCGTATTGGGCGCCATGTGCGCCATCTGGATCCGCGGCACGCCGAACGACATTTACTTCCAGATCGGCCTCATGGTGCTCGTGGGTCTCACCGCGAAGAACGCGATTCTGATCGTGGAAGTCGCCGCGCAGAAGCTCGAAGAAGGCAAAGGTCCCTTTACGGCCGCCATCGAAGCGGCGGGCCTTCGCTTCCGTCCGATTCTGATGACCTCGCTTGCCTTCGTGCTCGGCGTCGTCCCGCTCATCCTCGCGACGGGTGCGGGCGCCGCGGCGCGTCACTCCATGGGCACCGGGGTTTTCGGCGGGATGCTCGCCGCAACCTTCATTTCGACGATCTTCGTCCCGGTCTTCTTCACGTGGTTCGCTTCACGCACGAAGAGAAAGCGCTGACGAGCCCGGTCCGGTCGCAAAAAAGCCCGGGACGCCTTGGCGTCCCGGGCTTTTTGGTGTTTTCCGTTCACACGGTTTCTCAACCGAAGAAACTCTTCATGCGGTCAAAGAAGGACTGCGTCTTCGGGTTGTGCTTCGTACCGCCGTCCTTGAGCGACGCTTCGAAGTCGCGAAGGAGCTGCTTTTGCTTGGACGACAAATTCACCGGCGTTTCGATCTGAACGTGGAGGAACAGGTCTCCGGGTTCCTTCGTGCGCAGATTCGCGACGCCCTTATCACGCAGGCGGAAGGTTTTCCCGTTCTGCGTCCCTTCGGGGATCGTCACCTGGGTCTTGCCGTCCAGGGTCGGGACTTCGACCGTGCCGCCCAGAGCCGCCGTCACGAACGAGATCGGGAGCTCCGCGTGCAGATCGTCGCCGTCGCGCGAGAAGATCTCATGGGGCTTGAGACGAATCTCCACGTAGAGGTCGCCCGCGGGACCGCCGTTGATGCCGGGCTCGCCCCGGCCCGCAAGGCGTACGCGCTGGCCGTCGTTGATCCCGGCCGGGATCTTGACTTCGACCGTCGCGGTCGTGCGGATGCGGCCCGAACCCTTGCAGGCGGGACAGGGATCCGCAATCACCTGGCCTTCGCCGTGGCAGTCCGGACACTCCTGTTGGATATGGAAAAGACCGTTGCTCATGCGCACCGAGCCCGCACCGTGACAGGTGGGGCAGGTCTTGCGGCCCGTACCCGGACGACACCCAGAACCGTTGCAGTCCTTGCAGGTCTCCCACGCAGGAATGCGGATGTTGAGGGTCTTCCCCTTCGCGGCGTCTTCGAGCGAAATTTCCATCTGATAGCTCAAATCGCCGCCTCGGTAGGCGCGCGGACCCCGCGGCCCCGCTTCGCGGCGACGACCGCCGCCGAAGAAGTCGCTGAAGATGTCGGCGAAGTCGTTGATGTCGGCCCCGCCCATATTGCCGAAGCCTCCGAAACCGCCGAAACCGCCCGCTCCCGCAGCGCTCGGATCCACGCCCGCCTTGCCGTAGCGGTCATAGGCCGCGCGCTTTTGTTCGTCCGACAAGACCGAGTAGGCTTCGCCCACGGCCTTGAACTTTTCTTCGGCCGTCTTGTCGCCCTGATTGCGGTCGGGGTGATACTTCATCGCCAGACGCCGGTACGCCTTCTTGATTTCGTCCTGCGTGGCGGTTTTGGATACACCGAGTACCTCGTAGTAGTCCTGATCCGGCATCGTCTACCTTGCTCCCGGCGCCCCCTTGAGGGGCGCGCTTCGTGTCCTGTTGAAAAACTCAAGAAGGGTCGGTCGGCATGTGTGCTCGACCGACCCTTCTGGGTGTGCCTTTCGGAAGAACCGATTACTTCTTCACGTCCGTGAAGTCGGCGTCCACGACGTCGTCATCGTCCTTCTTCGCCTGCTGGGCTTCGCCCTGCGGGGCGGCGTCCTTGGCGGCGGCGTTCATCTTTTCGCCGATATTCTGAGCGGCGTCCATCAGACGTTCGACGGCCTGTTCGATCGCGGCCTTGTCGTCGCCCTTGACCTTTTCTTCCACGACCTTGATCGCGTCTTCACAGGCCATGCGGTCGGCGGCTTCGATCTTGTCGCCGTAGTCCTTCAGGGTCTTCTGAACCTGGCTCACGGCGGCGTCGGCCGTGTTGCGGGCCTGAGCGAGTTCGAAGCGGCGGTGATCCTCTTCCTTGTTCGCTTCGGCGTCCTGCACCATGCGTTCGATTTCCTCTTCGGAAAGACCCGAGCTCGCCTTGATGGTGATCGTGTTTTCCTTGCCGGTGGCCTTGTCCTTGGCGGCCACGTGCAGAATGCCGTTGGCGTCGATGTCGAACGTCACTTCAATCTGCGGCACGCCGCGGCGGGCAGGCGGAATCCCTTCGAGGTTGAATTCGCCCAAGAGCTTGTTCGAAGCGGCCATTTCGCGTTCGCCCTGGTAGACCTTGATGGTCACGGCGGGCTGATTGTCTTCGGCCGTCGAGAAGACCTGGCTGTGCTTGGTCGGGATCGTGGTGTTGCGCTTGATCATCGCGGTCATCACGCCGCCGAGCGTTTCAATGCCGAGGGTCAAGGGCGTCACGTCGAGAAGCAACACGTCGTGGCGTTCGCCCGTGAGGACCGAACCCTGAACGGCGGCGCCGATGGCGACGGCTTCGTCGGGGTTGACGTCCTTGCGCGGTTCGCGGCCGAAGAATTCGCGGACGACTTCCTGCACGCGCGGCATGCGGGACTGACCGCCCACGAGGATCACGTCGGTGATGTCGGACTTCGAGGCGCCCGCGTCGGCGAGGGCCTTGCGGCACGGTTCGATCGTACGCTGAACCAGATCTTCGACGAGGCCTTCGAACTTGGCGCGCGTGATGTTGAGGTTCAGGTGCTTCGGACCCGTGGCGTCGGCCGTGATGTACGGAAGGTTGATTTCCGTTTCCTGACGGCTCGAGAGTTCGATCTTGGCCTTTTCGGCGGCGTCCTTCAGACGCTGCAGAGCAAGGATGTCCTTGGAGAGGTCGACGCCCGTGTCCTTGCGGAATTCGCCGATGATGTAGTCGACCAAGCGCTGGTCGAAGTCTTCGCCGCCGAGGAACGTGTCGCCGTTCGTGGAGAGCACTTCAAACTGCTTGTCGCCGTCGACGTTCGCAAGGTCGATGATCGAAATGTCGAACGTGCCGCCGCCCAAGTCGTAGACGGCGATCTTGCGGTCGCCCTTGCCGCCCTTGTCGAGACCGAAGGCCAGAGCCGCGGCGGTCGGTTCGTTGATGATGCGCTTCACTTCGAGACCGGCGATGCGGCCGGCGTCCTTCGTGGCCTGACGCTGGCTGTCGTTGAAGTAGGCCGGCACCGTGATCACGGCTTCCGTGACCGGTTCGCCGAGGTAGTCTTCGGCGGTCTTCTTCATCTTGCGGAGCACTTCCGCGCTCACCTGCTGCGGAGCGAGCTTCTTGCCGTCCTGCACTTCGACCCAGGCGTCGCCGTTGTCGGCGCGCGTGATCTTGAAGGGCATGAGGCCGATGTCCTTCTGCACTTCACGGTCGTCGAAGCGACGGCCGATCAGACGCTTCACCGCGAAGAGCGTGTTCTTCGGGTTGGTGACGGCCTGACGCTTGGCGGGGGCGCCGACGAGGATCTCGCCGTTGTCCATGTAAGCGATGATCGACGGCGTCGTGCGGGCGCCTTCGCTGTTTTCGATAACCTTGACGTTCTCGCCTTCCATCACGGCGACGGCGGAGTTCGTCGTACCAAGGTCAATGCCGATAATCTTTGCCATTTCTGTAAAACCTCTTGTGGGCGCTCTTGCGGATCGATTCCGACGGATCCGCAGGCGCGTATGAGAAAGAGAAATCTTGCGCGAAGGATTTTCTTCGCCTTTAATCCCCATATGGGGACAGCCCCGGATTTTTCAAGTTCCGGGGGCAAAATTTTTCGCACACCCTCTTTCGCGCTTCAGAAGAAAGCCCCGAATTCCTTGCGGAACCGGGGCTTTCGGATGCATTCGGGCGGTTTATCAGCCTTGCGCCACGCTCACCATGGCGGGGCGCAGAACGCGTTCGTTGATGAGCCAGCCGCGCTGGAAGACTTCAACGACGCAGCCGGCCTTGATCTCGTCGGTCGCGGGCACCATGGCGATCGCCTGATGGTGATGCGGGTCGAAGACTTCGCCCTTCGGATTGATTTCCTTCATGCCCGACACTTCCAAAGCGTGCGTGAGCTGACGGTAGGTGGCGGCCATCCCTTCGCGAAGCGGATTCTGCTCGTCTTCCTTCGTAAGCTCAAGGGCCTTTTCGAGACTGTCGACGACGGGGAGGAGATTTTCCGCAAACTTTTCGATCCCGAACTTGCGGGCCTTCTGCACTTCCTCGGCCGAACGGCGGCGGGTATTTTCGAGTTCCGCCATCGCGCGCACGTAGAGGTCATAGTGCTCGAGCACCTTCGCTTCGGCAAGCTGCAGAGCCGTCTGAAGCTCTTCGACCGAGAGGGCCTTCTTTTCCTCCTTGGGTTCTTCGGCGCACGTTTCCGTGTCGCAGCCGCATTCGCCCGCGGGGGTTTCTTCCTTCTCGGCGGCGCAGGCTTCCTGCGTCTTCTTTTCTTCCTGTTCCGTCATGACAAAATTTTCCCGATTGAAAGGGGTAGTACCTGTGATGCCTCTTATATGGGGACGACCTCCCCTTTTTTCAAGCCTTGCGCCCGAGGGCTTCAAGCGCAAGGCGGGCGTAGAGCGCCACGGCGTCGTCGCAGTCGTTCAGAGCCGGAATGTATTCGAAGCGCCCGTTCTCGGCGCTCTCTTCATAGGCGCGGCGGGCTTCGTCGTCGATTTCCTCGATCGTCTCGAGGCAGTCCGAAGCAAAACCCGGACAGACGACGTCGACTCTCGGGACGCCCGCCTTTCCGAGTTCGCGAAGCGTGGGCTCCGTGTAGGGCGTGAGCCACTCTTCCTTGCCGAAGCGCGACTGAAAGGCGAGGAGCCACTCGTTCTCCTTGAGTCCGAGACGCTCGGCCAAAAGCGCGGCCGTCTTTCGGCAGTCCTCTTCGTAGCGGTCCCCCTTCGCAATGCAGGACTTCGGCAGTCCGTGAAAGCTCATGAGGAGCTTTCCGCCCTCCGCAAAGGGGCGGCCCGTCTTTTCCCAGTGCGCTTCGATCCGGCGCGCAAGCGCCTCGATGTAGGCCGGATGCGCGCCGTATTCGCGGACGGTCGTAAGGGCCGGCTGGCTGCGCCTCGTCATGAGGTGGCGAAAGACCGCGTCGAAGGCCGAGGCCGTCGTCTGCGGCGCGTACTGTGGGAAAAGCGGCAGGACGACGAGGCGCTCGACTCCAGCCTTTTCGAGGTCCGTGAGGACGGCCGGAATCGAGGGATTGCCGTAGCAGGAGGCCCAGTGAACGGAAATGCCTTCGCCCTCGAGACGGCGTCCGAGCTTCTCGGCGATCGACTTCGTGTGAACGAGAAGGGGCGAACCATCTTCCGTCCAGACCCCGCGGTAGCGCTCGGCCGACTTCGCCGGGCGCACGCGCAGAATGATGCCGTGGAGAATCGGCCACCACTTCCACTTCGGGAGTTCGATCACGCGCTCGTCGCTCAAAAATTCCGCGAGATAGCGCCGGACGGCCGAAGCTTCGGGGGCGTCGGGCGAACCCGTGTTGAGAAGAAGAAGGGCGGTGCGCTCGGGGGTGGTCATGTGCCGGGACTCCAAATCAATCGTGTGCCCTCATTCTGACGGGCGAAACTTAAGGCGACATTGCCGCGCCGCCAATGAAAAACCCGAGCGCCTCGGAAGACGCTCGGGTCGAATGCGTTGGGGCGTGCAAATCTCAGGCGAAGGCGCCGCCTTCGGCGTGCGCCGCGCGACGGCGTCGCCAGAGATAGAGAAGCGCCGCGGCGGCAAGACTCATCCAGAACTTGCCCACGACCTGTCCGGTCACGAATTCGAGCGACCCGAAGGCGAGCTGCAGGAAGATGCAGCTGTCGACGATCGAACCCACGAGGCCCGAGACGAGAATGGCCGAGCTCGGATAGCGGCGGCGAAGCGGCGTGTAGACGAGAAAGTCGGCCAATTCCGAAAAGAGGAAGGCCGCGGCCGAACCGATCACGACGGCGGGGTCCGAGAGAAGCCCCGAGAGGAGCGTTCCGAAAAGAATCGCGGCAATCGTCGCGCGGTTTCCGAGGAGCGACTGCACGGCGTCGCGAAGGACGAGCGCAAGGCCCGCCAACAGCACGGCCGAGGGCGACATGAGGCCCGGCCACACCGGGATCACGCAGGGACCGTCGGGATAGCAGGTCGTGCCGACGTTGAGGACGACCCAGTTGCCGACGGGAATCGTGAGAATGAAAAGAACGAGCGCGGCGAGTCCGCAGCGCTTTCCGTGAAGACCGGACATGTTGAACTCCTCTCAGGCCGCACGCCGGCGCAGTCAGCCGGGGCGGTGACGGGGTTGGGGACAAACACCGGACGCGGACGGTTTAGCCGCCGGTGTCGAAAAACCGCATTATACGGTGAGGAAGATAGGAAAGTTCGCCCGGGAAGCGTCCCGTCGGAAATCCGATGTGTCCGCCTTCCTCGGGATAGTCGCAGGTGACGAATCGGCTCACCTCGTCTTCGCGCGGCAGGGCCCAGCCCGAAAAGAAGGGGTCGTTCTTCGCGTTGAGAAGCAAAAGGGGCTGGCGCACGCCGGGAAGCGAAGGCTTCGCGGAGCACTTCACGTAGTAGTCCATCGCCGAGCGAAAGCCGTGCACGGGCGCCGTGTAGAGGTCGTCGAAGTCAAAGAAGGTCCTGCAGGCGGCGAGTCTCTCGGGGTCGACAAGTCCCGGCCAGCGCTCGCACTTTTTCTCCAGTTTCGGCTTCAGGGTCGAGAGAAACATGTCGGCGTAGAGCGTGTTCACGCCCTTGTCGATGCGCTCGCTTCCCGCCACGAGGTCGACGGGGCCGCCAATGGCCGCGGCCGCCGTGATGAAGGAGAGGTCCTCTCCCATGTCGCCCATGGTCTTGGCAAGCTGATTGGCGCCGAGACTTACTCCCACCGCGTAGAGCGGCGCCTCGGGAAAGCGGGCGTGCACGGTTTTGAGCACCCAGGAATTGTCCGCCGTGTCGCCCGCGAAATAGGCGCGCGGCAGACGGTTGAGTTCGCCCCCGCAGGTGCGAAAGTGCGCGACCACGCCGCGCCAGCCGCGCTTGGCGGTCTCGTGCATGAGCGCGAGCGCGTAGTGGCTGTGCGAACTCCCCTCGAGGCCGTGAAAGTGCACGAGCACCGGGGCCTTGGGATCCAAGGGTTCGGGCTTGGCCCAGTGCCAGATCATGAAGTCCCCGTCGGGAAGTTCCACGTGTTCGACGCGGTACTCCACTTCGGGGCGCTTCGAAAGCTTGGCGGGCAGACAGGTCTGCAGATGCGAACCCGGGCACCAGGAAGGCGCCCGGTAGTCGGACGGAACGACGGGCATGAAGGCTCTCTCGAAAGAAAAGTTTTCTTCGATTCTATTCGTTGCGCCCGAAAAACACCCGCCAGAGTTCGCGCACGGCCTCGGCCTCTTCGGCGACGAGCGCGGGATCGACACGAACCGCCCGGGCTTCGCCGGCGTTCAGTCGAATTTCATGCTGCAGAGCGCGATAGCGGCGATAGGCCTTCACCACCTTTGCGGTGAGTTCGGCCGGAATGAGCCCCGCGTCGGCCGCCATTTCCAGCAACAAAATGTTGCCGAAATTGTTCACGAGCTGCGGATGATCGTGCGAGTAGCCGAGAACGAGCGTCTGCACGATGAATTCGACGTCGACCATCCCGCCCGCGTCGTGCTTGACGTCAAAGAGCTTCGTCGGATTGCGGTGTCCCTCGTGCATGCGCTCGCGCATCTCCAAGACCGCCTCCTTGAGGGCCGCGAGATCTCGGGGCATCCGCAGAACCTCTTCGCGAAGGGCCTCGAAACGCCGGCCGATCGCCGGGTCGCCCGCGACGAAGCGGGCGCGCGTGAGCGCCTGATGCTCCCAGATCCAGGCGCCCACGCCGTCGGATCGCTTCTGGTAGTTCTCAAAGTGCGCCATGGTGCTCACGACGAGCCCGTTTTCGCCGTTGGGACGAAGCCGCAGGTCGATGTCAAAGAGCTTGCCCGAAGAAGTCGGCACGGTGAGCCAGCTGATCATGCGGCGCACAAGCCGGCTGTAGGTGCGGTCGGCCTCGTCGGAGGGATCGTCGTAGAGGAAGACGAGGTCGAGGTCGCTCTCGTACCCCAATTCCTTTCCGCCCAGCTTTCCATACCCCAGCACCGCGAACTTGGGACGCTCGCAGTGCTTCTGCGCCATCGCGCGCCACACGATCTCGAGCGTTTCCTCGATCACGGCGTCGGCAAGGGCCGAGAGCTGGTCCGCAAGACGCTCCACCGTGAAGCGCCCGTCGATGTCGGCGATGAGAAGACGGAAGACGGCCGAGTGATAGGCGTCGCGCAGAAGGTTCATCTGCCGCTCCTGATCGTCTCCGCACTCCGCGAGCGCCTCGCGGAAGCGTTCGCGCCACTCGCTCCAGTCGACCGGCGTGAAGTCGTCCATTTCCCGAATCCGTCCGTCGACGAGTTCGTCGAGGATGATCGGGTGCGAGGCGACGAAATCCGTGCTCCAGCGGCTCGCCGCGAGCACGCGGCCCACGCGTTCGGCCGCCCTCGGGTACTGGCACAAAAGCGTCACGTAGGTGGTTCTTCCCGCCACGGCTTCGAGAAGCCGCAGATAACGCGAGAGGAGTTCCGAAGGGGCCACGACGCGCACGGCGTCGCTCTTCACCCACTGCAGAACGTTTGCGACCACCATCTGCAGGAGCTGCTGCATCTTCTGGAGCGCTCCTTCGGACTTGAAGGCCGAAAAGCGCCCCATCGCGAGATTCGCGGTCCGCTGCGCGAGTTCCGGCGCGTCCTCGGCCGCATAGCCCTTTCGAACGAACATTTCTTCGAGCGCGGTTCTCGCGCTCGAAGTTCCGGTCTGCCAGCCCACGGGCCAGTCGCTCTCCGCCCCTTCGGGCGTGTCCTTCACCTGAAAGACGTTCTCGAAGGCCCGGCCCACGCGGTCGCGCACGACTTCGTAGTGCGCCCAAAGTTCTTCGGGCGTGACGCCGAGAAGCGCCGCCGCGTCGACGAGATTTTCCCCTTCGCGCGGAAGGAGCTGCGTCTGCTGATCGTCCACGTACTGCAACGCGTGCTCGACGTTTCGCAGCCACACGTAGTCTTCCTTGAGCGTTTCGGCCACGTCGGGCGAGAGCACGCCTTCCTCGCCGAGACGCGTCAGCATCGGAAGCGTTTCCTTGCCGCGAAGCCGCACGTCGCGGCCCCCGCGGATCACCTGTAGCGTCTGCGTGAGGAATTCGATTTCGCGAATCCCGCCGCGCCCGAGCTTCACGTTCGCACCCGTGAAGCTTCGCTGCGCCTCGCGGCGCGCCGTTTCGGCGCGAAGCGTCTCGTGAAGCTTCGTGAGCGAACTGATCGCCCCAAAGTCGAGATACTTGCGAAAGACGAAGGGACGAACGAGGCTTTCGACCGTGTGCGAGGCGCGCTCGAACTCCTCGGGGCTTGAAAAGACCGGGGCGCTCACGACGCGGCCCTTCAGCCAGGCGAAGCGCTCCCAATCGCGGCCCTGGGTGTAGAGGTACTCTTCGAGCATGTCGCTCGAGCCCACGATCGGGCCCGAGTCGCCGTTGGGACGAAGCCGCATGTCGACGCGAAAGACAAAGCCCGCGCCCCGAATGTCGTTCAGGGCGGGCAGAACCCGTCGCGCGAGCCTTTCGTAAAATTCCGTAACCGTGAGCGTGCGACGCGCGTCGGGGAATTCCGGCGTCGGGCGGGTTTCACCGTCTTCGTCGTAGAGGAAGATGAGGTCGATGTCGGAGGAGACGTTGAGTTCGCGGCCGCCCAACTTGCCCATGCCGACCACGATGAGGTCCTGGGGCGTTCCCGTCACGGCGCCAAAGGGAACGCCGTGGCGACGGGCAAGCTCTCTTGCGTGCGCGCGCACCGTAGAGCGCACGGCCACCTCCGCAAAGTCCGACATGCGCTCGACCACGCCGAAATAGTCGATCGCGCCCGTCGAATCGGCCGCGACGAGATAGAGAATGAGCTCGCGCCGCACCCGCCGGAGCGTTTCGGCCAGGCGTTCCGTATCGTCTTCCCCTTCGACGGCGCGCTCGAAATCCGCGCGCGTCCGTCCTTCCTCGACGAGCGCCGCGAGATGCGCGAGGCGCGCGTCGTCCTCTTCCATGGGATACATCGCGCGCAGCGCGCGCCGCACAAAGTTGGAGTGTTCAAGTACGCCGGCAAGGTTGAGACGGGGCATGACGGAATCCGTGAGTGAGACAAAGTTTTTCCATTCTACGGCACGCGCCCGTCGACACCAATCGGCGAAACACCGCAGAGCTTCCTCACGATTTTTTACGCTTCGGGCGCCTCCCGTTTCCCGCAACCTCTTCGGAGGAGCCGCGGCGGAGGACTACAATACGCTTTGCCCCTTTCCATCCCAACCTCGTCGGTGCATGTCCTACTTCAAACGCCGTTATGTCGTCTACCGCGGTCACCGCGCGGGCTACCGAGCCTTTTTCGAGCGTACGCGCTGGCTCTGGTGGTCGCTCGTGGTCGTCTACTTCTCGCTGGGGTTCCTTCTCCTCGGCATGCGGTGGTACGTCTCGACCCACGCCGACGAACTGCGCGGGCGCATCACGACGGCCATTTCCGAAGCGACGGGCGCGCAAATCGAAGCGAAGCGCTTTGAGCTCGACTTTCACTACCTCTGGCCGAGAATCGAAATCGAATCGCTGCGCTTTTCCCGCCCGGACGGCCCCGACTCCCTGTTCATTCCCCACATCCGCGCGGAATTTTCCTGGTCCTCCCTCTGGTACCGGGCGCCGCGCTTTCGCGAACTGATCGTCTATCAGCCCACCCTCACGGTGCGGCGCCTCGACGAAAAGTCCGTTGACCTCGCGGGCTTCGTACTTCCGCTCCCCGAACTCTCGAGCGGCGATGAAAAGACGGAAGTTCCCGAAGAAATTCCGGCACTCGCCCAACTTTTCGCACAGCGCCAACTCTCGCTCGTCGGCGGCACCGTCACCTATCAGGACGTTCGACGCCCCGATCTCGCGCCCGTTCGGATCGAAAACCTTGACTTCCGCTTTCAGGACGAACTTCTCGCCTGGCGAAGCGGTCTTGACGGCACCTTCGTGAGCGGCGAGCGCTCGGACGATTTTTCGCTTCGCTTCCAGGTTGACAAGAGCTTCTTCACCGACCCGGCCCGTCCGCAGACCTGGACGGCGCGCGCCTACGCGAACCTCGAGCGCACGAACGTGGGACAGATCGCCCGCCGACTGGGACTGCGCAACTATCTCTCCTCTGGCGAAGGACGCGTGCGCGTTTGGAGCGATCTTGATCAGGGCGAAGTCCGTACGCTCCTCGCGGACCTTTCGACCCGAAACGTGCGGCTTCGTCTGGGCGACGACCTCGCGCCCCTCAATCTTCGCCGCGCCGAAGCCCGCGTGAACTACGCCTTCGACCCGGACTCCCGCACGCAGACCCTTTCCCTCGAAGGCCTGCGGCTGCAGTCGGCCGAGAGCTGGCAGTGGCGCCCTCGGCAGCTCACGCTTTTGCGCAGGACGGACGCCGCGGGGAAGACCGTCGAAGTCGACGTCGGCGCCTCCATGCTCGACATCGGGCTTCTCTCTTCGATCGGGACCTCGCTTCCGATTCCCGACGACGTGCGCTCGCAGCTCAGGGAATACGGTCTCACGGGCCGCATTCGCAACCTCAGCGCGTCGGGCCGGGGCGACCTCTCGATGCTTGCCAACTGGGCGGTTTCTCTGGAATTTGAAGGGCTCGGCATCAAAAACGACGCGGACCGTCCGAGTTTTCGCAATCTCTCGGGCACCCTCTCGACGCGCGAACAGGACCGTTCCGTTCGCGTGACGCTTGCGAGCCGCAACGCGTCGCTGCGCTTTCCCAAGGTCTTTCGCCGCGAGACGATGCGCTTTGACAAGCTTTCGCTCGAAGCGCTCGTCTCCAAGGGCGAACACTGGTCGGTCGACCTTCGGGATCTGCGCGCCGAAAACGGCGAGGCGGCCGTGACGGGCGCGGGCACCTGGACCCTTGACGACGACGTTGCGGGAACCGTGAAGCTCTCGGGGAAGATCCTCCGGGCGAACGGTCCGTCCGTGCGGCACTACCTGCCGCGCGTCGTGGGCGAAGGTACGCTCGACTGGCTCGAGGGCGGCATTCTCAAGGGCCGCGCCACCTCGGGCGACTGGCACCTCGAAGGACGTCTCGCGGACTATCCCTGGTCGGACGGAAAGAACGGGCTCTTTCGCATCCGCGGCCACGTCACGGGCGGCACGCTCGACTTTTTACCGACGCAGGGCAAGAAGGCCGGATCCGAGTGGCCGGTCCTCACGAACGTCGAGGCGGATCTCCTCTTCGAGGGCGAGCGCATGCTGATCACGGGCCGCAAGGCCGAATCGCGGAATCTGCACGCGTCGGACGTGCGGGTGGAAATTCCCGCCTTTTCCGCCACGCCCGTCACGCTGCTCGTCGACGGGCGCATCCGCAGCGACGCCAAGGACGCCCTTCGCTACCTCAACGAAGCCCCCATGCTCTCGCGCCTTCTCGGCGGCGCCTTCGCGGAATCGAACGGTTCGGGACCGGTCGACGTGCGGCTCGGCCTCTCCATTCCGCTCGCGCACCCCGAGCGCACCCGCGTGAAGGTGACGACCGATCTGCAGAAGACGAACTTCGACTACGGTCACGGACTGCCGACGCTCGAAGACGCGGTCGGAACGCTCGTCATCACGGAAAAAGGCGTCGACACGCCCTCGCCCGTCGAGGGACGGACCGCGGCGGGCCCGGCGCGCGTGGCCGTGCGCACGGAAAAGAACGACGTCGTCATCGACGTCGACGGACGGGCGGGGCCGGCGGACCTCGCACGGCTCGCCTCCGCCCCCGGATTCTCGCCCGTCTTCTCCGCCCTTTCGGGGACCGCTCCCGTGCGCGTCTACGCCCGGGTGGACCTTCAGGGAAAAACGCCGCTTCGTCTCTCCGGGCGATCGAACCTCGCGGGACTGTCCTCCTCTCTGCCCGCTCCCTTCGCAAAGAGCGCCTCGGAGGTCTGGCCGACGAGCTTCTCGTGGTCGCCCCGCCCGTCGGGACAGGGCCTCGTTTTGAGTTCGGCAGGCCACCTCGAGGCGGCGCTCTACTTTGACGACCGCAAGGACGGCTACACCCTCACGTCGGGCTTCGTGGGCGTCGGCACGCCCATGGGCAAGGCGGGTGACCGGCTCGACCTCTCCGTCAACGTGCCGCGCTTCTCCTGGGACGAGTGGGAGCCCTATTGGCGGGAAATCGACCGCAACAGCAAGGCGCATGCCGACGGCTACAACATCCCCTGGGGAACCCTGCGCGTGAAGCTCGGAGAACTCCTCGCCCACCGCATGACCATCCACAACATAGACGCGACGCTTCGTCACTTCGGACAAAACGATTGGCACCTGCGTCTCGCGAGCGACGAAGTGAACGGTCAGGCGGAATTTCTCGACGCGGGCGCCTCGCCCGACAAGTGGACCTTCAAAATCGACCGCGCACACCTGCCGGAAGCGGCCGGAGACGAAATCGACACGGCTCTCGACACCAGCCCCGCTCCCGGGACCCTTCCGAGCATCAACCTCACGATCGGCGACCTTCGCGTGGGCGAACGGCGCATCGGCAAGGTGGAATTCATCAGCCGCAACGAAATCGCGCCTTCGGGCGAGGGTCTCGCCATCATCGACCGCATCGCCGTGACGGCGAGGGGCGGCAGTCTTCTCGGCCAGGGCGTCTGGCGACCGGAATCGGCCGCGGACGAAGTCGGCACCTCGCATCTCACGCTCGAGGCGAACTTCTCCGATCTCGGGAGGCTTTTGCACGACCTTCGCATCCGCGACGTCATCCGCAACGCCCCGGGGAACGTAAAGCTCGACCTCACCTTCCGGGGCCAGCCCCACATGCCGCAACTCAACACGCTCTCGGGCGAAGTGACGGCGATGCTCGGCTCCGGCCAGATCCTGCAGGTGGAACCCGGCAGCGGACGACTGCTCGGTCTTCTTTCCATGCAGCACCTGATGCGGCGCCTCACGCTCGACTTCCGCGACGTGATCGGCAAGGGCTTCACTTTCGACTCCATTGCGGCCGGAGGGAAACTCCACCGCGGCATTCTCTCGACCGAAAAGGTCGCGGTCGTGGGCTCGCCCGCGACGATCCTTCTTTCGGGCGACGTCGACCTCGTGGCCGAAAAGCTCGACATGGAGGCGCTGGTCCTTCCGAAATTCAACGCCGAAGCGCCCGCGCTCGCGCTCACGCTCCTCAACCCCGCCGTCGGGGTCGGGACCTTCGTCGCGCAGTGGTTCCTCAAGGACGAAATCTCGAACCTGATGAGTTCGACCTATCACGTGCACGGAAGTTTCCAGGATCCCGTCGTCGACAAAATGCCGCGGGCCCGCACGGAAAAATAAGGCGCGTTTTGCTAGAGTTCGCTCTTTCCGATTTCTTTTGCGCTCATGTCTACGATCCTTGAAAAAGCCTGCGCCACCCTGTGGACGGGGTCGGACCTCGACGAGGCCGCCCTGCTCGCCGCCCTCGCGCGCGCGGGAAGCCGCGGCGTCGACTGGGCGGACCTCTACTTTCAGCACATCGAGTCGCACGACTGGCTTCTCGAAGAAGGCATCGTCAAGACCGGGCACTTCTCGATCGACCGAGGCTACGGCCTTCGCACGGTCGCGGGCGAGCGCCAGGCGCTCTCCTACGCGGACGACCTCGCCGCGCGCCATCTTCTCGCTTCGGCGGACGATCTGCGCTCGCTCACCGGATCGCGTTCGGTGACGATGCCCGCGCGTCTCTCCCCACAAACCGTCCGGCCTCTTTATTCGCCCGACGTGGAGGCGACGGAGCCCTCCAGGGAAATCGAACTTCTTCGCCACATCGACCGTTACGCGCGGAGTCTCTCTCCCGCGGTGCGAAACGTCACGGCGACGCTTCAGGCCGAAGTCGAGACGGTGCTCGTCGCCGATCTCGAAGGAAGACTCACCGCGGACATCCGTCCGCAGATCTATCTCTCGGTCAACGTCCTTGCCGAACAAAACGGCCGCACCGAACAAGGTACGAGCGGCGGGGGCGCCCGCTGCGGGATCGAGCACTTCACGCGCGAGCGGGTGGAGGCCTGGTGCGAAAAGGCCGTCCGCGAAGCGGTCCTGCAGACCGAAGCGCGCCCCGCGCCCTCGGGCGTGATGCCCGTCGTGCTCGGACCGGGCTGGCCGGGCATTCTCCTCCACGAAGCCGTGGGACACGGCCTGGAAGCCGACGCCCACCGCAAGGGAACCTCCGTCTTCACGGGCCGCCTCGGTACGCGGGTCGCCCCGCGGGGCGTCACGATCGTCGACGACGGCAGTCTTCCGGGCCGCCGCGGCTCGCTCACGGTCGACGACGAAGGCACTCCCACTGGGCGCACCGTCCTCATCGAGGACGGCATCCTCACGGGCCTTCTCACCGACCGCTTCAACGCCCGCGCGCTCGGACTGCCGCTCACCGGAAACGGCCGGCGCGAGAGCTTCGCGACGCTGCCGCTTCCCCGCATGACGAACACCTTCATGCTCTCGGGCGAACACACGCCCGAAGAGATCGTCGCCTCGGTCGAGGACGGCCTCTATGCCGAACACTTCGCGGGCGGCCAGGTCGACATCACGAGCGGCGACTTCGTCTTCACGATGAGCGGAGCGCGGCGCATCCGAAAGGGGCGCCTTGCCGAACCCGTGCGCGGCGCGACCCTCATCGGCCGCGGAGACCGGGCGCTACTCGGGATCCGGCTCGTCGGAAACGACTCGAAACTCGACGACGGCATCGGGCAGTGCGGCAAGGACGGACAAAACTGTCCCGTCGGCACGGGCCTGCCGACCCTTCGCATCGATTCCCTCACCGTGGGCGGCACCGAAGCGTGACGCTTATAATCAGACTAATTTCTCATACCCCAGGGTACCAACGTGTTCCAATCCTTCAAGTTGATGACGCCGATCGTCTGGCTCACCAGACTGCTCGTCGGGGCCTATCCCCACTGGCAGGGCTGCGCCCCCTCGTCGCGTCAGCGAATCTACTTCGCCAACCACACGAGTCACCTTGACACCATCGTGATCTGGGCGTCGCTGCCGCCGGCCCTGCGCGCCACCGTGCGGCCCGTCGCCGCCAAGGACTATTGGGAAAAGGGCGTTCTTCGCCGCCGCATCGCGCTCGAAGAGCTCAACGTCGTGCTCGTCGACCGTCGCCGCACCGAGCACGCGAATCCCCTCGATCCTCTGCGCGAAGCCCTGCAGGAAGGTTCCTCCCTCATCATCTTCCCCGAAGGAACGCGCCGTCCCCAACCGCTGCCGAGCCCCTTCAAGTCGGGCATTTGGCGCCTCATGCGCGAATTTCCCGAAGTGGAGCTCATTCCGGTCTACATCGAAAACCTCCATCGGGCCATGCCCAAGGGCGTGCTCATTCCCGTGCCGACCGTCTGCTCGGTCCGCTTCGGCGCGCCGCTGCCGCATCACCCCGAAGACCTCAAGGAAGACTTCCTTGAGCGCGCCCGCAACGCCATTGTGGAGTTGAGCCAGCCATGAGACTCGGTTTTACCATTCAGGAGGCCTACATCATCCTGCTCGTGGGCCTCACCGTTTTGATCGCCGCGGGCACCGCATACGGCGCCTGGGCCATTGAGCACGTCACGGACGCTGTGCGCCGCAACCGTCTGCTCACCGTCCATTCGCGCGTGCGCATGGGCTGGTGGCTGATCGTCGTCTTCACGATCGCCTTCGCGATCGGGCAGAACACGCTGCTCGTCTTCTTCGCGATGCTGAGCTTCTTCCTGCTGCGCGAATTCATCGCCATCACGCCGACGAAATCGACCGACCACTACGCGCTCATCACGGCCTTCTATATCGCGATCCCGCTGCAATACATCCTCATCGGGTTCGATCTGCCGTCTCTCTTCACGCTCTTCATTCCGGTCTATCTCTTCCTTGCGCTCCCCGTCATCATGGCGTTCTCGAAGGACACGGACCGCTACCTCGAGCGCGTCGCCAAAGTGCAGTGGGGGATCATGCTCTGCGTCTTCTGCGTGAGCCACGCGCCGGCGATCGCGACACTCGATCTGACGCGCTACAACTCGTCGGGACCGCTCATGATGCTCTTCTTCCTTGCGGTCCTCTTCATCTCCGACCTCTGCGCGACGATCGCGAGCTCCTTTATGGGGCAGAAGACCTTTTCCTTCAACACGAACCGTACCCTCATGGGGGCCGTGGTCGGCGGGCTCGGCGGGCTTCTCGCCTCGGCCGCGCTCTTCTGGATCACGCCTTTCCGCTTCTGGCAGGCGCTCCTCATGGGCCTTGCCATCGTGATTTCGGGCGGTCTCGGCGACCTTGTCCTCAACGTCGTGCGCCGCAGCATGGGGGCGCACGCCCTCGCGGGCGAGGGCGACGTCTACATGACGCGCGGCACGCTCATGCGCCTGGCGCCCCTTACGTTTGCGGCGCCGGTCTTCTACCACCTGACGGTGATCTTCTTCATCACCTTCAAGGACGCCTTCTGAGCCGCGCCTGCGGCCCTATGAAAAATCCCGCGCTCTCCACCGAGAGGCGCGGGATTTTCTTTTGTCTGTCTCGACGATCAGCGGCGGCGGGCCTGCGGATTCATCGGAGGACGACCTTCGATGTGGCGGAAGGTGATGCGACCCTTCGTCAGATCGTAGGGCGAGAGCTCGAGCGAGACCTTGTCGCCGGCGAGAATGCGGATGTGGTGCTTGCGCATCTTGCCGTTGGTGTACGCCACGAGTTCGTGGCCGTTGTCGAGTTTCACGCGATAACGAGCATCCGGCAGGACTTCGAGCACCTGGCCGGACATCTCAATCAGATCTTCCTTTGCCATAATTTTCCAGGGTTGGAGCCCGAAACGACACGGTATCGGAAAAAGCGTTTCGAACCCGCATTGATCAAATGTCCGTTCGTGCAATGCCCGCCAGTCGGGATGGGGCGCACAAAACGGGAAACGTCGGTTCGGCCCGGCGGGCGCGAACCCATCTTCCTCGCGGAAGAAAGGTCTGCATTGTAACGGAACGGCGAAGGGGACGGAGGATTTTCCCGAGAATTCTTCGCGCTTAAGGTCCGAGCAATGATGCGGGCTTAGGATGCGTTTCGTCGGATGCATGGTGCCGTCCGATCCCGAAACCGCTAAACTTGAAGGACGGAATTTTCGTCCATGGAGAAACACACAATGAAGACGGTTCTTGTCCTCTACCAAAGCCGTTCCGGCCACACCGCCCGCATCGCGCGCCGCATTTGGGAAACGGTCATCGCCGAAGGCAATCAGGCCGACCTGATGGACGTGGTGGAAGCCGATCGCGAAGGTCTCGACTGGAACAAGTACGACCTCGTCATCGCCGGCGCCCCCGTGCTTTACGGCCACTTCCGCCGCGAATTCGTGGCTTTCGTCAACAAGTACAAGGCCGTGCTCGACTGCAAGGCCAACTCCTTCTTCTGCGTCTCCGTCGTCGCCCGCACGCCGGCGAAGGCCACCCCGGAAGGCAACGTGTACTGCCGCAAGTTCCTCGCGAACAACCCCTGGAAGCCCAAGGACGCCCACTGCTTCGCCGGCAAGGTTGACTATCCGAACTGGTCCTGGATCGACACGAAGCTCATCCAAATGATCATGAAGATGACGAAGGGCCCGACGGAACCGACCGCCGTGATCGACTACACGGACTGGAACGACGTCGAAGAATACGCCCGTCACTGCCTTACGCTCGAAGCCTGATTGCTCTCGTCTTCGACGCGCGAAACCGACGCAATCCTTCGGGGAGGGCGTCGGTTTTTGCTTTTTCGCATCCTTTAACGGAGAAAATTGGGGAAAATCGCGGTTTTTCGACTCGTTTTGCGGCAAAAAAACGTGCTATAACCCGCCCATTCTTTCGACAGGACCTTTTCCACGATGGCAACGCAACACCCCTGGTTCGACGTCTATCCCTCCTACGTTCCGCACGAAATCGATCCGGATCACTATCCGAGCATCCCGGCCGTTCTCGACCGTGCGGCGGAGCAGTTCCCCGACCGCGACGCCTGGGTCAACATGGGCGTGGCGATTTCGTATCGCCGCATGGTGCAGCTCTCGCGCGACTTCGCGGGCTATCTGCAGAGTCTTCCCGACCTGAAGCCGGGCGACCGCGTGGCCATCATGATGCCGAACCTCCTGCAGTACGTCGTCGCCTTCTTTGCCTGCCTGCGCGCGGGCTTCATCGTGGTGAACGTCAATCCCCTCTACACTTCCCGCGAAGTGCAGCACACGCTGCGCGACTCCGGCGCAAAGGCGATCGTCATCATCGAAAACTTCGCGCGTACGCTCGAGCACGCGCTCGAAGGCACCGAATGCCGCCACATCGTGACGACGGCCGTGGACGATCTCTTCCCCTTTGTGAAGCGCACGCTCGTCAACTTCGTCGTGCGCCGCGTCAAGAAGATGGTGCCCGCCTACAACCTTCCGCACGCCGTCGACTTCCGCACGGCGCTCGCCAAGGGGGCCGAGCACGGTTTCACGCCGCACGAGATCCGCAACACCGACGTCGCGTTCCTCCAGTACACGGGCGGCACGACGGGCGTCTCGAAGGGCGCGATCCTCACGCACCGCAATCTCATCGCGAACGTCGAGCAGGTCGGAAGCTGGATTTCGGGCGAATTTGAAGAAGGCAAGGAAGTCGTCATGACGGCGCTTCCCCTCTACCACATCTTCTCGCTCTGCGCGACGATCTGCTTTACGCGCTGGGCCGCCACGAGCGTCCTCATCACGAACCCCCGCGACATGGAGGGGCTCGCCAAGGAAGTCAAGAAGTGGGACTTCTCCGTCATCGTCGGCGTCAACACGCTTTTTGCCGCCATGCTCAACAACGCGACCTTCTGCACGCACCGCTTCACGCGCTTGAAGCTCACGGCGGGCGGCGGCACGCAGGTGCAGCGCACCGTGGCGGAGCGCTGGAAGGCGCAGACTGGCTCGAACATTCTCGAAGCCTACGGCCTCACCGAAGCGAGCCCGGGCGTGTGCGGGAACATCCCGAACGCTCCCTGGGACGGCTCGGTCGGCTGTCCGCTTCCCTCGACCGAAGTGTCGATCCGCGGCGACGGCTTTGAAGACCTCGGTCTCTGTCCCGAAGGCGGCAACCCCGAAGACTACACGGGCGAAATCTGCGTTCGCGGTCCGCAGGTCATGTCGGGCTACTGGAAGAAGCCCGAAGAAACGGCCAACGTCCTTCGCGACGGATGGCTGCGTACGGGCGACGTGGGCTACATGAACCACCGCGGCGTCATCACGATCACCGACCGCAAGAAGGACATGATTCTCGTCTCGGGCTTCAACGTCTATCCGAACGAAGTCGAAAACGTGATCGCCTCGATGCCGGGCGTCCTCGAAGTGGGCGTCGTGGGCATTCCCTCGGCGAAGTCGGGCGAAACCGTCAAGGCCGTGATCGTCCGCAAGGATCCGACCCTCACCGAAGACGACGTGCGCAAGTACTGCCGCACGCAGCTCACGGGCTACAAGGTTCCGAAGAAGATCGTCTTCGTCGAGTCGCTCCCCAAGACCCCGGTCGGCAAGATCCTGCGCCGGGAACTCAAGGACCTCGCCTGATTGTCTTGAACCACAACAAAACGGGCGCCCCGCGGGGCGCCCGTTTTGCTTATGGGAAAAAGGATTTCCTCAACGGCGGGGAAGCTTCGGAGACGAGCCGTCCGCACCGACGAGGAGGCAGGTCGTCAGGAAGACGAGCTGCGGACCGAGGTGCGTGTCGACCATTTCGAAGTATTCCTTCGTCGTGTGGGCGTTGACGCCCTTGCCGCCCGAGCACAGGCACGTAGACGGAATCCCGAGGCTCATCGGCGCGTTGGCGTCGGTCGAAGAGCACATGTACTTCGTGAGTTCGATGCCGAGCGACTTCTGCGCGGCGCGGGCCGACTGCAGCACGGGACAGTCGTCGGGACGCATCCCGGCGGGTCGGTTCCCGATCGCTTCCTTCACAAGGCGCAGGCGAAGCGCTTCATCCGTGACGCCCCAGAATTCGTTTTCTTCGCGAACGCCTTCTTCAAAGGCTTCGAGAATCTTGGCTTCGAGGGCGAGAAGCTCTTCGTTGCTCACGCTTCGCATGTCGACTTCGACCGAAGCGCGCGCGGCGATCGAATTGACGGTCGTACCGCCCTTGACGGTGCCGATCGTATAGGTCGTCTTGGGCTCCGCCGGGACGCGGAAATTCGCCATCTTGGCGCCGGCGCGGCAGATGGCGTGAATGGCCGAGGGCACCTTCCCGAAATCGGCGTAGGAGTGACCGCCCGCCCCTTCGACCGTGAGGCGCCAGCGGTGCGAACCCGTCGCGCCGCAGAGCACGCGGCCCACTTCCGTCGAGTCGATCGCAATGAAGCCGTCGATGCGTCGCGAACCGTCAAAGAGCGCCTTCGAGCCGCGGATGTCGCCGAGACCTTCTTCGCCGACCGTGCCCACAAAGAGAATGTCGCCTTCCGTTTCGATGCCGGTGATTTCGAACATGCGAAGAATCTGCAGGAGCGCGCGCAGGCCCGAGCAGTTGTCGCCGATCCCGGGCGCACGAAAGATCTTTCCTTCACGGCGGACCTTCACGTCGGTGCCCGCGGGGAAGACCGAGTCCATGTGGGCGCCGAGCGCAAGCACGGGGCCTTCGGGATTGCGGCCCTGACGGCGGCCGACGACGTTGCCGATCGGATCGGTCACGACGTCCGTGAGGCCGTAGGCGCGCATGAGTTCGGCCACGCGGGCCGCGCGCTTTTCCTCCGCAAAGGTGGGGGCTTCGATTTCACAGAGTTCGATCTGTTCTTCCATGGCGCGGTCGACTTCTTCGAGCGCGATCTCGAGCGCACGCGCGACCTTTTCGTCGCGGCGGATGGTTTCGAGCAACTGCACGTAACTCGGATCGAGTGCGGGCACAGCGGTCATGATGGACTCCCTAACTTACAGTGTTTCAGATTTCGGAACGCCCTCGAAAAGCGACGCGCGTTCCTTTGCCGTGCCCCGTATGCTAACGGCTTTGACGGGTGGGATACAGCGGGAAATCGCCGAGTCCTATGTCTTCTATAAGACACAAAATTCGGGTTTATTCCCAATTTCTCGCAAGGGAGAACCCCAATAAGATGCACGGCATTCCAAATTCGCTTTCCATCCTCTCACGGCCGTCCCTCGGAGCCCCTTTTCCGAACGTTCGGCCTCACTATGGAGACTCCTCAAATGACTTGGACCTTCTGGGCCGCCTTGGTCGTGGTGATCGGGACGGTATGGGCGCTCATCAAGCGCTACGAAACGCGTCTCGTCCTTCTCACGTCCGGCCTCATCATGGCGCTCCTCGCCGTGGAACCGATGGCCGCCTTCAAGCAGTTCGACAAGTCGATGACCTCGGCTTCGCTCATCATCGCCATCTGCTCGTCGATGGGCTTTGCGGGCGTCATGTCGCTTACGAAGTGCGACCTTCACCTCGTGTCGCTTTTGACGAAGCCCCTTCGCACGCTGGGCGTTCTGCTCCTTCCCTGCTGCATGATCGTCACGGGCTTCATCTCGGTCGCCATCTCGTCCTTTGCGGGTCTCTGCGCCGCCGTCGGTCCGACGATCGTCACCCTGATGGTCCGCGCGGGCTTCCGTCCGGCCATCGCGGCCGCCGCCGTGGCGGGCGCCACGGTGCCGGGCTTCCTCTCGCCGGGGACCTCCCACAACGTCTTCGTCTCGAAGCTTGCCGAAATGCCGATCATGGACTACATCTACGCGACGGCTCCGCGTACGATCGGCCTGCTCTTCGTGCTCACCGCCTTCATGACGGTCCTCTGCTTCCTCTACGGCGACTATAAGCGCGGCGGTTTCGACGTCAAGGGACTCGACGCGGGCGGCAAGGGTCCGGAACTCCCGGAAAATCCGAATCTCCTCTTCGCCTTCGCCCCGATCCTTCCGGTGGTGGTGCTTCTCTGCTTCTCGATCTGGATGCCCGAACTCAAGCTCTCGGTCGCGACCGCCATGTTGATCGGCATGCTCTACTGCATCGTCGTGACGCGCTCGAATCCGCAGGAAATCATCAAGAAGTTCTTTGACGGCATGGGCCGCGGCTACGGCAACATCATCGGCATCATCATCGCCGCGGGCGTCTTCTCCGCGGGTCTCGCCTCCTGCGGCGTGATCGAAGTCTTCGTCGACTATCTGCGCCACTCGAGCGAAGTCGCCAAGCTCGGCGCCGCCATCGGGCCCTATGTCCTCGGCGTGATGACCGGTTCGGGCGACGCCGCCACCTTCGCCTTCAACGAGGCCGTCACCCCGCACGCCGCGCAGTTCGGCATGACGATTCCCGACCTCGGCTACCTCGCGAGCATCGCGGGCGCCTTCGGCCGCGCCTCCTCGCCGCTCGCGGGCGGCATGATCGTGATTTCAGGCATCGCCATGGTGAGCCCGCTCGAAGTCGTCAAGCGCACGGCGCCCGTCATGGCCTGCGGCCTCGTCGTTCTCTACGTCATCAGCTGATCGACGTTCGACGCCCATACAGCATGGCTCGGTCCTCCCCTCGGGAAGGCCGAGCCTTTCTCTTTCGGTTATCCGAGCCGCCTACATCTGCACGTAGAAGTCTTCCGTCGTGCAGTAAGAGAGCCGGTATTCCACGGGCACCCCGCCGAAGGTCTTTCCGATGCGGGTGAGCTCGATGTAGGGCGCGCCCGTCATGAATTGACCGAGCGAAGCGAGCGCGGGCGTAAAGACCTTGGCGCGCCAGCGGTCGTCGACCGAGACGATCGTAACCCCGAGATCGCGCTCGTAGAACTGATAGAGGCTCCCCTCGTGGCGCGCGAGCTTCTCGGCCGTGAGTTTGGCAAAGCGCTTCGTGTCGAGCCACAGCTCCGAAATGCCGACGTCCTTTCCCTCCCAGGAATAGACGCGCAGGGCGTGAAAGAGCTCTCCGTCGCTCGGAAGCCCGAGCACCCGCGCCGGACGGTCGGCCTTCATGGCGGGAACGCGCTCGAAGCGCACGAGCCGCATCGTGAAGGGAACGATCGTCCCCGTCGCTTCGTTCGTGAAGCGGTGAAACGAGTTGCAGTAGCCCGAGGCAAGGTAGCTCTGCACGAAGGTGCCGCGTCCCTGCTCGCGGTAGAGGACGTTCTCTTCCACGAGTTCCTGGATGGCCTTTCGCACCGTGCCCTGCGAAACGCCGAGCTGTTCGGCGAAAAGCTTTTCGCTCGGCAGCATCTCCCCGGCCTTCCAGTGCCCGGCGGCGAGTTCGCCGAGGATGTGATCCTTGACCTGGCGGTAGAGGAGATTGCGAACGAAAGTCGTCATGCGGGATTCTCCGCCGCGAGAACGACGGTGAGGTCGTCAACGACGACCGTTTCGCCGCCGCGCAGCTTCCGGGTCTTGCGGGTCTCCACCTCGCCGTCCACCGTCACTTCGCCTTCGGCGATGCGGTGCTTCGCCTGCGCGCCCGAGTCGGCCGCGCCCACCGCCTTGAGAAGAGCGTCAAGGGTAATGTATTCGCCGCGGATGGCGAAATTGATGTTTCGGGGCATTCTGCCCTCCTTTCCGTAGTGTGGTCCGAAGCGCGGAGCTTCTTTGCGTTCGGACAAAAGTTGTATGCGTGGCGATGAAAAAAAGCCGCCGGCAACGTCGAGACGTGCCAGAATCATCGGTTCTCATCTTAACAAACGGGACGGCGCTTCTCCCTCGCAAAATGCGTCCGCCCGACAAGAACAATGCTCAACGCCATCACAATCATCGTGCTCTTTCAGCTCGCGGGCGAGGCGCTCGCGATGCTCACGGGCATTCCCGTTCCGGGGTCGGTACTCGGAATGGTCTTCCTTCTTCTCGCCTTCTTCGTGAAGGACGACCTGATCGATCTCATCCGCCCCACGGGCGGGGTTCTCCTCTCGAACCTCTCGCTTCTCTTCGTCCCCGCCGGGGTCGGGATCATTCGCCACGTCGCGCGCTTTGAAGCGGAAGGCGTCGGCATTGCCGTGACGCTCGTTCTTTCCACCCTTGTCGCCATGGCCGTCACGGCCTGGACGATCCAACTCGTATCGAAGGCGTTGGGTGTTCATGACCGAGAGGAGGACTGATCATGACGGAACTTTGGCATCACTTTGCATCCGAAAACATCTTCTGGCTCGGGCTCACGCTCGCAATCTACCTTTTCGGGCACTTTCTCTACCGCAAGTCGCGCTTCTTTCCGCTTCTGAGCCCCATCATCGTGAGCGTCGTGCTCCTCATCGCTGTTTTGGCGCTCTCGGACACGCCTTACGAAACCTATTTCGAAGGGGCGCAGACGATTCATCTTCTCCTCGGCCCCGCAACCGTCGCGCTCGCCATTCCGCTCTTTGATCAGCGCGCGCGCCTCATTCAGCTCTTCGTGCCCCTTGTGACGGGACTCGTCGTCGGCGGCGTCGTCGCCGTTCTGAGCGTCATCGTGATCGGCGTGCTCTGCGGTCTTTCGACCGAGACGCTGCTCTCGCTCGTGCCGAAATCCGTCACGACGCCGATCGCCATGGGGATTTCCGAAGCGATCGGCGGCATGCCCGACCTCACCGCGGCGCTCGTCGTCATTACGGGGATCTTCGGCTCCGTCGTCGGACGCGGTTTCTTCCGCTTGATCCGTGTTTCGTCCGACACCGCCAAGGGCGTTGCGCTCGGCGTTTCCGCCCACGGCATGGGCACGAGCGCCGCCTTCAGCATTTCGCCCAAAGCGGGCGCCTTCTCCGGGCTCGCCATGGGGATTTCGGGCCTTCTGACGGCCTTCCTCGCGCCCTATCTCGGCGTTCCCGTTCTCGAGTGGCTCACGCGCTGAGCGAGCGAACCACGTCGGCAACGCGGACGTAGGGCACGCGCCCCGCGGCCTGGCCGAAACTCAAGGCCACGGCCGCGCCTTCGCCCTTAGCCATGAGGCGCTTTCGCAGTTGCGCCGTCCAGGGTTCGAACAACCCCGCGGGCGGTCGATCGGCGCAGGCCATTTCCTTCGCAAGTCCCGACACGAAGTCGTTTCGCAGATACCACCCGTCGGTCGTTCCTTCGAAGGGACCGTACACGTAGTCGGCGGGCGAACTCTCCGTGGCGGCCCACTGA